>Ga0334884_1000856_pt1 | contig 51520 bp, 39 predicted proteins | sample GraSluR1_MG_7_FD_207215 | JGI IMG/M metagenome (GOLD analysis project Ga0334884, IMG submission 207215) | Sludge microbial communities from methane-producing bioreactor in Wageningen University, Netherlands - Granular Sludge_12_05 R1 | ecosystem: Engineered > Bioreactor > Anaerobic >... | reverse complement strand
TCTTGATCTGAGCTTCGAGCTTCATAGCGGCACTTCTTGATTCAGCACGCTGCAGGAATATGACTTGCCAATCTTTTGCCCTTGAGGTCTCCGGGGTCAATCCATCCAGATGCGATCTTAATCGCGCAGCCAGATTGGCTGTCTGTCCTATGTAAAATTGATCCAAAGAAGAACTGAAAAGAATATACACATGGGAAACCATGTTGATTGCACCCCAAGTCCCGACTCTCGCAGAGAGGTCGGGACGCTACCAAGCTGCGCTACGCCCCGACCTGAAAAAGACAGTCCGTATATATAGGACGGTCATGCCGAGTTTGTCGAGGCATCTCTGTTTGGAACGGGTGCGCCTGTGATTTTGAGTTGCGGGCTGAAGCCCGCGAAGGGCTTCCGCGTAAAACGCGGAACTCCGACGGGGTCAGATCTGTAGCGGCTTTGGGTTGGACGAGAAGCCGGGACACGGCATATTAACAAGCATGGCTCAAGATGATGTCATTCGGTGTTCTCTATGCGGCGAAGGGCGTCCGGACCAATTCTATCAGGATCGGTACAGGGATTACTATCGCTGTGTAAACTGCCGGCTTGTCTTCGTTCCGCCGTCCCAGTTTCTCTCGCGCGACGAGGAGAAGGCCCGGTACGATTTGCACGAGAACAGCGCGGACGATGCAGGATACGTGAAGTTCCTGACGAAACTGTTCGAACCGGTGTCCGCGCGGCTGGCGGCCGGAAGTCATGGGCTCGACTTCGGCAGTGGTCCGGGGCCCACGCTCTCGCTCATGTTTGAAGAAGCAGGGCACGCGATGGATATCTACGATCCGTTCTACGCGCCGGATCCGCGTGTGTTTGAGCGGCAATACGATTTCATCACGGCGAGTGAAGTACTGGAGCATCTGCACCGGCCGCGCGAGGAGTTGGACCGGTTGTGGGGGGTGCTGAAACAGGGCGGGTGGCTGGGGGTCATGACGAAACGGGCGAGGGACGCGAAGGCTTTCAGGGGCTGGCATTACAAGAATGACGACACGCACGTGATCTTTTTTTCCGAAGCGACGTTTGAGTGGCTGGCAGATCGCTGGAGTGCGGACTTGTTTTTTGAAGGGACGGATGTGGTGTTGCTACGGAAAAAGTGAACCCCTCACCCCGTCCCTCTCCCGGGGGGAGTGGGGACGATATGAAGGTGCCGGCGGTGCGTGGAGCGGAGAGGATGTAAGCGCAATCGCAGGTCCAATTTTCGTTTTAACCCAGAGTTAACCGGTATCGCGGGCTCTCTCCGTTGTATAACTATAAAATAGTTAAAAAAGAGCTTGCAGGATCGCGGCTCCTCTTTATATAACCAATAATTAGTTAATTGGATCGGGGTTTCCTGTCGGCCGGTGTAGTTCAACGAACAAGCAGTGCGGCGGGGACTGAAACCTGAAATGAGAGCGGTTGCGGAAAGATAAACCATGAGCTGCGCAGCGTTGCGGGGCTCGAAGATGAGGAGGGAGTGCAGGATGAAGGTGATGCGTATAGTGGCGGTATTGCTGTTGGGATTGTGCGGGGTCGCGAGTGCGAACCTGCTGACGAATCCCGGGTTCGAGACCGGTGATCTCACCGGCTGGGATGCAGGCGGCTGGTACGTCGGAATGGGTGGAGATGCGCAAAGTGGTTCGTATGGGCTTTCCTATCATGCTCCGGCGAGCGTTGGACCCGACGGATGGTTTGTGGCCTTTCAGTTGGTTTCTGTTTCGGAGGGATTAAGCTACGACGCGAGTGCCTGGCTGCGCTACGCGGGAACAGCGAATAACTCAGAGCAGTTCCTTGAGATCCAATGGCTCAATGGTCTGGGTGAAATTATGTGGGGCAATGGCGTTGGGTCGGCGCCCTTGTCCAGTCCGCATGACTACAGCTTTGTCGAACTCAACAATCTTGTGGCTCCGGCCGGCGCTGTTCAAGCCAGTGTGCGTGCCGTGGTTCACACGACAGACACCACGACGGATAATGCGTGGCATACATTTGATAACTTCTCGTTTGCGGAAGCTATTCCGGAACCGAGCACCCTGGCCTTGCTGGGAGTTGCCATGGGCGTTCTCGGGCTGGTTCGTCGTCGCAAATAACTTCTGATTCTCAGCACAATGGGCGGGGAAGAGACCCTCTCTCCGGGCTTACGCTCGAACTCTCTCCCCGCCCGTCCTCTTTTCCACGGGCGGGCTACGGATAAATGCCACGCAGGCGCACGGCTGTTGCGACCCGTGATACCGCAAGGATATAGGCCGCCAATCGCATGTCGCATTTTTCCCGTTCGGCAATGGACAGCACTTCCTGGAAGGCGCGGGTCATGATGCGATGCAGTTCCTGATTAATGCCTTCCAGCGCCCAGAAATGCGATTGCAAATCCTGTACCCATTCGAAGTAGGACACGGTGACTCCGCCGGCGTTGGCCAGGATGTCCGGGATGACAAAAACGCCGCGCTGATGAAGGATTTCATCCGCTTCCGGTGTGGTGGGGCCGTTGGCGCCTTCAGCGATGATCTTTGCCTTTATTTGTGGAGCATTCTCCTTCGTAATTTGATTCTCCAGGGCGCAGGGCGCGAGGATGTCCACGTCGAGATCGAACAAGGCTTTATTGGCGGCTGCTGATCCCTTCACGAAATCACCCTCCGGATACCCCTCGAACGACTGGTCTTTCCGGCTGTGCAGGTAACCTGTCAATTGGGGGATATTCAGTCCGCGCGGATTGAAAAGACCGCCGCTGACATTGGTGACGCCGACGATGCGGCAGCCCAATTCATTAAGCAGTTGCGCCGTGGCGCTACCGACATTTCCGAACCCCTGCACAGCGACCGTGCAGTTTTCGGGCGAAAGGCCGAGATGTTTCATCGCCTCGATAATGACGATCATCGCACCGCGGCCGGTGGCGGTGAGACGGCCCTCGCTGCCGCCGATATCAATCGGTTTGCCGGTGACGACGCCGGGAGCCGAATAGCCGACGTTCATCGAGTAGGTGTCCATCATCCAGGACATGACCTGCGCGTTCGTGTTCACATCCGGCGCGGGAATGTCTTTTTCGGGTCCGATGATGATGGAGATTTCCGATGTGAATCGGCGCGTGAGTTTTTCGATTTCGGCCAGCGACATATGGGTTGGATCGCACACCACGCCGCCCTTCGCGCCGCCGTAGGGGATGCCGACCACGGCGCACTTCCATGTCATCCACATCGCAAGCGCTTTGACTTCATCGAGCGTGACGTCGGGGTGATAACGGATGCCGCCTTTTGCCGGGCCCCGCTCGAGGTTGTGTTGAACGCGATAGCCTTCAAAGGTCTGGACCTTTCCATTGTCCATGACGATCGGGATGGAGACAATGAGGGTGCGTTTGCAGTGACGGAGTTTTTGCAGGATATTCGGATCGAGCCTGATTTTTTCGGCGACGATATCCAGTTGCCGGCAAGCCATCTCCCAGGGATTGAAGCTTTTGTTCATAATGGCTCCTTGTGTTGGAGTGATGCCCTTTTGGCACTATACCCTTTACAGGCGGGGGTGGTAAGACCTTCGGGGCTGAAGCCCGCGCCCGGCTTCCGCGTAAACGCGGAACTCTGACGGGTGGTTGCCGGAGTTCCGCCTTCAGGCGGACAGCCTTTCCGACGCTTCAGCGTCGGGATCTTCCGCGTGAACGCGGAAATTGGGCAGAGAACCACAAGCGCGGCTACTGCTTAGTTTCTTCCGGCAGGATGATGTTCAGCAGGATTCCCACAATTCCCGAAAGCCCGATTCCGCTGAGTGTGATGCGGCCGCAACAGATCACCATGTCGCCGATGCCGACAACAAGGATTACGGATGCGATAACGAGATTGCGGGGCTTGCTCATATCCACTTGCGCGCGGACCATGGATCCGATTCCGATCGCGGCGATCATTCCGAACAAGAGAACCATGATTCCGCCGATCACGGGGGAGGGAATGGTTTTCAGCACGGCGGCGAGCTTGCCGATAAATGCCAGAAGGATGGCTGCAACAGCGGCGACGCGCATGTAGCGCGGGTCGGTTGCGCCGGTCAGCGCGACAGCACCGGTGACTTCGGAGTACGTGGTGTTCGGCGGGCCTCCGAGTATCGAGGCGACCGTCGTGGCAAGGCCATCTCCCAGCAGCGTCCGGTGAAGGCCCGGTTTTTCAATGTAGTTGTTTCCTGTGACGGAGGAAATGGCGAGGATATCTCCGACATGTTCGATAGCGGGTGCGATGGCCACGGGAAGGATATAGATGATAGCCGTCAGGTTGAGATGGGGCATGGCAAAGGCTCCGGAAGCCAGGGCGCGCCGCCATGGAATTTCGAACCAGGCTGCTTCGCGAATGGGAGTAAAATCAACGAATCCGCAGATCCATGCGACAACATAGCCGACGATAATACCGGACAGAATGGGGAGGAGTCGCAGCATGCGCTTGCCGAATATGGAAACGGCAACAGCTGTGGCCAGCGAGATTGTGGCGATGATCATGGCCCATCCATTCATGTTTTCAGAAGCCTGGAAACATCGAGCCATGCGGACGGCAACGGGCGCGAGCTTGAGTCCTATCACCATGATTACGGGACCGGTGACAATGGGGGGCAGGTAGCGTTGAATGGTGGACACACCGCCGAAACGTATACCGGCGCTGATCAGGGCATAAACCAGCCCGGTACATGCAAGCGCTCCAAGAGTGGCGCCTGCGCCGAAGTTCTCCATGCCGTACTGGATGGGCGCAATGAACGCAAAGGAGCTTGCGAGAAAAATCGGAATAGAACCGCCGGTGATCAATTGGAACAGTAGCGTTCCAATGCCGGCTGTGAAGAGGGCGATGGATGGGTCCAATCCGGTAAGCAGTGGAACCAAAACGAGCGCGCCGAAGGCGACAAACAGCATCTGAATCCCAAGCACGGCGGTTTTGAGCGGATTGGTGTTCGCCATAACGCAACTCCTCTTTGGTGAGCCGGAGTCTAGGATAGGGCTTGCTCTTTGATCGAGCGAAAAACATCAACGCAGCAACATGCATTCATCTGCAACAAGACATTTCACCATCCATCTGCTTGAGCGTACCCGACCTTATCAGCTTATGCGCATATGCGCATAAGCTGATAAGGTCGGGTGGGGTGGTGAGTGAAGATCGAGAGGGAAAGGATCAGGATGAGGACGGGCCTGGTGCGGGCTGTTAGGGGTGGCTGGGCCCCTTGCTTGGACGCGAGGGGAATGAAGGCAAGAAGGCAACCTGTGTTCCGGTCAAGGACTGTTGATGCTGGCGGCGGTCAGAAAGTGGAGTGGATCCCTCAAGACCCGTCATCCAGGAAACAAACAGCGCAACGGGACTCAGGATCGGCGATTACGTGCGCGTACTTTCCGTTGGACGAAGACGGAACGTCTATGACTTTGACAATGTGTTCGTAAGCACCGGCATCGGGCAGCAGCGCCTTGAGCGCGTTGGGCGAGGCCCGGAAGAAATCTTCGTTGAAACAGGTGTTGGCGTCCTGAGGATAAACCGGGAGATAAATAATCTGCTGTTCGACAAGATCCTGGAAGAAATGCGTGCCATATGAAACTTCGGGTACGTGCCCGGCCTCCTCGCGGGCAAGCTCAACCAGCACCGCTGCATTATCAATGTCTGCGTAGCCCACATTGACCCCAAGCTCGATATTGCTGCTGCCCCAGCGGCCGGGGCCGATCATGATGATTTTCGATTGTTCGATCTGAGGCAGGCTGTTGATTTTCCCCACGATCCGGCCCAGAAACTTCTTCATGCCGGCGTTGTTGATGCCCGCGTATGTCTTCGGGTCAATGAAAAGCATATAGCGGATTCCGCGCACTTCGCCGCCGCTGATGAATCGGTCGGACTTGAACAGCATGCGATCCTTTTGCAAGTCGGCCGGAATATGAAGCGGGCCCTGTGTGCCGGGGACCCAGAGCGGGCGACATTGCAGAAGGTTCACGCGGACTTGTCCTTTCGCGTCCACATGCGCTGTAAACTCCGTATCCACCGGGTGTCCATAGGCTTTTTCCAGAACGGAGAGCATTTGCCCGACGGTTTTGACAAAATCGGTCCGCGCCAGAAGGTTGTTGAACGTGAGATAGAGGTCGCGCGGCGTACCCTCCACATCGCGGGTATGGGGATCGTAAAGATCCCCTTCTTTCATCACGGAAACCATGAGCGAAAGATGGGGGTAGTCCTTGGGTGCAAGCACATCCATGATCGGCTGAGTCACCAATGCGTTGGCATCCAGGTCGAGCAGGTCCATCTCGCGCTGGGAATACTTTGCGACTTTTGAGCCTACTTCAGGTCTGAGCTGTGGATGGCTGACGGCAATCATGCGCGGATAATCGCCGCCGACCCGGTTCACGGCCCGCGTGCCGAGACCGAAAACAAGACGGATGACGCCCGACGCCGGATCAATGCGGTCACTCCATGCATACAGATTTCGTGAGAATGCAACCCCGGCGAGTGTGGGGAAAAAATACCGGCGGTAAGGCATTCCGGAAACGCGCATTACGAGAATCGCCATCTGCTCGTCGCTCTCGCCGAGTCCGCGCCGTCGCCGATAGGAGAGGGCGTCGGGATTCAACGCGCTGGCATAAACCAGCTTCACCGCGTTCATGAACGCTTCCAGCCGTTGTTCCGGGTTACCCTGGTTCGCGCAGAATTCGCTGCGATACTTGCCCGCAAACGCATTGCCGAAGTTGTCTTCCAGCAGGCTGCTCGATCGAACGATGATCGGTGCCTGTCCGAAATAATCGAGCATGCTCCGAAACTGCTCCGTGATTTCGGGAGAAAAACGCCCTGCAAGGAATCGCCTCTCAACCTCTTCGAATTCTTCGTGCGAAATGGATGAGCTGCGCGAAAGATTGAGCCGCAACCGGAAGAGGTCGTTGTTGACGAGGAAGGTGAAGAATACGTCGGAACCGATGTAGAAAGAATCGTGTCCTTCCAGCAGGTTGCTGAAGTCCTTGGGGCCGCCGCGCGTTTCGCGCATCAGCGCATGCCGGGCCACCAGCATTCCCGCGGCCTTTCCTCCGATACGGCCGGAGCCGATAAGCCGGCTCCGGATACGGAGAAGATCATCGAGAGTGAAATAACGGTCTGCGAGCTTGTTGAATTGAGGGTGATCCCCGATCATCATGCGCGAAAGCTCCACCTTCAGCGCCGCTATTTCGGGGACGTCCTCCGACCAGGGCATGCCGCTCTCACGATATCGGCGCAGCCGCTCGAAAACGGCGTTCCACGGCGCGATGGACTCCGTGGTTGGCCGCAAGGGATGCTCCAACGCAATAGAGGAAACGGTTGCCGCATCGCCGCTTTGAAAGACGGGCGACCACAAATCGCCGCTCGCGCGATGAGGAAGAAACATCTGCGGTGAGAACCGATCCCACACCTTGAGCGGATGAACGTAAAGCTCGTCGTTCGCGCGATACACATCAATGAGCAATTGGGTCGTGTCGCGAATTCGCGCCACGGCGCTGTGCGCGTGTCGTCCGCGGGTAAGCGCGAAATAGGTGACGGTATCGAGTTCGAAGAGAAAAGGGCAGGTGACTTGAAAGAAGTTGGCAAGCAGTTCATCCGTGGCCCATTCAACCACCAGCGCGGAGAGGTTGTCGAACACGTAGAACGCTTCTCGGCCACGCTCCTCGATGATGCGATGAACTTCTCCACTGAACACATCGAAGCCGGGTGAAGGGTCCACCTCTACAAGCTCGAAACCGGAATCGGGGCCCAATACCGGAGGGTGGGGCGCAAAGCGGATGTAAACGCAGCGTCGGCCATCTTTTACGGACCCCTCGGCAAACGGGCGGACGAAGAGGAGATAGTCTTCGAGGTTGTCCACCTGCAGGACGACGTTGTCTCCAAGGCGCAACGATTGCACGGCCGCATCGAATGCGGGTATGCCGCTTGATACTTCGCGCGTTTTATTCATGCTCTCGGTAAATCCGTTCCGCCCTTCGTGGGGAGAAGCGAGGAACCCATCAGATGCTCGTCCACGGCGCGCGCGGCTTCGCGGCCTTCGGAAATCGCCCAGACGATGAGCGATTGTCCGCGCCGCATATCGCCCGCAGAAAAAACACCAGGCACCGTGGTCGCGTAGCGATCGGCCTTTACGTTGCCTCGCTCGTCGAGTTGCACACCGAGTTGCGCGATAATGCCGTCGGGTTCAGGCCCGGTGAAGCCCATCGCGAGAAGCACGAGTTCGCAGGGCCATTCGTGCTCGGAACCCGGCACTTCCAGCATCTGCATCCGGCCGTCCTTCTTCACGAATTCAAGGTTCACGGTCAACAGGCTGCGCAACCGCCCGCCGGCGCCGATAAATTTCTTCGTGGCGATGGCCCAATAGCGCGTGCCGCCTTCCTTGTGCGATGAGCTGGTGCGCAATCGCATGGGCCAGTAGGGCCAGGGTTGTTCCGGCGGACGATCCTCGCCCGGCATCGGCATGATTTCAAAGCTGGTCACGGATTTCGCTCCGTGGCGGACGCTCGTGCCGATACAGTCGCTGCCCGTGTCGCCGCCGCCGATGACGATGACGCGCTTGCCCTCTGCCGTGATCTCCGGCCCGATGCGCTCCGTGCTGTCTCCCGCGACGCGCCGGTTCTGGCCGGTCAGAAATTCCATCGCAAAATGAATGCCCTCGAGTTCCCGGCCGGGCATGGGCAAATCGCGGGGCTTCGTCGCGCCGCCGCAAAGCACAACCGCATCGAATGACTTCAGGTGATCGGCCGTTACGTCGCGACCAACATTCACGCCAGCTTTGAACGTGATGCCTTCCTGCTCCATGATTTTGAGCCGGCGATCAATGACCCACTTCTCCAGCTTGAAATCCGGGATGCCGTAGCGGAGCAGGCCGCCGATGCGGTCCGCGCGCTCGAAGACGGTAACCGCGTGTCCTGCGCGATTTAGTTGCTGAGCGCAGGCGAGTCCGGCCGGGCCTGACCCGACGATCGCCACCGATTTTCCCGTGCGCACTGCGGGCGGGACCGGGACGATCCATCCTTGTTCGAAAGCGTGTTCAATGATGGCTTTTTCGATCAGTTCGATCGTGACCGCCGGCTCGTTGATGCCCAGCACGCATGCCTCCTCGCAAGGCGCGGGGCAGAGACGTCCGGTAAACTCGGGGAAGTTGTTCGTCGCGTGAAGGCGGTCAATAGCTTCGCGCCAGCGGTTGCGATAGACGAGATCGTTCCAGTCGGGAATGATGTTCCCGAGCGGGCAACCGCTATGACAGAACGGCACGCCGCAATCCATGCAGCGCGCGGCCTGCTTCTGAAGCTTCGCATCCTCGAAGGGCTGGTAGATTTCGCTGTAATCGCGGATTCGTTCTTCGACGGGCCGTGATTGCGGCATCTCGCGCGTATACTCTTTAAAACCTGTTGGCCTACCCATTGTTTATTTCCTGTTCTTAAAACTATTCAGTCGCGATGACGGTTTCGACAGAACCTCGCATCCCGCATCTCACGCTATCACAACCACTCCAGCACGTCCGTATTGCTTACGATGGCTGGTTTTTTCTCCTGCGGCCTGGATTGCATTCTGCCCATTAACCCCAGCGCGCGCTTGTAATCCACCGGCATGATTTTCACGAAACGCGGCAGGTAATCTTCCCACGCATCCAGGATCGTCTGTGCGACGGTACTGCGGGTGTACTGCAGATGCTTTTCGATGAGCGAGCGCAGTTCCTCGACGTCCGCCGGATCCGTCACGTGTTCCAATTCCACCATCTCCGTGTTGCAGCGCAGCGCGCCGAAGTCGCCGGACTCATCCAGCACATAGGCCACGCCGCCGCTCATGCCGGCCGCAAAGTTGCGTCCGGTGGGCCCGAGCACCGCGACGCGTCCGCCGGTCATGTACTCGCACCCGTGATCGCCGACGCCCTCGACGACCGCCCACGCGCCGCTGTTGCGCACGCAGAATCGTTCGCCCGCGAGGCCGCGGACATACAACTGGCCGCCGGTCGCGCCGTACAACGCGACGTTTCCGATCAGGATGTTTTTCTCCGGCACGAATTTCGCCTCGCGCGGCGGATAAATCGCAACCTTTGCCCCCGAAAGGCCTTTGCCGAAGTAGTCGTTCGCGTCGCCTTCCACGAGGAACGTGAGGCCGTGAGCGCCGAATGCGGCAAAGCTCTGGCCCGCCGAACCCTTGCAGTGAATAATGATCGTGTCTTCAGGCAGGCCTTCTTCATCGTAATACTTCGATATCTGGCTGCTCAAGAGCGTGCCGACCGTTCGCTGCGTGTTGCGTATTTCGAGCCGCAGAACGACTTTTTCGCGTCGCTCCAACGCAGGCGCGGCTTGTTCAAGAAGCTGATAGTCCAACGCGCCGTCCAGGCCGTGATCCTGTTTCTGTACGCGCCGCACGGCCACGCTTTCCGGAACTTCCGGCTTGTAGAGAATGTTCGTGAGATCAACCGTTCTGGCTTTCCAGTGTGCCACATTCGCTCGCGGCTGAAGCAGGTCCACGCGACCGACCATTTCGTCCACCGTTCGAATGCCCAGGTCCGCCATGATCCGTCGCAGTTCCTCGGCGACGAAGCGGAAGAAATTGACGGCATGTTCCGGGCGGCCGGTAAATTTCCTGCGTAACTCGGGGTCCTGGGTCGCGATACCGACCGGGCACGTGTTCAGATGGCAAACGCGCATCATCACGCAACCGAGCGAAACGAGCGGAGCCGTGGAAAATCCGAATTCCTCCGCACCGAGCAGGCAGGCGACCGCGACGTCGCGCCCGGTCATCAATTTGCCGTCGCATTCCACCCGGATGCGTCCGCGCAGATCGTTCAGCACCAGCGTCTGCTGCGTCTCGGCGATACCGAGTTCCCACGGCAGGCCCGAATGTTTAAGCGCCGTTTCCGGCGACGCGCCGGTTCCTCCGTCCCATCCGCTCACAAGCACCACCTCGGCCTTGCCTTTCGAGACGCCCGCCGCGACGGTGCCGACGCCTACCTCGGAGACGAGTTTCACGCTGATGCGCGCATCGGGATTGGAATTCTTCAAGTCATGGATCAACTGCGCGAGGTCCTCGATGGAATAGATGTCGTGATGCGGCGGAGGCGAAATGAGCTGCACATACGGGGTGGAATGGCGTGTCTTCGCGATCCAGGGATACACTTTCTCTGCCGGGAGCTGTCCGCCCTCGCCGGGCTTCGCGCCCTGCGCCATCTTGATCTGGATTTCCTTCGCGCTGAGCAGATACCGGCTGGTGACGCCGAAACGGCCCGAGGCGACCTGCTTGATCGCGCTGATTCGCCAGTCGCCTTTCGGGTCCGGCAGAAACCGCTCGGGATCCTCACCGCCTTCGCCGCTGTTGCTTTTGCCGCCGAGGCGGTTCATCGCGATCGCGAGCGTCTCGTGCGCCTCCTGGCTGATCGAGCCGTAGGACATGGCGCCGGTCTTGAATCGCTTCACGATTTCCGTCCAGGGTTCGACGTCCTCCAGCGGAATCGGTGTGGCTGCTTTGCGGAACTCCATCAAGCCGCGCAGCGTCACGTGTTGCAGTGACTGTTCGTTGATCAGGCGCGCATATTCCTCGTACAAGCGCGCGTCATTCGTCCGCGTTGCCTGCTGCAGCTTGGCGATCGTGAGCGGGTTAAAAAGATGATGCTCACCGCCGCGCCGCCATTGGTAATTGCCGCCGACATCCAGTTCGAGCAGGGCGGGGATGGAAGTGGCAGGGAACGCGCGTTCGTGCCGTATCTGTGCTTCGCGCGCGATTTCGTCCATGCCGATGCCGCCGATCCGCGAAGGCGTGGCGGTGAAATAGTGGTCAATCACTTCCTGTCCGATGCCGAGCGCCTCGAAAATCTGTGCGCCGCGATAGCTTTGCAGCGTCGAGATCCCCATCTTCGACATCGTCTTCAAGAGGCCCTTGTTCACGGCCTTCACGTAATTCATTTGCGCCTTGGAGGCGTTGCGCACTTCGGGGATCAACCCGTCCGACACCATGCCGGCGAGCGATTCAAATGCCAGGTAGGGATTCACCGCGCCCGCGCCGTAGCCGATGAGCGTGCAGAAGTGGTGTACTTCGCGAGGTTCGCCGCTCTCGACGATGATGCCGCAGCTTGTGCGCTGTCCATTGCGCACGAGATGATGATGGAGGCCCGCGGTCGCGAGAAGAGCCGGGATGGGCGCCCGTTCCTTGGTGGCGCCACGGTCCGACAGAATTAGGATCGTTTTGCCCTCGGTGATGGCACGAGACGCCGCCTCGCAAAGTTCATCCATTGCGCGCTTCAACGCTTTGCCGCCGCCTTTGATCTCGAAGAGCATCGGCAGCGTGACGGAGCGAAGGCCTTCCTGGCGCAATTCGCGAATGCGGTTCAATTCCTCGTTGGAGAGGATGGGCTGTTCCAGTTTCAGGCGGCGTCCATGTTCCGGGGTTTCGTCGAACAGGTTGCGCTCCGGCCCGATATACATGAACAGCGAGGTAACCAGTTCCTCGCGGATCGCGTCCAGTGGAGGGTTGGTCACCTGCGCGAAAAGCTGCTTGAAGTAGTTGTAGAGCAGTTGAGCGCGCGAAGAGAGCACAGCCAACGGCGTGTCGGTGCCCATCGAGCCGATGGGCTCCAATCCCTTGCTTGCCATCGGGGAGAGAATGATGCGCAGGTCTTCCAGCGTATAGCCGAACAACTGCTGGTGACGGCGCAGGTCCGGCAGTTCCCCGGTGTCGGGCTGCATCGAGCGCGGCAGTTCCTTTAATTCTGCGAGATTATCGTCCAGCCATTTTCGATAGGGCTTGCGGCGGCTGAAGTCGCTCTTGATCTCCTCGTCGTCCACGATGCGGCCTTTTTCGGTGTCCACCAGCAGCATGCGGCCTGGCTGAAGTCGCCCCTTGTACTCGATGTTCTCGGGGGCGATGTCGAGTACGCCGGTCTCGGAAGCCATGATCACAAACCCGTCGCGCGTGACCGTGTAGCGCGAGGGACGCAGGCCGTTGCGGTCGAGCACGGCGCCGATGCACACTCCGTCGGTGAACGGAATGGACGCGGGGCCGTCCCAGGGCTCCATGAGGCACGCGTGATATTCGTAGAACGCGCGTTTCTCGTCGCTCATCGCCTTATGGTTCTGCCATGCCTCGGGGATGAGCATCATGACGGCGTGGGGCAGGGGGCGGCCGGTGTGATAAAGCAGTTCGACCGCGTTATCCAGGATCGCGGAGTCGCTCGCGCCCGGAGTGGCGATGGGGAACAGTTTCGGGATGTCGTCGCCGAAAAGCTTCGACGCAAAAAGGTGTTGCCGCGCGTTCATCCAATTCGAGTTGCCGCGCACCGTGTTGATTTCCCCGTTGTGACAAAGGAAACGGAACGGCTGCGCGAGATCCCAGGTCGGGAACGTGTTGGTGCTGTATCGCTGATGCACCAGCGCAAGGCCGCTGGCCATTTTCGGGTCCGCGAGGTCGGGGAAGAACGGCTCGATCTGGTCCGCCAGCAGGAGGCCTTTATAGATCAGCGTCCTGCAGGACAGGCTGGGGACGTAGAAGAAAGCCCTTTCGGACATGCCCGAATTGCGGACGGCGCTTTCCATTACTTTACGGATCACGTAGAGCTTGCGCTCAAAGTGCGCGGTGTCTGTGATTCCTTTGCCGCGGGCGATGAATATTTGTCGGATCACCGGCTCCGCCTGGCGCGCCACGTCACCCAGCACTTCGTTTTGAACGGGCACATCGCGCCACCCGAGAAAAACCTGTCCCTCGCGCTTCACCGCCTCTTCGAATAGCGCCGTGCATTTTTCGCGCTGGGCGGCGTCGCGCGGAAGGAACACGAGGCCGGTTCCGTATTCCTGTTCGCCCGGCAGGCGGACGCCCGCTTCGCCGGCTTTTTCCAAGAGGAACGCATGGGGGACCTGCATCAGGATGCCCGCGCCGTCCCCGGTGCGTGCGTCGGAGCCGGTTGCGCCGCGGTGCGTGAGGTTGACGAGGATTTCCAGCGCCTTGTGCACTACCTCGTGCGATTTCTTTCCGTGCAGATTGCAGATAAAGCCCACACCGCAAGCGTCGTGCTCCCACGCGGAATCATACAATCCCTGCGGGGCAGGCTTGCGTCCGTCGAAAGTATTGTTCTTATACATAGTCATTGGTCTGCTCATTACACTTCAAACGCCCCCGGTTTCTCCAGTGCTTTCTTTGTATGATTTTCCGCGATAGGTGCGGGATATTTCCCGACGAAGCAACCGGTGCAGAAATCGGTGGGGCCGTCCACGGCCGCCAGGAGTCCTTCCACGCTCAGATACGCCAGGCTGTCCGCCCCGAGAAACTTGGCCGTTTCCGGAACAGAATGCTGTGCGGCAATCAATTCGTCGCGTGACGGGAAATCAATCCCGAAAAAGCAGGGGTGCCGTGTCGGGGGACAGGAAACGCGCAAGTGAACTTCCTTCGCGCCCGCGCGGCGGAGGGCGGCGACGCGTCGGCGCGCCGTGGTGCCGCGAATGATGGAGTCGTCCACGACGATCACGCGCTTGTCGCGCACAACGCCGGGCACGACGGCCAGTTTCTTATCCACGCTGGCGGCGCGCTGCTCCATCTCCGGCATGATGAAGGTTCGTCCCACGTAATGATTGCGGATGAATCCGTAATCCATCGGGATTCCGCTTTCGAGCGAGTATCCCAGCGCGGCGGAGTTTCCGCTGTCGGGGACGGGGATGACGATGTCGGCGTCTATGGGATGCTCCGTGGCGAGCCGGCGGCCGAGTGCCATGCGTGACTCATGCACGTTCTGGCCGAAAACCATGCTGTCGGGCCGCGCGAAGTAGACATGCTCGAAGATGCACTGACCCAGAGGACCGCTCACCGGCTCACAAAACGTGCTGCTGCGGATACCCTTATGATCCACCGTGACCAACTCACCCGGCAGAACATCTCTTTCGTACGTCGCGCCTACCTGGTCGAGCGCGCATGTTTCGCTGGCGAACACGTAGCCGTCGCCAAGCCGCCCGATCGAAAGAGGACGGAAACCGTATCGGTCGCGCGTACCCATGACGCTGTCCTTTGTCATCAGGACAAACGAGAACGCGCCCTCCAAATCCGCGAGGGATCGCTCAACACGCCGGGTTCGCGAGCGGTACTGCGGATCGGCGATCAGGTGCATGAGAATTTCGCTATCCGTACTGGTTTGAAATATCGCGCCAGCCTCCTGGTATTGCCGTCGCATGGCGCGGGCATTTGTCAGGTTGCCGTTGTGCGCGAGTGCCCAGAGTCCGTCGAGACACTCGAATACGAGAGGTTGCACGTTGTGGGCCTTGGATGAGCCGGTGGTGGAGTAGCGGACGTGGCCGATGCCGAGGTGTCCCTGTAGCTCCGAGGCGGGCCGCTCGGAAAAAACTTCGCTCACCAGCCCCATGCCTTTGATCGTGCGGATGTGAGTTCCATCGCTGACCGTGATGCCGGCGCCTTCCTGCCCGCGATGCTGCAGGGCGAAAAGACCGGCATGAATGATCTTGCCGGCTTCCGGAACGCCAAAGACGGCAAATACGCCGCAGTGCTCACGCGGCTTATCGGACAATATGTGCTTTGTCATGCCCATCGTATCAGCTAGTTCCGTTCCAATTTTTTTGCCTTATTCTGTAACCCGCTTTTTATCAGCAACATAGGAAAAACAAGATTCTTTGTCGCCCTTAAAAAGATACAAATATGTATGCATCATAATCCCTATAAGTACAAATATGTATTATTTATGAATGCTGGTTCGAATTGGGATCACGCAAAAAAGGCGCCGGCACAGGGCCGGCGCCTTATGCAATTTCAATGCTGTGAGTTGATCAGAACGAATACGCCAGGCTTACGCCACCGAACACGTCCTTGTCCTTCGCTTCACTCGGGAATGCATCTTTGTTCACGTTGCTCGCGTAGGCAACGAACGCACCGATTTCAGTGCTTTCGCATGCGGCATACGTTGCGCTGAGCTGTGCGCCCCAATCGAACAAGCCGCCCTTGGTTCCGCCGGCATAGTATTCCGCGAATTTCTTGTCGGCCGCGCCGATTTTTGCGCTGGCTTCGAGGCTCAATTGCTCTGTCACGCTGTAGCCGTACGCGATGCTGACATCGCCATAGAGCCCGTCCACTTCATCCACGTCATAGTATGCGTTGAGGCCCAGCGCAAGGCCATCAACCGGCTCAAAGCCGAGGTTGACGAATACTTCGCGGGTGTCCGTGTCCTTCTTTGCTTCCACTTCGGCATGCCCTTCGGGCAACTCGGGCGTGTAATTCCCTTCCTTGGGGAAGAGGTATTCCACGATACCGACCGTTACGCTCACGGGACCTTCAAGCGGGAGCGCGTAGGAGACTGTAAGGTCCACCTCCGAGAACTCGCGCTCTTCGACCGCTCCGTCATAATCGGAGATGTCGAAGTTCCCCCAGACGTTGAACCCGAGCCCGGAAGGGTGGGCGACGTCTATTGAGGGCTGCACGACGAGGCCGTCGTTGAACGTCAGGCCGCGCCATACATAGGCGGATACCACATCCGCCCCCACTGTCACGTCCGCCGCCAGGCTGGCGGCAGGAATTGCGGCCGCCAAGGCGACTACGGCAGCCAATCCAATTGCTACTCTCTTGCTCATCTCTTTTTCTCCTCGCATTGGCGGGCCGGTTTTCCGTGCCCGCAATTTTCTATCGGTCTCTTTTTTTGCTCCCGCAGCGACTACAGGCCGCGCGAGATGTTAGATTGCGGTTAGCCGCAAATGTAAGCTAAAGGGGCGCGCCGTCAAGCGAAAGGCACGCCCCTTTTCCATATTATCCAATGGCCACACCCCCCGTTTCCCCGGTGCGGATCCGGATGCATTCCGGCAAGTCGAGAATGAATATCTTTCCGTCCCCGATTTTCCCGGTGCGAGCGCCCTTGATGATTGCATCCACCGTGGGTTTCACGAAATCCTCGTTCACCGCGATCTCGAGCCGCACCTTCTTGAGCAGGTTCACTTCCACGTCCGCGCCGCGGTAGGACTCGTGATATCCTTTCTGCCTGCCGCAACCGAGGGCATTGGTGACCGAGATCTTGAAGATCTCCGACTCGTAGAGCGACTGTTTCACCGCGTTCAGCTTCTCGGGCTGTATATATGCAATTATGAGTTTCATTTCCGTTCTCCTTTCTTCAGCGCTCGGTTATTGGTTCGTGAAGATCTGGAAACCGCTGTAAGCCTCCATGCCATGTTCGCCGATATCGAGGCCGCGCAATTCTTCTTCTTCGGACACGCGCAGGCCCATCGTGTACTTGATGCCCAGGAACATCACGAGCCCGAGCCCGAACGCCCAGACAAAACCCGCGCCCGCGCCGATAAGCTGGCTGATGAGTTGGTTGATGCCGCCGCCATAGAACAGGCCGGTATTGGCCTCGCCGATGCCGAGCACCGCTTCCGCGTTGAACAAGCCGCAGGCCAGTGTGCCCCAGAGCCCGTTCACGCCGTGTACGCTGATGGCGCCCACGGGATCGTCAATGCGCAGCACCTTGTCGAAAAAGAGGACGCTGGCCACCACCAGGACGCCCGCGACAAGTCCGATCGCTACGCTCGCGAGAGGCGTCACGGTATAGCAGGGAGCTGTGATCGCCACGAGGCCTGCCAGCGCGCCGTTCATCGTCATGGACGCATCCGGTTTCTTGCAGAGAATCCACGCGGCAATCATGGAAGAAAGCGCGCCGGCCGCCGCGGCCAGGTTGGTTGTGACTGCTACGCGACCGATTTCGCCATTGCCCGTCGTGGTGCTGCCAGGGTTGAACCCGAACCACCCGAACCACAGGATGAATACGCCGAGCGCCGCGAGCGGAAGGTTGTGTCCCATGATCGCGCGTGGCTTCTTGTCCGGTCCATACTTGCCGATGCGGGGTCCCAGGACGATCGCACCCGCGAGCGCAAGCCAGCCGCCGACGGAGTGAACGACGGTCGAGCCGGCGAAGTCACAAAACGCACCGGTCTTCAAGTTTTCCAGCCAGCCGCCGCCATCCAGCAACCCGCCCCAGGCCCATGAGCCGAAGATCGGATAAATCACCAGGCTGACGATGAAGCTGTAAACCAGGTACGCCGAGAACTTTGTCCGTTCCGCCATCGCGCCGGAGACGATCGTCGCCGCCGTGGCTGCGAACACGGTCTGAAAGATCATGAAGGTGAACTTCCAGTCGTCACCAATGACCCCGTTCAGAGCGAACAACGAAGTCCCGAAGAATCCATTGGACGCTCCGAACATCAGGCCGAAACCGACAAGGAAAAAGGCCAGCGAGCCCATGGAAAAATCCATGAGATTCTTCATCAAGATGTTCACCGCATTCTTCGCACGAGTGAAGCCCGATTCAACCATTGCGAATCCGGCCTGCATGAAGAAGACGAGAAACGCCGCAACAGCGGTCCAGACAATGTTGATATTCGTCTGTACCGTCTCGATCGCGGAAGTCTCCGCCTCTTCCGCCAGTGCAGGGATTGTTCCCAAGGCCACCAACAGGGTCATCAGTAGAAGCATTCGGCTTATCTTCATAACTATTTCCTCCGGTTATCTTGCAGGGTTACGCTCCATGCGTTTCCTGCGCCATCGCTTTTAGCAAGGGGCGTGCCAATGCTTCATGTGAGACGGCGGTAATATTCGTAATATGCTGACATGCAAAATGATACAGATAGAATTAAGCCGAAAGCGCCGCTATATGCTTTTGATATAAATAATACAATAATGTTGTCATAATATGTAAATAATACATTAACGTTATTAGTCCTTCGCGGTCTGAAGGGTTTGCTGGGCTACTGCCGCGATATGCGTTTTGGTATTGAAAGCGAAAAGCGCGCCTCCGGTTTGAACGGAGGCGCGCTTTGGCGACTCAATGAACGTTGTGTGGGTTTCAGCCGATGGCCAGATGGCCAGTCTCGCCTGTGCGAATCCGGATGCATTCCGGCAAGTCGAGGATGAATATCTTTCCGTCCCCGATTTTCCCGGTGCGAGCGCCCTTGATGATCGCATCCACCGTGGGTTTCACGAAATCTTCGTTCACCGCGATCTCGAGCCGCACTTTCTTGAGCAAGTTCACTTCCACGTCCGCGCCGCGGTAGGACTCGTGATATCCTTTCTGCCTGCCGCAACCGAGGGCGTTGGTGACCGAGATTTTGAAGACCTCCGCCTCGTAGAGAGACTGTTTCACCGCGTTCAACTTTTCCGGTTGTATGTATGCAACTATGAGTTTCATGTCTGGTTCTCCTTCCTGTGCTTAAGCAAGTTACTGGGTTGTAAAGATCTGGAATCCGCCATAGGCCTCCATGCCATGTTCACCGATGTCGAGGCCCTTGAGCTCTTCTTCCTCGCTCACGCGCAGGCCCAGGATATGCTTGATTGCCAGGAACAGAACGAACGCGAACACAAAGCAGAAGACGCCTGCGGCAAGAACACCCTTCAACTGAACAAGGAACGAATATTCCGCGCTGAAGAGGCCGACAGCCAATGTGCCCCAGATGCCGTTTACAAGGTGAACGGAGAGCGCGCCGACCGGATCATCAATCCGCGCGCGGTCGAAACCGAGCACGGCCAGTACCACCAGTACGCCCGCGATCGCGCCGATGATGATCGAAGCGCTGATGCCGACCGCGTCCGCGCCCGCCGTGATGCCGACGAGGCCCGCGAGACAGCCATTCAATACCATTGAAAGATCAGGCTTCTTCTGCACAAGCCAGGAAGTGGCCATCGCGCCGACGATCCCCGCCGCCGCCGCCAGCGTGGTGGTTACCAGCACATACGATACCGGGCCCGGATCGCCCGAAAGGACCGATCCGCCGTTGAATCCGAACCACCCGAGCCACAGCAGAAACACGCCGATGACCGCGAGAGGCATGCTGTGACCCATGATCGGTTTCGGCTTGCCGTTCACGTATTTTCCGAGACGCGGCCCCAGCAGCAGAACGCCCGCGAGCGCGCCCCACCCACCGACCGAGTGAACCATGGTTGATCCTGCGAAGTCGTGAAAATTCTGCACGGCCAGCCAGCCGCCGCCCCAATGCCACATGCCCACAATGGGGTAGGCGATCGCGACATAGATGACCGAGAACAGCAGGAAGCTGTGCAGCTTGATCCGTTCCGCGACCGCACCGGACACGATCGTGGCAGCCGTTGCCGCGAACATCGCCTGGAAGAGGAAATCAGTCCAGTACGTGTATCCGACATTATAGGCGCTCGTAACACCACCCTCGGGCAAAGAAATGCCGAAGCCTGAAAAACCAAACCACCGCCCGGCAAAGGCTTCGCCCGGATACATCAGGTTGAAGCCGATCAGCGCGAAGGTCAGCACGCCGATCGCGGGGATCAGTGTGTTTTTGAACAGGATGTTCACCGTGTTTTTCGCACGGGTCAGGCCTGCTTCCAGCGTCGCAAAACCCAGGTGCATGACAAAAACAAGGAACGTGGCGACCATCATCCATATGTTGTTCGCCGTGAACGTGGCCATGTCTACCGGTGCGCTCTCCTCGGCGAAAACCGCTGTCGTCATGCACAACAGCGACATCAAAACAGCTAACAACGTCCGCTTTCCTGCTCTCATTTCGGCTATTGCTCCTTCTGTCCGTTTAACGCCGGGCACAATGCACGGTCGCTTGGTTCGCGAGTCATATAGCACCATGCGTGCCAAGCAGGGTGTGAGAGATGTGTAAATATTTATATAATACGTTGAGATACAGTAGATAACGAAAACTATCTCCGCATTTAAGGGGTGGGGCTGGTGTGTACAATAATAACAAATATGTAATAATAACACAATAAAACTACAAATATGATATCGAAGATGTTTCTTTTTCAGGGCCTGCCGCGCTCCGATTTTGCGTTGGCATTGATTCTTCTCTATATTGCTCGAAACTCTCGAAAGAGCGCAGGATGAACTGATGAAATATGACTATGACATGGTTGTGATTGGACTGGGGCCGGCCGGGATGGCGGTATCGGTGATGGGTTCGGAGATGGGGCTGAAGGTTTGTGCGATCGAGCGCCACAAGATCGGCGGCGAATGCATGAACGTGGGGTGTATTCCGAGCAAGTCGCTGTTGCGCATGGCGGCCGCCCGCCACGCGTTTCAGTCGCTGGAAGTCATGGAACTGAATCCGGTAGAACCCCCATCGCTTCGCGATCCGTTTGGGCGCATTCAGCAATATCTCGAATACATTAACAGCAACAAGACCTCCGCGATGTTCAAGAAGGTTCACCTGGTACTGGCTGAAGGGTCCGCGGCGTTTGTTGATCCGCACACGGTGGAAGCGGGTGGCAAGCGCTACAGCGCCAAACGCATTTTCATTTGTACCGGCACGTGTCCGGCCGTGCCCCCGATCCCGGGCATCAAGAACGTGGATGTGTTAACAAACGAGAATCTCTTTGCGCTGGAGCGTGTGCCGAAGAGCATGGTGGTTATCGGAGGCGGCGCGATCGGCTGTGAGATGGCGCAGGCCTTCACGCGGCTCGGTTGTCCCTGCAAAATTGTGCACATGGACGCGCATTTGTTACCGTTGGCGGACCGGAACGCTGGCGAGACGCTGGAAGCCGCACTGAAGCGCGAAGGCATAGACGTCTTTAACGGCCGCAAGATCAGTCGCATCGAAAAGAGCGACGCCGGGGTCGCTGTGATGACAGAGCAGGGAGAGCGATTGGAGGGCGAGCGCTTGCTGGTTGCCGCCGGGCGCAAGCTGGATGTCGAATCGCTGCAGCTGGATCGCGCGGGCGTGACGGTGGGGAAGAATGCCATTGAAGTGAACAAGCATCTGCAGACCAGTTGCGGCCACATCTACGCGGCCGGCGATTGCAATGGCCACGTTCTGTTCACGCACGCCGCGATGCACCAGGGGATGATCGCATTGATGAACTGCATGATGCCTCCTTTCATGCGCATGGATTTCCGGAAATACGTTGTTCCGTGGACTGTTTTCACGGAACCGCAGGTTTCGGTGGTGGGCAAGTCCGCGCGCGAGCTCGATGCCGCCGGCACGAAATACGAAACCGTAACAGCCAATTATGCCGATTATGGGGCAGCGATAGCCGAGGGCATCGCGGAAGGGCATGTGCGGGCGTATATCAGCCCGACCGGCCGCATTTACGGCGCGCAGATCATCGGCGAAGGCTCCGGCGAAATGATCAATGAGTGGGCGTTGGCAATACAAAAAAAGTGCCGCATCACCGATATCATGCTGTTGCAACACTCCTTCCCGAGCATGTCATTCCTGACCAAGCGAGTGTCAGAAATGTGGATGATGAATCGTATGAAATCTCCCTGGTTGCGGCGGATGATCAGGTGGATGTATTGATTGCAGAACATGTGCAGAAAAAACTTGCGTGTGAACCGAATGCGAATACATTAGGTGGCATAGAAGGGAGGCTTAATGAAGAAGCTGATTGTTGGGTTGCTTGTACTGGCGTTCCTGTTGACGGGTGTGAACGTGTCTGAGGCTCAGGCTTCCGGACGTGGCGGATTCATGGGTTTCATCGCGGGTTGCTGCTTCGGCATTCGTGCCGCCGGCGATTACAACCAGGGCAAAGAGATCCATTGGAGAGAGTGGGTCATGTTGATTCCGTACGTCAATATCGTGTTCGCAATCTGGAACGGTATTGATGGCGCGAATGGCGTGACGAAGACGGATCTCGCGGCGAAGTACGGCGCGATGTACTACTAAGTCGCATCGTGTTTCTTTCAAAGAGTGTGAAGAGGATTCCGGGTCTTGTGCCCGGAATCCTCTTTGTTTTTATCCAGGCAGGATTTGGCGCAAGCCTGGACCTTGCCGTGGATCTTTTCGAGGAAGGCGATTGGGCGGGATGTCGGCGCGAATGCGCGCGCGTTCTGCAGCAGCAGCCGGAAGCAGAAACCGCGGAACTGCTCGGTGCCATTTCAATGGTGAAGTTGAACCGCGAAACAGATTCCGCGGAAGCCACGCTCGAAAGGCTTGCCGGTAACGCCGGCACCCGGGAAACGCGCGCAATGGCGGCCTACGAGTTGGGTCGCGCGCAATGGGCGCGGGGTGAAGCCGAAGCAGCGGCGCGGAATTTGCAGCAGGCGTTTCTGCTTACTGCGGATCACAACCTCTTCTTGCGAGCCGGCTGCTCGTTGGATTTGCTTCGCAAAGATTTTCCAATGATTGAGAACGTCCCATTTTCTTGTTTTGCGGTCGATGAAAAAAGGGGGCATCACACAGGGGTGAAACACTCAGCGGAAGCTGAATACCCTGGAGGTGAGCCCCATGAGAAGGATGTTACGGATCGAGTTGGAAGTCAACCTGCCGGAAGGGCAAGCGAGCGCGAACGAGATCTTTGAGGCGATGAGCACGGCATTGGTATCCGTGTTTGAGCAGGGTACGCAATGCGTGTTGGAGGGGTATCAGGAAGAGGTGCTGGACGCGGTCTGTTCGAGAGGGCATGCGGCAGAGAAGTTGGCGTGGTGTGCGCATCGGGATAAGAGACACCCGGGGCGGCGCTGTGAAGGTCGTAGCTTCCAGCGGGCAGGAAGCTGGAACGAAGATCGACGGCTGCGGGGCGAGCGCGGAGAGGTGAGCTTTCGTCCGAAGATGGTGAGCTGTCGGCGGTGCGGCCGACACGTGACGCCGATCTTGGCGGCGCTGGAGTTGCGAGCGCATCAAACGCAGACCGAACAACTGTTGTGCAAGGTGGTAGAAGCGGTGTCGGACACCAGTTATCGGCGAAGCATCGATCAGTTGAGTGTGCTGGCCGAGGTGCCGGTGGCCAAGAGCACGGCGCACCGATGGGCGGCCAGTGTAGAGATGCCGGTGCAGCCAAGCGGGAAGAGCGATGTCTTGGCAGCGGACGGGACGGGGTTCAAGAACCAACAGACGGATAAGGGGCAAGTGCGTTTGGTGCTGAAAATAGGGCCTGAAAAGAGCGTCACGCCGGTGGGGGTGTGGGCGGGGAAGACGTGGGAACAGATTGCGGCAGAGGTTCAACAGGTTCAAGAGGGACAAGCGCGGTTGTTTGTGAGCGACGGGGAGCGCGGGATCGAGGAGTGGCTGGGCCGGTTGGCCGAGGGCAGTCAACGGTGTCAGTGGCATACATCCCGGGAAGTGGGCTACGCGTTATGGGAAGATGACTTGCCCCGCCCCGAGCGGGATGCGCTGCGACGCCACGTGAGCCGGTTGGTGGCGGTGGAGGTTCCGGAAGAGGACGTGGAGTTCGTCAGTGAAGCCGAGAAGCAGGCGTTGAACCAACGGATACAGGAAGCCGAAAAACAGATCGAGGCGCTGCAAGCGGAGTTCGAGCAGAAAGGGTATCCCAAAGCGGCCACGTATCTGCGGCGGGCGCGAGACCAGTTGTTCAGCCACTTGAGGCTCTGGTTGCAAACCGGCATTGTGGCTCCTCGCACGACTTCGATCGTGGAGAACCTGATCCGTGAACTGGTTCGACGGCTCAAGAAGATCGGCTGGAACTGGTCCGATGCCGGCGCGGAACGCTTGGGGCGGTTCGTCATGATCCGCCGCTACGATGCCGAGGCGTGGCAGCGGTTCTGGCAGGAGCGAATGAACCTTCGCGGACGCTGCCAAATCATCCTTCGTTGCTGCCGCTTGGAGAACGCCGCTTGAACTCAAAACAAGAAAATGGGACGTTCTCCAATGATTGGAAAAATTGATCCTGCTGTTTTCCAATCATTGGAAACCTCCCGCGCGCTCTGGTCGTGGGATCTGATTCGCGAATGTCAGCTGGAGCGCGAAAAGAAAGCGAACTTATTGTCGAAACCCGGCCAGTGGATCGTTTCGTTCTATCGTAACCAGATCAACCCGGCGATCGGCGCCCGCTGTTCGCTGGTGCCGACCTGTTCGGAATATTTCCGGCAGGCGAGCGTGCAGCATGGGTTGCTGGCGTTTCCTTTGATCGCGGATCGTTTTGTCCGCGAACCGTCTGTGGTGCTGTTGCAGGAACATCCGGTGCATGTGCATGACACGATCCGTTTTGCCGATCCGGTGTCGGATCATACGGAGTGGTGGCGGAAAAGGGACCGCTGATTGACGCGAATGGGGGAAAGATTATTACCGCGGATGGCACGGATGAAAACGGATTAGGGAAGGAAGAAGATGAAGAGATTAAAAGACCATCCTCAATTCGCGTTAATTCGCGTTAATTCGCGGTTTATTAAAGTGATCTTTGCAGGGCTATTGTATCTTCCATTTTTCGCTTATGGACAGAGCGCGGGGCCGACGCTTGCGCGTGAGCTGTCCAATGAGGGCGATCACGCGGGGGCGGCGATAGAGTTTCGCCGCTTGGGCTTGGAAGCGTCGGAATCCGCCGGGCGCGGCGGTTGGTTCTGGGCGGCAGCTTATGAATATCATCGCGCAGAAAAGCTTGCTGTTTCCGACCGCATGCTCGACCGCGCGGAAAATTCGGACCCGGCGATTTCGGACCGGGCACTGTTGTTGCGCGGCGAGAACGCGATGGATGTCGGAAGATGGGATGAGGGCGCGTTTTATTTCGAAGGCGCGCTGGACGCTGCCCCCACCGAGCCGCAGCGGATATTTGCGGCGCGCAAGCTGGCGGCTTCGCGTGTGCGGTTAAAGGATCTGGATGCAGCAGAGGCGGCGCTGGATCGGTCGCCCATTCCCGAAGCAGACGGTCGGGACGCGCTGGAAGTTTATCGCGACGGAAGGGATAAAAGACCGGGCCTGGGCGGTGCATTGGGGATGTTGCCGGGGTTTGGATATTTTTATGCAGGGGAATGGGCGAATGGCTTCCGGTCGCTGATCCTGAATTCGCTTTTCATCTTCGGGATGGTTCATACGGCGGAGAACGAGCAGTGGGGCGCGTTTGCCGTAATCACTTTTTTTGAGTTCACCTGGTACTCCGGCAGCATCTACGGCGGCATAGACGCGGCGCACCGATTCAACCGGCGGCGTGAAGATGAATGTGTGAACGAGATTGTCGGGCGTGCATCGTTCGAGCCGGACTATTCCGTTTTGCCGTCGGTCAGTCTCCAGTTCCGCTTCTGAACATTGGCGAGGAATTCAACGCAAAGGCACAGAGCGGCAAAGAAGCGCAAAGAAGAGCATCGCGTTTTGTTCTGCGGAGATACTCAATCCCCTTGGCGCGGCTCTGCGTCTTCGCGCCTTTGCGTTGAAAGTTCGTGTTGCCTGCGTCGTGCCGCGCGCGCTGCATCCGCGATGCTTAAGATGTAAAGCGTCAGCGCGGCGGCAAAAGTGATCATCAGGCGTGCGATGGATACAGGAACGAATTCTTCCGATATTCCACCGCCAGCCCAGGACAAAGCCGCATCCAGGCTTCGAAGAATCGGCCCCGCCACATTTACAAAGAAAAGAACAAGACAGGTTGTGAAGCATAACGAAAAGAAAAGGCCTGCCTTCCATCTGCCTTGTAGAAATTGTCCGGCGCCGGGATAGACGAAGGCAGAGAGGAAGATGGGAGTGCGGTCTGTTCGTTCAGGCTTCATGCCGAGGATCATACGCCGCCGGGATGGAATTGGGAATAAACATTGAACAGCCAACACCGAAGTTCGGAGTTCAAGGCTCGATGTTGAGTGTTCGATGTTCGGTTGCCGTGCTTCCAATCAGCGAAAACGGGCCGGTCCAGTCGAGTGTAACGGGCAAAATTTGTCCGAGCAGATCGCGACCATCATCAAAAAACACGAGCTTCCCCTGCGGGGTGCGGCCGCGCCATCGGCCGTTTCTTGCGCGGGCTTCGACAAGGACTTCGACCGCTTTGTCCTTCAATACACGATGTTTGCGCTCAAGGTATTCGGCCAGCAGCGTTTCCAGGGCCACGCGTCGCCGCTCTTTTTCCTCCGGCGTCACATTGTCCGGAAGACTTCGGGAGGCGAGCGTCTGGGGGCGTTCGGAGTATTTCGCAATCCGGATCATATCGGGCTGCAATTCGTTCATCAGCCGGAAGGTATCCATGAACTGTTCTTCCGTTTCGCCGGGGAATCCGACGATGATGTCCGTTGAAATGCCGGCGTCCGGAATGCGTTGACGGATGCGGGCGACGAGACGGCGAAAGTCGTCCGCCGAGTAGCCGCGCTTCATGCGCGCCAGCACTTCGTCGTTGCCTGCCTGAACAGGAAGCTCAATGTATGGACAGACTTTTCCTCCTGCCGCGACTATGTCGAGCAGCCGATCGGTGAACCAGTTCGGATGGCTGGTCAGGAAGCGGATGCGGAGGATGCCGTCTATGCGCGCCACATCCTCGATGAGCGCAGCGAGATCGGTTGCCGGATCGAGATCGAGGCCGTAGCGATCCACAATCTGGCCGAGCAACGTGATTTCACGAATGCCCTCGTCTGCGAGACGCCGCACTTCCGCCACGATTTCTTGCTGCGGCCGGCTCCGTTCGGCGCCGCGGCGATAGGGGATGATGCAGAAACTGCATGCATGGGAACACCCGAGGACGACGGGGACAAATGCACTGACCGTGTTCCCGAGTTCGGTCGGCGGTACGGGCAGCTCACCGTCCATGAATGCGTCTCGCGTCCTGTTTTGATTCTCGATCAGAGCCCGGTCGTCTGAATCGCTGTTATCGCGGAGAAAATTAACGAGAGGAGAGATGTCGGACGGTGGCATGAAGACATCCACAAAAGGAAACTTCGAGGGCAGCGATGGATCGGACTTGTGTCCGACCAGGCAACCCATGAGGGCGACGATGATGTCGGGGCGTTCGCGCTTGATCTGGCTGAGGTAGCGGAGCCGGGTGTAGATTTTATCTTCGGCCTGCTGCCGCACAACGCAGGTGTTGATGACCACCAGTCCGGCATCGCGCGTGTGCGGCGTGGGGGTGTAGCCGAGCGACTCGAGCCGCGACGCGAGATAGCGCGAATCCGCTTCGTTCATCTGGCACCCGATCGTCCAGATGTTGTATTTTTTTGAAGAGCGCATGCCTCAGATCACGAAATCGCCGGGGAAACCCGATTCGAGTTTTCGATCGCGCTCCGCGAGGTGGGCGAAATTTGCGTTGTCGAAAACGCTGACGAGGCAGGTCTCCGCCTCGTGCCATATATCGCTGAAGACAGAGGTTGCATGCGGCCGTTTATGCCCTTTCCGACGGCTTTCGGATTCCAGCTTGAGAAGAGAGGCCTCGAAAACCCGGATCACATCACCCACGGTGATTTTCGAAGCCGAACGCGCAAGGGCATAACCGCCCTGCTTGCCGCGCACGGAGCGTGCGATGCCGTGTTGTTTAAGCTGAACGAGAATGGCCTCCAGAAACCGGGCGGGGATGCGCTGGGTGCGCGCGATATCGGAAATCGTTGCCAAACCCGAGCCTTCTCGCTTGGCGAGTTCCAGAACCGCCTTTAATGCGTAATTGCAGCGACTTGAGATCATAATGTATTCCCACTGTTCCGATTGATATCCTTGACTTAATTCTTCCTGTCAAGCTCGCACTTGGCAGAAACGCTTTACCGAGGCCGTGCCTCGCGCTCTTTTTTCAAGGATAATGAACTTACCAAACTCATACTGCATGCCGCGTGTTTTCGCAATATGGCTCACCTTGCGCCCTTTTGCAACTGAAGCGCTGTGTGGTGCCGATCTTCACAACCAATCCGCAAGAATGGAAATCCAACTCACTGCGCGCGTTCTGTTTCGCCGGCGTCAGCCCGCGAAGAAGCCATCTTGCCGCATGCGTATTCTGCGTTATTGTTCTTCACATGAGCGCTTCGCCTAAAACGCTGCTTCTCTTCGTGGATGGGTTGGGGATCGGATCGAATGATCCGTCGTTCAATCCCATCCATCGCGGCGCGTGCCCGACCGTCGAGCGATTGCTGCGCGAGGAGTCTGTACCGGTTGACGCGACGCTGGGTGTGCCGGGGCTGCCGCAGAGCGCAACGGGACAGGCGACGTTACTTTGCGGACTGAACGCGGCGAAGCTGATGGGGAGGCATATCGAGGGGTTGCCCGGGCCGCGTCTGAAGGATTTCGTTCGGGAGCAAAACGTCTTTTCGCAATTGGTATCGCGGGGCTATACAGCGACATTTGCCAATGCGTTCTTCATTGATGATGTTGAAGCGGTGAAGCAGCGCCGGCATCAGTCGGTAACAACCGTGGCGTCGCTTGCGGCGTTGGGGTCGGTGCGCAATACAACCCAGTTGCTTCGCAATGAAGCCGTTTACCAGGATCTGACCCGCGAGATCCTGCGCGAAAAGGGATATGAGGGTCCGCTCCTTGCGCCGCGCGAAGCCGCCGAGCATCTGCTTGCGATTGCTGCGCAGCACGACTTTACATTGTTCGAATATTTTCAAACCGATCTCATGGCACACAAGGGAAAGGAAGAGGATGTGCTGCGCGTATTGAGGAACCTGGATGAGTTCGTTTCGGTGCTGCTTACTTTTGTGGAGGAGGAGGGATGCCTCTTTTTGCTGACGAGCGATCACGGCAATATCGAGGATTCATCCTCACCTCGCCATACCATGAACCCCGTTCCGTTTGTCGCCCTCGGCCGCGGTGCTGAAACGCTGAAAAAACGCGTACACAGCCTGGCCGACTTCGTACCCGCCCTGCTCGCGCTTTATCCTGTCCGCAACCACTAACCGATAACTATTAACCATACCCAATCCGCGCTTGGCAGCGGACGTTCGAAACTGCATTCTTTCCGCATGAACAAAAAGGCGACAACGCGTCCTGATTGGGATACTTACTTTATTGATATCGCTCATGTCGTCGCAAAGCGAAGCAACTGCTGTCGCAGGCAGGTTGCGGCCGTGATCGTGGCAGAGAAGCGAATCATTTCAACCGGATACAACGGAACCCCGCGCGGTATAAAAAATTGTTTCGAGGGTGGATGTCCGCGTTGCGCGAGCGATTCGGCTTCGGGCGCCAACCTGGGTGACTGCATTTGCGCGCATGCCGAGGAAAACGCGATCGTGCAGGCTGCCTATCACGGGATAAGCGTGCGCGGAGGTGTATTGTATTGCACGATCAGCCCTTGCCTGATGTGCGCGAAAATGATCGTCAACGCCGGGTTGGTCGAGGTTGTTTACGAGCACGAATACCATTTCTCCAGGCAGGCCCGCGCTTTGTTCCGGCAAGCCGGCGTGAAATGCAGGAAGTTTACGCGGAAGCCGGGCGCGGGCTTCAGCCCGCGTTGAGATGCAAAGGAAATGTAATGACAAATAAGACGCGCATCCTGGTGACCTGCCCGAAGGAAGTTCCTCCCTTGCTTGCGACCGAGATCGAGGCAATGAAATTGCCTGTCCTGTCGCGCGAGACCGCGGGCGTGATGACGGAGGGTACCTTCGAGGATTGCATGCGGCTTAATCTGCATGTGCGGACCGGGCATCGTGTGCACCGACTCATCCGGGATTTTAAAGCCTTCGACGCTAACGAGCTTTATCAGGGCATTATTGATATTCCATGGGAACAGCATATTCGGGAAGATGGCTACATCAGCATCGCCTCTTCCGTACATAATGACACGATCCGGGACGGCCGTTACGCAAACCTCAAGTGCAAGGATGCGATCTGCGACCGGATGCGCAAAACCTGTGGCCGGCGACCCGATTCAGGCTCTGAATTGCGCGGCGCAGTGATATTTCTTCACTGGCACGGCACCCGGTGCGGGGTCTATTTTGACACCTCCGGCGAGCCGCTGTCGCGGCGCGGTTATCGCCGCATCCCGATGTCGGCGCCCATGCAGGAAACGCTTGCAGCGGCCGTGGTGCTGAACACCGGGTGGAAGGGGGATGGCTGTTTCATCAATCCGATGTGCGGAGCGGGTACGCTTGCAATTGAAGCGGCGCTCATCGCGCTCAATCGCGCGCCCGGCCTGTTGCGCCGCGAGTTTGCTTTCATGCATTTGAAGGAGTTCAAGAACGAGCGATGGGAAAAATTGAGGGCTGATGCCGGGAAAGCGGCGCGCGATTCAATTCCGGGGCGGATAATCGCCACCGACATCAACCCGCAGGCCGTGGCGGCCGCAAAGAAAAACGCGGCGGCTGCCGGCGTGGAGCATGTGATTGAGTTTGCGATATGCGATTTCGGTGAGACGGTTGTCCCGGAGGGCGGTGGTGTCGTCGTCTTCAATCCCGAATACGGCGAGCGCATGGGCGAAACCCAGACGCTTATCCCGGTCTATCGGCGCATAGGCGATTTCCTCAAGCGGCAATGCCGCGGCTATCGCGGCTATGTGTTTACCGGCAATCGAAAGCTGTTCAACAAAGTCAGCCTGAAACCCTCGCGCCAGTGGACTCTGTACAACAGCAACATCGAGTGCCGGTTGCTGGAGTATGAGGTGTTCGGAAAGCAGTCGGGAAGCGGTCTGGACCTGCCTGCCGGCAGGCGGGGACCGCTCCTGCAGTAGACGCGCTCTCCAGAGCGCGCGGGCGGAACATGCAAGCCGCCAGACAATCGGTCTGGATCTGCCTGCCGGCAGGCAGGGACCGCTTCTGCGGTTTACTCGCCGGCCCATTCCGCTTCAATCACGCCTTGCACCTGTCCGGCGATGTGGCAGACATTTTCATCGAAGCGTGTCCACTCGTGGCCGTTGATCGTTACGCGCGAAGGCTTGCCCCGCAACGGGGGCCAGTAGAGAACCATCCCTCCCGGTATGTCGTATTCGCCGCGCAACTCAACCCGCAGGGATTGCGCATCACCCTTGGCGGTCATGTGGAGAGTTCCGTAATAAGTCGGGAAATTGCGAAGGACAACTCCATCCCCGTCCGTGACCCAATTTCCCCGCGCGCCGCGCAGAAGGTGCAGCTTGTTATCCATCTCGCGCACCACCATGTTGCGCACCGAGTTGATAAACCCAGAGCCGACCCAAGTGTGAGGCATGTCACCGATATAACTGCCCATGCGAGGGTCGCTGAGCACTACTTCCGCGAGATGGTTCCATGCCGGCGGTCGCCGGCAACCCATGATGTAGTCGAGAAGGAAGAGGGCGCGATCACGATGTCCAAGCCCGATGAAGGCCGTGAGATTGCGGATTTCGTACGGCGTGTAGCCGGCGCTCCAGGAAGGATCGAGGCGTCTGACGATGTCGTCATAATAAATTTCGTAGGTGTGACGCAATTCGCCTTCGGGCAGCAGGTCGTCCTCTTCGCAGGGGAAGAAGGCGATACTGGTGGAGGAGGCGTCCATGTCGCCTTTTTCCGCGCAACCGGGAATATAGGTAATGTTCTTGAAGGCGATCGTGGCTTCGATGGATGCCCTGACCGATTCCCGTAGAAGGTCATACTGTTGCTGTGCCCATTCGGCTACGTCTTCGCGCCCGAGAGCCTGGGCCGCTTCTTTGCCGTCTTTCCATCCTTTAAGGGCAAAGAAATCATCCCAGTAACTGTGCATCGGGGGATCGTAACCCTCGTGGCTGATGGACGGAGGAAGTATGCCGACGAAACGCTCGCGCCCGGGCTCGTTTTCGAGATAGTCTGGAGCAAGCGTCCGCTCACGCAGCATCACGAGATACTTGAGCGCACGGTGGATGGCGTCGAAATGCTTCTCGAGGAATTCACGATCCTTTGTGAAGCGATAATACTCCATGATCGCATATACGAATTGACCCTGGCTGTCGTATTCATTGTCCCATCCAAAGCCCTGGTTGATCGTGCCGTCGTTGTTGAGAATGGGAGGCACCCATCCGTCCGCCTGAACGCGGGCGGCATACCAGTCCAGGTAATCCTTTACAGTTTCGTAAAGCCCCATGCGGAGCAGGCCGGCCGAGGTCAAGGAGCCGTCCCGCATCCATGAACGCTTGTAATTGCGAGATCCGGGCTGGATGGCGATGCCATCCTGGTTGATCAGGATGTAGCCCACCTGGGATTTCAGCGTGTCGGAGATCGCCTTGTCCGGAAGCTCGAACACCACCGGACCCATCTGCCTGGTCCAGAACTCGCGCATTTCATCCAGTCGAATCTTGAAAGCTTCTTCGGCGGCCATGAACTCGCCGCCGCCCTTCCGCAGGAAGGAATCAATGCCCTGCAATTTCCTGTGCAGCGGCGCCGCAACAAAGAATGACCGTGCTTCACCGGGTTGCAGGTCAAAGTCAAAGGTCAGGGCTCCTGAAACAAGCTCTCCGGCAAGGTCCACTTTCTTCGCATCCGGCACCGCGCCGCGCAGAAGCTCAATTGCCACGTCGCCGCGCTCGAATGCCCGCGCGCCGGCATCGTCCGGCGATTGCAGGGTCACAAAAGTGACCTGGTCGTTCACCTTGACCTGCATGCGCTCCGCCTCCTCGATAAATTCCAGCGAGCGAATCGGGCTCAATCCTCCATGCTGCCATGTGGGGTTGATCTGGAAAGGACGTATTGCAAGGAAGAGACGCCCCTTGGATGCTTCTTTCGCTTTGTTTTCCACGCGATACCGGGTGAAGGTCACCGAGTCGGATGTGGATCCCCACGTCATGGCCGCGATGTTCAGTTCCACGTCATCAAAATGCCAGTTAACCGAGGGCAGGGGCTGGACCGCGTTTTCCAATGCCTGGGTTACCTTCGGCGCATCAATGGCCGAGCGAAGTTTCCCGTTTATATAAAGGTAAGGCATCAGTGTGCAGGAGGTGGCCGTGGGCTCCAGGTTGCCATACTCATCCAGCAGGCTCTCCTGCCGGTCGCGAGGCAGTCCGACAACGGTCCAGTACACCTGGTTGCGATGAAGCTGCTCGGGATAAATGCCGCGGCGGGATTTTTCCGCCGCAATTTCATAAAGAGCGAATGGGGTCAGCGATTCTCCGCTGCCGCGAAGCGTAAGCTCCCTGATTTCCGCGGGGCCGTCGGCGTGAGGGCTTAATTCGAGGCGTATGAACCGCGCGGTGACGGTGCGATCAAGCACGATATCAAATAGCCCTGAGCCGCCGATAAATCGTTCCGCCAATTGCCAGTCGTTTCCGTCCGTGGAGAGGTAAACGTCGAACGATTCCGAATAGCGATTTCCCCAGTCCAGCCGTATCCCTCCGAAATTGATGGGCTTGCGCAGGTCGAGTGTAACCGTACTAGGTCCGGTTGTATCGCTGACCCAGACCGTGTTGAGATCTCCGTCCACCAGGTTCAAGGGATCTGAATCAGCAGCGGTTCCTGCCGTAACGATAATGGCGTCGGAAAGTCCGAGGACGTCAAATTCCCAGATGGAGTGACCCCATCCTGTGCCGCGCTTCAAGCCAGTGAGCCGGACGAAACGCGCCTTCACAGGCCGGATATAAATATGCGCGGTCCGCCCATACCCCTTGGTCTGATGATAGACGGGCTGCCACTTTTCGCCATCCAGCGAAACATCAATGATGTATTCGCTGGAATAGGCGGTCTCCCAGAGGATGGTGAATCCGGAGACTGTTGCCGCACGGCCCATATCCATCATCAGCCATTGGGGATCGGCTGCTGGACTGCTCCATCGGGTGTGCCGATTATCGTCACAGGCATATTGAGCGGGGAAAATATCCTCCTGCAACGCGGAGGCGGTAACCGTCCACTCGCTCTTGGGCGGAATGGTGTCCGTTCCCGGCGCCTCGGACGGCTGTGTTGATTCGATCACGGGCTTTTCCTCAGCCGCCGTGCTGGTAGGCGGGACAGGAGATGGGGATTGGCCGCAACCGATCAAATAACACGAAAGGAATCCGGCTGTAAGCAATGTTGAAACCGCGCTCAATAAACGGGAAGGCACGCTCGTTATACCGATTGCTTGGGTTCGCATGAGAGCTTCTCCAGTGTTTAAGGTTCACGTGATACTTGCACATTTTTTGACATTTTGATCAAGCAATTTTGACAGATTAAAGAAAATTTGGCAGAATGCACCCTTATCGCTGAGGTTTGAGATGTTGTGAAACATGGTTTGGCTCTCTGTCCTCGTCTCGCTCCTTGAGACTGCCCGATATAGAGGAAAGAGATGTAACGGTGTTTTATTGAACTTCGAATGCCAAAAACCTGCTTGTGCCTGTATGCGTTCCGGCGCGTTCCTCCTATCCATTCTTGCCTCCTCAACCATCTTGTTCGTCGCGGGGTGCAACCGGTCCCCGGGTCCGTCTTCGTCCCGCGCACGAGTTGACGAGAACCGCGTGGTGCGTCTTTTCATCTGGCGCGAGTATATCAATCCCGAAATCGTTGACCGCTTCACGAGGGAAACGGGAATCCGGGTGGAAATTGAGTCGTTCGGCAACCAGGAGGAGCTGGTGGCGCGTGTTCGATCATCGCCGGACCGTTTCGACATCATCGTCATCGAGGATTGTGTCATCGAGGCGCTGAATGAATTGGGACTGTTGCGTGAATTGGATCCCGACCTTCTTCCAAACCGTATTCACCTGGATGCACAATACCGAAATCGTCCATCCGATCCGGAAGATCTTTATTCCGTTCCGTATCATTGGGGCACCACGCTGCTGGCTTTCCGCAAAGACCTGGTTGGTGAAATTCCGCGCAGTTGGTCGGCGCTGTGGGACCCGCGTTTCGCAGGCCATATATGGCTGTTGAGCGATGTGCAGGAAGTGATTGGCGTGACCGCGCTGGAATTGGGATATGCATTGAATATCGTGCGCGCCGACGCACTCGATGCCATCCGGCGTCGCGTGCTTGAGCAGGTGCCGGTGGTCGGACGTTACGCGGATACGTCCGTGATCAAGCACGGGCTGGTGGAAGGGGCGTGCTGGCTGGCGTCCATATACAGCGGTGATGCCGCACAGGCTGCGCGGGAGAATCCGAATGTGGATTACTTCATCCCGGAGGAGGGCGCGCCGATGTGGATGGATAACCTCAGCATTCCGCGCGATGCCCCAAACGTGCGCGAAGCCCATGCATTGATCAATTTCCTGCTGGTGCCGGAAATCGCTGCGCTCAATGCGAACTATCTCCGCTATGCCACGCCAAACGCTTCAGCCCGGCGTTTCATTGATCCGGATCTGCTCGCCGATCCCGCCATCTTTCCGCCCGAGGAACTCCGGGCCCGTTGCCGTTTCTACGAGAAGCTGGATCAGCCGCGGCAGCGATTTTTCAACCGGCTTTGGGCCGACATTGTTAAGCTTCAACAAAAAATGGCTGGGACGCCTCCTGTTGCTGAATCCGCTTTTCCGAACCCATGAGAAACCCCTTCAAATCCGTTTCGCTTCGCACACGCGTGTTGGTGGCGATGCTGGTCATCGGTCTTCTGCCTGTCGCCGTCGTGTTCACCGCATCCCATTTCATCATGCGGCGCGTGCTTGAAGAGGGCACCTACGGCGTCATGCAGGCGCTGGTCGGCGAAGTGAGCCGTGAAGTGGCGCACGTCATGACGCGGGCCCAGGCGGATATGCGCGCGCTGACGCGAAATCCCGTTCTCGCGAATCCGGTGGCCGGCACGGAGGACCAACTCGGCGAAATGAGAAAGGCGAGGGACCTGTATGAGCTGTTCGCCGACATTACGCTTTATTATACGAACGGGATCGTTGCCCTTTCGACCACGTATAATTACTGGGACAACCTGCGGTACACCGATTGGTTCGATCGCGCGTTAAAGGGGGATCTGGTCGTCGCGCCACCGGCGCGCATCCTCGGCATTGACGGTCTGTATGTGAGTCTTTATGCGGCACTGCCGGATGAACAGGATAACCCTCGTTATGTGCTCGGCGCGCGCGTGCCTTTCCAACGCGTGCAGGAAATCGTGAACCGCGCGCGGCCAAGTCGCAATGGCTTCATGGCGCTGCTGGATGGTTACGGGAATGCGTTGTCTTATCCCGATTCAAAAGGCCTGCTCCGAAAAGTGCTTGGTGAAAAAAATTCCGGATGGTGGATGGCGAATCCGCGTGGCGTCTATCCTGACGAGTCCGGCAAAAAATTCCTGTATCACGCCGAGTCCGTTCCCGTCCCACTGTCCGGCCTGGGACGTCCATGGATATTGATCGCGTTGATTCCATATTCCGATGCCGTCGCGTTGTTGGGCGAGCAGCGCCGCATTCTGTTTGCGGCAGCGCTTTTGACCCTGATCGCGGTTTACGGCATCGGCGTGTATTTCAGCGCGGTGCTTTCGCGGTCGCTCGTCGCGGCTGCAAAAGCAGCGCAGCGGGCAAGCCGCGGCGATACCAATGCGAGCATTCCGATCTCCGGACCGCGCGAACTGAGGCTTCTTGCCCAGACGTTCAATCATATGCTGGAGGAGGTGCGCCAGCATCGCGAGCGGCTCGAAAGCCTCGTGGCGCAGCGAACGGCCCGGCTGACGGAGTCGCAGCAGAAACTCGAAGAGATCACGGCCCATCTCCGCGCGGCGTATGAATCCATGATGGACGGCGTGTTGATGCTGGAATGGCCTTCCGGCAAGGTCATGGCGGCAAACCAGCGCTTTGCCGAGCTTTTCGAGTTGCCGGTCGCGGAGAAAATTTCGGGAAAAACATTCAGGGATTTGGCCGGTGACATCCGGAATAGGCTCGCTGAAAAGCGGGAGGACATGTTCCGCTGGGATTATTTTTCCAGGCACCCGGTGGAGGTGGGCGTCGAGGAGTGGGAACTCGTCCGGCCCGGCCGCAAGGTGCTTTCAACGTATACCGCACCTGCCGTCGGATCAAACGGCCGCGTGTTCGCGCGCCTCTGGGTTTTTCGCGATATGACCCAGCAGCGGCAATTGGAGGACGAACTGCGTCAGTCTCAAAAGATGGAGGCGGTCGGCCGGCTGGCGGGTGGCATTGCGCACGACTTCAACAATCTGCTTACAGGTATCCTCGGCAATCTTTCCATGGTGGAAATGGATCAGGCGTCGGCGCCCCTGCGCGGCGAACTGATTGCCGGCGCGCGCGAAGCCGCCGTGCGCGCGTCCGAACTTGTTCGCCAATTGCTGGGATTCTCGCGGCGGAGCCGCCTGCAGTTGAAGAGCTGCAATGTCAACCGCGTGGTACAGGAGGTCCATGAACTGCTGCGTCATTCGATGGACCCGAAAGTGGAGCTGCATCTTCAACTGGAGAAAGACCTCTGGACCGTCTCGGCGGATCCGACGCCATTGCTGCAGGTGCTGATGAATCTGTGCGTGAATGCCATGGATGCCATGCCGAGTGGAGGGCGGTTGGCGATTGCAACGCAGAATGTGCATGTGGATGCGGAAGAGGCACGGCAGTGGATGGATGGGCGGGAAGGGGATTGCGTGCGAATGTCGGTGGCGGATTGCGGGCAGGGCATGTCGCAGGAAGTGCAGAGCCATCTCTTCGAGCCCTTCTATACGACCAAGGAACCCGGCAAGGGGACGGGGCTCGGATTGGCCATGTCCTACGGCATTGTCCGTCAGCACGGCGGCTGGATTGCCTGCTATTCCGAGCTCAACAGGGGAACGACGTTTTCCATCTATCTCCCGCGTGCGTATGCCGTGGAAGAAAGCCCGGAGCGTCCGCAGGCCGAAGCGCCGGTGAAGGGCGGGAAGGAGAGCGTGCTGGTGGTGGACGATGAGCCCGCCGTGCGCGCGGTCATGTCCAGCATTCTGCGGCGATATGGATATGCGGTTCTCCTGGCCGCACACGGGGAAGAGGCTTTGCATCTCTTGAAGGAGAAACCGGATTGTGCCGACCTTGTGTTGCTGGATCTGACCATGCCCAAGCTTTCGGGTCGCGACACGCTGCGCATGATCCGGGAAATTAAACCGAAGCTCCCCGTCGTGATTTCAAGCGGATATCCGATTGACCTCGATTCGTTCGAGCAGGAAACGAAATTGCGCCCGGACGGTTTCGTTCAAAAGCCCTACGAAGCCAAGGTCCTCGCCCAGACTGTGCGCGCGGTGCTGGATGGGAGGGGGAGCGGATTGGGGTGATGGAGAGATGGAGTGTTGGAGTGCTGGACCTTGACACTCTGACCATAACTCCATTACTCCAATACCCCATCACTCCAGTTCTTCTCATCTCCGCTCTTCCCCTTTTCCCCCGCACATGCTATACGCTGCTGACCCGGAATGACGAAGAAAGGTGATCTGCCGTGCGCATCAAGCCGTTTAACGCGATACGTCCCAAACCGGAACTGGCCGCTCAGGTGGCCAGCCTGCCTTATGATGTGGTGAATGCCCGCGAGGCTGCCGCTGCGGCGAAGGGAAATCCGAACAGTTTTTTTCACATTTCCCGCGCGGAAATAGACCTTCCGTCCGGCACGGAACCGTATTCGGACGCGGTATACGCCAAGTCTGCAGAGAACTTCCGCGACTTCAAAGCGCGAGGGGTCTTTTTGCGCGAGGAAACGCCATCGCTTTATGTCTATCGTCTCAAACGCGGCGATCATGTGCAGGCCGGCGTGATGACGGTTTGCCACACGGGCGACTACGAGAAGAACCTGATCCGTAAACACGAAAAAACACGTCGCGCGCCGGAGGATGATCGCACCCGCCATATCTCCAGCCTGAACGCAAACAGCGGGCCGGTATTCCTGACCTATCGCGCCGATTCCCGGATTGACGCGATGATCCGTGAGGTTCAAAAGAGCGCGCCATTATATGACTTTACGGCGCCGGACGGCATTGTTCATACGGTCTGGCGCGTGATGGACCCGGAGCCCCTGGTAGCGGCGTTTGCGGATATTCCGCAGTTCTATATTGCCGACGGACATCATCGCGCGGCCGCGGCCGCCCGGGTTGCCCGCGAACGTGCCGCAGCGAATCCGAAACATACCGGCGAGGAGGCGTATAACTGGTTCCTCACGCTCGTTTTCCCGGCCGATCAATTGCAGATACTCCCGTATCACCGTTGCGTTCGCGATCTGAACGGACGGACGAAGGATGCTTTTCTCAAGGAGGTTGCGGCGTGCTTCGAAGTAAGCGCCGATGCCGCGTCTGAACCTGCGCGGGCGGGAGAAATTTCGATGCATCTCGATGGACGCTGGTATCGCCTGGGTTGGGAGCCTGTCGTGAGCGGTACCGTCGCCGAGAGGCTGGACGTGAGCGTCTTACAGAACCGATTGTTGGAGCCTGTGCTGGGAATTGACGATCCACGCAGCAACCCGCGCATTGAATTTGTCGGAGGGGTGCGCGGAACCGGCGAATTGGAGCGGAAGGTGAAAGAGGGCGAAGCCGTCGTGGCGTTCTCCATGTATCCCACATCCGTCGAATCGCTCATGGCCATTGCCGATGCAGGAGAAGTCATGCCGCCGAAGAGCACCTGGTTCGAGCCGAAGCCACGTTCGGGGTTGCTGCTGCATGAGTTGGGGGGCAGTGGTTGATTGGAGATTGGGGATTGGGAGAATGGAGTGATGGAGTAATGGAGTTATGGGGCGGAGGGTTAAGCTCCGACCAACACTCCCGCGTTCCTGCTGCGCCCCCAAAGTATAAGAGCATTTGACGTGCTGTAAGGTCGTGTGTATTATTGTGATCGTTTAGAAACTTCTAAACACACAACACGGTGGACTCGCTACATCCAGCTAAGCGGGAGATGATCGAGGCCGGCGGCAGAACCGCCCAATCCTTTGGCCTAAGCCGTTTGCTTGGACAGATTTACACTCTTCTTTACCTCAGCGATGGCGCGCTCAGTCTTGATTCCATTGCTGAATCCCTTGGCGTGAGCAAGGCGAGCATCAGTATCGCTTGCAGGCAACTCGAATCCTGGGGTGCCTTGAAGCGTTCCTGGGTCAAGGGTGATCGCAGGGACTACTACGTCGCCGAAACCGATTTCCGCCGCATCCTCGGCAACGGTCTTCTTGCCTCAGTCCTTAAGAAACTGGATTCCGCGAAGGTGCAGATCGAACGCAGCCTGTCCCTGCTTGAGAATGGGCAGGGACCAGGCGCTGACGGAGAATTTCTGCGGGAGCGCTTGAAGGAAGCGAACGAGTTTCGGAGCAAGATGACGCGGCTTCTGGACAATCCGTTGGTGAAGACGTTGCTGTAGTTTCGTTTGTAATGACGGGTCCGTGATGAACGGACGAGAGAAAAGTATTTCGTTGCAAGTAGATTCCCGTGCGGGAATTGACGGGGGCGAAGCCTGCCCACCAAAGGTGGGCGAAGAAAAACCTGAGATCGGAAACCTGAAACCTGAGTTTCGGAAGAAGAGCGCGACCAGAAGAGAAACCTGAGATCAGATGCAGTTTTGCAATGGCGAGGGTTGTCGTAGCGTCTCCTCAACTCAGGTCTCAGGTTTCAGATTTCCGGTTTCTCTGTCCCAGTCATGAGTACTGACGAGCATATTAGCCTTCCCTCCTCAACTCAGGTTTCCGGTCTCAGGTTTCCGGTTTCCGGTTTCCGGTTTCAGGTTTCAGGTTTCTCCTCCTAATGTCCCTCTGGGCCTTCAGATTTCTGCTCTGGTACATCTGCATCATGATCGTGCAGCCCCAGAACCGTTTTCTTTTTCTCTATCCCCTCCGCATCGCAAACCTGAGCATTTTAACGGCGATTACACTTCATGTGTTTTCGTGTCTTGCGGAAAAGCGCGCCATTATCAGAATTGGGCCCGCGACCATAACCGCATTGATTCTCGTCGTTATGGCGTTTATTTCCCAATACACCGGGCCGATGCAAACGAGTACGGAGTGGAACACTTATATAGATATGTTGGTGAAAAACGTGGTGATGATGGTCCTTTTGGAGGCGATGCTAACTTCTGTTGAGCGTACCTGGGCGGTTCTTGGGAGCATGCTGTTTGCGACACTGTGGTGGATCAAGGGTGGGTTGCGGCTCGCAGGTGCCGGGATGGTGATGGGAGGGGATCGCATGTTCGGACCAGCGGTTTCCCTGGTGGTCAATCCGAATTTGTTTGCCTACATGATGTGCGTGTTTATCCCCGTATATCTCTATTTTTACCAGCAGGCAAAAACCCGTAATTTACGCCTCGCATTTCTTGGGTTGGCACTCGCTGCCGTATACATCACGTTGAAGACAGGAAGCAGAACCGGCTTCCTTTTGCTGATTGCCCTTGGGTTTATCCTGTTACCGAAATATGGACGCCGACATAAGGCGGCGTTTGCCGTCGGGCTTGCGGCGTCATTCTTTTTCTTCACCATCGCCGGGGCTATGAATCTGGAGCGATTCAGGACGATACCTGCTTCCATCCGATCTTTCTTTTCCGGTGAGGTAAAGGAAATAGGGGAATTAACGCAGGACGAGCAGAGCGCTCAGGAACGTCGCCTGAAAAATCGCGATGCATGGGCTTTGATCAAGAAGTACCCGGTTTTTGGTGCGGGCATCAATGCAGATGAAACATTGATGGCCCAAGACTACCCCTATGCGACAGGACAGGTTCATTGCGAGATTTTGATGGCGGGCCGCCAGATGGGGGGCATTGGGATGACCTTATATGTAGCTTTAATTGCCATCCTGTTTTTTTGTGGCTGGCGGACCGAAGCGACATGCCAGCACTCATGGCCGGCTATTTCGGATATAGGCTGGATGCTTAAAATGCAATGCGTTGTATTCATCATTGGCGGCATATTTTCCCCGATTGTCTGGCATCCCATACTGCTGATTCACGTCACCGTTGCCTCTGCTTTATGGGGGCATGTGAGGAAGATGAGCGTCCCCGTGACCGCGCAATTTTCTGAAAATGTGATGATGGAGCCTGAGGCCGTTTCGGTGTGAGTAATGTTGGGTTTTGCTTCCGGATGAATAATGCCGCTACAAAAGAGGAGATAACTACGAAATACACGAAAATCACGAAAGGGACAAGAGTGGACAAGTCTTCGGTTTCGTATATTTCGTTTGCTTGCCACGAGCCCGCTGGGTTTCGCAGTTTAAAATCTTCACAAGAAAACAAGAAGTGGACAGATTGTAGCGCAGAATTCACATAATGGAGATACAGAACCACCAGCCTCAAGCGTACCCGCGCCCAATTAACCAATAACCGATAACTGGTATCTGATAACTAAACCCAACCCCATTCCCTCCATGCCGCAACCACCCACCACCGAAATCTCAGCTCCCCGCGGACTCGTTCCCTTGAATCTGAACGAATTATGGGAATATCGCGAGCTGGCGTTTTTCATGCTCTTTCGCGACATCAAGGGCCGATATCGCCAGATGGCGCTTGGGCCTCTGTGGATGATCATCAACCCGATCATGAACGTAATCGTGTTCACGGTTATTTTTGGTCAAATGGCAAAATTCCCATCAGACGGCATTCCATATCCCTTGTTTAACTATGCTGCTTTGCTGCCATGGGGATTTTTCACAGGATGCTTGTTTTCGGCTGCGGGCAGTCTGCTGTCGCACAAGGACTTAATTTCCAAGGTCTATTTTCCCCGACTCACAATGCCGCTAATTGGTGTTTTTTCGTCCTTGGTAGATTTCCTGATCTCGTTCATTCTTCTTTTGGGTCTTGCTGTATATTACGGCTATTGGCCAACTTGGAACCTCTTATTTATTCTAATCTTTCTGCTTATGGCAGCAGTAATAGGGTTGGCTGTCGGTCTTTGGTTTGCCTCGTGGATCGTTCATTTCAGAGATGTAAACGCCATCCTCAGTTATGCAGTTCGTGCCTGGATGTACATTACCCCGGTAGTTTACGCCTCCAGCTTCGTACCGGAGCGCTGGAGAGGGCTGTATCGGCTGAATCCCATGACTAACATTATCGAGGGGTTTCGGTGGGCATTACTCGGAACCGAGCCCCCGTCATGGAAGATGCTTTTCCTGACCTTCGTTGCCGTGCTCCCGGTCCTCATCGGTGGGGCATACTACTTCCGCAGAACCGAACGCTCCATCGTGGACATCGCGTAGAGCAAACACGAAAACTTGCAGGGACGCTGGAGCCTTGACGCTTGAAACTTATGAATACCATGTTCCCGGGCTGGATTATAACTACAAGAGTTATACAGCCTGGATACAAAATCCTTCATTTCAAGCCTCAAGCCTCCAGTGTCATTGATCGCGTCTTCCGGCAACTTTCCAACTTGCCCTGCGAGGCAGGATTTCAAGTTTCATCCGCATCTCGCATCTCCCCAATCAACCATTAACCAATAACTGATAACCAATAACTGATAACTGATAACCGATAACTCTCCACCCTCCTCATGCCCACTCCCGTCATCACTGTTGAGAACCTCGGCAAGCGTTACCGTATCGGCCTTGCGCAGAAGCGATCTCAGACGTTTGCCGGGGCCTTCCGACGGGCTGCGGGCGGGCCTTTTCGCTACTTGGGGAGTAGGCTTCGAAAGGCGCGGGAGGAGGAAACTCTATGGGCGTTGCGGAATGTCTCTTTCGATGTTCAGCAAGGAGAGGTTCTCGGTATCATTGGTCGTAACGGAGCGGGAAAATCAACGTTGCTGAAGATTCTCTCCCGCATCACCGATCCAACGGAGGGTCGCGCAACGATTCACGGACGTGTGAATTCGCTGCTAGAGGTTGGTACCGGATTTCACAAAGAGCTGACTGGTCGCGAGAATATATATATGAATGCCGCATTGCACGGGATGAAGCATGCGGAGATTGGTCGCCGGTTTGATGAAATTGTTGAGTTTGCGGAGATCGGCAAGTTTTTAGACACGCCCGTTAAGCGGTACTCCAGCGGAATGTACACACGTCTCGCGTTTGCTGTTGCCGCTCATTTGGAGCCGGAAATTCTGATCGTCGACGAGGTCTTGGCTGTTGGGGATATTGAATTTCAGAAGAAGTGTCTCGGCAAAATGCAGGATGTGGCGGGAGAGGGAAGAACTATTCTTTTTGTAAGCCATAATATGGCGGCAATTAATTCGTTGTGTGGTAGATGTCTGTACATGCGTGCAGGCGGGGTAGTAGTGGACGGGGTGACGACGGACGTTCTGCGCGCCTATCTTGAGCCCGGCAAGCCGACTGGCGTTGGCGCGGTTTCGTTCGAGAGGAAGGCGGGGATCCCGATATTCCTGAAGGAAGCAAGAATATTGGACCTGAATGGTTGTGTGACACCATCTATATCGTATCAGGATCCATTTGTCTTGCGGTTGGGGATAGAGATCGCAGATCCCAGTCCATCCTACTACGCAGTTGTTCATCTGGTTAACTCCAAGTCGGAAGTCCTGATTTTCACGGCGGATGATGATTTGATGGACTCAAAGCTTGTCAATCACTCGGTGGGGATGTTTGTGTATGAACTGCAGTTTCCGGCCAGGCTGCTCAAACCGGGACGTTACAGTTTCACCATCAAATTGGTTGAATCTCAGCAGTACAAGGTGTTTGATGAACATGTTCAAGCGCTTGTGTTCGACGTCTTCGACAACGTTTCGAGGCGAGCTCATCGAGCAGCCTATCGTCCGATGGCAGCGGTGGCACCGGAAATCGAATGGGTGGAGCGGCGCGTATGATGAAGAGGCTTAAAGGGGTTCTGAGCAGGGGCGTGCGGTTCGTTGCCCGCGAAATCCAGCATGAACTCGCATCAAGGACTCGCGCCCCGATGCGCAAGCGGGCGCCTCTTCTTCCGGTGCGCGACCGTGCCGTTCGGGTGGTGTTTGTGGTCGAGTTTGCCGAGTCGTGGGTAGGTTTCGAGTCGGTGTGGCAAGCGTTTTGCGGGGACCCTCTATGCGAGACTACCGTTGTGGCAGTGACCGAGTCCCCTTACTTCAAGCGGGTCAAGACAATGCCTCGCCAGTTTTTGGCGGATAGCGGCATCCCTTTTGTTGCTTCCGACTTCTACGACATTGCTCATTCCAGGCCGGATGTCATTTTCTTCCACAATCCATATGAGGGTATGCGTCCGGGTTCGTTGAGGCTGCATCACGTTCAGCAGCATGTTGCGCGGACTGTCTACATACCCTATGGCTTTGAAATTGGAGGCGGCGGCCAGCGCGTGAACACTCAGTTTAACAACCCGCTTCAGCGGGAAGCATGGCGGGTGTTTGTGCGGTCGGACCGATTCAAAGCTCTGTATCGGAGGAAATGTGCAGCTGGCGATGCTCACGTCGTTGTGTCAGGGCACCCGATGGTGGATGCGGTTCTGGCGCGTGCGCGTTCAGATGCGGATCCGATGCTGAGAGAATTCGTAGGCGACCGTCGCTCGATTCTCTGGAATCCGCATTACGGGGAGTACAAGGATCAGAGGGATTTCTCCACATTCCTGAGGTGGAAGGATCTGCTGTTAAGCCTTTTTGCCGGACGGCGAGATCGGGTTCTGATTCTTCGGCCGCATCCCATGCTGTTCAACCACTTGTTGGCGGAGGAACTGATGACTCAGCGGGAGATTGAGGCGTTTCGCATGCGTTTCCAAGGGGCTGCCAACATGATCATTGATGAAAGAGCGGATTTCACTCACGCGATGGCGGTGTCTGATGCCCTGATGTCGGATGCATCATCATTCCTGACTCTCTACGGCGTTACGGGCAAGCCCATCTTGTACCTGCCGAATCCCTCTGGGCCGGGGTTGAATGAAGAAGGTGAAATTGTGCATCTGTACTACTCAGGTGAAACGGAAGATGCTATCCGTTCGTTCGTTCAGATGGTTGGGAATGGTGAAGATGCGATGAGGACGCGCCGGGTTGTCGGCATCGAGAAGTTCGTCTCGATGCCAAAGGAAGGCGCGGGCATGTTTATCAAGAACCACATTATGGACGCGTTGCAATGGGGGGGGGGATGAATTCAGGGACAAGACTTGTCATGTTGGCTGCAGGTCAGGGCGCAAGGCTATTGCCTCTGACCACCGAGTGTCCCAAATCCATGCAGCCCATCAGCGGAGAGCCCCTGTTGCTCCGGACCCTGCGGCAACTCCGGCCGTTGGGCTTCGGGCGAGTGATTGTGGTGGTTGGATACAAACGCGAGATGGTTGCCCCCGCGGTGCAAAGCGTGTATCCCAATGTGGAGATTGTGAACAATCCGGACTATGAAAGGGACACGAATATCCAGTCCACGTTGCTCGGCCTTGACGGTGGGGAGGAGCCTTCACTGATTTTTGAAGCAGATGTTGTGATCTCGGATGCGTGTCGGCCTTCGATTGCCGCCGTGGTGAATGGAGCCCGATCGGTCTGGTTCACACATGGCCCTTTTCGTTCGCATCAGTTGGGGGGTATTCTGCGCACCGACGCGGCCGGGGAAATCACCGATCTGCGCTACACCCCCCGCTATGAGGACCGATTCAAAGACTACAAGAAACTGCTGGGTTTGCTTTTTGTTGGACCCCATGAAATGGGAGTGTTTTTGACCATACTGCGTGCCGCTGCAACCCGAACCATGAAGCAGTACTACATGACTCCTTGGTGCGAGTCATTGTCGCAATTGCCATGCAGAGAGTGTGATTTGGCTCCTGCGCCAGCTGCTACGTTCAATACGATTGAGGAGTATCGACGGTGTCGCGATATGTTCTGACACCAGGAACCGCCGTGAAGAGCAATCCCGAGCGAGTTGTTGTCATGGTGCCCACGCACCGGTTGAGGCATATTGAAGGATTTAGCCTAAAAAAGGTGCAACAACTCAAGAACAAGATTTTGGGTGAGCAACGATGGACCAAACCCCTGTGCATCGAACGCGGGCATTTTCTGGTAATGGATGGTCAGCACCGCATGGAAGTCGCTCGGGAGCTGGGTCTGCGACACGTGCCTTGCTTGTTGTTCACCTACGAAGAGGTTGAGTTCTGGAGCCTTCGCCGCAATTGCAAGGTCACAAAAAGGCTCGTTATCACCAAGGGGCTTTCGGGGAATATTTATCCGTACAAGACCGTCAAACATCGGTTCCCTATTGCAATACCCACACTTGACATCTGTCTGCGCGAGCTGATCTCGGGAGAGGGGTGCTGATATGCGTGCTATTGTGCTGGCAGCCGGGCAGGGGTTTCAGATCGATGGCATGAACAAGTGTCTCATTCGCGATCCTCGTGACGGGTGTTCCGTGCTCGGGAAGCTCGTTCGCGCGTTTGCCGGCAAGCATATTACGGTGGTCGTGGGCTATCGCGCTATTGCGATCATGCAGGAGTATCCCACCTTGGACTATATCCTCAATCCCGATTGGTCGATAACCAACAATAGTCACAGTCTGGCCCTCGCGCTGAATCATGAGCCCTGCTACGTGGTTTCAGGCGACATGATCTTCGAGCCGGATTTGATCAAGGCCATGGATGAGGGCCCGCCCGACACAGTACTCACGGAGTGCCGGGAGAATCGAATACAAACGGCGGTGAATTGCCATCTGGATGGTTCCCGGATCGTGGATATATATCAAGGCCACGTGCGTTCCCCCCAGGATCCGGAGGCCATCGGACTTTTCAAGGTGTCCCATCCCGACTTGCTGCAGGCATGGAGGGCGAACTGTCTCGATCACGGTAATCTGTTCGTCGGAATGAACTTGCCCTTGGATTCCGCCGCCCCCCCTATTCAGGCTTTTGAAGGGCGTGGATTTCGTTTCGACGAAATCAATACACCGCTCGACTACATGAATCTGTTGACGCGTACGAGCAAATCGTCTCCATGACTGCAGTTCGCATACGCTCTGTCACCATCGGGGTCGATCCGGAGAATCCGCGTTTCGAAACCCTGGGTAGTCGTCTCGAGAACCTGAAGGGGGCCGTGGCGCGCGCGGTTGCTGATGTGGGCATGGAGGTTCAGACTTGGCGCTTGGTACTTCCTCCGGTGCAGCCCGTTCGGAGCTTCTCGCGGTTTTCCTTGGGCAATCGTCTGGATGCTCTACAACGTGTGACAGGTTCTGTTGGCATCCGATGGCTTTGTCTGCCGTTTCGCTGCTCGGGATGTTGGCCCGAAGATGAGTTCGCTTCCGCGGTTCTGGAGGTGATCAGGCGGCGCCCCAATGTGTTTGTACACTTTCTGGTGGGGGAGGGAGGGGAAATCTACTGCCAGCGGCTCAACACCATAGGGAAGATCATCCTGTCAGCATCACGACTCTCCAGTAACGGGTTTGATAATTTTCGCGTCGGTGCGGGTTGTGAAATCCGACCCAATACCCCATTCTTCCCTTTTTCCTATCATGAAGGCGCGAATGGGTTCTCGTTGGCACTCGAAGTAATTGGGCTGATGACGGAAATAGCACAGCGACACCCGGAAGCCACAATCTTAGAATTGCGACAGGAATGGGTTCAGGCCTTGAGGCAAACATGTTGCGTTGTTGAGCGCGTGGCGGGGGAAATCGAGGCCGCAACCGGTTGGCAGTTCAAGGGGGTGGACCTCTCTCTCGCGCCCTATCCGGAGGGGGGGCGCAGCGTGGCCCGGCTCATCGAGGATATCGGGCCTCGACATGCGGGACAGGGAGGCACGCTTGCGGTTACTTCCATTCTCACAGATATGCTCAAGGATGTTGTGAGAGGGGCGGGGGTGAAAGCTGCAGGCTTCAACGGTGTCATGTTCTCTGTCATGGAAGATGAAGGCCTTGCCACAGCCAATAACGCCCGTCATCTAACAGTCGAGAAACTGCTCGCGTTTTCATCGGTCTGTGGGTGTGGTCTCGACATGGTCCCCTTGGCCGGGACCGTCTTCCCAGAAGAGATCGCCAACATGATTTTCGATGTTGCGTCGTTGGCAAGTTGCCTGCACAAACCTCTTGGAGTTCGAGTACTGCCAATTCCTATGAAGGGAAGTAATGAGATGACTGATTTCAATCACGATTTTCTGGTCAACACACGGATCTTCGCTGTCGACGGAGACCGATTCCGGAGACTGATAGGGCCTGAGGGGAACCTGCGTTTCTCGCCGCGAGAGGGGGTGGCCTCGTGATTGATGCCGACAAGGTCAAGCGTTTCTGGAATGCCAGAAGCAGGAAACTGAAAGAGGTCCCTTTTGAGAGTATTGCGAACCTCGAAGAAGACCCCGCCTTGCTTTCACTTAAAACACGACTTGAACAGGATCGAGTATTCCCGCGTCTCCCGCTATCCAAGGATGTAACTTTGCTCGATTTGGGAGCTGGGGTGGGGCAGTGGGCTTTCCGTCTTGCCCCCTTGGTCAAGAAGGTGGTGGCCGTGGAATACTCGCAAGAACTTGCAAATATCGGCCGTGCAGAGGCGCTTCGGCAGAAGGCAGAGAACGTGGAGTTCGTCACTTCCGCGGCGGAAGAATACACGGCAGATCAGGCATTCGATATCGTTTTTATTTCAGGCCTTTTCGTTTACTTGACTGATGAGCAAGCTTCTCGCGTGGCAGGGCATCTTCCTTCACTCGTGAAACCAGGCGGTCTAGTGTTTTTGCGAGATGGCACAAGCATCCTTGACGGCCGTCATGAGATTAACGATCGGTTTTCCACAATTCTGAAAGCATCCTATTCTGCCGTGTACCGTACCCGGGGGGAGTACATTGCTTTATTTCAGGCGAGAGGCTTCAGCCTAGTGGAAGATGGGCAAATGTTCGATGAGGGGTGCCCGCTGAATAAGTTCTCGGAAACACGCTTGTGGTTCTACGTTTTCCTTCCAGATGCAAAGCGTCATGCTTGAGCCGCCCATGAATGAGATTGTTCGATGGGATCCTCGCGAAGGGATCATTGGAGTTGTTGGCGTTGCTCCTGCCGCTACAGTTGATTTCTACAGAAAACTGGTTGAAATGACACCTGCAAAGAAGGACTGGGAACATGTGCGGGTCCTGATCGATTCGAATCCAAAAATCCCAAGCCGGGGACGACATCTGGAACTTGGAGAGACCGATCCGAGCCCGTATATCCGTGAAAGCATTATCCAGCTTTATCGCGCGGGATCCACGGTTATTGCGGTGCCCTGTAATACCGCACATATTCTTTATGAACGCTATGCCGTGGATCTCCCGCCCGTAGAATTACCCCACATGATTACTGTGACCGTGGATGAGTTGATGAGAGCTGTTGGTACGCCTCCTCGACGTGTTGCCGTCTTTGCGTCCCGCTTGACCACTCGACACAATCTTTACGGGGATGCGCTTGCTTTGCATGGCGGCACGCTTCTCGACACTTCAGGCACGCAGGAGGAGGTTTCCTCGTTGATTGAGGAGGTGAAGCAGGGGCGGCCTCTGTTAAAGTGCCATGATCGCATGTTGCGTGTTCTGGCGCAGTATCCGTCCGCAGATGCAGTCGTAGTCGGCTGTACGGAACTCTCCCTGCTGCTTGACCAAGTCCATTGCCGTGTCCCCTTAATTGATTCCAACGTCGCAATGGCTAGGGCTTGTCTAGCCATTGCCAAGAAGACGGCGATCTGACTAACGCGAGACAGGCGAAGCGTGTCCATTCGTTGCGTCATTGTTGACTACGGCATGGGCAACCTGCGCTCAATTCAGCACAAGCTAAAGAATGTTTATGTTGAAGCAAGGATTGATTCGACGTCCGGCGATATCGCGAGTGCCGACCTGTTGATCTTTCCGGGTGTCGGCCATTCCCCGAATGGCCTGCTTGTGGGTGTGTTGCGGAAGAAATTAAAAACCCTCTTTCGATTGCTGCGTGATCCGCAACAATTCCGCACATTCCTGTCGCGATCAGCGCATTGCCTCTTTGCGGAGGTGGGCAAGGAGAGGACAAAAGCATATACCGACTTTGCGTTACTTTGTTTTGTACGTAGATACCACGTGTAACGCCCGAAGTAAAATGTGCGTTGTCGGCATGCGATCCGGAGCGGGGATCGATAGGCTTAAAAAAGCGAACCCCGTAAAATGAGCGTGGACTTGATCGAGAACATTTTTGCCGATCCTTAACTGAAAAGGAAAAAGGCGACCTTTAATCTTTTGATGACAGAGCCATTGCTTCATCCGCAGGTAGATATAATCGCGGCAAAAATTAAGAAGGCCGGGCGTTACGTCAAAGTCACGACGAACGGCATGTTGCTTCTAGAGAAAGCCGAAGCGCTTGCTGAAGGCGGGCTTGATCACCTGCAGGTGATCTTGGATGGTCCGGCGGATGTGTACGATGAAATTCGGGGTGTAAATGGAGGGTGGAATAGAG
>Ga0334884_1000853_pt1 | contig 51717 bp, 45 predicted proteins | sample GraSluR1_MG_7_FD_207215 | JGI IMG/M metagenome (GOLD analysis project Ga0334884, IMG submission 207215) | Sludge microbial communities from methane-producing bioreactor in Wageningen University, Netherlands - Granular Sludge_12_05 R1 | ecosystem: Engineered > Bioreactor > Anaerobic >... | reverse complement strand
CGGACGGAACAGTTGAAGAGTCTGCAGCCCGATGACTTGGCGGCTTTCGTGGATACCCGCGGCCTGAAGGCCGGAGCTTCGTATGAGTTGCCTGTGCGAGGCGTCGCTCCCCAGGGTTATACGGTGGTGGGCGTGGAGCCGCCGAGCGTGAAGGTTGTTATAGCGGAGCTTTGAAGTTTAATGAATTTCTCGAGAAGATTTCCTGCCATTCTCGGCCTGTTTCTTTCGGCCGGTGTGCTTTCCGCGCTCGCGCAGCAGGCAGCGCCGGCCGGTGCAGGTCTCGATGATCGAAGCGTTCTGGTGGAGTGGTCCGAAGAAAAGCAGTCCGTGGCGGAAAAACCGTCAGGCGATGCAGCGGAGGCGGATGAGCTGAAGGCCGAGATGGAGGCGCGCATTGATGAGGCGATGGCGGGCATGGGGCGCGGGATGAGTGAAGAGGCGCTCGTCATATTCCAGCAAGTGCTTCGAGAAGATCCCCAGAACAAGCGGGCCCGGTTTGGTATCGGCACCGCTTACATCCAGATGAACAATTACCGCGAAGCGCTTGCCGTGCTTGAGCCCATGACGGAGGAGTTTCCGGATGATTTTTCCGTGAAGAACAACGTGGCCTGGTTGTATGCAACGGCACGCGATCTCTCGGTTCGCAATGGAGCAAAGGCCATTCGTTTCGCGCAGGAAGCGCTGCTGATTAATCCGCACAGCTACCAGGTCTGGAACACCCTGTCGGAATCCTATTTCATCACCGGTGAGTACGAGCGCGCTCAACGGGCCGCCGAAGAGGCCTTGAAACTCGCGCTGCAGCAGAATGCGCCGGAAAGCAGTGTGATGGATTACCGTCGCCAGGCGGAAAAATCGAGAAGGGCGGCGCGCGCCATGTCGCTGCTGGAGTGAGTGACCCCATGATTTGCACAAAGCACCTCGGATTTATTGTCGCGACCGCAATCTTGGGCGTTGTTGCGGTGTACGCGCAGATGGATACGGACGGCGTGGCGGTGGCCGGAATGGAGGCGCTTGGGGCGAAGTTGCCCGATCTTGGCCCGGACGGTGTCGCGCGCATCGGTAATGTCTCAGTTGATCCGAAAGCGCGCACGGTCAGCGTGAAGGGTTGGGTCAACCAGGTGGTTGGGCCGATCGAACTGCTGGCCTGCGGTCCCGGCGGCAAGACGCACGAGAGCGTGTTTGTCCTCGATATCAATCCCGTGGAGCTTCAGACCGGTTTGCTGCTTCTGGGTTTGAAGCCCGGAACTCCGCCGACCGGGCTCGGTGAAGGCGTACCGTTGGGACCTGAACTGGTGTTGTGGGTGGATTGGGAGGAAAACGGGGAAGCGCGCAGCCGCCGAGCAGAAGAATTTGTCTTTAACGAGGAAGTGCAGGAACGGCTGCCTGAAACGCCGTGGATATTTACCGGTTCCGTTTTTGAGGAAGGACGATTCAAGGCGCTGGCCGAGGAAAGCCTGGTGGTCACGTATTGGGATCCCTGGGCGATCGTCAACATTCCGCTCCCCTGCGGAGCCAACGATAAGATTTTGAGCGTGGACACGAATACCGTGCCGCCACTGAGCACTCCCATAGTCATGCGCTTCATTGCGCCCCCCGCAGGAAAGGAATCCAGGTAATGGAAGAACAGGTCAAAGACTATATCGAACAGGTTCGCCCCTATATCAAGTCGCACGGCGGAGATGTTGAGTTTGTCGCCATGATAGGAACCAAGGTGCAATTGCGGTTGATGGGCGCGTGCAGTTCGTGCCCCGGCGCCGTGATGACGCTGCATCATGGCATCGAAGCACAGTTGCGCGAGCTGGTCAGCCCTGACATCGTTGTCGAACGGGTGGACTGAAAAAGTTTCCAGGGATTGGAAATTTTTTCGCGCATTTTTCCAAGTATTGGAAAAAGCATATTCCTATGAATCTGTTCGCTCGGGCGGTTTCGGGAGTTCGCCTTTCAGCGCGTTCTCGATGAGCGTGGTGGTTTCTTTCGGGAAATCGTTTCGAACCATCCATTTCAGAAATCCCGGATCCTTCTTTACGAGGTCGCGAACTTTCTGGCCCTGGTTCTTCCCGAAGTTGATCACCATTTCACCGTCCACCCACTTGAGTTTTCCGGCGCGATCGGCCCAGGCTGGATCGCGGGGATTGCAATAGGCGTCGAGCGCGTCCAGGTCACGGGGCAGGTCGGCATAGCGCTCAAGCTGTCCTTCCACCACGCGCAACGTGGCGAGGACGTCTTCCATTGCGCCGTGCGCGCCAAGATGGAACTCCCCGCAATAATACTGGAGTGCGGCGGAAAGATCGCGGGGCACGCGCCGGTGGAAGATGCGTTGTGCGTCCAATATACGGAACGTTTCGAGGTTCAGCGACATCCCGACGCGCGCGAATTCTTCCATGAGCAGCGGGATGTCGAACGAGAGGATGTTGTATCCGCAAAGATCGCAATCCTTCAGCACCTCCATCACTTTGCCGGCGATGTCCTTGAAAGACGGCGAGTCCTTCACGTCATCATTTGTGATGCCGTGAACGGCGGTCGCTTCCGGCGGGATGGGGATACCGGGGTTCACGCGGAAGAGGTGCTGCTCTTTCCTGCCGCCGGGATGAACCTTCAGGATGGCGAGGTCAATAATGCGATCCACGCGCCTGTTGGTGCCGGTGGATTCGATGTCGAAAACCGCCAGGGGGCGGTCCAGTTTCAAGTCGAGCATAGGTGTCTCCCGCTGCAACGGCTATTTCGCGCACGGACACCGCTTGAATCAAGCCATTTCTGCGGGTTGGTCCTGATATTGACAGTCACCACCCGGCCCTCTAGATTTACACCCCTATCGCGGTAAACCATAATGAAATGAAGGAGGAGTTGTCCCGTGACTATAGCTATATTGTTGCTTGGTATCATCAGCGGCGCGCTTGCGCTCGCTTTTGCGTGGTATAAGACGCAATGGATCAACCGCCAGGAGCCCGGCACCGAACGCATGCAGGAAATCGGCGCGGCGGTTCGTGAAGGCGCCATGGCGTTCCTGGCGCGTGAATACAAGGTTCTTGCCGTGGTGGTCGTTATTGTAGCCGTTCTGCTCGCATGGGCGAACCAGGGCGCCGTGCGTCTCGTCGCGCTTTCCTTCGTCGTGGGCGCGCTTTGTTCGGCCGTGTCCGGTTTCTTCGGCATGCGCGTGGCTACAGCCTCCAACATGCGGACGACCAATGCGGCTCGTCGCGGACTGGCCGATGCGCTGCAGGTCGCGTTCTCGGGCGGTGCAGTTATGGGCATGAGCGTGGTCGGCCTCGGCTTGCTCGGCATTTCCGTCCTGACCATCATTTACTTCATCGCGTTCGGCATTTCGGCGGACAATCTTGGGGGCTTGCGCGAAACGGTTTTGCCGATTCTCGCCGGATTCTCCATGGGCGCGAGCTCCATTGCGTTGTTTGCGCGTGTGGGCGGCGGCATTTATACGAAAGCGGCCGATGTGGGCGCTGATCTCGTGGGCAAAGTTGAAGCCGGGATTCCGGAAGACGATCCGCGCAATCCTGCGACGATTGCGGACAATGTCGGCGACAATGTCGGTGACGTGGCGGGCATGGGCGCCGACCTGTTCGAGTCTTATGTCGGCGCGATTATCAGCGCAATGGTGTTGGGCGCGACCGCAGTGGTTCCGGCCGGCTCGAATCGTCCTCTCCTGAACCTCGTGCTGCTTCCGCTGCTGCTCGCGGGCGCGGGCATTCTCGTTTCTATTGCCGGAACATTCTTCGTTAAAACGCGTGAAGGTGGTAATCCACAGACGGCCCTGAACATGGGGACGCTTTCTGCCGGTGTGGTCATGGCCTTGCTGACCTATCCGATCGTGAAAGTGGTCGCTCCCGCGACGTTCACGCTCACGAGCATGACGTTCGTCGGAACGGGGATACAGACGATCGCGCAGGAGTTCCAGGCAACCGGCATCTTCTGGGCTACCATCGTGGGTCTGCTGGCGGGTGTGATTATCGGCCTTCTCGCCGAATACTACACCGCGGAAGGGAAAACGCCTTCGAACAAGATCGCCGATGCGTCTGAAACCGGCGCAGCCACGAACATCATCGCGGGTCTCGGTACGGGCATGATCTCCACCGCGCTGCCGGTGCTGGTGCTGGCGGCGGCGATCGTTCTGACCTACAAATTCGCCGGCCTCTACGGCATCGCGCTCGGCGGCCTGGGCATGCTGGCGACAACCGGAATCCAGTTGGCCGTGGATGCGTATGGTCCGATCGCGGACAACGCGGGCGGTCTGGCAGAGATGTCGAAGCTGGAGAAGGAAGTGCGTCAGCGTACCGACAAGCTGGACGCCGTGGGCAACACCACGGCTGCGATCGGCAAGGGTTTCGCGATCGGTTCCGCGGCGCTTACCGCGCTCGCGCTTTTCGCGGCGTTCCGCGAGACGGTCGGCCTTCCGATCATTGATGTGACCGATCCGAAAGTGATGGCGGGTCTGCTCGTCGGCGCGATGATGCCGTTCCTGTTCTCGGCGTTTGCGATGAGCGCGGTGGGCCAGGCGGCGTTCGCAATGGTCGAGGAAGTGCGCCGGCAGTTCCGCGAGATCCCGGGGCTGATGGAAGGTACGGCCAAGCCTGAATACGCGAAGTGCGTGGACATCTCCACGGCGGCGGCCATCAAGAAGATGACCGTTCCCGCACTGCTCGGAATCCTGACCCCGGTGATCGTGGGCTTTGTGTTCGGCAAGGAGATGCTCGGTGGTTTGCTCGCCGGCGTGACGGCATCCGGCGTGTTGATGGCGCTTTTCATGTCCAACGCGGGTGGCGCATGGGACAATGCGAAGAAGCACATTGAGGCCGGTTCGCACGGCGGCAAGGGATCTCCCGCGCACAAAGCGGCTGTCATCGGCGATACCGTGGGCGACCCCTTCAAGGATACTGCGGGCCCGTCGCTGAACATCCTGATGAAGCTCATGAGCGTGGTGGCCCTGGTGATTGCGCCGATTCTCAAAGCGGCCACTCCCCTGATCAAGTAACGCTCTTATTGGCAGATTCGAAAGCGCCCCCGCTCACGCAGCGGGGGCGTTTTTCATTGGCCGAAGGGAATCCATTATTCTACGATGCGCGTGCGGGGTATGATCGAATGGTTGTGGAAAATTCCTTCGACGGCAAATTGACGACAGCGCGCAAGGCGTGGTTGGTCTTTCTCCTTTGCGGTTTTTTCCCTGTTTTTTCGGTTACTGCCGCCGAGCCGTTCGACGTCGTCATCGTGGTGAACAGCGCCGTGCCGGAATCCCGTGAGTTGGCCCGCCATTATGCCGAAGCGCGTGGCATACCGGTTGCGAACATCTGCCTGCTTGACTTGCCCTCGGGCGAATCCATGAGCCGCAGGGAATACGAGGAACGGCTCCGCGATCCGTTGCTCCGCTATCTGCAACGCCGGAAACTGGTGGACCAGGTTCGGCGCGATCCTGAATCGGTCAAGCCGAACGAGACGGCGTGGACGACGCTTTCGTCTTCTGTCCGCTACATGGTGCTGATGCATGGGGTGCCGCTGCGTATTTCGGACACGAGATGGCCGCTTGCGAGAATTATCGGCGACCGGCTCAGGCGGATCGGCGAAAAAAATGCGGCAGCGGTGGAGTCCGAACTCGCGCTCCTGCTGGCGGGGCCTTATCCGATCGGAGGGCAGGTGTCGAACCCGCTCTTCAACCGGCATTCATGGGAAGAGGTCAAGCGGGCGGCCGGCGCCGTGATTGCGGTGACACGCCTTGACGGTCCCGATCCGGAAATTGTGAAAGGCATGATTGACGCATCGCTGGAAGCGGAGCGTTATGGATTGCTTGGGCGCGCCTACTTCGATGGCCGGGGTCTGCGCGAAGGCGCTTATTACGTTGGGGATTTCTGGATACGCGAGGCCTGCGAGCGGTTCCTGCGCGAAGGATACGAGTGTGTGCTGGATTCGGCCTCACCGATATGGGGGCGTTCATTTCCGATGGAGGATGCCGTCGTGTATATGGGCTGGTACCAGGATCGCGTGGAAGGGCCTTTCTTGAGAAAAGATTTCCGGTTCAGGACCGGCGCCGTGGCCAGTCACATTCATTCTTCCAGCGCCGTGAGCCTGCGAACAGGGACGGACTACTGGGCCGGCCCGCTGTTGGCCCGCGGCGCAGCGTTCACCTGGGGCGCTGTGAGCGAACCGTTCCTCTCGTTTGTGCCGCATATGGATATGTTCGCCACGCGATTCTGCTCCGGGATGTCCTTTGCGGACAGCGTTTATATGTCGCTACCGGCGCTGTCATGGCAGGTTACCGTTGTCGGCGATCCGCTGTTCAATCCTTTCCGGTATTCGCTGGATGAACAAATCAGGAACCTGGAGCAGGACGGCAAGCCGGACGTCGAGTGGGCTCATGTGAGGAAGGTCAACCTGCTGGTTCGCGAAGGCCGGTTCAATACCGCGCTGAATTATTGCCGCGAGAAAATGGAAGCCTCCGGAAGCCTTGTGCTGAGAGAAAAGCTGGGGGATCTGTATGCCCGCAACGAATTGTTCGAGGACGCCAGTCGGCAGTATGAGAAAGTGATTGAGATTGCGACTACGCCGGAAACAGCCGTGAGGGTGGGGGCGCGATGGATTTTGATTCTCCGGCTGATGGGCCAGCCGGAGCGCGCAAAAAATCTCGAAGCGAAAATCCGCGAGCGATGGAAAGACAGCGAATTGCTGCCGTGGCTCGAAACTGCTCAACCGTGACGCATGACAGAATCTTCACAGAACATGCTCGTTGATTCCCACGCGCATTTCGACCATCTGCCGGATGAGCAGGCCGTCGGCGAAGTCCTCCAGCGGGCGCGCGCCGCCGGCGTGGGCCGGATTATTGCCATTGGCGGACATGCCGCGGCGAATGCGCAGGCGATCGCGATCACTCGGTGCGCGCCGGATTTGGTTCGCGCCACGGTCGGCTTCGATCGCGATCAGGCGGCGCGCGAGGTGGATCATGCGGCGCTCATTCCGCTTCTCTCCGAACCGGAAGTCGTGGCGATTGGGGAAATCGGGTTGGACTATTATTACAGCCGCGACACGCGCGCGATGCAGTTGACGCTTTTCGAGCGCATGCTTGAACATGCGCGCAGCGTTCGCAAACCGATCGTCGTGCACAGCCGTGACGCCGATGAAGACACCCTCCAGCTTTTGAAAGCTCATTGCGAGGCGCTGCGCGATACATTACCTTATCCGGGGGTGTTGCACTGCTTCACGGGTAGTCTGCCGTTTGCAGAGCGCCTGCTGGAAATGGGCCTGCTGATCGGGTTCAGCGGCATTATCACGTTCAAGAACGCGGCCGCGCTGCGGGAAATCGCAAAAGTGTTGCCGGAAGACCGGATATTGGTGGAAACCGATTCACCCTACCTCGCGCCAGAGCCTGTTCGCGGGAAGCGGAACGAGCCCGCTCACGTGGCGCATGTGGCGGCGGCCCTCGCCAAGATTCGGGGTGACAGCGCGGAGCGCATCGCGCATATTACCGCGCAAAATGCCGTGAGATTATTTGAACCTTCGAGGAAGAGTCATGAGTGATACAGGTCGGATTCGATATGCCGTCGGTGTGGATTTCGGGGGAACTTTCATCAAGATGGCGCTCGTTAACGAGCAGGGAGTGATCGAAGCCCGCTCGCGCAAGGCGACCTCCGAGGCCGGCACTCAGGAAGGATGGCTGGATGCGGTTGAGGCGGGCGTGACGGAGATGCTGAAGGAGCGGGCGTTATCAAAATCCGACCTTTCCGGTATCGGCGTGGGCGTTCCGGGGTTTGTTGATTTCGAACGCGGATTTATCTTTGATCTCACCAACGTGCCCGGCTGGAAGGCGGTGACACTCGGGCCGCGCCTCGAAGAACGTTTCGGGGTGCACTCGCGCGTGGATAACGACGTCAACGCCATGGCGGTGGGCGAATGCACGTTTGGCGCGGGGCGGGTTTATCAGCACGCCGTTTTCGTTACACTTGGAACGGGCGTGGGCGGAGCGTTGCTGATCAACAACCGCCTTTATCGCGGTGCCTGTTCGATGGCCGGTGAGATCGGGCATATGTCCATCGAGCTTGATGGCATCAAGTCGCCGCAGGGGCTCGGGGGGTTGGAGCAATATATTGGAAATCGAAGGCTGGTTGAGCGTGCCGTTTCTCTGTTGAAGAGCGGGCGCAAGTCCAGTTTGAGGGAATTGGCGGGCGGTGATTTTAACGCGATCACGCCGGAGTTGATCAGTCGCGCCGCGGAGCAGGGAGATGAGCTTTCGATCGAGATCTTCGACTTTATGGCCAAGTGCCTCGCTTCGGCTTTTGCCTCGGTGACCTATCTCCTGCAGCCGCAGGCGATCATCGTGGGCGGCGGGGTTGCGCAGAGCGGCGCGGTGCTGTTCGATCCGCTTCGAAAACACCTGAAGGAGCGCTTGAGCCCGGTGTTCTTCGAGCGATTGGAGATCAAGAGCGCGGCGCTCGGCAATGACGCGGGCGTAATTGGAGCCGCAACGCTGGCGATGATCGAATAGCAAGGAGTTTTCTTGAAACGGGTTGGCTTGGCGCTGGGCAGCGGTGGTGCGCGGGGATGGGCGCATATCGGGGTGATCAAAGCCCTGCGCGATGCAGGGGTTGAGGTCGCTTGTGTTGCGGGCGCGAGTATGGGCGCACTCGTGGGCAGTGCGCTGGCATCCGACCGGATGAGCCAGCTCGAATCTTCTGCCCGCCGCCTCGATTGGCGCAAGGCGCTCTCCAACTTTTTGGAAATGTCGTTTCCCCGCTCCGGCTTGATTGACGGCGCAAAGATCGTGGAGTTTATACGCGAACATCTGGCCCGGCGTACCATTCAAGAGCTCCGACTGCCTTATGCTGCGGTGGCTACCGACATCCGGACCGGGAATGAAGTTGTAATCCGTGAAGGTGATTTAATTGAGGCTGTCCGCGCCAGTATTTCCATTCCGGGAATATTTACGCCCGTGCTGCGAAATCATGTCGAGCTGGTGGATGGAGGCTTGGTTAATCCCGTGCCCGTTAATATCGCGCGTTCGCTGGGTGCCGACTTCGTGATTGCCGTGGACGTGAACTTCGGAGCCATGGGAAGGGATACACATAAACCGCGTGATGAGCGCAAAGACGGAAAACCGCCCCGGGCCCATCGGTTCCTGGCTGAAATTAAACGAAAGCTGGAATCGCTTGAGAATCCGTTTCGCGAGCAGACGCGCCATTGGTTGGAACAGGCGTCGCGCCCCAGCATGTTCGACGTGTTGGGCAACTCCATTGTAATCATGCAGTCGCAGATCACGGAAACACGCCTCCGGCTTGAGCCGCCGGACATGTTGATTCAACCCGGCGGTGATGTGGGCTATATGGATTTTCATCGGGCGGCGGAAGCGATCAGCCGCGGATATGCCGCCGCATCGGAGAAGCTGGCAAAGAGCCGGGTACCGCACGCGCGGAAACGCTGAGAGATGTCTATTTCGTTGCGGACAACAATCTTTCCTGTGCGACCGCAGCCCTGATGCCCTGAACGAGGACATGCTTGGTTCGTCCGGTTTCGCCATGCAGGATCTCCACGCAGCGCGGGGGAACGTTCAGCGTCTTTGCCAGAAATCGCGCCAGCGCTTCGTTGGCCTTGCCCTCCACCGGCGGCGCGCAGAGACGGATCTTCAGCGCGTCGCCTAGAACGCCGGCGACTTCGTCTTTCGACGCGCGCGGGACGACGCGGATCGTGAGAATTGCATCGCCGTTATTCTGCTCTATCCAGGACATGCGGGTATAGTGCGCCGCCGTTCTTCTGCGGTCAAGCGAACGGGCGGTCTTGCCAGAGTGCCCGATCCTCCGCATAATTAGAAAAATCGCATGAGCTTTTTCGTCAGCACGTTGTTTGAAGATCCCTTCATGTATTTCGCATGGGTGGGGGTGGTGATGTTTTCAATTTGTCTCCATGAGTTCTCCCATGCGCACATGGCCTACAAGTTGGGTGACGACACGGCGTATCTCACGGGGCACCACTCGCTGAACCCGATGGTTCAGATGGGGCCGGTTTCGATCGTGATCCTGTTGCTTTTCGGCATCGCATGGGGCGCCGTGCCGGTCAGTCTTGCGCGATTGCGGGATTCGCGCGCGCGGGCGCTCGTGTCCTTTGCGGGTCCGGCTTCAAATCTGCTGCTGAGTCTCCTGTTTGGTTTAGTTTATTCCCTGATGACCTCGTTGGGTGTGGGAGAGGCCCTGATGCGGGTGGCGATGATCGGATGTCTCGCGAACGCGGTCCTTTTCTTCTTCAATTTATTGCCGGTTCCGATTCTCGACGGATGGGCCGTGTTTTCGCTGTTCATTCCGGCCATGCGTCAGATTCATCCGGCGCGCGCGCAGCAGATGTCGTGGATCTTTTTTGCGCTGGTTTTCATGACCCCGCTCGCGGCATTGATCTGGGCCGGAGGAGGTTGGCTCAGCAGCCTGATCGTCGGTGGGTGGACACAGTTTTTTGGTTTGATCTTTTAATCCTTTTCCTGTGCTTTAGCAAAGGCCCTGAAAAAGGGCTGGCCATTTGTGATTTCTTCAGCACAATGGAATCCAAACTCCGGTTGTTATTCCGGAATGTGCTCTTTGAGAAAGCTGTTTTTTGCGTTTGCGCAGTAATCGTTTCGACTGAAAACCGCGAAATTTCTCCTTCTGAAACGAGGCTGTGGAGATGCGCCCCGCATGGGGCGCGACTCCCTGTCTTGTGGTTCAGAAGGTGGGGCTTCGCGGTCCCTCAGTCGAAGCATGAGCTTGGAGTTCGCGCCTCTTTTTTTTGGTGTGGATTCCGAATATTTAAGTCTTGCGGGAAAGCAATCAAGGAAAGGGGTTGGGAATGAAGCATCTCGGGAGGACCGCATGGGGGCTTGGCATTGCGTCTCTGGTGTGCGCCTTGGTCGTATTTGCAGGGAGCGAAAAGAAGGCGGAACAACAAAACGTAGTAGATCCGTATGTCTACGCTGAATTCATGTCCGCCGAAGTGGCGGACATCCGCGATTTAGGGGAGTTCTTTACCGAACAACAGGCTTTTTTTCTGCCGATGCTCCCGCCCGATCCCGATTTGGTTCTAAATCAAACCGCTCATCCACTTGTTCTGCCCTTCTCGTGGAAAGGTTTTTCGCCCGAGTTCAATCAGCATCTTGTTTTGGAGTACGAAAACAGCGTTCCCGTCTACCCGGTTACGATCCTCGAAGACCCTTTCACGCGCGAAACGGTATTCCTGAACTCGAAAGAAGAAAAGCTATTCATTCTCGCCCCTCTGTTCGGCTACAATCCTTTTGCTTATCTTCGGTCCATTTTTCCGAGTCTTTACGCCGGACGCTATTCGTTCGATCAAATATCCTACTGGCAGAGCCTTTACGATCCGGCCCGGATACGGATTACGGCTAAACTGATCCCGACCGAATACGTGGAGCAGTATCTGTACGTTTCAGCGCGTGTTCAGGAAGAAGTCGCCCTTGCCGCCGCAACACGCGATGACGGGGAATTGTTCCTGTTGCGGTCGGGGGAGTCGGAGAGCAACATTGTTTTTGAAGCGATCTCCATTACAAGCGGCGGAATTCGTCTTGTCATCGGCTATCCATCCGAGTTCACGAATCGGCTGGATGTGTACACGTGTAACGACCTTATGGAGTCTGTCTGGACTTTTGCCGTTAAGGAATTGTCCGTCATGGGGACCAATCGTATTATATGGACAGACACGAATCACTGGCTCCGCAGTGGCCCGCCCCTTCGATTCTATGTCGCCGGAAATGCAGAATTGGACACGGACGGCGACGGGTATGCGGACGCCCGCGAGTTGTTCGTCTACAAAACCGATCCTGAGGATTCCAATTCGCGGCCCGTACGCGTTTCAGGAGCTGTGAGCTACAGCGGCATTGAAACAGGCGCTATCTTTGCATTGAGCACACACGATTCGGATGGCTGGTCTATCGCGCAATCGGTCGCATTGCCCGGCCCCGGTGGGTACACCAATGACATCGCCATCAATCAAAGCTACTGGTTCAAAGCATTTTGCGATGTGAACAACAATTTTGTTTGGGACGAATGGGAGCCGCGCGGGTTATACAGCGGCGGTTCGACACTCATCACTGGGGATACATCGGAGCTCAATATTACGGTGCAGGATCAACCGAGCATATGGGGAACGATTGATTACACCGGTTTGGCAACAGGCGATATCTGGGTTGTGGCGGTGAGTGAATCGAACAGTTGGGACACAACGTATCGTTGCGTGATCCCGTGGATCCAAGGGGGTGACCCGATGACCGGCGGGGTCGTGTACGTGACTTTCCCGGTGAGTTTCTCGATTGACGGACTGCCTGCGTCGAACTACTGGATAAAAGCCTTTATTGATTCGGATGAGAATGGGAATTATACGCATGGCGAGGATGCGGGTGTGTACTCCGCCCTCCCAATCCCTGTGAGCAATCGCGTTACCGGCGTTGACTTTACATTGGGAACCGATGCGGATAGCGATGGCATTCCGGATTGGTGGGAGATGCAGTATTTCGGTGGGCCGACCAACGCCGTCGCCGACGCGGATTCCGACAGCGACGGGTTGACGAATAGTCAGGAATATCAGCACGGCACCGATCCGATCAACCCGGATACAGACGGCGATGGCATGGGTGACGGATGGGAAGTCGCATACGACCTCAATCCCCTTGATCCTTCGGACGCCATGAAGGACGCAGATGGTAACGGGTGGACCAACCTCGAAGAGCACGAAGGCGCAAGCAACCCTGTCGATCCGGATTCCATCCCATTTCCGACTCTGTACGTGGACAGTACGGCGGGTAACGATGGGAATCCGGGAACCTTCAGCCAGCCATTCAAAACCATTCAGAGCGGCATTAATGACACTGTCAATGGAGACTGGTTGTTTATCAAGCCCGGCACTTATACGGGCACAAATAACGCAGGGCTATCTTATCACGGTAAATCCATCAAGTTGCGCTCCATGCTGAACGATGCGGAATCCGTGGTAATTGACGCGGAATCATCCGGTCGCGTGTTTTCATTCACTTCCGGCGAAACGACCAACGCACTGCTGCAAGGCGTTACAATCAAAGGCGGCCTGGCCCAAAATGGCGCTGGTATTCTTTGCGTCACATCAAGTCCGACATTGCGCGGTCTAAAATTTATAGGACATGTCGCCCAAAATGGAGCGGCGATCTATCTCGAAGGATCAAGCCCCCTCATCGCCGATTGCCTGATCGCAAGCAATAGGGCATCGCAGATGGGCGGCGGCCTATACTCCACCTATCACTCTGTTTATCTACAGCCCATTCCTCCCCGGTTTGCAAGCGTTGGTTCATCTCCCCAGATCGAGTGTTCGACGTTTTCTGGAAATCTGTCGCAGGGCGGCTCTGCGATCCTTCATACGGATCAACTGCGATTTTACACTTCTGTATTCGCAAAAACGAATCATTATATTGGTACAGCCAGTGTCGAGCGTTGTACATTTAAGGGTAATATAAGCCGGCAAAATGCGACTATTCAAAATATGAACAGTGGAAGCCTCGTTATTGAAAACTCGGTTATACTCAACAATATGGGGCGCGGGTTTTCCGTTTCGGAAGCTGAATTGCATATGCTGAATTGCACCATTGCTTACAATATTGCCAATGATGTAGCTTGTACTTATGAGCATATGGTAAATGGTGTGCCTGTTTTTGAAACCAATCTCATCGCGGGAGCCGCGGTTTTCTCAAGCCACATGCCTCTATCGGGATCAGAGCCGGACAGCGAAGGGTTTACCCGGATCCGCAACAGCATAATATGGAATAATAATCCGAAGGAATGGCAGGTTTACAAGCAGTCTGGGGGCAGTGGTCCGGCGGCGATGATTCAAACCTCCTTGTACGATCCGAACCCATCATCCTTTTTCGAGAGCAATTGTCCGGCTCATGCCACCTTGTCCGGGGTAATAACCAACGATCCACAGTTTGTGGCAAACAGCTTCCACTTGCATCCGAATTCCCCGGCCATCGGCGCGGCGAACACAAATTGGGCGCCCACCATAGATATTCATGGTCAGGCCCGGCCATTTGGAGGTCTGGCAGACATGGGCGCGGAGGAATTCGTCGATACAAATGCGAACGGCTTGCCGGACTGGTGGGAGACGCTTCATTACGGTGGACCGACCAATGCGACAGCTTCCGCCGATGATGATGGCGATAGTCTGACCAATATGGAGGAATATACATGGGGCGCAGATCCGCACAACGGGGATACCGATGACGATGGGCTCTCCGATGGTGATGAAGTCAGTATTCACAGCACCAACCCGCTGAATCCCGATACGGACGGTGACGGCATTCCCGACGGATGGGAAGCTCAACACGGCCTTGACCCGCTTGATCCGACAGACGCGAATTTTGACAGCGACAGTGACGGATTGACCGATTACGAAGAGTATCTGCTGGGCACCAATCCAAATCTTTGGGATACGGATGGCGACGGGATATCAGACGGCAGCGAGGCGGATCAGGGATATGATCCTTTGGATCCGGGCAGCACCCCCGATGCAGAGTGGTTCATTGTAACCGGGGATCTGCAACAGAATATTGTAAAAGAACGTAGCCGCACGATTCAGATTCCTGCCGGACGAGCTTGCCTCCTTGTTATTGGGGTGTACAGCGCAGAATATCCACAATGGACAGGCCAATCATCTCAGTATAACGATGTCCTTACTTGGAATATCCAGCCTTCGCAGGGGGAGACCGTTATCGGAAGCATCGATGTGAACAGTCGGCACACAGAATGGCAACAGGGTACGAACATGCTCGGTTATGCGCCGGTTCATATCGAGCATGAGAGTATCATTGCGGCGCCAAGCAACACACCACTGACACTCGATCTCACATTGTCGGCCAAGAATGTTGGGGACAACATTCTGCCCAGCACGGTCATGGTAGGGGTATACATTCTCAAAACGGACATCAAATGGGACGGTATCAATGGAGAGGCCTCGGCGAGTGGTGCGACAAACACCGTTAGCGCAGGCCATAATATTCGGCTGATTGGTTCTGCTGAACCATCTAGGATCACGTCATCTAATCACCAGTGGACGGTAGCCGGCAAGGTGATCAAAGATTACTACATTGACTCGGGTATTTTGCCACAAGAAGGCTATATCATTCCGCTTACCGATACTACAACTCAGGCAATAAGCTACTACTGGGTTGACGGTAACACGAACGCTGGGGCAGGCAGTGTGTTTTCCGTAACCTACTCATGCGAAATGGCTGGCATTGCGTGCAGCGCAACAGCTTACTTCGATGTGAAAAGGCCTGTTGCGGAGATTTCGATCACAACCGGATACGCACTACTTAAAAACAGGTGGACTGACAACCATCCTTTATTCACATTCGGTGAATACTCTGATGTGGGATCCACGAACCCTCCGGGGATGTTCTTTGCCAATGCTAATTTTTCTGCCCCTTGGGGTTTCGGTGATATAGAAAACTGCTTTTGGCTGCAGATAGTGGATAGCTGCTACGTCCGCGAAGTGACGGTATCAAACACCTTGGAAGAGGTGACGCGCGGACTTGACGGCGATGTACATTATGGCAACTTCAGCGGGTATTCAGCCGAAGATTGTCCTGTCAATGTCCTTGGCGAGAATACGCACTCGCTCTACGAAGAACTGAACGCAACGATGTACTTGATGTTTGAACCTAATCCGATCGATGCGGGAGCCGCATCAGTGCCGATTCCCCTCCGCAAGATCTCTTGGCGTTGGCAGGGCGTGGTAACGAACATCCATCCATACGCACCCAATTGGCAAAACGTCACGAATTGGGCAATTGAAGTCGATGCACCGTGGCAAGGTCCTGAGACGGACACGACGGATCATCCGACATGGACTACTAACAGCATGGGAGGTTGAGCGATGTCGAAATCAAGAATACAAAAGCCATTAAATGTAATCCTGGCGGGTTTTTTTGGTGTATGCAGCGGGATTTCTTTTGCGGCCTCTGGAGAACCAGTGTCGAGTTGTGGCGTCGTCACCAACGGTCTTCAGGTATGTATTTCTCTATCTAGCAGCGAATTTGCCGCGATAGAGCCGATCATTGTCGACCTCATTGTCAGCAATAGTTCTGAAAAGGCGTTCATGATCGCTGTCGGACGTCCGGAATGGGTTTGTGATATCGAAGTGATGCAAGTAGGTGAGGGGAAGATTGCTCAAACTCGGTTTGGCGTGAATGCTGCGCAGAGCATAAGGCGTGCGAATCCGAAGCCATGGCTGCTAAAGCCTGGAGAATGCCGGCATGATCCGATTCTCCTGAACCGGTATTTTGACATGAGCGTGGCCGGAATATATCGCGTGTCTATAACGAGACGGCTGAGCATGCCCAGTGCAAGCCAAGGCGTTATCGCCAACTCAGGAGATGTGGAAATCCGCGTTATAGATGAAGTGCCAGGAGGAAGGTCGGCGTGGGGTGGAGAGTAGTGTATGGGGTCATTGAAGCGTCATCCATCTTTCCTGCTGCAGAACAGCCCCCTACACGTATCAGGTCTACGGGGATGATCCAGTGACGGAGGTCCTTATGAAGTATCTTCTTTTTTGTGCTATTGCCATGCGCTGTAATGAATAATGCCGCAGCCATGGATTCCATTGTGTCGCAGACCAACAATCAGCCTGCCGTCAGTTTCACTACCGCTATCAGCAAGTCTACCGCTAATACAATGGAACCCATCGTGCTGTCAGCCGTCGTCTAAAACATATCTACAAATGATATCCGAATCGCTCTAACGCATAAGCATCTCGATTGTGCCGTTATTGTGCGGAATGAACGCGGCGAGATCGTCCCCCCGACCAGATACAATCAGGCCGTTTTGAAGATGATCCAACGTTCAGGCACATATGTGCGCACACTCAAGTCGGGCGAATCTTATACCTTCGCGATCCCGATCGATTTGCTTTATGATATGAGCGTGCCCGAAAAGTATTTCGTGAGCGCTGTAATGAATGTTTCCTTCGACCGTGGCGGTGAGCGGGCAAGCGCTGAGCTCCGTTCAGCGGAACAGCAAGTTCTTATTCGCCGTATGGACGGAGTCGGAGAACAGTAAGCGTAGTTGTTTATTCGCGTGAGGTTGCGGTAGAGATGATACTGATTATCTTCGGGATTCCGTTTTTATTGTGTCTGCTCGTGAGCATGACGGCGGCGCGGGCCGGCGTTTGGTGTCGGGCCCTTTTCAAGTTCTATGCCGGTATGTTGGGCGCAGCCCTCCTTGTCGAACGATTCTGGACACTGCTTCTCGGAGATCGCTTCGAAAAACCGGCGTATCTTTTTGTGATGTTGTTATTTGTCTGCGGGACGCTGATTTTCGTGGACGCAAGAAGGCTTGCGCAGGAGCCTGTGGATGTCGAAACAAAGAGAAGCCACCTGATCCTTTCCGCATTATCCGTTGAGGGACTGATCTTTGCGCTCTTCTCAGCTTTATTGCTTTTCGGTGGTACGTGGGCAAGGCTTTGCTGGGAAGCAGGCGCACAAAGGTCTGGCCAATATATCCGAGGCGGGGGGACAGTGATATTTTTTCACGGCTTCATAGCTGTGCTGCTTCCCCTGGCAGTACTCGTTTCTGCTGTTGGATGTTTCCTGAAGCGAAAACATCTGTTTCGAGAACAGGTGAAAGCGTTAGTCAATCCGTCTCCAAAGAAGCTTCATCCGGCTTTGGCGCTGTTGATCCTTATTCTGTTCTTCTGCCTGGTCGAATTTCTTCTGTGATGGCTGCTGGTGGCGGGTCAGGCCGATTTGTCTCCAAGAGCCTCGTGCAGTTCGCGACGCACGGCCTCTCGTGCGCCGGCAGGGCGAGCGAGAAACAGGATGCCACCGAACAGGCTCCAGAGCACCCCGTCCGCATAGACCATCAACGATAGCAGCATGGCCTGATCAGGCGTTGCGCCCACCGTGCCGAACATCGTCACGAACAAGCTTTCGCGCAAGCCGAGGCTGCCGGGCGTGATAGGGATTGCAGCAATTACCGTGATGATTGGGAACAGCGTGAAGTAGTCAACGACCGGGATGGATAGTTCCAGGCTGATGCCGAAGCAGATGCAGGCGAGCGTCAGGAACAGAAGGTTCAGCAGGGAATAGAACAAAGCGCCCGCGAGGACCTGCCGCTTGCCGCGGTAAAGATAGAAAGCTTCGTACGTGCGGCGGATCAGGGGGCCGAAGCGGGTGTCGCGCTCCAATCGCTGAAAGAACGTCCATTGTTCAAATAGGTTACGCCGGAAGATCGCTGCAATCGCGGCGAGCGATGCGGCAAGAAAGGCGAACATCAGTAACCCCGGCCCGCGGTTCACGGGAAAGCGGCGGAACAGCGGGATCTGCAACAGGATCATGACACAGCCGAAGACGATGGTGACGAACAGTCCGATCGCCCGGTCCACGAAAACGGTTGAGGCCGCTTCCGCGCGTCTTCCGGGCGCGTTCCGGCATATGCACACGGCGCGCGCGACATCGCCGCCGCAGGCGCCCAGCATGAAAGCGTTGAAGAACTGGCCGATAAAGAAGTAATTGAAGACGGAACCGGCGGATGGCGTAAAGCCCTGTGCCAAAAGAATCCGGTGCCAGCGAATCGCGCCGGTTCCCAGTCCGACGAAGGTTAACACCACCCCCAGTAGCACCCACGGCCAGCGACCGGTGATGGATTGAAGGGCGGCGAGTACGTCCGAGGCCTCGACCCGGTGGATGATGTAGGCCATGAGACCGATCGCGAGGCCAATTCTGAGCAGATTCACGATGATTCGACGTGAGCTCATAGCCGTGTCTGCTATTCCCGGGGTGTCGTCCGGGTCAGCCAGTCCTCCATGATGTCAGCCAGGGTCTTGGACAAGGGTATTTCCGGGCACCAACCGACATCCAAGCGAATGCGCGTCGTATCGAGAAGGGCGGGCCGATCGGTCGGCCTGAATCGTGCGGGATCCACATTGATTGAGGGATGGACGCCGGACAAATCGCACAGTTGCTGAAGCATGTCGCCAATACGCACGCGGTTCGACGCGGCGATATTATAGGCACGGCCGGGCCTGCCGGACTCGATGAGGAGCCGGTAGGCGCGCACGGTGTCGCGAACGTCGGCGAAATCCCGTTCGGAGTCCAGATTCCCGACATGAAGAACCGGGTCCTTGAGGCCCGCCTTCATTTCAGCGAGCTGCCTGGCGAAAGACGCCGTGACAAACGGCTCCGCCTGGCCGGGACCCATATGATTCCCGGGCCGCGCGGTTAAAACGGGCATTGCGTGTTGCCGGAAGTAGAGGAGGGCGGTAAGGTCGGCTGCCATTTTGGCGACGGCGTAAATGCTGGCAGGCCGCATTCCCGTGTCTTCATGAATCATCCCGTCGGCTGTTCCGCCTCCGTAGATTTCAGCGGAAGTCACCACGAGCAGGCGTGTTTGGGGGGCGATTCGCTTTACGCACTCCAGCAGATTGACTGTGCCGCCGAGGTTGACGGCGAGTACGAAGTCCGGATCGGTCCATCCCATGGGGACGAAGGCGATGCCGCCAAGATGAATGCATGCATCGGGACGGCTTTCGCGGATGGCGCGCTCGATGTCGGATTCGTTGCGCAGATCCCCGACAAATGCTTCGCATGAGAGTGAGTCCGGCAGCGCTTTAAGATCGAACCCGATTGGAGTGTGTCCTGCGGCCGAAAGCTCGTTCAGCAGATGACGGCCCGCAAATCCACCCGCACCTGTGACGAGAATACGCACCGGTTCACGCCCCCTGGTTGCGGTACCGTTCGATATCGGCATCCACCATCATGCGCACCAGGCCTTCGAAGTCCACGGCGGGCTTCCAGCCCAGTTGACGCTCTGCCTTGGACGCATCGCCCAGCAAGTGGTCCACTTCGGCGGGGCGCAGGAATTCGGGATCGGTGACCACGTAATCCTGCCAGTTCATGCCGACGTGAGAAAAGGCAAGCTCGAGAAACTCTTTAACCGAATGCTCCTTGCCCGTGGCGATGACGTAGTCGTCCGGTTTATCCTGTTGGAGCATCAGCCACATTGCTTTGACATAGTCCCCGGCAAAACCCCAGTCGCGCCGGGCTTCGAGATTGCCCATGCGAAGCTCTTTGTCGATGCCCAGCTTGATGCGGGCAACGCCGTCGCTGATCTTGCGGGTGACAAATTCTTTCCCGCGCCGCGGGCTCTCGTGATTGAACAGGATTCCGGAAATGGCAAAGAGATTATAACTTTCGCGGTAATTGACCGTGATATGATGTCCGTAAACTTTGGCGACGCCGTAAGGGCTACGCGGGTGGAACGGGGTCTTTTCCGTCTGCGGAACCTCCCGAACCATCCCGAACATTTCGCTGCTGGATGCCTGGTAAAATCTGGCTTTGGGGCAGATAAGCCGGATGGCTTCCAGCATCCGCGTTACACCGATGGCGGTGAACTGGCCGGTCAGGACGGGCTGGTTCCATGACGTGGGCACAAAAGACATCGCCGCGAGGTTGTACACTTCGGCGGGCTGTGTATGCTCCATCAACTTGATGATGGAAAGCTGGTCCAACAAGTCGGCCTGCACGAGTTCAATGCGGTCCTTGATATGGCTGATGCGCTCGTATGTTTCGGTGCTTGCGCGACGGACCATGCCGAAGACCTTGTAGCCCTTTTCGAGCAAAAGCTCGGCAAGATAGGATCCATCCTGACCGGTCACACCGGTGATCAGCGCTCTTTTCATTGCTCATTCTCCCTTTGAGGATCGGCCTGCGACTCTGCAGCAGGGGTATTCTCCCATGTCTGACGCAGATAGGCCACGGCCCTTAAGATGTGGTCTTCGGGCGTCAGAGGCGAGGGTTCAATTACCTTGAACACGCGGGTATTGGCAATTCTTTTCAGCGCGGGGAAATCCACTTTTCCGGCGGGGGGCATCAGGTGGTCGGCAGCCGGGGGCAGCACGTCGTGTATGTGCATGCCCGCAAGCCAGGGACTGAGGCGTTCAAGCCATCGTTCCGCGTTGATGAACCCGAGATTCTGCCGCACCTGGGCATGGCCGATGTCGTGCCAGTATCGCAGGCGGCGCGTACCATATTGTCTGCACAGCGCCTCCATCTCGAGTTCGGTCGGGACAGCCTCCCAGGTCGGCAGGTTTTCAAGGGCGAGATAGACGCCCGTCTCCTCGGCGACGACGAGTAAGCGGTCGAGACAGGACTTAAGATAGTCCAGGTGCTTCTGTGCCTTGCGATCGCGCGTGACCTGCAGTTTGAGTTTCGTTTTCTCGTAATGGTCGGACGACTGTTTACCCGCTTCGCAAAGGGCATAGAGATCCCGGCTCAGACGGGGCATGGCAACGTGTCCGGCGTGCATCACGACGACCTGCGCGCCGACTTCTGCGGCAAAACGCAACGACTGGGAAGTGTACTGGATGGCGTTCTCGCGCATGCGCGGGTCCGGATCCGTCGGGATATATGTTTCCGGATGCCCCTTAACCGCCGTGACAGGCACTGGGCAGAAATTGTGGACTGTGTTTACGCGGACGGCCCGTGCTTTCACCATTTGCAGCACGCCGGGCACAAGATCCATGCGCAGATCGTATCCCAGTTCAACATGCTTGAAGCCGAGGGCGAGGATTTCCTCGATCATCTTCTCGCCGCTGGTGTGGCGCGATGCGTTCCATCGGGTTGTGAGTGCAAGGTCCATATTTATTCAAAACAATCGGCCCGGCGGATGATCCGCCGGGCCGCCGTGTTCATTCCAGATCATTTTTCGTCATGCGCCATGATTTCATGCCTGCCCGTTTTGAAAGCGGGCGCCGGCGCATCCATGATGCATGTCGAAAAGGTTAAAACTGCATTGAGCGAAGCCGCGCTCTTGCTGCCTTGCGCCTTCGCTTTTCGCTTGGTTTCTCGAAATGCCGATGGGCCCGGATCTCCCGCATGATGCCTTCCTTGTCCAATTTCTTCTTCAAGCGGCGAAGAGCCTTGTCCACGGACTCGCCTTTTCTGATTTTGACTTCAGCGACTACCAGAGTAAATCACGCTCCCTTCTGCTTTTCGGCCAACTCGGCCCGGAGGCGGAGGTGGCTCTCAAGACCGCACACGCTAAAGAAAGTGGGTGGGGTTGTCAATGGAAACCCGAGTTGCCGGAAGCCGCGATCCGGGCCGGAAAAAGCCTGACCGGACGTGGAAATCCTTAGAAAAGCGCCTGCAGCCTTACGGCCGGCCCACGCAATGATAGGTGAAGCCTTTTTCCCGCACTTCGGCCGGATTGAAGATGTTTCGGCCGTCAATGATAACGGGGCAGCGCATCGCCTTCTTAAGAGCGGCCAAGTCCATGTTCTTGACCTCCGGCCATTCCGTCAGAATCAGCAGCAGGTCCGCATCTTTCGCGCATTCGATCGGGTCCTGGAAGTATTTCATGTTCGGGAACTGTTCGGCGAATTTTTCCTGCGCTACCGGGTCCCACAGCTTGAGGTGCGCTTTCGCCTCGATCAGTTGGGAAACGAAATACAGGGATGGCGCTTCGCGAATGTCGTCCGTGCCGGGCTTGAAGGCGAGACCGAGAATCGAAACCGTCTTGTCCTGGATGACCCACAATTCATGCTGGATCTTCTGCATCACGTGTTCGCGCTGGGTCTTGTTGACCAGTTGAACCTGCTTGAGCAACTGGAAGTCATAACCCAGTTGGTCCGCGAGGTGCACGAAGGCGTCCACATCCTTGGGGAAGCAGGACCCGCCGTAGCCGGTGCCGGCGTTCAGGAAGCGCGGCCCGATACGGGAATCGAGGCCCATGCCGTGTGCCACCTGTTCCACATCCGCGCCCGCCAATTCGCAAATGCGGCTGACGGCGTTGATATAGGAAATCTTCATCGCGAGAAATGAATTGGAGGCGTGCTTTGTCATTTCGGCGCTCGCGATATTCATTTCGAGGAGTTTCGCGCCCTTGCCGGTGAGTGGCGCGTACACTTCGCGCAACAGCTTGGCGGCACGTTCGCTTTCGATGCCGACCACGATACGATCCGGCGCCATCGCATCCTCGATGGCCGATCCCTCACGCAGGAATTCAGGATTGGAAGCGACATCGAAGGGGACGTCTTCGCGCGAATATTTCGAGACGGTGCGCTTGAGCTGTTCGGCGGTGTTGACCGGCACCGTGCTTTTCTCGATGAGCAGGCGATAGCTCTTCATGTGCTCGGCCACCTTGCGGCCGACCTGTTCGACGTAGGAAAGGTTGGCCTGGCCGCGGTATCCGGGAGGGGTGCCCACGGCAATGAAAATGACTTCGGCGAAGTCCGTTCCTTCTTCGATCGAAGGGGTGAAGTGCAGGCGGCCCGCGGCGACATTGCGATCAACCATTTCCTGCAGGCCTGGCTCGTAGATGGGCAGCTTGCCGGATTTCAGCGTCTTGATTTTGCGCTCGTCATTATCCACGCAGAGCACGTCGTGCCCCAATTCCGCAAAACATGTTCCGCTCACCAGTCCGACATATCCGGTTCCAACAATCGTGATCTTCATCTTCAACAAGCCTCCGCATTATCTTAAGGCACAAAGGTGAAATCCTAGACGCTGATGCGGCTAAAATCAACCTGCCGGGCGTCTTTTCACTCTCCCGACCGCAGCGGACTATACCCTTCGCCCCGCCGGAGCGGTAGCGAAAACTGGTGCAGAGCCGTCATTCCGGGTTCAGTCGCCGGGCGCCTCGCTGTCGCCGCCCAGGTTGTACCAGTTGATTTTGCGGGTCAGGAACATGACCGCGCCGAGAATTACGAACAAGCCGATGCTGCCGAGCAGCAGCGCGTAATCCTCGAGCTGGAGCAGAACGTAGAGGTATGCGTAGAGGATGGTGAGGATGGATCCCACCAGCAGGGCGACCGACGCTCTTCTGAGAATGCTGACCGCGTAGCCGGTGACCAGCAGAATCGTTGCCGCGCTGGCGATCAGGTAGCCGCGGGCGAAAGACAGGTGTTCGGAGATGGACAGCAGGAGCGTGTAGAAAATGATCAGCGCGAGCCCGATGAGCAGGTATTGAAGCGGGTGCAGGCGCACGCGGATGAGCACTTCGGAAAGGAAGAACGCGAGAAAGGTCAACGCGATGAAGAGCGCGGCGTATTTCGCCGTGCGTTCCGATTTCTGATAGGCGTCGGTTGGGATGAGCAGGCCGACCCCGAAGGCCGAGTCGTTGATCTTGTAACGGCTGCCGGTCCAGTACTGAGGATAATTGCGGTTCAGATGCAGCACTTCCCACTGCGCGGTGAAGCCGGAAGCCGCTACGCTGCGGCGGGTGGGCAGGAACGCTCCGTCGAAACTCGGGCTGTGCCATGTGGAGGCCAGTTCCACAGAAGTTTCTCTTCCCACGGGCACAAAAGACAGTTGCTGGCTGCCGTTGATGTCCAGTTCGGTGGTCATGGCCAGGGTGCGCGATTTCCGGGAGAGCGCGGCAGGAACGGATACGCCGGATGCCAGCACATCGCTTGCCGCGATGCCGGGCTCCATCGGCCGCTCCGCGCCGTCCACTTTTGCCGTGATTTCCTGCCGCACGCCTTTCATGTCCGAGATGCCGAGCGCGAGCGCTGCGCGATCCCACTGAACGCGTTTCTCCGGGATATCCAGACTCTTCAGGTCGGGCAATGTGAATTCGGCGGCGATGCCGATGCGCGCATTGTAGAGGACGGTCTCATAAATGCCGCGGTAGCGAACTTCGGGAATTATCTCGCCCGAAACCTTCAGCGAATCCGGCAGGACATGAAGATAACTTGTAACGGTCACCGGCTTGCCTTCCGGACCGGGCAATTCCTGTGTATAGGGAATCATCAGCAGCGGGCCCGTCACGACCTGCTGGTAGCCCCACTTGGAGCCGATTTCATTAGCGACTTGAACTTTGCGGTGTTCGCGCTCGCGGATCAGGGAACGGACCATGCCGGCAGGAATGAGCAGCACGAGGACAAGGAATCCGATCACGAAGACTTTGAAGGTTGTGGACTCCCGGATGCGTCTTGCCTTCTGTTTGATCGGCGGCGGTTCGCTGTTCATGAATAGCCTCTTTTCAGGGTTAAAGCTTAAGGCGATCGTCAACTATAGACAATAACGTTTAACGGATGTTCACGTTGCCCGATCGGCCTTTGCGGCAAGGATGAAATCATTCTCGGTCAGGCCATCCACCTTGTGCGTCCATATCTTCACCCGCACTTTCCCCCACGTGAAGCAGATTTCCGGGTGATGTCCTTCCTGTTCGGCTATTTCTCCGACGCGGTTGACGAAGGCCAGCGCCTCCTTGAAGTCTTTGAATCGAAAATCCTTCTCCAAGTGGTGGTCTTCAATAATACGCCACTGCCCGCCGAGTTCCCGAGCCTGTTCAGTGATCTGCTCGCTCTTAAGGGGCTTTGCGCCCGCTTCACAGGGCTTGCATTTACGCGAAACCAGTTTGTCGCTCATGGCTTGCTCCCTTCATCTTTCACCTTACCACCGAAATGCGCCGGTTAAAGGGGGCGTTCGCCATTTGACACGGGGTATGTCGTGGATTACGGTGCGGCTGGGCTTTTCAGGCAAATCCCTTCTTCAGAAGGATTTCAGAGAATGGAAGCATGATATGGATATCGCGGTGCGTGCGCTGGCGACCGGTCTTCCTCCCCTCTACGTTACGCAGCAGGAGTCATTCGATTTCTTTCGCGCGCACTTTGAATTGGCGGCTGAGGAGGAGGCTCTTTATCGCCGGTTGATGATGGACGGACCGATCCGCGGTCGTTTCCTTGGTATGGACAGCACCGAAGAGGCGTTGGAAACAGATCCGGACCATCTCAACGCGCGTTTTTTAAAGGCCGCGCGGACGATCGGGGCGGACGCGGCGAGGCGCGCCATGGCGGCGGCGGGCTTGCGACCGGATGATGTGGGCGGACTGGCGGTCAACACATGTACCGGCTACCTGTGCCCGGGACTTTCATCTTACCTTGCAGGCGATCTCGGATTGCCGGTTGCGATCAAGGCGATAGACCTTGCGGGCATGGGTTGCGGCGGCGCGCTCCCGAACCTCGAGTGCGCCGCGGGATGGCTTGCTGCGGGATGCGCAAAGCCGGTCCTCAGCGTGGCCGTGGAGATTTGCAGCGCGACGCTGTTCATGGGCGATGACCCTGGTCTTATTGTCAGCAATTCGATCTTTGGCGACGGGGCAGCGGCGTGCGTTCTCGATGTGTTTTCAGAAAAATCAAAGCCGGTTCTGTTTCGATTGCTCGACTTTGAAAGCGCCGTGTTTCCGGAGCACCGCGAACAATTGCGTTATCGCCAGGAAGGGGGACGGCTGCGCAACGTGCTGACGCGCCGCGTGCCGGCCATCGGCGCAAAGTGCGCCCGCATGGTTTTGGAGCGTTTGCTCGAACGGAACGGGCTCCAACTTGAGACGGTGAAGTGGTGGGCGGTTCACGCAGGCGGTTCGGCGGTGCTTGACCACCTGGGAGAAGGGCTGGGCCTTGATCGCGAGCGCCTTCGTTTTTCCAGCGAGATTTTTTCGGAACACGGAAATATGTCCTCGCCGTCCGTGCTTTTTGCGATGCGTCGCGTGCTGGACGCAGGTCGGCCGTCGCAGGGCGACAGAGGCGTGCTGGTGACATTCGGTGCGGGTTTTTCGGCCTTTGCAGCTTTGGTGGAGTTCGGAGCGGCATGAACACAGGCGATCGTCTCAACGTGCGTGAAAACCTGGCCGATCCCGATCGCAAGCGCCGGTTGAACGAGCGTATCTTCAGCATCATCGCGCCGCACTATGACATGATAAACCGCGGGCTCTCGTTCGGTCGCGACCAGTCTTGGAAACGATATCTCATCGCCGCGCTTCCCCAAGTCGCTGCGCCCTGCTGTGTGGACCTTGCATGCGGCACCGGAGATCTCGCCTTCCTCCTCGCAACGCGCTACCCGGAAGGCAAAATTGTCGGCCTTGATCTGACCGAGCCGATGCTGGTCCGCGCGCGCAAGGCGAACCGTTTTGAGCACATCGAATTTCGCAGGGGCGACATGGCGGATACAGGATTGCCGGATGCATCGGTGGATATCGTCACCGGCGGATATGCGTTGCGTAACGCGGCCGATCTTGCAGCGGCGCTGCGCGAGGTCCGGCGCATCCTCAAGCCCGGCGGCGCGGCCGCATTCCTCGATTTCTCGAAGCCGCCGGACGGATTGCGTCAACGATTGCAGCTTGGCCTGCTCCGCTTCTGGGGCGGTTTTTGGGGCGTAATGCTTCATGGTGAGGCGGATGTTTATGCATACATAGCCGAAAGCCTGCGCTGCTTCCCGGATCGGATCGAGCTGGGAGAAATGCTGGAGAAGGAAGGTTTGTCCACCGTTTCCCTGAGGCTGTTTATTGCCGGGATGATCGAATGCCGCGTGACGCGCAAAGTGTCGTGATGCCTTGTACCGCGGTGGCCGGAAGCCATTGCGTCGGAAGATGTTCGCTTCTATAATATGAAGAAAGGAGACGCGCATGTTCCGTTCAACTCATTTACATGGTGCGCACACATGGGCGTTCCTCTTTTTTCTGGCGCAGGCCATGGTCGGCTGCGCGGGTCCATCCGGTTCGAAGCAGGGCTCAGACCCCCAAATTCTGGGCATTGAGCGCAGGGCAGGCGGAGCGATTGTTGTTGAGTGGGCAGGGGAGACGGGGAAGGTCTATTCGGTCAATACCGCTCATGTGCTTGGGCACAATGAGCTTTTCTATCCGTTGAGGACCAGCGGATCCGATGTGGAAAGCGTTCTGTCCATAACCAACATGGCGGACCCGTCGGGGGTCCGTTTTTATCGGGTCGAGGAAAAGAGTTCCGTCGGCGCGGCGCTGGTGTTGAGCGATGTTCATCTGAATCCGTTTGCGTCAACGAACGTCGCGACGCAACTTGTGGCGCGAAGCTACACGAAATGGCGCGAGGTGCTCGCGCCGCTGACGAACGAAGCCTTCTTTGCGAAGAGCGAATGGGGGGAGTCGGTCACGAGCTACAAGCTGTTCGATTCCGCGCTTAACAACGCGCAGGCGGTTGTGCCGGAACCGGACATGATTCTTTATCTCGGCGACTTTCCGGTGCACAACTTCCGCGACCTGTTTATCGCTTATACGGGAGATGCCACGGACGAGGGATTCGAGCATTTTGCTTACAAGCTCATCGGTTTTGTCGGCGACGAGGTGGCGCGCCGATTCCCGGGCACGCCGGTGTTTGCCGTTCTCGGTAATAACGACAGCTATGACGAAGACTATCAACAGACGCCCGAAGGACTTTTCTTCACGGATATGGCAGGGCTTTTCTTCACAAACGGCCTGTCGAACGCCACGAGCTTCGCGGCTTTTGCACCGAATTTTCAAAAGAGCGGCTATTACTCCGTTGCGCTCGGTACGGGCGCGCAGGCCATTGCGTTGTGCGCGAATTTTCTTTCGGTGCTGTACACCAACCCCTCCGGCTTCATCGCGTATGATCCGGCGACAAATCAGATTCAATTTCTCGATCAGGAGTTGACGGTGTGCGGTGCCGAGGGCAAGGGGGCGTGGGTCCTTGTGCACATCCTGCCCGGAGTGGATGCGTATGCGACGTACCAGAGCTGGAAGGGACAGGGCGATCTCACCAATGTGGTCGAGATGTGGAAGGACGAGTATCTCGGACAATTCATGCAGGTGATTGCGCGCCACAGCAACATCGTCCGGCAGGTATTCACGGGGCATACGCATATGCGCGAGTTCCGGCTTGTGAGCGATCCGCTTTCTTCCAACGTCGTGGCTGCCGTGCATGTGGCGCCCGGCATTGATTACACCCACGGAAACAATCCCGCGTTCCAAGTGCTGACTTTTGATCGGGGCACATTTGAGGTTCGCGGCGCGGTGACCTACGCGCTTTCGCGCGACAAATACACCGGTGCCACCGGCCCCGCACTGTGGGATGAAGTGTTCAGCTACAATCCTTCCTTTGGCATTCATTCCTTCGCGTGGCCGGTGATGGAAGGTGTTTATGAAGAGCTGACAAACAATGCTGCGGCCTGCGAAGTTTATCGCGCGATCTATGAAACGGGCAGGGGGCATGGAGCGATCAACTCAAACAACTGGCCCGTGTATTCCACCGCGATCCGGTGGATGACCGTTCAGCAGTTCATGGACCACTTTGAGCCCTGATGTGCAGGGTCACGGAATGGCGATCAGGTAGAAAGCGCCTTCAATATCGTCAACGTCATCGAGAAAGATGTTTATCGGTGGCGTGGCTGTGATGACGGCGGAACGCGGCGTGAAGGTGTCGAGCATGTTTGTTGTGCGATAGACCTGATACTGCTTTCCGTGGACGCTGCTCCAACGAATGGAAAAAATCCCGTCGTTTTGCTCTTCGTCCGGCCGGAATACCTGGAACACATCCGTGGGGTCCAGGGGGTCCGTGCCCGCCAGAAATTCGTCGAGATTGCTCGCGCCATCCTCGTCTTCATCGTCAACCGCGTCCGCGGGATTGTTCGTGGAAAAGCCGTTGTACAATTCCCATGCGTCGGGCATTCCGTCCTCGTCCGTGTCCGCGAGCGTTTCCACGATCCTGAGAATACGTCCGCCCCAGTAATCATTGACGTAAAGTGTGCCGTCTTCGTCTTGTCCAAACGTAGTGATGCTGAACGGCGCGTCGAGCAGCAACGATGAGACCCAATTGGTGTTTTCGTCGCGGCGCAAGCCCCAGATACGGCCATTGCAGTAATCGGAGAAGAAATAAACTCCATACATGAATGACCATGGAATTTGTCGCGAAACTTCGCCGCCGGTTATTGAACATCCTTGGCCGTGGTCATAGACATGAACCGGAAGGGTCAAGTCGTTTGTTACACACGGATCGAGGCCGGTGCATTGGTTGCCTTCCATGATGCGCCACCCATAGTTCTCGCCGCCCGTGCCGTCGCCCGGCTGGTAGTTGACTTCCTCCCATGCGGACTGTCCGACATCCGCGATGTAAAGATCGCCGTTCAGCGAATCGAATGCGAAGCGCCACGGATTTCTCAGTCCGAGCGCCCATATTTCTTCGCGCCAGCCGGGTTGGCCGAAGAACGGATTGCTTGCCGGAATGAAGTAGTTGGTTCCGTTCGGCGGTTCGACGCCGATCCGCAGTATTTTGCCCAGGAGGTTGGTTTGATTTTGTGCGCGGTCGCCCGGATCGTTTCCGGATCCGCCGTCCCCCATACCTATATAAAGAAATCCGTCCAGCGGGCTGAATGCGATTTGTCCGCCGTTATGATTGGCGAAAGGTTGTGGCACGGTGAGAAGAATTTCCTCGCTGCCGGGCGGCGCGACATTCGGGGTGTTCGTGTCCACGGTGAATCGCGACACGATGGACGCGCCGTCGCTATGACGGGTGTAGGATGCATAAAAGCGGCCGTGCGCGGAAAAGTTGGTTGGAAAAGCCAGCGCGAAAAAGCCGCGCTCACCGCCGTTGGTGCTGACTCGATCCGAGATGTTCAGAAAAGGGACAGGCAGGACGGACCCGCCTTGGACAATGCTGACCACTCCGGTCTGCTGGACGACAAAGGTGCGGCCGCTTCCGTCTCCTGCATGTGTGATGTGCGTGACGCGGTCGAAGCCTGTAGCCATGGGTTCGAGGGAGATTGCAGGCCAATGAACGGCGAGTGCGCTGCTGCATGCGAGCAACCCCATGAAGAGGAATGCGAGGACCGGATTGGGGCGCGCTCTCATAAGTCAATATACGACAACCCTCAGGCGGAGCAAGTTGCCCAAGAGTTGGCTTGGATGGGAGCGAAGCAATTGATAAAGTAGCGGGGAATCTCGGAGGGAGACACTGTGAGGGGGTTGTTTGGCCTGGTGTTTGCAGCGTTGTTGCTTCCCGTTTTCCCTGTTTGCGCGTCGGCGTTGGATAACGGATCATTTGAGCTTCCGTACGGCACGACGAATTGGACCGACAGCGGCTGGTCTGTGTCCGGCAATGCATGGCGGCTCTATTCCGGGGCCTGGAAGGGGGATCGCGGCGTTCTGATTCCCGGGGATACGGCTGGCGGCGCTACGGTTGCCCAGGACATCCCGGCTGCGACGGGCACTTATACTTTTACGGGATGGGTTCGCATACGGCAGGGTACAACCCTGACCAACCTGCAACTTCGATTGGAATGGAAAGATTCGAGCGCGAACGATATCGAAGCGCCTGCCGTCAGTACGTATGAACATCTCGAGCGAGACGGCCGCTGGCGGCATATTCATGTCACAGGTTCCTGTGCGGATCCGCAACTTGATTTCGTGCGCGTGACGTTCGTTTCCGAGCATGACGCCAAAACTTCCGATCCCGCCGGGATTTCGTTTGATCATGCGGAGTGGTATGAAGGCGGATATACGGGGGTACCTTTTCTCGTTAATGGCGGATTCGAGCAGGGCGGAACGAACGAGACGCGATGGTGGTACGGAAGCCAGTGGGGCGTGAATCCGGAAAGCCATGCGAACAGCAGGAGGAATTGGGCGAGGTGTGCCGGGAGCTGGGGGGGGGTGCTGGAGGGATGGGTGCCCGGCTCCTTCACAAGCCGGTTCTCACAGAGCATCTATCCCATGGGAACCGGGACGTGGAGCTTTCTGATCTATTTGCACCGCGAGCCGGGCTTTGGGCTCAGCAACGCGCAACTCCGCCTCGAATGGCGGGACCGCTCGGGCACCAATCTTGTGCAGGCGGATTCCGTGGCCGATCTGAGTGTGCCGGAAGACAGCGCATGGTATCGCTACGAAGTTCAAGGGTCTTGTGGTGACACCAATCTTTTTGAAATCACCGCTGTCGCGGAATTCGTGTACGGTAATGATGCGGGCACCCACGCCATGCGGATGGATGAGGCGCGGCTTGTTCCCAATGGGTTCACGAATGTGATCCGCACGGATTGGGTATATCACAATCACCTTGATGTGGATCCGCGCATCGAGAGAGTGCCCGGCACCAATTCGCCGGGACCGTTTCTGCAAATCAATTACGCGCGCACGGCCACAACGTTCTATGCGATCACTCCAAAAAGCGCGATCGCCCGCTATCCGGATTCGGACGGCCAGGCGTGGATTTACATCAGCTACCTTCCTCCCCATCTGCCCGATGTGTCGGGTAATTGGATAACGATCTATGCGCCGATGACAAACATTTCGACCATCACGCTGACGACCAACACGTCTTTCCATGGGGCGCCTGTCAGCGGAAGTCTTGATTTCGATTTGTGGCAGTTCGGCTGGCGGCAGCCGTTGAGCAATGGAGTGCCATATTCCCGCGACGTGAAAGTGTACTACGCGCCCTACCTGAGGGTTTTTCATGGGGGCGTGCCCGAGGACGAAAAATATCTCGTCAGGCTGGATGGAGCGTTGACGAACAACTATCCCGAGGGTCCGCAACTTTTTGATCAAGCGCCCTGGGACAAGGACTATTTTCATTACAATCTGGCGCATCAGCCGGTTGCGGCATTCACCAATGGTGGATTCGAAACACCGGCGACAACCAACTGGGGCGGCGCGTCGTGGCAGGGGTACGGTTCGGCGGCGGTGGACGACTGGTCCGCTCATTCGGGCAGCCTGGGCGCGTTTCTCCCGGGTTGGTTCACCAATCGGCCGGGCGTGCGTGATTTCAGCGAGTGCGGCGTGATTCAGCCGGTTACGACCACGGGAGGGACCTTCACCTTTGCGGCGTGGCTGCGTAGCGATGCGGGCGTGAATCCGCATCGCGTCGAAATGCGGATCGAATGGTATGATACGAACGGGGTCATGGTTCAGGTTGATCGGCGTGACTTGGCCGGCTTCCCTCGCGACGGAAGCTGGCATCATGCGCACGTCACGGGAATGTGTCTGAGCAACGGATTGGCGTACCTGGTGCCGGTGGTGTGGGGTCAGTTCTGGGCCCGCACGAACGATCCGGACCGGATACAGGTGGATGATGCGTCGCTTTATGCAGGCATCTACACCGGAGTTCATCGGCTGGGCAACGGCGGCTTTGAGCAGGGCAATGGGGTGGAATTTCGCGGGAGCCAATGGTACGTCTGGCCCGAATATGAAGCGGCGTATCGTCCGGCATGGGGAGCGCGGATCGGGGAGGTGGCCGCGCAATTCGACGGCAAAATCACCAATGCGCCTACCTACACGCAGATTCTCGCGCAGAATCTCACACCCGGCACGGGCACGTATACGTTCAGCATCTGGATCACGCGGGATACCAACTTTATTATGGAGTATGCCGAACTTCGCCTTGGCTGGTACGATCACACGTTCACCAACCGCGTACAAGACGATGACGTGGTCATGCTGGATATCCCACCCGATGGGAACTGGCGTGAATATTATGTGACGGGCACCTGCACCAATACAGCCCTTTACGAAGTTCGGTCTGTGGTGGATATGGGGTTCGAGCAGAACACAAACGATGGCTCAACCTGCCGTTTTGATGCGGCCCGATTTCTGAGTGGAGAGTATTATCCGTTGATCCGGCGCGATTGGACTTATCATCACGCCGGGCCGGTAGCTCCCGATCTCGAGCAGGTGCCACGGTCTGGAGCCGGCTCCTTCAGGCAGGTTGATTATGCAAGAACAACGACCACCTTCTACGTGATGACGGATTATCCGGACTTTGCGTCCGAGCCCGGACAGACCGGCATGGTGTACCTGCGGACCAGTTACTATCATCCGGTTTCCAATGAATGGGTTGATCTTGTGGCGCCGATGCAGGATTCCGGCACCCTGGACCTGGAAGAAAGCGATCGTTTCCATGGATGGCCTGTAAGCGGATCGAAGACATTGCAACTCTACGAATATAAATGGACGCAGCCGTTGTCCGGCACAGGCGAGCCGCTGACGGATCCGATCTGGGTTTACTATACGCCGGTGCTGCGCGTGTACGAAGATGGTGAGGAGGCTGATTATCTCTGGCTTGTGCAGTCCGGAGTCGTGACCAATGCCTATCCGGAGAACCCTCAGTTGTTCGACAGCACGTTTTATGGACGTGATTATGGATACAGTCAGGCTTGGACGACGGACCAGGACGAGGATGGCCTGCCCGATTTGTGGGAGCTGTTGTATTTCGATTCCATTGCCGATTGTCATCCGGCGGTGGACAGCGATGATGACGATTGGACGAACTTCGAGGAATACATTTCGGATACGAACCCGAGAGACGAAAATTCCTATTATCGCGGCAGGATCACGCTTCTGCGAGGTGGGTCGGTGATGGAAATGCTGCAGCAGGGGCCGACGACAAACAGCAGGCGATATGATGTCTGGTCCACCACGAATCTGGTCGAAGGTGGACCGTGGGTCCGGTACGGGCACGAGGTTCCGGGGGGTGGCGGCGACTTGTGGATGGTCGTCACCAATGAAGGGCCCCAGCGCTTTTTCCGCACCGGCGTCAAACTGCCATAGTTCCCGTGGTTGACCTTGTGCGCGGCATCGCGTATTCCTTTTCGACTTTCGTTTTGAAGGGAAAGGAGTTTTAGCGTGTCTTTTGAAGGTGGTTCGATCAGTTTTCGTCTCTTTTATCTCCCCCGCGATCTGCCCAACAACGCGGTTGAGCGGTTCACAAAGTTTGTCGTGCCGCCGCTGCAGCATCTGAAAGAAGCGCCGGTGAATGGATGGGTAACCGGCCGGCACTTGCTCGACCGGCAGATCAACAAGGATACCGCTTACTTCGGTGGGTATCTCCGAATGACGCTCATGCGGGCAGAACGCAAGATCCCCACGTCGCTGTTCCGCGCGGAATGCCGCATGGAGGAGTTGGCGCGCCAGCAGGCGATGGGTGTTGCGGCGTTGCCTGCCAAGATTCGAGGGGAGATCAAGAAACAGATCACGGAGCGTTTACTGCCCACGATGCCTCCCACGCTGAAGGGCATTACTCTTGTTTACGATGAAAACAGCCGATTGATGTTCGTGTCGGCGCTGTCCGAGAAACAGGTCGAAGCCTTCAATGTTTCCTTCGGGCAGACCATGCAGATGCAACCGATCCTGCTGACGCCATCCTCCATGGCGGCTTGGCGGCGCAAGGTGGACGTGCGCGATTGGGATCCGGCGTCGTTTTCGCCGGAAGTGGAAAGCGAGCCGGGCGAGGAGACCGTGGGGCTCGACTTTCTGACCTGGCTGTTGTTTGCGTCCGAGGCGCGCGGCGGAATCTTTCAGGTTCCGGATATCGGTGAAGTGGGCGTGATGGTGGAAGGGCCTTTGATGTTTGTCATGGAAGGGGCGGGCGCTCACGAAGCGGTATTGCGGAAAGGCGAGCCGGTGTTCAGCGTCGAAGCCAAGACGGCCCTGATGAGCGGAAAGAAGCTGCGTCGCGCGAAGGTCAGTTTCGCGCGCGGGAACGAAACATGGCAATGCACTCTGGACGCGCAGGATTTCGCCTTCCGGAGCTTGCGGTTGCCGGATACCGAGGCGCTGGATCCCGTCGGCCGATTCCAGGAGCGCATGCGTCACCTCGATACCTTTAACGGGGTCTTGTTCGGCATGTACGAGCGGTTTCTGGACGAGCGTGCGGATGCAGGGCGGTGGGCAAGCACTCTCAAGGAAGTGCACAAGTGGCTGGCTGATCGCGGTGCGCGGAAGTAGTTGCCGGCGAAATTTTCCAATCCCTGGAAAAACTCCCGAAAATATTTCCAATGTCTGGAAGAAAGCATTTTGCTTTCGACGATGTTCCGCAGGAACGAAGACCGATGCGATCGCTTGAAGAGCCCTCTTCCCCGCAGGCCGGCCGCTCTTGTCCCGGCTTCATTCCTTCAGATCTGCGCCGTGATGCGAGAGCGCTTCCCACAGGAAGAGAAGCCGTTTTGTTTCCCATGCCCGACACGCCTTGAGAACTGCGAGCCACGTAGCGCGAACCTCCTGGCTCGCGTGTGAAGGCTCGGCCCCCATTTATCATCTCTCTTCCTCCCAACAGGATGTCCATTGTCACGCGGACCTTATCAGCTTATGCGCATATGCGCATAAGCTGATAAGGTCAGAAGAGAGAGCGGTGGAGTTTCTGAAAAGAGGGGGTGGTTTGGGTCGGGTGAGTGGGCGTGGTGGGGTCGGGCATTGAATGCGCATGGATATTTTGAGCAGGAGCGGGACTTGAGCGGTGTCTTGAACGCGATGCGAAAAGCTATTAGGATCGGCGATGCCGTTCAACGTGCCTGTTGAGGTGAGATATGCGAATGACGAAAATAGTCTGCACCATTGGACCTGCTACCGATACCCCGGAGCGGATCGAGCAGTTGCTTCGCGCGGGGATGAATGTCGCGCGGCTTAACTTCTCGCACGGTACACAGGCGGAAAAAGGAAAAACCCTCCGGCTGATTCGTAATACAGCGGCGCGGCTTGGGCTGCCGATTGCGATCCTGCAGGACCTTGCCGGCCCCAAGATCAGAACCGGCATCATCGAGAACGGCCCGATTCAGTTGGAGTCCGGACAAACATTCATTCTCACCGGGCGGCGCGTGAAAGGAAATGAGAAAGAGGTCTCCGTGACCTATGCCGGCCTCCCGAACGATGTGCGCACGGGCGATACGATCCTTCTGAGCGACGGCGCGCTCGAGTTGGTGGTGAAGGAAGTAAAAGGAAAAGACATTCGTTGCCGCGTGGTGGTCGGGGGCCCGCTCAGTTCGCACAAGGGCATCAACCTGCCCGGGGGTTCCGTCCGCGCGGCGATCCTCACGAAAAAGGATCGCAGCGATCTTGCCTACGGCCTGGCTCGTGGCGTTGATTTCGTCGCTCTTTCATTTGTCCGCACCGCCAAGGATGTGGAGGTCACCCGCCGGCTGATGAAACGTCTCGGCCGCTCGGTCCCGCTGATCGCAAAGATAGAGAAGCATGAAGCGGTCAATAACATTGACCGGATTCTCGAGGTGGTGGACGGCGTGATGGTGGCGCGCGGAGACCTGGGCGTTGAAATCCCGATTGAAGATGTGCCGCGTGTGCAGAAAATGGTTATCGAAAAAGCAAACCGTGCCGGCAAGCCGGTGATCACCGCAACGCAGATGCTGAAATCCATGGTGGATAATCCGCGTCCGACAAGGGCGGAAGTGACCGATGTGGCCAACGCGATCCTCGACGGCAGCGACGCGGTAATGCTATCGGAGGAAACGGCGGCGGGCGGATATCCCGTACAGGCTGTGCAAGTCATGTCCCGTGTGGCGCGTGCAACCGAGGCCGGTTTCCCGTATCGCGTGTGGACATCAAAATTCGACCACGGTGAGCCCATGGATTCACAATTGGCCGTTGCCCACGTCGCTTGCCATCTTGCGGAAGAGATTCATGCGGCCGCCATTATCACATGCACGCAGTCGGGCAGCACGACGCGCATGGTATCGCGATACCGCCCGCCGCAACCGATCCTTGCGATGACGCCGGACGAACATATATACCGCCGGCTGTCCCTGGTGTGGGGTGCGGTGCCCGTTCTGATGAAACCGGCGCGGACGGCAGACAGTATGGAGCGGCAGGCGGTGCGGCTTGCCGTCAAACAGGCCGGCCTCAGGACCGGTCAGACGGTTGTTCTGACGGCGGGTCTGCCGTTGCATGTGCCGGGCACGACGAACCTGGTGAAAGTGATGAAATTGAGCTGATGGCCTGGAGGATTTGAACTGTGAATGAATTGAAGGATCTCTTAGACGGCAACAAAGCATGGGCCGAGCGGGTCAAGAAAGAGAATCCCCATTTTTTCGAGACGCTTTCAAAGCAACAGGCACCCGAGTATTTATGGATCGGTTGCTCCGATAGCCGCGTGCCCGCCAACGAGATTGTCGGGCTTCTCCCCGGGGAGCTTTTAGTTCACCGGAACGTGGCGAATCTGGTCATTCACACCGATCTCAACTGCCTCAGCGTGTTGCAGTATGCGGTGGATGTGTTGAAGGTCCGTCACGTGATTGTCTGCGGTCATTACGGCTGCGGCGGTGTTAAGGCCGCGATGGGGTCAGAATCCTACGGGCTGATAGACAACTGGTTGCGTCACTTGAAGGATGTCTATCAGAAATACGCCGCGCAATTGGATGCCATCACGGACGACCATGCGCGCCTGGAGCGATTTTGCGAGCTGAACATTATCGAGCAGGTTCGTAACGTGTGCCAGACAACGGTCGTGCAGGAAGCATGGCAACGAGGGCAGGAAGTTTCCGTGCATGGACTGGCTTACAGTCTCGAGGATGGTTTGCTGCGCGACCTTCGCCTGTGTATTTCCTGCGCGGGCGATCTGTCGTCAGCGACTTGTTCAGATTGCGCGCGATGACGGTTTTGGGATAGAAATAGGGGCCTCAGCGCTATGAGACATCGGAAAGGTTCGCATTAGGATGAGCATCTGGCTTGGACGAATCGGTGCGAACGCCATCGGCAAGCTGCGGATTCACAGCGATACCGCGGCGATTGTCTGGGGCGTTTTCTGCGCTGCGTTTCGCCGGGACACCTGGCCGCGAACCGTTCGGAATGTCTTTGCCCGGCAGATTCTTTTCACCGGTTATGAGGCTTCCCGCTTTATTGCCCTGCTGGCTGTCATGGTCGGCATTTCCGTCGTCGTTCAAATGCAGGTCTGGTTGGCGCGGGTGGGGCAGACCGGTTTGCTCGGTCCCGTGCTGGTGATGGTTATTGTGCGGGAGTTGGGGCCGTTGCTGGTCAACTTCATCGTTCTGGGCCGAAGCGGAACCGCGATGGCCACGGAACTGGGCAACATGAAAGTGGCCGGCGAGGTGAACGTGTTGGATGCGCAGGGATTGGATCCTTTCATCTACCTCGTGGTGCCGCGCGTACTGGGGATGGCGATTTCCGTTTTCTGCCTCACGATCATTTTTATTATCGTATCCTTTTTCAGCGGTTATTTAATCGGCCTGCTCCTGGGTGCTAATCCCGGACCGTTCGTTCTCTTTGTGGAAAGCGTTTTCCGCGCGGTCAGTCCGCAAGACGTGGTGAACGTGCTGGTGAAAACGTTCATCCCCGGCGCGATGACGGGCGTGATCTGTTGCATGGAAGGCCTGAGCGTGGAGGCATCCATAACGGAGGTGCCTCAGGTGATGACGCGAGCCGTGGTGCGCTCGGTGGGTGCTTTGTTTGTGGTTTCGGCCATCATGTCTATTTTGACGTATGTATAGCGTTTGCGGACACGAGAGGTGCGCGTGGCACAAGAGCCAATCATTAGATTCGAAGAGGTCACGATCGAGGTGCGACCTCCGTTTGATGCCGGTCTTCGCTCTTTTTCGTGCGCGATCAGGCCGGGAGAGTTGCTTGCCGTGCACGTGGCGGATGGATATGGGCATATACCCCTGGCAAGTGCCGCACAGGGATTGATCACGCCGGATAGCGGCCGTGTTTTCATCAAAGGCGAAGATTGGAGCCTTGTGTCTCCGCTTCGCGCAGCGGAATGCCGGGGGAAGACCGGCCGCGTTTTCGAGGAACACGGATGGGTGAGCAACCTCGATATGGATGAAAATATCACCCTTTCGGAGCGCCATCATACGCTTCGGCCCGAGGACGAGATTATTGCGGAGGCGCGTGAATTGGCCCGCCGGTTCGGTCTCCGGGAACTCCCCGCCGGGCGCGCGGGGATTTTGAAGCGCGCAGACCGGCGCCGCGCGGAGTGGGTGCGCGCCTTCCTGGGCAGTCCGCTGCTGATCCTCCTGGAGCATCCGATGCGTGACGTCTACGAGGAGGCGCGCGCGAGCTTGTTGGACGAGGTTCGCGCGGCGAAAAATCGCGGCGCGGGAGTCATTTGGATTTTATCGGATCCTGTGTCATGGAAAGCTGTTTCTGAAATCGCAAATTACAAGCTGAAGCAAAATGGAGCCGACCTGGTTCCTGCGGAGGGGATGTGATCATGCCCAAGCCATTCAAATTCAGATACGTCAATGAAATCACCGGAGCGTTTGTGCTGCTGGTCGTCGCTGCCCTCGTGGTCGGCATCTTCGTGGCCGGCCGCGCACAGAAGTGGTTTGAGGAAATACATGAAGTGAACATCAAGTTCCCTGAGGAAGGGTCATTCGACCTGCAGCGGGGCGCGGAAGTGAGGATCCTCGGCGCTCTGGTCGGCTCGATCGAGGAAATCAGCGTCGCGGACGACGGTGAAATGTCCGGCATCCTCCGCATTCGCGGCAAGTTTATCCGTTTCGTGCGCACCGATTCGCGCGCCATCGCGAAGAAAAAATTCGGCGTTGCGGGCGATGCGTTCCTGGAAATCACGAAGGGCAACGGGGATCCATGGCCGGAGGAATCCGTGCTGAAGGTGGAGAAGGATACGGAAATCACGGAGCTGATCCAGGAAGTGATCGAACGAGTGGAGGAAGTGGCCCTGCCCGCCATAGAACAGGTTCAGAAAGCGCTGGAGGAATACACCAACCTTGCGGCGGATCTTCGCGACAGGGAGGGGAATTTGCAGCAACTCCTCGGACACCTCAGCAACCTGGCGGATTCTCTCGAGAAGGGCGAGGGCACAGTGGGCCAGTTGCTGCGCGACCCGTCGTTGGCCGAGGAATTGCGCGCGATCGCGGCCAAGGTGGATGACTCGCTCGCCGAGGTGACGAAGATCCTCGAGGATGTGCGCGCCTCCACGGGCGTGGTGAAGGATGAGATGCAGGACGTGCCGGGCATTATGCTGCAAACCAGGGCAACGATGCGCGAAACGGAGAAGCTGATCGAAGCGCTGCAGCGGCATTGGCTTTTGCGGAAATACGTGGAGGGCGGGGAGCCCAGCACATTGATTTCACCCGCAGCGGTGGGAGGTGGGCGATGAAAAAGAACCCGGGCATTTTGTGCTGGGCCTGCTGGAGTGTCGCCATCCTGATGCTGGTCGGTTGCGCGGCGAAGAAGCCCGCGATGACAACCGATCCGGAGCTGTCGCGCGTTGCCGGTGTTGCGCGGATGTCGTTCGAACAGGGTTCGCTCGAACAGTCCGCCCGCCTGTATGCGAGGGCCTTGCGTATAGCGCGTAAAATGGATGATGCGCGGGAGGTCGGCAGTAACGCGTATAACCTGGCCGCGTGCCTCGCGGAATTGGGGCGCTATCCGGAAGCGCTCGGTTATCTCCACGAAGCGCAGGCGGAGTTCGATCGCGCGGGACGTCCGCTGGCCGATGTACTCTTGCTGAAAGCGAAGATCGCGCTGCTCGATGGACGCTATGACGAAGCGTTGAGCTATGGCGATCAGGTCGTGCCGGCGGCACAAAAGCCGGGCCAGGATTCCTATGCCGTGCAGGTCATGCTGCTGCGGACGGATGTGGCAATTGCCCGGGGTTCGATGGCCGAGGCCCAGGCCGAATTCGACCGCGCAAAAAAGGAAGTGCAGCGCATTCGGGACCCGCTACTGAACGCGCAGGCGGCAGGCGTCGAGGGGCGAATCCTCCAACTCGCCGGTTCGTTCACGCAGGCCGCTGAAGGATTCGACCGCCAGGCTGAATTGCTGCGAGGTGTTGCCCGCTTCCGCGAAATGGCTCATGCGTTGGGCCGCGCCGGAGAGGCGTACCAGCAGGCGGGGCTTTTTGCGCCTGCCGGCGACCGGTTTTATCGCGCGGCGCGCAGCTTGTATGCGCAAGGGGACGACCTTATGGCTTTGAAGATGATCCAGGCCGCCCTCGCCGCCGGGGAAAAAAGCGGCGACGAAAATGCGTTTCGTTCGATTGCCGCACTTTTCGAGGAAGTGCGCGCGCGCGTGGAAAACAGCGTGAAGAAATCACCCACCGAAACGTCGAATGATGCGGGTGATATTTGATTTCAGATGGACCTTGGGATAGTCTGACGGCGAAACAGCGACGGCTGTGACAGTATAATGGAGGATCCATGAAAAGATGTGTGGATTTATGTGTTGTGCTTGCTTTGCTCTTTTGCTCCGGGGCGGCGCTTGCCGCCGCGCCGCAGCAGATGAGTGTGCAGATTCGCAATGGCCAGGTACGCGCGAATCCTTCTTTCCTCGGGCCGATCGTTGCGCCGGTTGAATACGGCGACTCGGTCCGGGTTTCGGGCGAGCAGGCGGGATGGATGAAAATCACGACGCCGGCAGGCAAGGAAGGATGGATTCACGGATCGGCGTTGACTACCAAGCGCGTGGTACTCCAGGCCGGAACCAAGGATGTGCAGGCCGCTGCGTCGGGCGACGAATTGGCGTTGGCGGGCAAGGGGTTCAGCTCCGAAGTGGAGGCCGAGTTCAAGGCGGCGAACAAGGACATTGATTTCAGGTGGGTGGACCGCATGGAAACGTTCAAGGTGGATATGCAGGAAATCCAGCGCTTCCTTAAAGAAGGAAATGTGACCTCGCGGGAAGGAGGCCGGCCGTGAAGAAATGCTTCCTTTCCATTAATTGGATTGCCGTTGCTGTTCTGGCGATGGTTGTTGCGGCGGTTGCCGTGGGATGCGCGACCGTGGCCCAGGTTGGAACCGCGGTCGGGCAGGCAACCGGAGTGATCACACAGGAACAGGCCGATTCCATCAATCGCGGCGCTGCGGCGGTGGAAAAAACTTTCCAGGACATCACGCCTGAGCAGGAGTACTACCTTGGGCGCTCCGTGGCCGCGACGATCCTGAAGGCGTACAATGTGTACGAAAACGATGCGGCCACGCATTATCTGAACGTGCTTGGGCAGACGCTCGCTCTTGCATCAGACAAGCCGGAAACCTTCGGCGGCTACCATTTCGCCATCCTGGATACGGACGAAATCAATGCGTTTGCGGCCCCGGGCGGATTGATCATGATCTCGCGCGGGATGATTCGCTGCTGCACGACGGAAGATGCGCTCGCCGCTGTGCTCGCGCACGAAGTCGGGCACGTCGAAAATCAGCACGGACTCAAGGCGATTCGGAAGGGGCGACTGACTTCGGCACTCACGATCCTTGCGCTGGAAAGTGCGAAGCAACTGGGTGGTGAAAATCTGGCCGAGGTAACGAAGGCCTTTGAAGGCAGTATCAGCGACATCACCGCGACGCTGATGAACAACGGTTATTCCCGCAAAACGGAATACGAGGCCGATCGGTCCGCGGTGAAGGTCATGAACCGCGTCGGCTACGATCCCGAGGCGCTGGTGGATATGCTGCACGAGATGAAGAAGAATCTGAAACCGGGCGGACTCGATTTTGCAAAGACCCATCCCGACCCGAACGTGCGTATCGCCGAATTGCGGAAGGTAATCGGCCCGGCCGGCAAGGTGGATGTGGTTCCCGCGCGCCAGCGCCGTTTCGAGAAGGCTGTGGGCGGGATCTGAGAGAGCTTTGAAGAAGAAACTTCTATTCGGAATTCTTATCGGCGCAGTGTCTGCCTTGCTGGCCTGCACGCTTGATGGATTGCGCCAGCTCGATACATGGGAATTCAATACGTGGGATCTTCGTGTCCGCTTCTTCAAGGGCGAGAGTCCTGCCACCGACAAAATTCGGGTCATTCTTCTCGACCAGGCGAGCCTCGATTGGGGCAAGAACGAGAACGCGCTGGCGTGGCCATGGCCGCGCCAGGTCTATGCGCCGATCCTGGATTTCTGCCGGCGCGGTGGGGCAAAAGTGATTGCCTTCGACGTGCTGTACACGGAGCCGTCCGCTTATGATGCCTATGACGATACAGCCCTCGGGACGGCGATTCAGGCGACGCCCGGTTTTGTCGGAGCCGTTTTCATGGGTCGGGCTTCGGGCGACAGAGATGCGTGGCCGGAATTCGTTCCGTCGCCGCCCTATGTGATTCAAGGCTTGGAGCAATGGTTGGCAGGAGAACGGCCGACCCGTGTTGAATCTTTGCGCGCGGCGTTCCCGATTCCCGATCTTGCGACCAACGCCACATTACTCGGCAATGTCAGCGATGAGCCGGACAAGGACGGGGTTTTTCGGCGTGCCACTCTTTTCAAGGTGTTCGATGGGCGGGCCGTGGCATCCCTCGGCCTTGCGGCCTATCTTGCGGGTGAACCGGACGGCGGCCGCCAGGTTCCGCTTTCCATTGAGGCCGGATGGTTGAGGGTCAACAATCGCCGCATTCCCATTGATTCCGAGGGGCGTTATATCCTGCGGTTTGTCGGGCCTTCGGGATCGCACCGGACCTTCAACGCGGCAACAATCATACAGTCGGAAGTGCGAATCCTTTCGGGAGAAACGCCGGCATTGGATCCCGAGGTGTTTCGCGATTGCTATGTGCTTTTCGGGTTCAGCGCGCCGGGGCTGCTGGATTTGCGGCCGACGCCGGTCAGCGGAGTCTATCCCGGGGTCGAAATTCATGCGACGATGTTGGACAACCTGCTTTCACAGCTTTTCCTGCGTGATGCACCACCCGCGCTGGTCATGATCGTCATTATCGCGATGGCCTTGTTCAGCGGTGTGCTTGGCACATTGAGCCGAAAAGCGTGGCAGAGTGTGTTGACCTTCTTCGTTTGCCTGCCGGTGCCGGTTGTGGTCGGGCTTGCGGCCTATCCGGCGGGCTACTGGTGGCCGATAGTGGCAGGGACTATTGCGGTTGCTCTTTCTCTGGTCGGAGCCGTGGTGGTGAACTACGCGACCGAAGGCCGCCAGAAAGCCTTCATTAAAAATGCATTCCGGTTCTACGTGGGACCGGAAGTGATTGACCAGATGATCTCCGATCCATCGAAACTCAAGCTCGGCGGCGAAAAGAAGGAGCTGACCCTGTTCTTTTCAGACTTGGAGAAATTCTCCTCGTTCTCCGAAAAACTGAAACCCGAAGAGCTGACGGCATTGCTCAACGATTACCTCTCCGACATGGGTGAAATCATCAAGGAGGAGGGGGGGTATCTCGATAAGTATATTGGTGACGCGATCGTCGCGTTCTGGAACGCGCCGGTGCCGCAACCCGATCACGCGTTGCGCGCTTGCCGGGCCGCGCTTCGCTGTCAGAGGAAGCTTGCAGAGCGGCGCGAGGAAATCGCGCAGCGAACCGGCGCCGTGCTGAAAATGCGCATCGGCATCAACACCGGCGAAGTGACCGTGGGCAACATGGGCTCGCGTGAACGGTTTAATTATACCGTACTCGGGGATGCCGCGAACCTGGCGTCGCGGCTTGAGGGCGCAAACAAGTTCTTCGGCACCTACACGATGATTTCCGAATCGGCCTGGGGGCAGGCGTCGCAGGGGCTGGTCGGCCGCGAGATGGGCCGTATCCGGGTGGTGGGTCGCGCCACGCCCGTACGTGTCTACGAAGTGGTCGGCCTGGCGGGAGAGTCCGTGCCGGAAGCGGTTTCCGGATTTGAACAAGCAATCAAACTTTGCTATGCTGGCGCGTGGCGTCAGGCGCTGGATCTATTGGAGCGTTTCCCGGACGATCCGTTGTCCGCGAAATATGCTGCGCACTGCAGAACGATGTTGGCTGAACCCTCCCGTAAATGGGAGGGAGTCTGGACGTTGACGGAAAAGGGCTGATGCGGAAACCAGGTGATGCAATGAAAGTAATTTTTGGCGGTGTTCGCGGAACCAGTTGCGTGGCGCAGCCCGAGTTTTCCCGTTTCGGAGGCGATACGACCTCCTTGCTGGTGGAGGGGTCTGCCGGGGGGCGTATCCTGATAGACGCTGGAACGGGTATCCGGCAACTTGGCGAGCGCATTGCGGCAGCAGGAAGCGAGTCGCGCGCACTGCTGCTGATGACGCATTACCATCTGGATCACGTCATGGGTTTGCCCTCGCTGCCGTTGTTATATCAGCCGGGCGCATCCCTGTTGATGGCGTCACCGCCTCGTGCCGGGCGCACGATGGAAAAAGTGGTGCGTCAGATCATGGCCCAGCCGTACTGGCCCGTGCAGATGGAGGACCTTCACGCTTCGATTCGCTTTCTGAAGTGGAAGGATGTCGCCCCGAAAGCGCCTGCCCGCTTCGGCGAGTTCGACATCCGGTGGTGTTCGGTGCATCATCCGGGCGGTTGTACGGCCTATCGCGTGGAAGAGCGGGAGAGCGGCGCATCGCTGGTCTTTGCGACGGATATCGAATGGGCGTTGTCGAGCCCGAAGGAGAAGAAGACCTTTCTGAAACTTTGCACGGAGCCAGTGCCCGCGAACCTGCTCGTCATGGACGGCCAGTACAACCGGCGCGGCTACGCTCCGTTCAAAGGCTGGGGCCACAGCACGTGGGAAGATACCGTGGATGTGGCGCGGGAGACCGGTGTCGGAACGTTGTTGATCACGCACCATGCGCCCCGGAATACGGACCAGCAATTGCGGAGCCTGGAAGGTCTTGTGCAGAAAGCGTTTGCCCGCGCCGGGTTGGCGCGCGCGGGCCAGGAGGTTTCGCTTTAGCAATGCCCGAACCGAAGCATCCATCCCTTTATCTTTGCGCGCCTGTCAATGCCCTGGTCCAGGGTTTGTACGAGCAGAACATCCCTATGTCGGAGGTCCGGAAGCATGGTGATTTCGGACTCGGTACTTTTAATGATCTCGATGGCGAAATGATCCTGCTGGATGGAGCCGTGTACCAGGTGACCGGCAAGGGCGAGGTGCGCGTGGTGGAGGAGGATGTGCTGACGCCCTTTGCATGCGTCACTTTTTACGACGCATTGACGCAGGATGCGTTGGATGGGGAGCGGGATTACACCGCGTTCAATGAATGGCTGCTGCGATTGCTTCCCTCACCGAACATCTTCTACGCCATTCGATTTGAAGGTTTGTTCCGGAGCATTCGAACGCGCTCGGTTCCGAAACAAGACAATTACAGACCTCTCGTGGAAGTTGCAAAAGAGCAGCCGGAGTTCACGTTTGAAGATGTCGAGGGCACGCTGGCGGGTTTTTTTACGCCATCCTTCATGGCGTCCTTAAACGTGCCGGGATTGCATCTCCATTTCCTGTCGAAAGATCGGAAATGCGGAGGGCACCTTCTTCAATGCCGTCCAATGCGCGGGCGGGTCGGTATCCAATTCATAAGCAAGTTGGAGCTCGGATTGCCGATGACGCTGGATTACCTCGGCGGCGAGTTCGACCGCGATGTCCGTAAGGATCTCGATCGGGCGGAGAAGTGAAGGCATCCCTGAAACCTGCTTGCCCTCCATAGCCTCCGGGCGAAGGAGGGAAACCCCTCTCCTCTACCGCGCAGCCATCACGAAAAAGGAGATGACGGCCAGGGTCACGCCGATGTAGGCCACCGGAGTAAGCATTTCTTTCAGAAACAGCAACCCGAGAATATTGCTGATGACAATGGATGACGCGCCCATGAGCGCCATGGTTCGGCCAAGTTCCACGTGGGCGAAGACGTAAAGCTGACCGAACATCGCAAGCTGTCGGAGCACGAGATAGATGAAGAACCAGAACGTGAGAAAGGTGGCCATGCGGAAGCCGTGTCGGTGCATGTAGATCCGGCCCATGAAATCGCTGACGGAATAAACGAGTTGCGTACCGACGAGAATCAGCAAGGCCTTGGGCATAGTGCGGTCCTCAGCGTCTTTCTTCGCGCTTCTTGATATGCAACTCCGCATGCTTGCTGGTGACGAAACTGTTCGGGGGGACGGACTCCATCAGGAATACGTTGCCTCCGACCGTTGATCCTTTGCCGATCACCGTGTCGCCACCGAGAATCGTCGCGTTCGCGTAAACCACGACATCGTCCTCAACCGTGGGATGGCGCTTGATGTGCTTGATCGGCCTTCCATGCTTGTCGAGCGGGAAGCTCTTCGCGCCCAGCGTTACACCTTGGTACAGCTTCACGTGATTGCCGATATGGGTTGTTTCGCCGATCACCACACCGGTCGCATGATCAATGAAGAAGCCGTGCCCGATCTGGGCGCCCGGATGAATATCCACGCCTGTTGTGGCGTGGGTCCATTCGCTCATTACGCGGGAAACGATCGGCACTTCGAGTTTGTAGAGTTCGTGGGCCAGGCGATGCGAGGTGATTGCAAGAAGGCCGGGATAGGCCAATTGCACTTCAGCAAACGTCAGCGCGGCGGGGTCGCCTTCATAGGCCGCTTTCACGTCCTCGACGAGAAGCTTCCGCACGTCAGGCAGACGGTTGATGAATGTCTGCATCACGGTGAACGATTCTTTCCTCGCATCGGAGGCTTTGTGCCCGCCCTCTACGCGCGAGGCTTCGCCCATCCAGCGAAACGGAATGGCGCGTTCGACTTCGGGACGGAGCAGGGCCCATCCGTCGCTGATCCGCCGGACCAGGAAGATTCCAAGCTCGCCCGGATCAATGCTGTTCTGGGACATCCGTCCGGGGAACATGACGTCAATAAACAGCTTGAGCGCCTCGATAATATTCGTTGTATTCGGATAGGAACCGAGCAGACTGTCCGCGCGATCTTCGGCGGCGCCGGAGTAAAGCGGGGTCAGTCGCGTGGCCGCGTGGCAGATGCAATATTCCGCCTCCGGCCCCGCGCATTCAGGCGTCATTTTCTTTGTCATCGCATATTCCTCCGGCAAAACTTCCAGCACGGTAACGCAGAATGCGCCGCCAATCAAGCCGTCCATTCCCTGTATCCGTTCTTGCATCCCGGGCCATCTCCAAACACAATACAGTTAACGAACGGCAGTGTGGCTGAAGCTCCTTAACCCTGTAGGTGTTTATATGAAGATTCTGATGCGCATCGTGATCGTGATCCTGATTCTTCTGGCCATACTTATTCTTGCGCGAAACGTCATTATTGAGAAGTTGACTCGAAAGACCGTGTTGCAGACTACGGGTTTCGATATCGAAATGGGTGGAATTCGCGCAGGACTGCTGGATCCCGTGTTCGAGATTACAAATGCCCGCTTGATCAATCCGGAGGATTTTACCGAGCCAACCGCATTGGAGATCAAGACCCTCAGGGTGAAGTACGATTTGCCGTCGTTCTTCAAGGAAGAGGTTCATCTCCGGGAGGTTGTAGTGGATGTGCCTCGCGCGGTGCTTGTGATCCGCGAGGATGGGGAAAGCAATCTCGCGCGATTAGGTCAGGTCGCCCAGGGAGAGAGCAAAGAGGAATCCACGGGCAAAGAGGGCGAGGGCGGGCAGGAGGCTAAGCCAGGAAAGCGTGTCCGCGTGGATATCCTGACGCTCCGAGTGGGCAAGGTTGATGTCTATCGCTATCGCGAGGGATCTGACAAGCCGGAAGTGGACAAGTACGACGTGAATTTTGACCGGACCGCGCGCGATGTGACCGATCTTAATGTCGTCAACGGTATGATTACCGCGGGTGTGATAGAAGCTGTAGGCGCAAGAGCCCTGCAAGGGTTCACAAAAGCTTTCCAGCAAAACGAGGGCGATCTTGAGAAAGTCGGCCAACAAGTCGAGCGGACAGCAAAAGATGTAGGGAAGCAGCTTAAAGGCTTGCTGAAAGATGCCGGCATAAACACAGACCGCTGAGCGTGTCATCGCTTATCCTCGAATCACGAAAAAGCGCCAGCTTCACGGGATAAGCAGCGGCGACTGAGCAGGAACTCGGAATTTATCCGCCCCTTAACAATCCGTTACCATTGCACCATGCGTGTATAGCGCCAATATGGCGCTGTATTATTGTTGTAATGTTTATTAAAAGCGCATTAATGACACACTCTAATCGTTTAGAAAAAAGTGTAAGCAATTGAAATACAATATATAGCATAAGATTTGGCGTTTTGGCATGCCCATTGCTGTATATGGTTTTGTGTATTGTGGAGGATATCCCTCCATGCAAAGACAAGACGATTATGGAAGGAGGAAAATATGTGGTGGTTGAACGACATAACAATGGGGTCGGATCCGTTCCGAGAGATGAGGCGGTTGCAGAGAGACATTAACCGGCTTTTCTCCGGCTACGAAACTGCCGGCGATGTTTTCCCGGCAGTAAATGTCTGGGCAAACAGGGAAAACGTTGTGGTTACGGCAGAGTTGCCGGGAATGGATGCGTCTTCCATAGATATCTCGGTCCAGGGAGACCAACTCTTGCTTCAAGGCGAGAAAAAGGCGGATGAGATGGCGGGTGATGTGGTTTGCCATCGAATTGAGCGTGGGTCCGGCAAATTCATGCGCACGTTCCGTCTGCCTTACGAGGTGGATAACGCGAAGGTGGACGCCAAGTATCGAAACGGCGTGTTAACCGTGACCCTGCCTCGCCAGGAAAGCAGCAAGCCGAAAAAGATCGCCATCAATGCGGGTTAATCGGGAGGTGACGAACATGACACAGGAAACAAAAGCCATGAAGACGCAGAAGAAAGAAAACACGGATGTCGAACTGACTCGTGATGAGCCGGTTTTCCTTCCCGCGACGGATATCTATGAAAAATCCGATGCGGTTTTGGTGATGTGTGACATGCCGGGTGTGGATGAAAAGAGCGTGGATGTAGGCCTTGAAAACGGTGTGCTTACCATCACGGGGCGCCAGGAGTCGGCGCCGATGGATGGGTATGAGTTGCTCCATCATGGCTATCGCACAGGCATCTTTCGAAGGACATTCAATGTAACGGCGGATATAGATGCATCGAAGATAGACGCCAAGATTGCAAAAGGCGTTCTTCGACTGGTCTTGCCGAAGAGCGAGAAGGCTCGGCCGCGCAAGATTGCTGTCGTGTCCGGTGATTGAAATCACGAAATGAAGGGAGGTGTCGTCTATGAACAGAAGTCTGATTCCGTGGCGCAGAAAGGAGGGCCTTCCGGCCCGGAGTCGGGATGCAGACAATCCTTTCGAAGCGCTGCATCGGCAGATGAACGAACTCTTTGAGAGTTATTTTGAGGAATTTGATGTTCCTCGTCTGCCGGGGCTGTGGCGCGGCGGTGAAGGGCTAAGCACCCTGACACCGAGTTTCGAGGTGGCCGAGACGGATGATGAGGTCAAGGTCACGGCGGAACTTCCGGGCATGGAGGAAAAGGATATCGAAGTGACGCTGGAAAACAACATTCTCACTGTGAAGGGTGAGAAGAAGGAAGAGAGGGAGGAGAAGAAAAAGGGCCGCTACTTCACAGAGCGCCGATACGGGCACTTCCAGCGGATGCTTTCCCTGCCTTCAAATGTGCAGGAGGAAAAGGTCAGGGCAAAATTCAAGAAAGGCGTTCTTTCGATCACGCTTCCGAAGTCGGAAGAAGCCCGCAAGAAGGGGCGGAAAATAGAAGTTGCGGTGGAATAATCTTGCCGACAGATGGGTCGTACGTGGCGCGGGGATCATCCCCCGCGCTTTTTTATGCTCGCAAAATGGGCGTTGATGGGCTGGCATGGACATCTGACGTGAGGTAGGCTATGGCAAGTCGTTGAAATCGGCTTTACAGTAGGCGCCGGGTGGAGGGCAGATACCGTGATCCAGATCATCGGGTTCGATTTTACCAGCAAGACCATCACAGATGTCCATGTTGATTCTGTGCAGGAAGGCTTGAAGCAAGGAGCTTTCTGCTGGGTGGACATCATGCCGGAAGCCGGAGATGACGTGGCGCCCTTGCTGCAGAATCTCGGGGTGAATTCGGTGGCGATTTCCGAGACGCTGGGCGGTGACCAGGAAGGCCGATACGATATTTATGAAGATTGTCTGCACTTTTCTTTCACAGAAGCCGCTTATCGCGGAGATCAGTTGCAGACCGGACACCTGGACGTTCTTTTCGGGGCGTCATACCTGGTGACTTTTCATCGCAAGGAGTTGACGCTGATTCAACGAATGAAACGGACATACCGGGTAGACTTCATGAAGTTCAGCCGCACCCCGGGATTTCTGCTCTACGAGTTGGCCGATGGCCTTACCGATATTTACCGTAAGGCATTCCAATCCAGTTCCGCAGTCTCGGAGAAACTGCAGTTAAGCCTTTTCGATTCGGCCAGCGACGCGATTTTTCAAGAGGTGTCCGGCTTCATGGGCGGGTTGTTGGCCCTGCGCAAATACGTCATGGCGTCGCGCGAGGTTCTTCATGAGCTCGCTACGCGCCGGTCTCCTTTTATCAGCGATACCACGCAACCTTTTCTGCTTAATATGGCTGGCGCGTTGGACCGGTTGTCGAACGACCTCACGACCGAGCGCGATACG
>Ga0334884_1000852_pt1 | contig 51721 bp, 59 predicted proteins | sample GraSluR1_MG_7_FD_207215 | JGI IMG/M metagenome (GOLD analysis project Ga0334884, IMG submission 207215) | Sludge microbial communities from methane-producing bioreactor in Wageningen University, Netherlands - Granular Sludge_12_05 R1 | ecosystem: Engineered > Bioreactor > Anaerobic >... | reverse complement strand
CGAAAGCGCTTGTAACCATCGGCTTCGATGCGGGATTGGGGAATCAACGTAGTTGGTTTGGCTCTTGTAAAATTGGGATAGCGCTTACAACTCCCAGGGAGGCATATCCTTCAACAGCGTAGCATTCAACCCTCTCAACCATCATTCGTGTTCATTCGTGATCTTTTATTTGTGTTCATTCGTGGGAAGACTTGTTACGCTTGCCACAATCGTAAATCGTACATCCTAAATTGTACATTCAATTCGATCTCGCCCGTTTCACCAATATATTCCACACACTCTTCCAGAAATACTTCCAATCTGTCCGAAATGGCCGTTCCAGCTTCTGCAGCAGATACCTGCGTTCGGATTCCACGATATCATCAAAAGTCTTGGGCATATCAGCATAGAAGGGTGGCAGAAGTCCCGGCTTTACTTTGAGCCGAAGTTCCTGCATATCAGGCGGATAGAGGCTGAAGTAATGCTCACTCAGCGCGCGCACGCCCACCAGCGAGAGCTCTCCAGCAAAGAAGTTCAAAAACTGTGGCAGTTCATCAATCCACAAGCTACGCATGATCCTGCCCCAGGAAGTGATGCGGAAATCATCCTTGAATTTGCCGCCTTCCTGCAAGTCATTGGTGGCGTGCACATATGCCTGCAGATATTCGCTATAGGGATGCATGGTGCGGAACTTCTTTACATAGATGATCTTGCCATCCAGGCCTTTACGCTTGAGGCGGATCAGGGGGCCATAGCTGGGGTTTTGATCCTCTCTGGGTTCACGGCTTTTACGGAGGATGAAGTGCATCTGATGATCAATCTCGCGTTTATGGATCAGGTCAAAGCCGCAGAAATAGAAGCGTCCCATGATCTCGGTCTCAGAAAGCGCGCGGTTTTTGCCATTGGTTAACGCGAAATACCAGCCTTGCAAAATGGGCAGTTTGGGAAAGACCCGGCGATAGATGAAGTCAAAGGCATACAGCAGCCTTCCCAGGTATGGAGTGTAGCGTTTGTAAAAGAGCTCTTTGCGTTCGGTAATAGTTTGCCCATTGCAGATGAAGACACCACCGCACTCCAGCATTTCATTGACGCGGATGAGGTAGGCATTCAAGCGCCGGAAATCATTGATCTTGTGTAGATTAATGAAGAGGTGACGGCTGCGCTCAGCTTCATTCTGGATGTTAAAAAAAGTCTCGGAGTTGAGCACCAGAGTGTGAGCTTTGCTGAAGCGAGTAATATCCACATAGTCGTTGAGAAAGTCCAGCAGTTCCGTCTGCCCTGCCAAGTACTTCTGGAAGAGCGGCACCATGATGCTGTCTTCAGGAATCGCCTTCGAGAAAGGTGGGATGTAGGCTTCGTTCGATATCGTGGGGATCGCTCGTGCTTCATCCAGGTAGAATTTCGGACTCTGCAGATCCTCCATTGCCTTGGAACGAGTTACCAGACGTGTGGTGGCAAAGCTCTGGTTCTCTTTGTGGAATCTTAAGGCATAGTATGCCCCAATGAAGACAAAAAGCTCGATCGCCATTACCCCGAGAATGGTGCCAAAGACGATGTAGCGCGAGTAATAGAACTTCCCAAAGACGTACATCGCCACAAAGAGAATCATGATCGCCACCGCGTCACACTTTAGCAGCCTTTTGATGAGATCTGCGCCATTGGCCACGCTCTTCATGGAATACTTCAGACCCCAAACCCCACTGCCAATCCAGATCAGGATAAAGGGGATCAATGACCGCCAGTATCGCGCGACAATAATCCTGGTACCGCTCCGCATCTTCGCCACAAACAAAAAGGCAAAGAGCACGATGGCGATATCGAGTAAAAACAGGGAGTACTTAGTAATCTTATACTTCATAGTAATTGATAATTGATAATTGATAATTGAGATGTATCATTTTAGGTTACTCTTAGATGTTTTAATTATGGCTGTTAGGATGCGGATCAGCTCTGTTGCGTCATCAAGGATAGCCTCACCGGATCGCAGATACTCGGACTCAATGAGTAAGCGAATCCAGTATTGGGTTTCCCGGGCTTCCTTCAAAGCAATGGAAAGCTTGTGAATGAAATCGGCCTTCGACTGGGCTTCAACTGCTTCGTTAACATTGGCACCAATAGAGGTTCCAGAACGCAACAGCTGCTTCGATAAGACATACTCTTTACTATCAGCCACCAAATGCTTATGGACCGCTATGACTTTCAAGGCAAAGCAAAATGTCTTGTCTACGATGATATTGTGTTTTTCCATATCCCCATTCCCATTAGTAGTATTCATAATGATCCACCTACAAACCAAATCTCTTCTTCTTCATGTATCCAAACACATGAGGTTTCTATCCACAGGTGAAGCACCGTTTTCATTCTCAATTTTCAATTATCAATTATCAATTGAAGCCGTCAGGCCCAATTGAACCGCACAACCACCCGTCTGGTCTTTTTCCCCAGCTTCAGCCTTCTCCCCAGATCCCTCACCCCTCGTATCCTGAACCACCGCTTCACCAGGTGATACTCACCATAGTAATCCCGCTTCAGATAGTGCACAGCGCCATCCTGGACTTTGAAATACACGATGTCATCTTCACAAAAGTCCGTATCGGCATCGCAACGGATGTTCATCGTCTGGTACTTGTAATTCTTCCACATGGCTCGATTATCCAATCCATCAGGACGGTTGTAACAAGCGATTGCAGTGATATTAAAGTCCAAATGCCCCATCAGGGTATTCTGGAAGCGCGTCCAGGCTCGTTGTTCAAGATCGCGTCCGGTCAAGCCCAGCTCGGTATGGCAGCTATCCAGCATATCATAGAGCAGCCCCACGTCATGCTTCAGATTGATCATCTTGCGTGCCGGAGGAAACTTCAGCACATGGGGATCATTGCGCAGGAAGTAATTTGCCTTCCAACCCAGTTCATGCTCCAGCACAGCGTATGGCATCATCCGGTCGATATCCCGATGCACATCGTGGTGAATAACAAAAAAGCCCGGTTTCTTCAACCGAGCTATATTGATATAGGTGTCGTTCAGATCGTGATACTTCTCGATGGCAAGGAGGAAAGCCCGGTAATCCTCAAGAGATATTCTGCCAATAGAGCACTTGCGAAAGAGCCATTGCAAGGGATTCATGATGTGTTTCACGCAGATTGGCGCAGATAAAAAGCGCAGATTGGCGCAGATTTACAGCTTGTTGGCATAGCGAACAATACTATTTATTAAGTCGTCAGTGTTAAAGTTGACCAAGTAACCAAGTTTTTGTCCAGTTAAAGACAAGTATGTGTGAAGTTGCTTGTAATGGACTCTTTCTAGCTTCTCAACAGATTTTATCTCGATGATAACTTTATCTTCTACAAGTATATCAATTATGTATACTTCTCCAAGGTTACGGCCTTTGTAGGACATTGAAACCGGGACTTGAGCTACGGCTTTCAAGCCCGATTCAAGTAATTCTACCATTAGTGCCCTTTCGTAAGCACTCTCTAGCAATCCAGGACCAAGAGCATTATACACATTGAAGCATGCACCACGTATTTTGTAACCAATCTCATTCTCAGTCATATCAGTAACTCACCAAAATCAGCGATATTCTTGGTCCTACTAGACAGCAATTCTCTCTTTTGAATCTGCGCCAATCTGCGCCTTTTATCTGCGTGAATCTGCGGGAAACCCAAAACTCTCTTGCCTCCACCCATTGCGAAAATCTTCGCAACGAAAATTATCGCAACGCCTAAATCCCTTCCCTTCTTGAGATTATCCACCGCACAAAGAAGGGATCATCAATCTGATACTTGGAATCCGTCCTGCAAACATATCCACTGGTCATCAACCTTTTTAATCCGCTGTATATCGTGCTTTGAGAGTCTATCAGGTAATCTTGGGCAAAGGCTTTTGATAAGGGGCCATCATCACTCAATGCCAGCCCAATCAGAATCTTACGGTCAGTACTATTCATGGTATTCCAAAGGCGTTCATAATCCGCATCATGATATTGAACTAATTCTTTTACCGCTTCATCCACAGCCGTGTTCGGATTGTGGCCCTGGCATAAGAAGGTCCATACATTGAAGGCTAATTGCTGAGTATAAAATGGATGGGCATCGCTGATGGCCAATATCTGCTTTGCTAGCAGCTCAGCCTGTGGGGAAAGCCCTATCAGCCGATCAATCAGGAAGGCTTCGAATTCTTGGTGAGGGATCTTGGATAAAGGCATCACCAAGCCAAAATTGAAAAATGGCGATCTCTTTTGCTCGAATAGCTCCCTAATCATGGATTCCTGACTACCAAGAAAGACATAGTTAACATTCTTGTGAAATTGCATTATGGCGCGCAACCGTCTGTCAAGATTCGCTCCCAAGCGGAGAACATCCTGAAACTCATCAAAGACCACGATCAGTTTCTTTCCCCGAGCACTGATCGTGTCTAAGACATTGATGGTATCTTCCATTACAGGCACGGCAGATGAAATTGAACCAAAAGAAACGTTTATCTCATTCGTTAAAGGGTTTACGTTCAGAGATGGAATCAATCTAAAGCCTTTTACTGCTTGCTTAATCCTCTGGAAAGGGTAGAGCTTACAAATCTTCTTCAGCAATTGCTCTGCCAAGTCCTGCTCTCCTGTCAGCAACTGCAAATCCAAATGTAAAAATGGACGATCCAATTCGGACACAACTTTCATGATCAAGCTTGTCTTACCATATCTCCTGGGACTCAGAATCACCAGGTGGTTCTCGCTGTTTAATACAGATTTGATCTGCAGTGTTTCCTTTACTCTATTCGTAAAGTACTCACCGTCAACAATGGTTCCGAATTTGAAGGGATTAGTTTTCATTACTGAGAGTTAAGCGTTAAGCGTTATGCGTTATGCGTTATGCGATTGCCTGGATATTGATTTGATGAGGTTCAAAGTCATTTGGCGCGCGCGTTTTAGCTGATTTCTAATTTCGTCAAATAGCACTGGAGACTTGTTGTAGCCCAACAAATCTGATATCATCATCTGGGTGTCAAGCTCCGAAATCGAACCTAAAGCAATATCCAAAAACCTTTGCAATTCTTTGCTGCTGCTTCTGCCGCAGCCTTCAGCTATGTTTGAGGGTATCGATACCGCTGCTCGCCTCATCTGTGAAGTTAACCCGTAAATCTCCTCTCTGGGAAAGCTGCCAGTATAATCATAAACGTTCTTAACCATAACCAAGCCTAACTTATACACTTCTAAATCAGTATGCAACATTCTCTACCCCTTAACGCATAACGCGTAACCCATAACGCATAACCACATTCATTCTACCCTGACCCTCAGCAATGTTTGATGGAATCGATACAGCTGCCCTTCTCATCTGGGAAACCAGCCCAAACTGCTCGTTAGAGGGGAATTTCGCCGTAAGAGTATAGATATCCTCTACCAAATCAATTCCCCGCTTCCAAACTTCCAAATCTTTAAAACTCGTCACCTCTCCTCCCTCAAACCTTAAAACCCTAAAACCTTAAAACCCTAAAACCTTAAAACCCTAAAACCTTAAAACCCAAAATACTCCACCGTCCTACGCAAGCCCTCACGGAAATCCACTCTCACCTCATAGCCCAGCAGTTCCTTCGCCTTATCTATCCCCGCCAGCGAATGCTTCACATCCCCCGCTCTATCTTTCTCAAACTTCGGCTCGATCTTCTTCCCCAATATCTCATTGATCATATTCACCAGATCGATCAGGGTATATCGTTCTCCACAAGCGATATTGATTACCTGTCCCGCTGCTTCTGGCGCAGTACAGGCCTGGATATTCGCCCAAACGTTATTCTCCACAAAGGTAAAGTCCCGGGATTGGCTGCCGTCACCATAGATCACCGGCTCTTTATCCGCCATGATCAGCTTGATGAACTTCGGAATCACCGCGCTGTATTGGCTGGTGGGATCCTGATTCGGCCCAAAAACGTTGAAATAGCGCAGTGCCACAGTCTCCAAACCATAGATCTGAGAGAAGATCTGGCAATAACGCTCTTGCGCGTATTTGGTGAGCGCGTATGGCGAAAGCGGATTCACCGGCATGCTCTCCACTTTGGGTAAAGTCTCGCTATTCCCATAGATCGATGAAGATGAAGCGCAAACCACACGCTTCACACCAAACTCCTTTGCCGCTTCCAGAATGTTCAGCATACCCAGGATGTTCACGTCATTGGAAGTAATCGGATCATTAATCGAACGCGGTACCGAAGGCAAAGCCCCCTGATGCAGGATATAATCCACTCCCTTCACTGCTGTGCGAGCTATATGAAAACTGCGCAAATCCCCTTCGATCATCGTCAGATTTGGGTCTTTCATCAATGGCAGGATGTTCTCCCGCTTCCCCGTGGCAAAATTATCCAGTACTACTACTTGCTGCCCTTGTCTAAGCAACTCCGATACGATATTTGAGCCGATAAAGCCGGCCCCACCTGTCACTAAATATTTCATGTGTTTCCTTTGTCTCACGCAGATCTACGGGGATAACAACGCAGATCATCGCTGAATCTATAATAGTAAGCTATTCAGCCTCATAACTTATTTACGTATCTGATCAGATTATCTGAAAGCCTATCAGCATTGAAGTTAACAAGATAGCCAAGTCTCAAGTTAGACAATTTCAGATAAGTCAGGATTTGTTTGTGGTGAACCTCGCTAAGCTTTTCTACGGACTTGAGCTCAATAATCACTTTCCCCTCAACGAGTAGATCAAGCCGATATCCGGTTCCTATGGGATGTCCCTTATAGCAAACCTCAATCGGAACTTGTGTATCCACAAGCAATCCTTGATTGCGTAACTCGTAGGACATAGCTTCTTCATAAGCGCTTTCCAGCAAGCCCGGACCAAGCTCATTATAAACAGAGAAGCAAGCTCCCCTTACTTTGTAACCTATATCATTCTCAGTCATACAATAAAATCTGCGAAAATCAGCGCTTTTATCTGCGGTATCTGCGTGAAACTATCTTTTTAATCCGATTCTTCACTGTTTGAGAAACCAGCTCCACCACCCACGGCACCACTTCATCATTCCACCGCTGTGGATGCGTATTGATCATCATCTGATCCGGTATCTCACCAGCTTTGATCAGTTCAATAAAGTGCTCCGTGCTCTTCACATCAATCTCAAAGGGACTATCTACCTTATCCCGGATACTGGCATCGCGATTGTTCCATTTCCTGCCTGTATCCGTAATATAGAGTACTTTTGAGTAATCCAGATCAAAATAAGGCTCGCCAATGATCCCATACTCTTGATAATCGTAATGCTTCCACAAATCTTTATTGTCATACTTGGAAAGCGGACTACCATGCATACAGATCGTATCAATTGGTGCCAGCTTTCTCAGCTTTGCAAGGTTCTCTTCAAAACTCTTGATCGCCTTTTCGTGATCTCCCTTCGCCGGATCCATATCCTCATAATGATAGCCGATCTCATGCCCCAGCGCCTTGATCGCCATAAGCTTATCCACTTGCAAAGATTCCGGCACTACACGGAAGTAGTAAGAAGCCTTAAGCCCTTTCTCATGCTCAATCTCCGCAAACCGCAGCGAATTCCCCGGCTTCTTATCCACATCATGCCGCAAAATTAGAACTTTATCCAGAGGCTTCTTCAAAAAATCCCGAAAAGCCTGGAAATCGTATCCGGCCGAAATCAATGCGTCCAGCAGTTCGCGATATTTCTTTACCGTAAAATCTGTCATAATCAGTTCAGTTTTCATCCAGCCTACGACTGATGCAAAAGACAATACACACGCTAATCCCCGCCCCAAGTACGTTAAACACCAAATCTATGGGGTTATAGTTCCTCCAGGGCAGAAAGAACTGGACAAACTCCAAAGCTAAGCCAATAGCCCCAATGATGGCACTTAACTTCACTGCTTCATGCTTATCAAACCACTTGACTCCTACGATTTTACCTAAAACCCATATCCAAGCGAAGCCTAACATCATTACTGAATGAACCCAATAATCGAGCCTAAGCTGTAGGATTGAAGTTCTATTGAGGCTTCTGGAACACACTGTACCTGAATTTCCGATTGGTAAAAGATTCAAGGACAAAATAATCAGCGTGTACAGCCATAGAGAATTCTGTATCATCCGTTTTAATCTCATTAGCAAACAAGCTATTAAAAAATGAGCACCATTCGTGTATGAATGGCTAATCAATACCCGCCCCGGGTACGTGAGCTAATCTGAATGGTGTGAATATCACATCTCCCCAGCTTCCTCCTGGTGGCAAAGTGTCATTAGGATTGTCGTTATGATCAAATATCAGATCTTCAATTTGAGATACAGATGTTGTACCCCAATAATTGTTTGTGAAATCTAGAGGCATGGGCAACCCATTATTATGATAAGGAGCTTGGCATAAAGCAGCATATGTAGTAGCATTAAAGTTATTGTTGTTTGCCTTTGTCCATCCAGTGCTGGAGTTGTTTATCCAGTCTGTAGTGCGAAATGTTCTCACGCATACTGATGCCGAAACATCATTAAACTGGATTTCAAGATTTGATTTACCAGAGTTTCCAATGGCAGTATTGGATTCTCTAAAAGTATTTTTCCTGACCATGGATGTAGACTCCCATAGTGTCTGAATCTCATTTATGCCCTTAATAAACAGATTTTGGTCGATTAGCATATTCTTCCCGAGTTCTGATTTTATGGAGTTTCCGTTTTCGTAAAACAAATTATTGCTAATATTCAAGGATTGAGTGTTGTAGGCATAGATAGCCTCACCGGTAACATCATTGTTTTGCCAAAACACATTTGCAGATATCATTGTGCTGTCGTTATGAACAACTTGCAATGCCTGCTTGTTTCGAAGGAATACATTATCTCTTATATCAGCATGACTTCTACCTACCTTAACACCGTCGTGAAGGTAACTCACCAGCAAGTTACTCAGAGATATGCTTCCGGCCATTGAGCCAAACTCAATGTCGCTGGCAAGATTAACCGACGAACCCGGTGAGTAGATAGCACTTGAGGAGGTTACTCTTACGTATTCGTGAGGATTGGCAATCACATTAAAATCTCCATTAACTACTAATCTGGCCATTGGATCAATGATGATGTTTGCTCCTGCATACGCAAAAATTTCGGACCCAGGTAAAGCATTAGTTGCCTGTGTAAGCCGATAAGTCTTTCCTTTAGAAAATGTATATGTGCTCATAATGGCTGATGGAACAGAGACTTCCGGATATAGAAATAATGTATCAAGTTTCGTTGAAGCCCCCTTGAGTTCGATGTCATAGACATAATTGAAGCCCCAGCCATCCTTGTAGTATGCAAGTAGATACCGGCCATAATCAAGATACGATGTTTCGAAGTTTCCGCTGGGATCTGTGATGATCTCAGCAACTGACGGCATGTTTCTATGATCGAAGTAACAGTCTGGCCCAAGCTTGACATCTATAGAGCCAATATTTTCGACAATGACACTTGGTAGGGGTGAGACTGGAAAAATCATCACAGTAACTCCCGACCAGTCTGTTACACTTTCAAGTTTGATTATACCACTTACCCTACCCCTTTCTACAGAAGTTGTTTTCTGGCAACCAGCAATCATGCTTGATGCAAAAATCGCCAGCAAAGTCAGCATGTACCACACACCTGAGATTTTACTAATCATTGGAACCTCCTATCGGCATTCTAGATTGTTCCTGAGTCGGCAAAGTAGTTTGCCCCGGTAATCGATGCACTGGCATCACTCATCAAGAATTCAATCAAATTTGCCACAGACTCAACTGAAGTCGCTTTTTTTAATGATGTTCTTTTGTATATCCGCTCCTTCTGATCCTTCGTCAGTGAGCTACTCATGGAGGTTTCCATAAATCCCGCTACTATAGCATTTGAGCGGATTCCCCGCTCACCCCATTCTCTGGCTGTGTTCCTGGAAAAAGCTTCAAGGGCACCTTTGCTGGAGGCATACATGGCAAGGCCTTTATATCCAGTATGCACGCTGATTGAAGAGATATGCACTATAGAGCCATGCACCTTGTGTAATAGCATCTTGCGGATCACATTTTTGGTGATCATCATCGGTGCGAAGACATTTACCTGATACATTTGCAGCAACGACTCGTAGCGCATATTGCTGATAATGTCATCATAAGCCATTGCCGCATTATTCACAAAACCATGTATGGGGGTATCAAATCCAATGGTCTCATGAAAGATCTTTGCTATAGATCCATCTATATCTGCCAGATCTGCCAGGATCATGATAAAGCTATCCCGATACTTGGATTTTAACTCGGCAAAGGCATCCACTTCCCTACGGGCAACCCCATATACCTGGTAGCCTTTGTTCAAAAGAGTATTTACTGTCTCCAAACCCAAGCCTTGCGTAACTCCGGTAACTAAAACATTTTTCATATTAGCCTCTTTTGATCTTTCCGCTTCTGGTCGTTACAATGGACTCAACAAAGTCAATCACTCTGGGGATCTTAAAATCCTGCAACTTATCTTTGAGATATGCCCGAATTCCCGCTTCAGAGCAGAGAGTACTACACACCACTTCCGCCATGAGGATGTTACCCACCACCGGATTCGGCTTCCCCCAAACTCTGGCACTCTCAATTGAGGGATGGCTGCAAAGTGCTTCCTCAATCTCTAGGGGATTAGCTTTATAGCCCCCCACATTAATCATTTCGTTTGCCCTGCTCACGAAGATAAACTCACCTTTAACCGAGTCAGTAATTTGCACGAGATCCCCGGTATCGTACCACTCATCAACAATACTATCCAACCCCAGTAGGGACCTGCGAATGAAAAGCTTATCATCTCTGATCATGCACTGCTGTGGATCTGAAATAGTAAACTTGTCATCTTTTGATTCCAATACAGATCCCGCTTCTGTGGAAGCATAGATGTTTCGCATCTGAGCATTGGGAAAGCCCTCAAGAATCTTCTCCGCTAAAGCAGAATCAAATCTTTCTCCTCCAGAAGTCAAGCGCTTGACTGAGGGATGTGCTCTATCCATCGGCAGTAGCATCCGATAAAAGGTAGGAGTAGCAGATATGTTCGTAACCTGATACTCTTCAATTCTTTTCAATACCATATCTCTTGGTAAACCAAATACATCCACGATAGCATTGCAATTTAAAAGAGCTTGGAAAAACACTTGTACCCCAGCAATATGAGTGGGGTTATAGGCGTAAGCCCATACGCTATGCTTATGTCGTTCTGATTGCCTAACCATGCGAACAAGATTTGATATTCCGTGGCTTACCTTTTTGGGTACTCCGGTAGTGCCGGATGTAAATAGAGTAAGCTTCCAAGATTGAGAATTGGCAACGGACTCAAACAGATCCTCGATGTCTCTAATGTCTAACCGCTCGATGCGAATCCTTTCATTTACAATGGCCGAATCAATACCGAGAGTATTTAGTTCTTCATCCGTAAAGTCATAATCCAACAAGACCAGATCCACTCCGGCTAAGATGCTAGCCAAGATAGTCCTGAAAATTTCAAACACATCGGAGCTATAACAATAAACTGGGAGCTCCACGACAGTACTGATTTCTTCTAATAGCTTTTCATAGGTGAAAACCGCACCATCTTTGGCTACCAAGAATGTCTTGTCTTTCACTATTTTTTGATCTTCTCCAAAATCTCGCCTATTGTATTCACAAAACTATCCGCAAAAACATCAATCCCGGTTTCCTTTTCAATTCTAACTGTCAGTTCAGCAAGATCAAGTGAATCGAAGCCCAAATCTGCTCTCAGGGAATCCTCAGGATTCAATGATCCGATTATCGATAGCCCTTTGTTAGTTCTGACTGTATTGATTGCGTCCATTAACAGCCTATTCATTTTTTCCTCTCATCAGATTATTTGCAGCACAGAGCTGAGTATTGTTTTAGCATTTTGTTATGATCATACGCAAAATTTCCAGATACTTTGTGCCCTGGGAGAACATTTCTGACCACGACAGATCCGATTGAGATATATGCATTGTCACCTATGCTAATTCTATTAGAAATCGTAGCCCCCGGTCCAACAAAGACATTGCTTCCGATTGTTGAATTTCCAGCAATCGTGCATCCTGCCGTAATCATCGTGTCGTCCCCAATAACAACTCCATGGGCAACGTGCACCAAATCTGCAATTTTCACATTGTCGCCAATCATAGTGTTTCTTGAGATAAAAAGGCCCCGAGACAGAGTGACCAGTGACTGAATCTCGACATTGCTGCCAATCACAATTACTCCGCCATGTTTAATAATCCGTAACCTTCCTTGTACCCTGTGAGCTTCAAAGCCATCAGACCCGATATCACAGCTACTGCGCAGAATTGTATCGTCCCCAACTATTGTAAATGGTTTTATGACTGCATTTGCCTCGACGATGCATCCTTCGCCAATTGTAACACTATGATCAGCAATTCGGGCATGTGGAGATAATACTGCACTGCTTGCAATTCGGTTTTCCCACGGAGTTATGTAGAAATTGGTAGTCACCAAATACTCGTGTAGGACATAAAACAGTTCATCAGGGTTATCGTCTATCCATAAAGCCACGTTATGTTTCTTGCGAATCTCTTCACCAATTTCCCGGGTGGTTATGACTCCTGAAACTTTCTTGTTGTCCAAAAATGGTAAAGCGGATAGAGATGTGACAAACACAGCGGTGTTATCATATGTAACATTATTCAACTTGTCGAAGTATTGTACAACGCCATCCTTCCACACTTGACCCCGTTTGAACAAATCGAATAAGGTTAGAAACGAAATTGAGTTGTTGCTTAAAATACTTGCTATCATTGATGCCTCTCAGCTTTTGCTTGCCTTGCTTTATCTATGCCAAAGAACCTATTGAAGGAAAAGCTCTTCTCATTCACTCTTTTATAACTTTGGGGATACTCGCTAATGAACCATACAATAAAACTTGTGACGTCGATCCGATCGCTTAACATCCTGTCTTTTTGCTTACCACACTCCTGTTTGATGGTGGGATCACTAGCTATCTTGAGCGCTTTTTGGATTGCCGCTTCCTGGTCCATTGCGCTGTTTGAAAACCTGAAAAGCAAACCGTATCCCTCCAGATCCTGTATCACACCCCCAGTGATCGAGTTTATATAAATCGCAGGCGTACCCAATACTGCCGATTCTTCAGCCATTGTTGCCCCTTCGCCGATAAATAGGCTTGCATAGTATAAAAGATCATGCATTTCTTCCGGAGGTATTCGCACTGCTAATCTGTCAAGATCTCCATTCAGCGGCGCCTCTGAACTAATAAGAACTTTCATTTTGCTTTCAAGCATCCTGATTAGTGATAGTTTTTGCGCATAAGCAAACCCACTTTGCCCTATATCATGATGAGCTGTCCATGAAACAAATCTAACAATTGCATAGTTATCTCCCTCACGTAATCCTAGTTTCTTTAAGACATAAGGATTTGGAACGAAGCGGTTTGGATGCAAATAGGCTAGTTCATGGTAACCAGGATAACGGATTTGTCTTTTCCCATGATCTCGCAGGTAAGCTGAGGAAGTAAGAACAACATCAGCAAATGGTTCAGATATCGCATCCATCAGTTTCACATTCTCTGTATCTGTAAAAGTGATATGAGGCTTGCCCATCAGGAAGCTTGACCACCCGGATAATGGGGATACCCTGCTGACAAACATATTCGGCTTAAAGCCCAGAGCTATCTTGAGCATCTTGACAGCAAAATATGGTAAGGACAGTATCTTGGTGGCTATCCCCTGCTTTGTTGCGCCCAGCACCTTGAATGGCAGTTGATAGGCTGTAAGTAAGTCAATAGCACATTCCTTGTCTTTTGTGACAAACAGACCTTCCCAGCCCTGTTTCTTCAGTTCCCAATACATATTCTTGAACTGATGTACATGAGCCGGATGCCCAATCTCGATCAGTATCCGCTTCAACCCGAACTCCTTATAGCACTATTTACTAATGCGATTAGTCGCTTGTCAGCTTTTGTCTCCAACAATGGAATACTAATGATTCTATCGTGTATCTTGGTATAGTTGGGTAATGTTTCTTCGGGTAACAACCTCTCGCCGAAGCTCAAGAGCTTTTCTTGATAGTGAACTCCATGCTTATGCTCCAAATGCATTGCTTCAACTGAGTCTCTGTTTAGACCTTTAACTACGCGGCTTGATCGCTGATTGCCTAACACAAATAGTTTTGTGTAGGAAGGGATTGTATAGTTGTCCACTTGGAACATATCTTGTTTGAGGTCAAGAGAATTCAAGATAGATTTAGCATTGTGGATTCTTCTGTTCATTAGATCATCGATCTTAACTAATCTCGAAGCCATGCTTTTCGCATATAGTTTTGGTGGTTTCTTTAGTTCCTTTCGCAGAACGGCCAGATCATCTTCATCATAGTGACCTAAGTGTACTCCCTTGATGTTTTGATAGATCGTCTCGAAAAGTCGATTACTTCGATGAGTTACCAGAATAGACATGAAAATCCGATACATCATTTTGCTGAACTTCTCTGGGCGAAACGTTGATTGCTCATGTTTTGCAGCAAGATACCATTCCTCATTGTTAGTAGCCAATATCCCACCACCCAAGCCGAATAGATTCTTAGTCAGAGTAAAACAAGAAATATCTCCTAGCGTACCGGATACTGCGCCATTATACTGAGCCCCATATCCTTGAGCACAGTCCTCTATCAGCACAAGACCATGATCCCTTGCTATCTTTTTCAAAGATGGCATATCACAGGGAAATCCTCCGAGGTGTATCGCTTGGATGGCTATACTGTCTTCCCTGACTTCGGAAGATATGCTATCAGCGTCAATTGTCCAGTTACTTAGTTTTATATCGTGAAACCATAAAGTGTTACCTGAAGCTAGTATTGGCATCAACGCTACCTTACAGGTTAGGGGACTTGTATGAACTTTGCCATTTTTCCCGATAGCTTTATACGCAAGATACAAAGCACTTCGGCAAGAAGATGTGATAAGAATATATTTTTTTTCTGTTACTTCCTGGAATTTTTTGATCAGCTTCTCTTCAGCATTGCGACATAGCAGTGTTCTTGCAAGGTCACTTACATTAAAATGTGGATTGTAATATGGGATCATCTTGTCTTAACAAACTTCGTCATGAGATGTGCATATTTTAAAATTGGCAGTGGATCAACCGGATCCCATGTGGCTTCGGAAAAACTCCTATATGATTTGATTATCTCATACGGTCGATCCATTCCTCTAAGAATCCGAAGAATAGAATATGCAGTATCAGTATAGATATTTAGCCAGACTTTGCCCCGCTTGTAGTCTACCTCGCTTGGGAGCTTTCCTTCGTGCATATAGTCGTATATTATATTGGGATAATCCACTCCACATTTTGCCGCTAAACCTACCCAGAGCCATGTCCTGGCATTGATTTCGATCAGTTTAGGAAGGCCATCCCGACTATCTCTCAACCACTCAATTTCACAGACTCCAGTAAAAGCTAATTCTAAAACTAACTTCTTGCTCAGATCAAGCATATCCTCCTCAAACACGCTTTGGCAGCAGGTAGCCGTACCAAAAGTCACCGGATGCTCACGCAACTTTACGCCCATCCAGTATGCGTACACTTTGCCTTTTTCGGCAAAAACCGTCACAGAAACTGTCTTATGCACATATGGAATAACTTCTTGGATAAAATACTCATGAGGTTCAGCGCCAGAGAGCGATATATCCCAAACTTGCTCCAGGTCTTTTGGGACAGATAGCATCAAAGCCTTATGTTTAAAGCGTTTATAAAAACTGAGCCCATGATTTCCTTTTATCAAGATGGGATATCGAAGATCTACCTGCTTTGGATTCTCTACTTCCGGCATTACTGTAGCGGGTATTGAAATACCTGCTTTATCCGCAATCTCAAGCAATTTCCTTTTATTATATATCTTATCAATAACATAGATATCCTCTGTAATTACCTTGAAGAATTTAATCAATCTGGTTTTATTCCGGGCAATAGTGTGCACAGCATGATCGTTTGAGGGTAGCAGTAGCCAATCCTGCAAGCCGAATGCCCGATGCAGTCGCACCAAGAAATCGGCAAAGTCATCGCCCAAGTAGTCCGGACATTTATAGTATGCCTTGCAATATCTCGAATACTTCGCCACACAATCATCTTTATCAACTACGATCACCGGAATCCCGGCTTTTCCCAATAAGCGAGTATTAGCTAAGCCCTGTACGTGGCCTTCGATGATGATGACCCCTGGCTTATCGTATTTTATCATATCTCAGTTCCCACGCCTCTTCTTCAACACTTCCTCATACAAACCCACAATCCGGTTTGAAATACTATCTGCATCCAGGCCAAGCTCAATCAATCTATCTCTCCCATTGGTCTTGCCAATGTGCATCAGAGCTAGATCAAGCTTTTTAGCTATATCAACTGGGTCTTGAGAACTAATGAAGCATCCATCGATTCCATCCAGAAGCCATCTCACATCGCCGACATCGGTACAAACTATTGGAGTGCCACAGGCCATAGCTTCTTTTACAATATTGGGCGAACCCTCCCATCTTGACGTAAGCAGAAGAACATCGCAAGCATTAAGGTAGATCGGGATGTCAGCATGAGGAATAGAACCAAGTATGTGGAATTCGCAATTGTCTGTTGTGATCAAAGGGTATGCTTTTTGTGCCAGTGCGTAGTTTTTGACTGGTCTTTGGGGGTCAGCACCAAACAAGATATGTTTGCTCCCAATATCCCAAGCTAACTGTTGCTTGCAGTCAAAAGTGGAAAGGATCTTAAAAACCTGCGTGTTCACTCCATTGGGAATCACGATCGGATTTTCTAAACCTAAGCACTGTTTCATATCCTTTGATTTCACGATAGTTGTGTCCCAAGCTTTTGTGACAAACAGATGAATCATCCTCTGCAAAAATCCACCTTGCTTAACATCGCTCCCCATCAAGGAAACTATCACCGGTTTTTTCATTTTCCAGATCAGTGGATAATCTAAAGAAGCCAGCCATGCCACCATTCCGCATAGAGAATAATGCGCATGCACCAGATCATAGTTCCCTTTATTTATCGCGAAGAATAGAGGTATCGTTCTCTTCAAGTATCCCCAAAATCCTTTTCCAACAATTGGAAATATTTGTAGCTCGACTCCCCTGCTTCGTATTGTATCAGCCTGAGCGGCAATTATGGGGGAGACTCTGAAAATCTGATGATTTCCACTACTGACAAAGAGTACCCTCACTTACGTTGTACTCCCGCACAATTAAGCCAGTAGCTTAAAGACAATGCATCAGCTGCAGAATATGCATCCTGTTTTGTGTTTGAAACATCAAGCAAGGGCTCAATCCCTGCTCTCATAAGGTATTCAGCAAAAATGCTGTCGGTGGATTTTGTGAAAAAACCGTCAACTCCAGATCTTTCTTTTTTTAAATACCTTGCTCTGGCTATCCTGTACATGCCAAAAATTGACATGGAGTCTGCCATATTGTATCCTCGCGCAGTGGGATAGTAAGCAAGCGGAGAGTAATTTCGGTAAATAAGCTTAGCGTATAACTCTGTGCTTTTCCTTTTAGTTCCCAAGCTTGGCTTAGAAAATGGATAGCGGTTTCCAGCATACTTTGTACTAAGCCATGTTCGAACAAATTCATAGTCAATGAACGGAGAGTGGCAAATCACGTAGTCATTATAGCTGCTAGCTTCATTACCGAAGTACTTTCGTAAATTGTGTTGGAACCTGAATGCAACATACTTTTCCTGGACACTTCCATATTCTCGGTACTGACTTTTTAATTCATCAAATCTGCTGTATAGGGAATCAAAACAAGCTGAATCTGATCCACCAAAAAAAGACAATAATGAGTTGCTTTTGCAGTTAGCTATTACGAGTTCTGGATCAAACCCAGTTTCGATTGCGCCGATTACTTTTGGTGACAGAACTGATCCGCCCATTGGCTTTCCTGGCTTGAATACTTCGTCGCCAAAAATCCCGGTTAGCAATACCGGAGACTGAGTACATATCTGCTTTAATGCATATAGGTAATGAGTTCTTTTATAGTTTCTAGTGCCGCTCGAGAGCTCAATTGTGTTTTTGGCTTCTGACACAAAGTGCTCCCCCAGGTAATCTTGGTTCAGGGCAAAAGGTCTATACTCCAGCCCTTCAGACTTGCAGATTAGTTCTGGAATGGTAATGTCCAGAGCCTTGGCCGCTCCAAAGGAATAGCAACTCAGGGATTCTCTATAGTCTGGCAACAGATATGAAAGAACTACTCTGCTATCCCACCCTCCGGTAACCGATAGAAGAACTCTGCTGCTTGTACCTACTAAATCGTGTATTGACTTCTTCAATGCTGCATTTATAGCATCAAAACTATCATTGAATCCAAAATACTGAGAAGCAAAATCTTCTTTGATCGACCAATAAACATGCTGTTTCAAATTGCCATTCTTGACGCATAGCATCTCTGCATTGGCCATGGTTCTGATTCCATTGATGTAGCTATGATCCGAAATTACATATCCAAACTGCAGATGCTCAAAGATGCTGGCAACATCCACTGAGGCTTTTGCATATGATCCCGAAGAGAGTAAAGCGTTTATCTTCGAGCCAAACAGCAATACGTTATTTACAATCCCATAATACATGGGATACAGACCAAAACGATCATTGAATAGAAGTGCCTTGCGGTTTTTAGTGTCGTAGATGAAGACATTAAAGCTACCGGTCAGATGTTTACAAACCTCATCACCATAGTAAGCGTAAGCATAGGAAATAAACTTTGCAACCGGCATATCTGACGCAATTCCATACTCAAGAGACAAGTTGGAGCTTGTCTCTTGGAATACATTCACAAATCCATCTATGGCACAAACTATGCCAAGTTTCTGTTCTATGTGAACCTGGTTTTGCTCAGCAATGCCCAAGGTAGGAACTGCAGAGATAAAAACCACATCATCTTGGTAGTAAGCATGAGTCTGCTGTGGTTCCGCTTTCAGGGCACAGATCATTTCTAGGGTTTGAAGCTCAATCGCTTGAAGCGTTTGGGCACCCAAGGCTATTGCCCCCGTGATTCCTGCCATCAGCTCACCCTTTTATGTGATTAGCAATTTCTGCCATTGTCCCGATCCAAAGCTCTCCTCTGTTCCTAAGCTCTGATGCGTAACGCAGTACCGGAGGAATAACTTCTCTAATTGTCCAATTATCTATCGACGGATGCAGCCAAATGTGGGCCACAGTGTTTGTTTTCATTGCCTTATCTATCATTTTTGAAAACCTCTTCACGTAGTAATCCGCTCCCCAGTCATAGGTTTTCCCAAAAGCAGAAGTACTAGGGGTTACCAGCATACCATAATTATCAGATAAGGGATAAGCTAGGTCGTACTTGAGGTTTTTTCGATAGATCAAGAATCCATGTTTTTTAAGCACGGCATAATTTCCAGCAGTACCACCCGGAAAGACCATCGACTGTAGCTCTATCCCCCAGGGTTTTGCGGCATTCTTACAGGCGACAATCTCATCCTCCAGTACTTGAGGAGGGCAGTTTCTATCCAAACAGTCTATGTGAGTAAAGGTGTGGCATCCAATCTCATGTTTAGAGGATGCATTAAGAATCAATTCTATCAGATCAGGGGCATACCATGCGTCGTTATCCCGAAAATTTGTATAAGGATCACAATCAAACCAATCACCTTTGGTATATCTCCAGTGATCGTCCATGTAAGGAATCCTCTGCATCCAATCATGATCACCCTTATTACATGATTCTAAAAGCAAGTGCCCAACTGTTGCCCAAGTAATGGCAATCCCGTACTTGTCAAATAAAGAAAGCAGATCTGGGATGTTCTCGCGCTCAAGATTCGCCATCCTGATCGGATCAACTTTTCGTTTCGAATATCTGAAAGCCCAGGCCATCTCAAAATCCGCAGATATGACCAGCCCCCCTCTGGCTTTATCGGGAAAACCGAGATTTTGCTGAGCAGAATCGTGATATACAAATGGTTTCCCGCTTAGAGCAAAAACTGCCTTTGACATTGCAGCTCTTTGTCTTGGTCCGGCTAACGTTCGTATACCCTTATATAACTTTCTAACTGCCATAAGTATTACCTCCGAGGTTATATCCGGGATCTGATTGGGTGGCGTTAAACAGCTTTATGGCAGTATCGAGCTTAATATCACAGCAATTGTTGGTAGTAAAATTGCCTTTATCGAACTCCCAGTCAGATCCCTTTTTTAAGAACCTGCCAACATCTTCTCCGACCTTTGAAAGATAGCCATAAGGGATGCCAAACACACACTGTATCTCGTTCACAAGGTAGCCCACTGTAGATTCAAAAACATCAACGCATACACAATTGAATTCGTTTTCACGACACAAGTTATCCACAAAATCGAGAATCTCACGAGGCGGAAATCCAAATTGCTTCACCTTTCCCCCGCTGGCTTTATCCTCAACCTTCATTTTCTTATGCGCAAAATAAGACTCACCAATTTTTACAATGCGCCATTCAAAATCATGCTCAATATACTTTTGAAAAATCACGTAGCCAAACTGAGCGTTACTGTTGATCTCAAAATAGTACTTCATTCTTTTCCAAAAGTAACCCGGGCTTCTTAGCGTCTTATCTATCCACTTTTTGGGTGAGCCGGTGACTCTATTCGGTCCAAACCTCCGCTTGATTCCGCTACCATTGAACGCTTTTTCTATATAAGCCATAGCATCAGCTTTGGTTCTGATGATCTTTACACCAGATCCCGATGCTCCGATTGAAGTTTTTGCAACAAAGGGATACCCGGTTTTTTCCGCAAAGGCTTTCGCTTCTTGAAAGCTATAGAAAACATATGTCTCCGGATGAGGGATAGAGTGGGATGCCAGAAAATAGGACAGCATTTTTTTATTCTCATAGATAAGGCTTTCATTAAAGCTTGGGAATACTTTCAGTCCCAGATCAATTGCGACAATATGCAGTCGCTCATCAAAAAGAGTTTTATACCTTTCATAGGATCCTGATGGATGGGTTACATAGAAATCGAACTCTTCCGATTGGATTTGCTCCAGCCAACTATCCGAGCTGATATCGATAACACGATAATGCACTCCGGAGTTCTCGCAGGCTCTTACCCAATCATCAGCTGTATCCGGCTTCTCGTTTCGGATAATTCCAATTTTCATTCTCTTATTCACTTTTTGTTGTCTCCCTGCTCTAATGATTCTGTGAAGAGTGCTGAAAACATAAATCCAGAATCTTGGATCGCAACTACACGACTCATCATGATTACAATCTTGCACCTGCAACCTGGATGATAATCTCCCGATAGTCTTCCAGCATTCTTTCAAGCGTGAATCTAGTCGATGCCAAAAGATAAGATTCCTCCGCCATTTTCTGCCTAATGGATTTGCTCTCGAATACTTGCTTCAGAGCCTGATACAACTCACTATCGTTCTGATACGCGAAAAGGATCGCATTGCGCCCCACAATCTCCGAAGTCCCCCCCGTATCTGAGGCAATGATGGGCAACGCCATATACATAGCCTCTAGAATAGCATTAGAACAGCCCTCTCCCTTTGATGAGTGGATAAATATATCTGAATCTGCCAGATATGATTCCGGATCACTCACTCTACCTAACACTAGTACTTGTTCACCAAGTCCCTTCTGCTCAATATCACGGATAAGGTCATCTCTAAGTGGGCCGTCTCCAATAATGCGGTAAGAAAACTGATAACCCTCTTTCCTTAATCTCTTCAGGGCTTTTAGGGTAGTAAAATAATCTTTATAGGGAACAATATTTGCCACTGAAATCAGCTTCACGCTACGTTCAGTATCCTCTTTGGAGCTTATGTTTTGCCATCGTGCTTTATCAAACTTAGGGTCAATACCATTATAAAGCACGAATCCCCGTTTCAAGCCATTTGCCCGTAGTCCTGCTCTGGAATTTGCTACCACATTCTTGGCAAGATGCAAACAAAGCATACGCAGATATCCGTTTATGCTACTTTTAAAAACTCCGTGGCGAATGCTGCCATTTATAATTTTGGGGGATTTCCCCAATGCCATCATAGATGCAATCAAATAAGGCATATATCCCCATGCATAGATTACATCCGGGTTAATCTTGCGGATCTGATCTCGTAGTTCAAATAGCCTTTTAACGTTCCCTCTACTCTTGATAAGGTATAGCGTATCTTGGTTGTTCAAATAGCTTGCGCTAACTTCTCCCAGAGAGCAGACGTAATTCAAAATTCCTCGGGAATGATTTACAATGGTAGCCAGCTGGCGCTCCGCTCCCCCTTGCTTCAATGAGCTCACTAAATGCAAAACGCATAGCTGATGATCAACCATCCTTTTCAAACCAGTCCCTGGGCTGGACAAGCTCCATATTTAAGAGATCATTTAGGATAAACAACTGTGGCATATAGTTACCTTCATGCCATTCAAGATTAGCATCCCAATATCCGGGGCATTTATAGACAGCAAGATCCTGAAAGGTATAGCTTATCTCGCAAATAACAGGTATTTTATCATCATACAAGAAGTCATACGACATGCATTGAAAACCAAGCTTCTGAGAAGTTTCAAGCGCAATCCTGACCATATCCAGATCAATTGCAGCTCTTGCGTAATCTATCTTCCCGCTACCTGAAGCACGAAAATCCTCCTTTCTATTGAATCTCCTAAAGGCAAAAGCTCTTTGTCCAATTACTGACACCCTGGTATCAAACTCATTTCCGGGAAGAAAGCTTTGGAAATAAGCATAGTTTTTGCTGTGCTGCCAATACAGAGTCCGGTCTTCTTTATGCAAAGCCCGATAGAGCATCACCAGCTGATTTCGGATATATTTCTTTAATGGCAGGTATTTAACTCTCCAGGAAGAAGGAAGAGTGGAATCAGCAATGCCTGATGAAAACGCTCTTTTGATTAACTTCTTCGCCATGGGAGGCTCCTTCACCAAGATTACATTTGTTGATCCCGCACCTCCCCTAAGCTTAAAAACCAAAGGGTAATGAGCATCGCCAGCCCAACGCAGGGCACTATCTTTGGACCAAAACACCCATGACTTTGCAAATGGAAGCTGAAAAAACTCCGCCAAATAGTGCTGTTTCAGTTTATCGTCAAAATGCCAAAATGTATCAAAGTTTGGAAATGTGGGTATAATCGAATGTTGCTGGATGATCGGCAAAAAAGAAGCGGATAGCTGCAGGACATCCGATGCATGACCCGCTTGATAAATAAAAGCATCCACGCCCGAAAGCTCTCTCCAAAAACCTGGTTGCTCTACATTTAAAAGCACACATTCTATTCCGTTATGCTGCAAAATTTTCTGATATCCAAGCGTGAACGCTGTCAGGCTCGTTTTTCGGTTTACATGTAAGCCAACTTTCACGCTATTTTGCCTCTCATATTTCTAACTACTTTGTTTAATATCAAACTATTCTGCCATAACTTGGGAGTAGACTCTTTGGTAATCTTGGGCAATTTTTGCCCAACTCAAACACCCATGTTGCCCCAAATCACTGATATGAGACTCCGGCATACCTGTTGCCAGGAGCTGATCCATTTGCCTGATGCCTTCCCAGATGGAGTTCGGCTCCAGGTTATCGATCAATACTCCTGTTTCGCCTGGAAACACCACCTCTGATAACCCGCCCACATTATGCACCAATACTGGTTTCCCAAAGGTGTAAGCAACTACCACGACGGCACTATGGGTAACATCTGTATAAGTACACAGGACATACCTGGCGTTCATTACCAAGCCAACTAACTCATTTATGGTCAATCTTTTATGAATCAAATGAATGCGGGGTTGCTTATCTATCGTTGACTGTATATCTCCAATATCTCCATTCCCTGCGATTACTAAATCGTGTCCTTGAGAATCTTCACAGGAGGCATTAAATGCTTCAACCAAGTATCTTAGTCCCTTGTAGGGAGAAATACGCCCAAATACTAGCATATAGCCTTTTTGCTCAGGGATCACCGGCGAGAACACCCTGAAGTGATCAAAAGTTCCTGATCTAACGGTAAAAACCTTGGATCTGTCTATCCGATAGTATTTTGCAAAAGAATCCGATAAATAATCGTAATGTTGAAAAAAGTGATTGAACCTGCTCACTAGTTTTCTATTGGCCGCATCAGTTCTTGTTCCACCTTCTCCAGTGTGAGGGACATAATCGTGGATAGTGAGGATTTTCTTTGTGTTCTTCAAAAAGTTGCTTAGCAAAAGGGCAGGAAGCCCAACTCCATTGAAGTGGATGACGTCAAAACAATTTTTTAGTCTCATCGCAGCAAGATAACAGTGTAGCCAGTTTATCATCAAGTTCTTAACTGTTACCTTTTTGGGAGCAAGTCGGAGTAAGCAAATACTTAGCTTGGAATTGAGGCTCTCATCAAGTTCTTTGGGAAACAGACTTTGTCTTACATTACGATTCATGCCATAAACATAAGTCCTCAAGTCTGCTTCAAAAGAGCTTGTCGCAAAACGATCGCCATATCCGACTACCAGCACCGTTACGTCCATATCAGTATAAGCACAGAGTGCACTTGTATAGGCAAAGATGTTGTCGTAATGATTGAAAGCTATTACAAGCAACTTCATTAGTGTCTGCCTACCAACTGATCCCCTCATAGTTTGACTCAGTGATCAGGGGAGACACTCTTACCAAATCAAAAAATTCCTTTTGAGGATACTTTCCGGGAAGCAGGTGATAAGACGCTTCCTTTTTATTGAATACAACCAGCTCAGCCCAATCAATCAGATCATTTTCATTATCGACCATCATCTCTGTCAGATATGGCAAGTTCTCTTGGATAAACGCCTTGTTTGAGCCGATTAGCAGTGCCTCGATCACATACTTGTCATAAATCCGGACGTTTTTCCCATCCTGAACCAAGCCTTCGATTACCTTCAGGATTGGGCTGTATCTGAGATCGTCAGTGCCATCTTTGAAAGCAACACCCAATATCCCGATTTTTGCTGCACTTTTGTTGCTGATAAGCCGGTATGCGGTATCAATGTGAGCTTGATTGCTGTCTTCGATGGATTGCAATACCGGACTATCCAGACCCATGTCAGTTCCCAGAGTCTTGAGAGCTTTTAGATCTTTGGGAAGGCATGATCCTCCATAAGCAAACCCAGGCTTGAAATAGTATGTGGAAATATTTAGCTGCTTATCCATGCAAAAAATGCGCATAACTTCATGGGAATCTATAGCAAGCTTTTTGCAGATGTTCCCTACTTCATTGCCAAAGCTTACCTTTAATGCGTGATATGAATTGTTTACGTACTTGATGATCTCGGCAACCTTGATATCCACTCTTTCAATGGGACCTGAAACTTTCTCGTACAAAGATGCGACTACATCATAGGCCACGTCAGAGTCTGTACCGATAACAGTCAATGGTGGATTGTAATAATCCTCCACTGCAGTGCCTTCACGCAAAAACTCCGGGTTTGATACGATCGCAAAGCCCTCATTCCTGGTTTTTCCAGAACTTTCTGCAACAATTCTGCCAACTTCTGCATTCGTTCCAGGCAATACTGTACTTCTGATCACTATCGTATGAAACGTGTTTTTTTGTGCGATTCCTCTACCGATTTGCCGGGCTGTCTCATAGATGTAGCTAAGATTCAAACTGCCCTGCTCGGTGGAAGGGGTTCCCACACAAATGATGGATACTTCACTTTGTTCCACGGCCTTCAAGTAATCTGAGCTGGCTGCCAAGTTACCGGCTGCATGCTGCTCTTTAACAATCCGGTCAATATCCTTCTCAATAATCGTACCTATACCCCGATTGATCAAATCAACCTTTGTTTCATTGACATCGACCCCAATCACATTAAAGCCATTTTGGGCTAAACAACCCGCACTCACACATCCTACATAGCCTAAGCCAAAAATCGAGATTACCATATCACAATCCTCATTCCTTTTTTGCGTTGCTGCCACTTTGTTTCGTTATAAATGACTTCTCCGCTGCGCTAAGCTGCGGATCAGTTCTACCCACTTGGGGGCAACCACATCCCAATCAAATCTCTCGAAGACCAGTTCCTTTGGAATGCAATGAATTTTCTTTCTCCCATCAATGATCTGCTCAAGTTCTCTTCTCCAAGCATCATAATCATCAGGAGATACTAAGACACCTGCATTGTGCTCATTTAAAAATACGTAAGTACTTCCCTCTGTAACGTGGAATATCGGTGTCCCCGCTATCATGGCTTTAATGGCACCATTTGATCCAGCAAACATAATCGGAACTGTTGCAAAAAGATCTGCCGCTGTAAAGAAATCCCTCAATTCTTCATCAGATACCCTTCCAACAAAATCAACCTTGTCTTCAAGTTCCAATTTTTGCGTTAGTGATCTGAGGTGCCTTTCGTACTCTGGCAAGCCATGACCTGTTATGATTACCCTAAATCCAGTAGTAACTTGCAACTTTGACAACACATTGATAAATTTATCAATCTGATATTCTGGGACCAACCTCTGTGAAAGAACAATAACAAACTCATCAGGTTTAAATGACAGCTTTTCTCGGGCAGCTGTTTTGCTGATCACCGGCTCCCAGAACCTAAGATCCTGACCTAAACCGATATCGTGCACTGAAATCCTTGAATTGTATTTCTGTAATCTGGAATTCGCATAGTTCTGTCCGCAGATCAGGTGTTTTATTCTCTTAAGGTTTTGAATACTTTTCGTTGAAAGCCTAATCCTGTTAAGAACTACAAGTGGATTAGCGCTAAATACTTGAGGGGGCAATAGCAGCTTCGTGCTTATCCAGTGAATTCTAGCGTGCGGTTTTCGCTTAACGCGCTTATATAACCTGTTGATAAAAGGAGTTTCAACAGCTCCAAATAGAAAAAGAGTTTCATGTTGCTGTAGCATACATTCACATATTACTTCATCCGAACTCACATAGCGATTAATCCGAATACCATTCCAAGCATACCTGATAGTTGCAGGATACAGCTTATGAACCACTCGCTCACTTAGCTGAGCAGTGTAAACCTTATCTGCTCGTAAGTCTGTTTGCCAGATTTCGAATGTAATGTCTGGTGCTCGTTCTGTTACAGCCAGGCCAATGAGATCTCCCCAGTCATAGCCCCACACTCCCAGCCATTCACCCTTGTCATTTTCCCAAGTCCAGGGTGGTCTGGGTTTATCCTCGTACTCAGCATACTTGGGAGACCAGTTCATTATGTATATTACTTTTATCATGCTTACCTCATCAATCAACTAGACACTCTTCCATATTCACGCTAATTATTCCTTTATTCTATTCATTGTTTCACTTTTGCCGTTTAACTTCTTTATAATCTTGGCCGGCACTCCCCCTACCACTGCATACTCCGGAACATCCTTAGTAACCACTGCATTAGCTCCAATCACGCTATGATCACCTACCTGAATTCCCGGTAAAATAACCACATTGTTGCCAATCCATACATGGTCTCCAATCACTACGTCTTTTTCAATGATTCTTCTCAATTCTTCGGGTCCGGTAGCATCCTTGGGATCATGAGTAGCCGCATATATACATACGTTATAACCAATAGCGCAGGTCGATCCTATCTTAACTGTACTATTCCTGCCACTAATAATCAAACCAGAATTGAAGTACGTATCCCGTCCTATTTCAACATTACCTTTCATGGCTACATGGGGTAGATAGCCAAACCTTACCGACGGGTGGATATTGAATTGTTTTTTTAAGTTAATTTCCTTTTCTACCATAGCGGAGTCTTCCAGGTACTGGTATAATTTTGCCAGAATTTTCCTAAAGATCATAAACCAAACAAGCTCCATCGCTGCATGAATCAATCATTACAACTCTCTATCCAGCTTCTCATATCCCGGTACTTTCTCCAGATATCCTGCATCAACCGCTGTTGCTACTGTCTTACACGGCAGATCGCGCTCAATGACGTCTTCACGGGCTAGAGTCTTAAAATCTAGCTCCGGATGGTTTTTCTTCAGAGCACGCATGACCTTCATATAGACATTGGGCCAGGTGCTCATTGCCCTGCCCTGACGGCGGAACTTCTGATTGAAGAGCCGGATGTATTCCCGGCAGTCATCGATATAGTCCTCACTCACAGATATCCTGCGCCGAAAGGCATGCATCTCTTGAGTCAGCGAGTGATCCGGAGTGAACTTGGGCTTTACCTTCTTGCGGGCAATATACTTATTGAGCTTGGAATTGTAGTAAACCACTACGTCGTCCATATTGCCGGTGAAGCCGGGAAGGAGAACTTTTAGTTTAGCTTTCATTTGTTACCTACCACGAATGTGCGCAAATAAAAGACACGAATGGTCACGAATGGTTTGGTTAAAAAGGTTTAGAGGGTTGAGCGCTTCGCTGTTGAGGAGGTTGAGACGGCGTTTCAATTTACGATTTACGATGTATGATGTACGATTCCGGGAAGGATCAAGGCTTAGATGGTCTTCGGATAGTATTCTCAACTCTCTAAACCTTCTAAACTTTCTCAACCAAAATTCGTGGAATTTGTTTAATCCGTGTCTATTAAGTTATGCTTGCAATGCGCTTGCGATGTCCAGCAAACCACTGGGCATTGCTTGCACAGAACAAGCTTTGGTTAATAGGAGAGAAGCACTCATTTGATCCTGCGCGCCGGCATGCCGACATACACTCCGGGTTCAGTGATATCTTTTGTCACAACCGCCCCCGCCCCTATCACTACGTCATCGCAAATTGATAAGCCCTGAAGAACTTGAGCTCCGGTTCCCACCAAAACTCTAGAGCCAATCTTTGTTGAACCGGAAATATTGCATGACGGATTGAACACATTGAAGTTACCTATGATCGAATCGTGACCGATAGTACAGTTCCAGTTAAACAAATTATGCGATCCAGCCTCTACATCAACAGATATAACTACTCCGGGGCATACGATGTTACCGCTCACTGGATTGATTTCTGAGCCTCTGTACGCGCGAGGATGGATTATGCTGGGGAAGCTTAAGTTTGAGTTACCTTTTAGTTTCATAAAAATGGAAAAGATAACGGCAGGAAATCCACTGCCAATGACTATAGATATGGGCTTATCTATTGTTAATAGATCCTCATCGGACATTACAATCTGGTTCGCTCCAATTCTTAGCCCTACGTCCGAGCCGTGCTCTGCACAGAATCCCAAAAAACGCCAAGCACCGGAAACAGCATTAGCATCCTGTATGTATTGAGCAATTTCTTTTGCCAGGCCTCCGCAGCCAACGACGACAATATCAGTGTGATTCATATCCTAACACTGCTAGGAATGTTCACTAGTCTATCCGCAATCTCATTAGAGACAGATAGTTCACCCTTTATGGATTCCCTAAACATCTCCAATTCATTCATGAGTATCCATGCCGGTCTGGTCATGGCCTTACTTTCATTACTTTGCTTAAGGAAGGCCTCACGCTCTTCCAGATCCTTGAGCAAGATCACATTCAACCAATAATTGGAGATAGTATCACTTGGTTCTGGAATGTATTCAATCTCAGCCACTTGCGAGAAGTAATCTCGGTAGGCATGGGCAGTTTCGCGTTTGTTCTCAATGATATCTTTGAGCTTCTCCATCTGCGCGCAGCCCAGAGCAGCGTTTACATTGGGCATGCGGTAGTTAAAACCGACCATGTCGTGCTCGAAGTTCCAGGGATGCGGTTTCTTGGCAGTGGTTGTGATATACTTAGCTAAGGGCCCCAGCTCATCATCATTGGTGATGATCATGCCCCCGCCCCCGGTGGTGATGGTTTTATTGCCATTGAAGCTGAGTATCCCCAGTTTCCCGAAGGTTCCTGTATGCTGTCCTTTGTAATAGCTTCCGATCGATTCTGCTGAATCTTCCACCACGGGAATGTGGTAGCGTTCACATATCTCGACAATGCGGCCTATCTGGCAGGGATGGCCGAAAGTGTGCATGGGGACGCAAGCTGAGATTTTCTGTTTCCCACGAATGTTCACTAATGAAAGATCACGAATGGACACTAATGGATTATTTGAAGTCTGTGAAAGGTGCTGGTTATTTTCAGCATTACTGGCATTCTGTTCAACAACACTTTTTTGCCCTTGTTCTTGTGCCCTATTCGTGTTCATTCGTGATCTTTCATTCGTGTCTATTCGTGGTAGGTAGTAGCACCCACCATCCTCAATCACAGTGTTCGCAGCAAGCCAGGCTTCCAGCGATTCCGGTGACATGCCCAGTGTATCCCGATCGATATCAACAAAGACGGGCTTTGCTCCACAATAAGAAATGGCATTACAGGTAGCGATAAAAGTAAGCGGTTGAGTGATTACCAGGTCGCCTTGCTCTACTCCGGCAAGTTTGAGCGCTACGTGCAAAGCCGCTGTGCCATTAACTGTAGCGATGGCGTACTTGGCACCGGTGAAGTCGCGAATCATTTCTTCAAAGCGATCAACGAATTTCCCGACTGATGAGACAAAAGTGCTATCCACACAATCTGCGAGGTACTTCTTTTCGTTACCGCCGAAGTGTGGCTCGTGGAGGGGGATGATGTCGCGGTTGGGGTATAGGCTGCGGATGAAATCGATTACATGTTGGTAGTTCATTTCTCTTCTTTCCCACGAATGGGCACGAATGAAAGATCACGAATGTGCACGAATGAAAACGAATTATGTTCTGAAAGAGGCAAGATCAAAGTACAACCCTTTTCCATTGTAAGCGAGGAGTGCCGAAGTTAATGAGTAAGGATAGGTTTAGTTTTAACGCTGAAAGATAGTTCAATGCTTGAGCTGTGTGCTGGTCTGTAAGGCCTGCGCATGCTTTGAGTTCAACGACGATTTGATCGTAACACAAGAAATCTGCATAGTATTTCTTTTCCAGAAGGGCCTCTTTATAGTAAATCTCCAGCCTATGCTCTTTACTATAAGGAATGCTTCGTTTCTGAAACTCAAGCGCAAGTGCTTCTTGATATACAGGCTCCAGAAAAGCAGAGCCCAGCTCGTTGTGAACCGCCATACAAGCTCCCACAATCTTGAAACACTCGTCTCTGAAAGTCAGTTTGTGTTTATTAGTATTCGTGTTCATTCGTGATCTTTCATTCGTGTCCATTCGTGGTAGGTCACACGTTGTACAGACCGGGTTTGTACTTTGCCAGGTTTTCCAGTTTCGTAAACCACTCCACCGTCTTTTCCAGCCCTTCCCGGATGCTATATCTTGGTTCAAATCCGGTGAGCTCCCTGATCTTGCTATTATCACACCATAAACGAAACACTTCGGAATTCTCCGGGCGGATACGCTGCTCATCGGTGATGAAGCGTACATCGCTATGCATGATGTCTTTGATCAAGTCCAGAGTATCTTTGATAGATATCTCGAAGTTGGAACCGATATTGACAGTTTCACCGATGGCTCTATCGCATTTGGCAAGTTCGATGAATCCACGGCAAGTGTCTTCCACATAGTTGAAATCTCTGGTAGGTGTAAGGTCTCCCAGCTTGATCTCTTTCATGCCACCAGCTATCTGGGAAATGATAGTGGGGATAACTGCTCGGGCAGATTGTCTTGGACCGTAGGTGTTAAAAGGACGCACTATCGTTATGGGTAGTTTGAAAGCATTAAAAAAACTCATGGCGATGGCATCTGCACCGATCTTGCTGGCACTGTATGGGGACTGTGGTTGCAAAGGATGCTTTTCATCTATGGGGACATATCTGGCAGTACCATATACTTCACTGGTAGAAGTTACCAGTATGCGCTTCACTCCACAATCTCTGGCAGCCTGGCAGATGTTCAAAGTGCCTTTCACGTTTGTATCCACATAGCTATCCGGGGCAACATAAGAGTATGGGATCGCAATTAACGCGGCTAAATGAAACACTGTGTCGATATCACGACAGATTTCTCTGCAGTAGTTTGGATCCCGGACATCACCGGTTACAACTTCGAGAGCAGGATTGGGCTCAATGTCTTCCAGCCAACCCCAATAATTGAAGGAGTTGTATTGGGCTAAAGCCCTAACCAGGTAGCCTTCTGCCAATAGTGCTTCTGTTAGATGTGAGCCGATAAAGCCATCAGCCCCGGTGACTAAAGCTTTCATTTCTATCCTTGTTCATAAGTTTAGAGAGTTTAGAGAGTTTAGAAAGTTGAGAGAGTTAAGGAGTTTGCGTATAACCATCTAAACCTTCTCAACAGCGAAGCGCTCAACCTTACAAACCTCATTCGCGTCATTCGTGATCTTTCATTCGTGTCCATTCGTGGTCAATCACTCAAACATTTCCTTATAGACCTCTTGGGCCTTTTCGTAGTCTTTTACCTGTCCAATATCCAGCCAATACTCCTCTATGGGGTAATGGGTGATTGGTAGTCCCTGATCGATCATCTTACGGATCAGGCTGTCCATACCAAAGTATTCACTATCCGGGATCAGATCCAGGATTCCGGGCTTGAAAATGTAGATCCCTGCTAAGATTGTGGTTCTAAAATCCGGCTTTTCCTCTATTCCTGTTACAAAATCTCCTTCTGTATGGATGTTTCCAAACTGGAATGGGGTAATGATCTCCTTAGTACAGATAGTAAGAAGGGAGTCTCTCTGGATTGCATAATCATAGAGCTTTCGATATGGCAATTGAGTAAGAATATCTCCGTTCATCACCAGGAATGGCTCTGAAAGATGTTCTTTTACCAGCTTCACCGGGCCGGCAGTTCCCAGCGGGATTTCTTCTTTGCTAATGGTCAGGGTAACGCCATACTTGCTGCCATCCCCGAAGAAATTTTCAATATATGCAGATTTATAGTTAGTTGCAAGAAAGATATGGTTAAATCCGTTCACCCTCAGATGCTCGATCTGAATCTCTAAAACAGCCTTTTCTCCAATGGGGAGCAGAGGCTTAGGAATTACTTCAGTGAATGGGCGGAGGCGGGTGCCCAAGCCTCCAGATAGGATTATTGCTTTCATAAATTTTTACCTTTACCGATGTATGCTTTTGAAATTAAGATCATTTTGAATCAGTCTTCTGTTAAGTGCTTGCGCAGCTATCAAGATAAATGCTAAATGGATGTGGGTGGCGGGTCTGGTATGAAGAAATCCCAGCATTTGCATGGAGCTGCTGTGGATTGCAAAAGTTGCGGTCAAAGCCATGAGGCAGACAAGCGCAGCACTTCCGTATTTGTGTCGCTGATATATTTTATGAAGCTGCCAAAAGCTTAATGCTATTCCAAGCATAACAATCATCCATATCGAAAAACCAAGCACTCCTCCCTGCATTAGCATAGTCTGATTGCCTACATGCACGTCTGCAAAATTCATGAAGACGCTGGAAAAACCCCACCCAATAATTGGACTTCGCTTGAATACCTCCATCACTACCGGCCCCCTGTCCGTCAACCTACCTAGAGTACCTTCGGCAGTCAAATCACCTTCCGCCAGAGCCTCAAGAGTCATGAATCGTGATAGAGATTCCGTGGCTTGGAAATACAGAATCGGGTAGAATGAGGCTGTAAGAAAGAATACTATACCTATCATAACTGCGGCCCTGGTGATTTGTCTGAAAAAACTTCGACCACCCATGAATAGAAAAGATGACAGCAAAATGATGCCAGCCACAATCCAGCCACGCGTTGCGGTTAGGAATATAAACAGCGTTGAGACGACTGCTACCAGTTGAAGATATGTCTGACTAAGCAGTTTCTCTTTTACGCTAAGATAATAGACAGATAAAAAGAGAGCAATGAAGCTTAAGTGCATGGCATGCGTAGCGCGAATGAGCTTTTCTTCTGCATCTCCCAAGAACCTCGTCGACAATTCTCCGGAGAGCATTGAATGCAAGTATTCCCCGGTTATCTGCGCTTGGATAGTGAGTAGAAAAGCGACAAAGACATAAGGCGATAGCATCCTGAAAGTCCTTAGCAGAGAACCCTGATCTTTGATATAGGCAGGATAAATCAGAAGCCAGAACCATGGCAGATATATCCGTACTGCATAGATGACCCCTGGCATACTCATACCTAAAAACCAAGAATAGGCAAAAACAACTGCCCCATACATCATAATGAAATTGAAATATCTCGCAAAATCCCCTGCTTTACGCGAAAAACCAAAGTACTTAAGTATATATAGTAACAAGAAGAGCTCTTCGAAACTGAAAGAAGCTCCCGGGGCAATACTATATAGGGGTAAACGAAACACAGAGCTTCCCGATGAGGTTCCGAACAGCCTGCCCGGAGGATTTGCAATCAGGAAGAACCAGCTCAACCAAAACACATCATCTTTTGATGCCGTGACCAATAATAGTAAAGCCAGAAACACAAGCTTCACAAGAATCTGTGGTATGCCAAATCTGGGGAAAAAATAGACCACAAAGATGCTAGCCAGAAACACTACAAAGAGGCGTAGACCATCAGTTGTATTGGCAATCCTAAACTTCACTTTCCCTCTTCCACTGATAACTGGCCATCTAACTCTGAAACTCCTTGATCACTTTAGCGGGAATGCCACCTACCATACGTAAATCTGGCACATCAGCATTTACCAGTGCTTTAGCCGCTACAAATGAGCCGCGCCCAATGACAACTCCTCCAAGCAGAGTGCTTTGGCATGCAAGGTAGGCATCATCTTTGATGGATACCCCGGATGTTACTCTTGGATAGATAGCCTTAAGCTTTGATGCACCCACATCAACATGCGTAATAATCATTGAGCCCATTGAAATAGTAACTCGGTTGCCAATCCGGATTTCATCCGATAGGTCAAACAAACACATTCTCCCAATGTGCACACCATCCCCAATACTGAGTTTTGAGAAATCCCGAGCCTCATGAAAGATAAGTGGCAGGAATATGCTTACATCTCTCCCGATAAAAGCCCCTTCTTTGCGCAACAATCTTATCAGAAGATCTGTATCTTTTGTTGATATATAGTTCATGGCATTGCATGTACCATACATGAACTTGGATATTTGATACGCAAACAGTAGGTATCCGTGCCAAAATGCTTTAGCTCTCTTAGCTATACCCAGGTTAATAAACATCAATCTTCTAACCATAAATCCTGTTAATGCTAAACAATGAGTTCCCCAAAATGGCCATTTACTTTCCTTTCAGTTCCCCATTTACGTAAGCACTAGTCTTTTTCAGATTTATGCTGTCCAGCACAAGCAGCCAATGCTCCTTTTTTATGAGTTTACAAATGATTAAAACACCATAAACAACTGCGAGATGGATGGGGATCATGATTAACCACCACAATTCAAGCTTAACCTTAAGTACAGCGGCAAGATAGTACGCCGCGATACTAATAACAATGATGATCAGGTGCCTGACATGATTGGTGAAATCGATATGGATATCACCAAATCTCTTTGCCAGCATTAGGTAAAGCAGGTTTCCTGTCATGTTTAACACCAGTAGATTAAGCGCAACTCCCGTTGCCCCCAGATTCAAATATTTCGGGGAAAGAAATACCGTTATGCTTACGACAAATATGACCAGTTTGATTATATTGATCATTGCGAAGAGGTTAAACTTACCCAAAGCACTGATGACGTTGCCATAAGGCATACCCCAAAGCACGAAATAGGTGGCAAAGAGAAGCACCATAAAGGGCTGCACGCTGGGTTGATATCTTTGACCAAGTACCAGAAGCAGCGCCGGCCCTCCCGCAATAGCAAGCGCGCAGAGAAGGGGAAACAAGAATAACACGATGAATTCCTGATACCTACGGATATTCATGTTTACTGCGTTCCAATTACCCTTCGCTATCATCCCAGAAAAAAGAGGAAAGAAGATGCTGCCAACCGGACCGGCAATCAGCATGAACATACCTCCAATTGACTTAGCTGCCGAGTAATATCCCAGTTGAGTGGTGTCAGTATAGTGCGCTAAGAACAATTTATCCGCGTATCCGGTAATGGAGTTCACTACTACTATAATCAGCATGGGAGTTGCATAGCCTAGATACCTTTTGGCCAAAACGGGGTTGAACTTACCAATCGGATACTCTCTCAGCATTCTGTAAATCAGGGGAACTATCGCTATTGTAAGCAATAAATTCCAAGAAGATATGGCCAGAGCTTTGAAGCCCAACAGTACAATTACAATCCGGCCCAGATGATAAATCAGCGAACGGACGACTGTGGGAATGTTTGCTTTGGCCTGTTTTAGATTGGCGGTAAAAACAGTGGTAGCATAGCCCTCATATTTATGGATTAGATTTGCTAATAGAGTTATAAATATGATGATCTGAACATCCCTGCTTTCAAAGGGATAATTCATGATGAACTTTTGGAAGAGAAACCAGCCCGTAGTAGCCAGGACATAGATCAGGCCGGTTATAATCGAAAACCATGAAATAATCGCCATGCACTCTTCATGGTTTTGCCCCTCGGCAGCAAGCTTGATATGGGCAGAGCCAAACAAACCGTTGATAAAGCCAAACACGCCTACGTATGAAGTAGCAAAAGCTATAGTCCCGACCACATTGGGGCCGGCAAAACGCGCAACAAATATCCCTGCGATCATCCCAATAATGTGGATGATTGAGTTCGAACCAAACTGGAAAATGAATTTCTGTTTAAGCATTCAATGATCCGGCACGAATGGCTGATAGACGGAAGAGCCTGCTGGAGTAATCAATTATCAAAAAACATTCCCAGCTCGAGATCATACTCTCTCGGCATATAAATGTTTCCGTTGCCGGAAGTAAAAGTTAGCTCCCCTATATAAAACTTTTCATCAACAAAATAGAAATCCACTCTCACGTATTCCAATTCCTCTGACAGCTTCTTGCAATGATCAAGCAATTCTCCTAGTCTCAGTTTGGGATTTAGAGGTATATCTTTGTTAGATAATCCCGTTCTAAATTCAACTGGCATGAAATTTCCTTCAGTATCGTAGGTGTTTAGTACTTGATTTGAATATCGCCCGGATATCATATGAAAAAACTTTGGCTCTCCTTTAAAACAGTAAACTTTATAATCCGTCAACCCTCCAGTTTCATCCTCAAGATATCGCTCACACACTATGCGTGGTGGGATTCTTTTATATACTTTCTCTCTCTGGGCATAGAAAAAGTTGCTTCTAAGCCAGTTGTTGACCATCGCTCTCAGTTGCTTAACATTAATAGTGGACTTATCCTTGCAGATAAAGTTCCAACTAGCGCCGTGGGTTGCCTTTAGGACAAATCTATTGGGTAATTTAGGCAAATCAAGGTAGAAATCATTGAAAGAACTGTAAACACCGAAGAGCTCATTTAATATATGATTCCCAATCTTCTTCTCTACGTACTCTCTAACTGCATATTTATCGGCGCACTTAACCATAAGTGGGCTTGGTTCGGATAACAATACACATAATTGATGCTCGTTGAAAGTACGAGGGTTTGTTAAATCTGGCTCAACCCCAAATTTTGCTATATGCTTCTTTCTTATGTAACTCAAGTCATCCACCAGATGGTATCTGATTCTCTGCATGGTTCGCAGGTAGAAATAGTGGAATTCTGGGAATCTCTGCTTGACAGATAACGTTTTGATTCGCTTTTTCATGTCCACCTCTTAAGAACCCTCGGAACATTACCTTGGTCTGGGTTGCGCAGCATAAACCACTTATGAAAATCCACAAACCCGAGCACTTTTGCTATCTGCACATTTAACCTGCTGTCCCGCTTAAGAGCAGCAACGATGCTTTGTTTGATGGTGCCATATAGGATAACAAACATGATATTGAAGTAGTAAGCGCAAAAGGTTGACTTTTTCATATGCTTATACCTGAAGATCAACCTGGACTTTGTATCATAATACTCTCTTACGGGGTTGTTATCTTTGCCGCCAATTGACACGCTGCCTTTGTGCCAAATCTTTGCTTTGGGTGTAAATATCAATTTGTTGCCAGCCTTTACTGCTCTAAGAGCGTAATCTGCTTGCTCGTTATTAAACCAAAAGTCGTCTGAGTAAAAGCCCACAAACTTAAAAACTGCATGCGGTAACAGCCAAAATACATCATCGATCGCATCCATTTCGAGGTCAGTATCAATAAAACCGGGGTCCCTTTGGTTTGAGCACACAGATTTAAAGGTGAGGTTCTTTTTGTCTTGAAAAACAGCACCTATCTGCTGGATTAAATCCTTTTGATAGTAGTCATATACGATGCCGGTTACTATGCACTGGTTATCGTGCCTTTGTGCCGCCATCACCAATTCTTGCAGTGCCTCAGAGTCAACAACAACATCATTGTTTAGAACAAGATAATAATCGGGTTTTTGCTTCTCAGCGATCTTCAAACCCCGGTTGACTCCGCCTACATATCCATAGTTCTTATCTAATCTGTGGATGCGCACTTTTTCAGACTTGATGGCATCTAGGATGGCCAGATCAGAGTGCTTTGAGCCGTTATCAATGATGTTTATTGTGAAATTATCATAACTTGAACGTAGCAGAGACTTCACGCACTCCACAGTATGCTCTGCGCTATTCCAGCTTACAGATATCACAGCAACCTTAGGATTTGCCGTCAATTCGCAAACCCCTGGATTGTTTTTGTGATCAAATTGAACTCGTCCTCACTCATGTCTGGGTATAGAGGCAAAGTAATCAACCTCTTCCAAATCGATTCCGAAACAGGAAGCTGTCTGTAATAGGGCTTATACATTTCGAACAAATGATTGGGATAATAGTGAACTCCACTAGTGATTCCATTATCCATCAGCTTGGCTCTGAGCTCATCGCGATTATCCACTTGAATCACAAAATTGTGGCAAGCAGGTTTCATGTAGTCCAGCACCGGAGGAGTATGAATTGCCGGCGTTCCCGCAAAATATTCTCGATAGCGGTCTGACCAAAATCTGCGACGCTCATTCATCCAATCCAATTTTTCAAACTGCGCTAGGCCCAGAGCCGCAATAATGTCATTCATGTGATATTTGAATCCGGGCTCCACAACATCATAGAACCAGTCATAACTATTGCCAGCCCCACGATCGAAGGTATCCTTGGAAATCCCAACCCAGCGTAGTTTTTTTATCCTGTCCGCCCACTCATCGTTGTTTGTGGTCAGCATTCCACCATCTCCGGTTGCCAGGTTTTTAACTGCCTGAAAACTGAAGGATCCAAAATCTCCGATAGAGCCCAGCTTCTTACCTTTGTACTCACCTCCGCAAGCGTGAGCACAATCTTCAATTACTGCCAGTTTGTGCTCTTTTGCCAAAGCCATAATCGGATCCATATCGCAGGCGTAACCGCCGTAGTGAACCACAATGATCGCTTTTGTCCTCTTCGTGATTAGCTTGGCAATTTCTTCTGCTGTTACGTTTAGGTTCTCCGTTTCAACATCGCAAAAAACGGGTGTGCCACCATTATATAGAATTGCGTGATTGGTAGAGACAAAAGTCATAGCAGGACTTATCACTTCAGCGTCCTCAACCCCAATGCACATCAGAGCCAGATGCAGAGCAGCGGTTGCGGAGTTCAGCCCCAAAGCATGTTTTGATCCCATATATTGGGCGAAAAGTTTCTCGAACTCAGCGGTTTTGGGACCCATGCCCCACCAGCCTGAATCTATTACTTCCTTTAAATATTGCATTTCCTTGTCATCGTGATAGGGTCTGTAAACTGGTATCATTTTTTACTCCTCGTTATAGAGCCTAAGCAAGGTAAACTCAGGTCTTTATCAGATAGTATACGTTCTTCCATGGGAATCATCCAACTTATTCCCAGCTGTTCATCATTATACAATATTCCTGCGTCGCTACCAGGACTAAAGTAGTTACTGCATTTATACTCAACAATTGCTTCTTTGCTGAGCACCGCAAAACCATGGGCAAACCCAGCAGGAATAAATAATTGCTTTTGATTAACAGAGGAAAGCACCACGCTAGTATGTTTTCCGAAACTCGGTGAATCCTCCCTGATATCTACAGCAACATCGAGGATCTCTCCATAGGTGCAACGCACAAGCTTTGCTTGCGCATGCGGTTCTCTTTGGAAATGAAGACCGCGAATCGTTCCATACATAGAATAGGACAAGTTGTCCTGCACAAACGTTAGTCCCAAGAAATCCGTATAAGCATTATCACGATAAGTTTCAAGAAAAAAGCCCCTGTTATCATGAAACACTCTGGGACTAATCAGCTTAAGCCCATTGATTTCGTAATCTACAATCTTCATTTGTTGTACTGTGTAACCAAGGACTTGTTGCCTATCAAGGTTTGCAAGTATGATCTATAATCGGAGGCCGGTATTTGCTCCACAACTTCCACCAACTGTCGCTTTGTAATGTAATTCATCATATAGGCAGCTTCTTCTATGCAGCCAACCTTGAGACCCTGTCTCTTCTCAATCGCTCCGATAAACATAGAAACATCTAAAAGTGCTTGCGGAGTACCGGTATCCAGCCAGGCAATTCCTCTGCCCATAATCTCTACATTAAGTTTGTTTCTTCCCAAGTATTCCTTGTTTACATCGGTTATCTCGAGCTCACCACGATTCGAGGGAGCCAGATTTTCAGAGATATTAATAACCTCGTTGTCATAGACATACAAGCCTACCACCGCATAGTTAGATTTTGGCTGACTTGGTTTTTCCTCTAGGGAAACAGCTTTCCCTATGTCATCAAACTCAACCACTCCATATCTTTGAGGATCGCTTACGTAATATCCAAAAACAGTGGCTCCATCGTTTTCGGCAATGGCTTTGCGCACAAAGTCCAGCTTTCCGTAGAATATGTTGTCGCCCAAAATCAAAGTAACGCTGTCGTTCCCGATAAACTCTTTGCCCAAGATGAAAGCTTCAGCTATTCCTTTGGGGGCAGGCTGAACTTTATACTCTATCCTTAAGCCCAAATGTGACCCATTGCCAAACAATCTTTCATAGAATGGGATAGTCTCTACATTCGAGATTATCAATATTTCTCTAATCCCAGCCAGCATCAAGGTGGAAAGCGGGTAATAGATCATGGGTTTGTCGTAGATCATCACGAGTTGCTTACTATAGCATAAAGATGTTGGGTACATACGAGAGCCAGCGCCGCCGGCTAAGATAATTCCTTTCATTTACTTTCCTTTAGGTATACTGGAGATTAACGACCTGCATTTTTTTATAAATCTATCGATGAGGCTGGGTAAGTATATATGATTTTTGAATCTCTTCTGAGATAATTCCAGAGAGTAAGTCGGCACCCGGGCCATTAACATGAACGACATCTTTGTAGTATTGCTTTTGCGAAAACTCGGGATAGAGTTCTGGGGACACATAGAGCAGACGTACAAATCGATAACCACTCAATTTCTCCTGTGTTTCAGCGACTAACTCGTTTTGAGGATAAATACCAAGCCAAGGGAACTTTGGACCCACTACAATATGTAAGCTGACTTCGTTACTCTCGCAAAGCTCGACTATCCGCCAAAAAGCCTTATAAGTAATAGATTGCTCATTCAACATTTGATAATAGTCTCTTACTGCTTCCTCATTTGTAGTTATCAATTTTTTTGATACGTCATAGTCTAAGCCTTTAGCGCCATCTGGCTCAACGTACTTGAAATTGTCCGAAAAAAGTGTTTGCTTGGGACGTAATAGGTTCTTGATTTGTTTACGGTATTTATAGATATTCGAATTCAATAGTACTGCCCCAGAGATTGCTTGCTCAAAGAGTTTGTCTAAATCGTTATCTTCCCCATACAAATAGGAAAGCTTGTCCAATGCGTCATTAGAAGTAATTCCCATTAAGTCAGATTCTGGTGCGTCATAGATAATTATCTTCGGTTTGTGCTCTTGAAAGATCTTTCGTAAGACAATATATACATAGGTACTAGAAACGCTCCCTGTGGCTATATTTAACGCTCTTAAACCTGTCTTATGCTCTATAAATCGGGTGTTGTATCCCAATTCTGCTGATGAAGCACCAACTATTAGAATTTCCGGACTGGTTCTAAGCGCGTATTCGATGTTCGACATAGTGTCTATTCTACCAGACTGGATTAGCGACTTAACAACTGCGCCTATAAGTATATCCACGAAGATAAGCAACAGAAGAAAAAAGATAATCTTTAGAAATAGGTAATATGGGGTAGATTTTCTGATTATCAAGACCTCATACTCCTTTTATTGACTACTTGCACTTGACTTCGCAGGCAAACTGCTGCAAATTTCTAGAATTGATAGTAAATGAAAGCATCATTGCTAAACTCGCCTATAGCGACTATTAACATAATTAGCAAGGTGTAATATGACCATCTGTAGCCAATTCTAATATTTGAGATAATCTCACTAAACGACTGCTTGTTAAGCTTCAATTCAGGTATCAGTATGACTATCAAACCTAGAAGTGCACTAATGATTGATGGCCAAGACCCAATATACAGGTTACGAGCATTGGTAAAGCCCAGATTGCTGTATACATGGATTATCTCCTGTAGAGAATTGCCCCTCAGCAAGATCATGCTCGAAACTACTAAGCAGAAAACAAATGAAGCTGCAATAAAATTTGTAGCTCCATGGGGCATTCTCTTGAATATCTTCTGCCTAGCATCAGAAGTAACCATCTCGAAACTGACTGCCAGCGCCATCAAGATACCAAACATCACAAAACTCCATTGGGCTCCATGCCAAATGCCAATAATTAGAAAGGTTGCGAATATTGCCAGAATAACCGCCCTGTTTCCGAGAGATCTAAGCCTGAATTGGATGGGCATATGAACGTAATCTCGTACCCATGAGGACAATGATATGTGCCACCTTCTCCAAAATTCGGTAACACTCGCGGCAAGATACGGGGCTTTAAAGTTTTCCAACAGCCTGAAACCCAATAATCTAGCAGACCCTATTGCGATGTCTGTATATCCTGAGAAATCCATATAAATCTGAATAGCGTAAAACACTCCGGCGACGACAAAAGTAATCCCTTCATGCATCGTTACGTTATTGAACACAGCGTCGGTATATGGGGCAAGATTGTTCGCTATCACGATTTTTTTGAATAAGCCAAATAGGATCAACCTTGCCCCAGCAATGATGTTCTCGTATTGAAAATCCTTGCAAATTTCAATCTGAGGCAAGAAATGCCTAGCCCTGGCTATAGGCCCAGACAGAAGCTGAGGAAAGAATGACATGTATAAAGCAAAATCCTTTAGTGAGCTCTATTTATTTCCATTGCTCCATGATAAATCGAGCACATAGCCTATAGCCTGAAAACTAAAGAATGATATGCCTACAGGAAGTATAAATCTACTCCAGATTGAGTTATCCGGAGCGCTGTTGCCAAACATAATTACTGGGACATACTTGAATAGGGCTAAAAGCGAAATATTATATGCAACAGCAAAGAATATAAGAAAATTAGCCTTGGTCTTTAACCATATAGAACACAACACATAATTGATGAGAATGGAAGTCAACAGAATTGCCGCATACCAGCGTTGGTTGAGATAATAGAACACAAAACTGGCTGCAAGAAGGAGATGCGACCTCCATTTGTGACCTACCACATAATATAGAAACGCTGTTAAGCACAAGAAGATAAGATAGCTTAATGATGTTAGGGACATATTACTGTTTTGAGATAATTAAGTCTATCATGTCTCCCATGCATTCCATGTTAACAATTTCTATAAATGCAAACTTCATGTTCATTGCTTTCTCAATCTCTGAAATGATTACCATGTGGGACAGAGAATCCCAACCATCGATCTCCCCAGCAGTAGTCTCATCCTTAAGTTCAAACTTTCTGTGTCTAAGCACGCTTTCAACAATATCTGACATTTTTGATCTTATTTGTTCTCTATCCATTTCTACTCCTAGCTCTATGGCATTACACCGATTTTCCAATAATTATTCATATAACCGTCAATCTCAAATCCAAGATCTAGCCAAGGCTTAGTCCCCATCGCCGAAGCTTGAGCGAAGACGATATCTCGCTTCTGAGATTTGCAGGTATCAATAGCTTCTGTGAATATCCTCTGTCCGAAACCCCTGTTTCGATACTCTGGCTTTACAGCAACCATGTGCACACTCGGGAATTCCCTACCCCAAAAAATCATTGCAGTGCCGACCGCACTGTCATCATTATGAGCTATTATCAAACTGAACTCGCTGCTGGCAAAAGCATCTCCTGGGATTTCTTGCCCTGAAAACAGCGTATCACTAACTATCCCATACCAACTGCTCATCAATGCATCCGAATCCACAATTCTAAGCTTAAGAAGACCCATCGTCTTTACAGAAGGAATGCCCTTAGCACCACAGTCATAACTTATCATTGGCCACCGACTAACAAGCCTAACACATAAGGAGTGCCATAAGTCCTCTATCTCTGGATTATCATCATGCACAGGCGCTAGCAAAATAAACGGAGATATCTCCCTTCCCACAATGGCTTTCTCAATCTGCTGAAGTAGCTCTATGTTAATATCAACACCAGAATCAATAAGTGAGTACCGAGGCCAAGCATAATTTGCTGAGTAATAGCTGGGAATAGGTACCTTTGCTTTTTCAATTACTGGGCAAACAGTATGAATTCTATCGTATAATTCTAGAAGATTATCCCAATTTGCATTTGCTAAATAGTTATTCATAGGGTGCTGAGCGCCATTTCTTTCAACTTAACTCTATCGATTTTATTGCTAGGTGTTTGGGGTAGAACACTAATGGGCAAAATAATCTTGGGCACCATGTACGAAGGGATTGCTAACTGCAGTTTCTCACTTATCTCTTCTACATTAACATTTGGATTCTGGATATACAGATATAACTGAGGCCCATTGAATGTATCTATAACGCCGGCAATGCAACTCACTCCAGTGAAGCGGGATGCCAAACACTCAATCTCGCTTAACTCAATTCGATACCCTTGAATCTTGACTTGATTATCAATCCTTCCACAGAAGACATAATTGCCATACTCGTTTTTAAAAACAATATCTCCAGTAGCATAGAATAACTTTTCTTCTCCATCAGTAGTAAGTATCTTGAAAGAGCTTTTCTTAGCCTTCTGGTTGCCAATGTATCCCTTACTGAGTTGGGGTGTGGATACGTGCAACTCGCCCTTCTGATTAATCTGCTGAACAAGCACGTCATCATCTACTAAGCAGGCAGTTACATTAGGCATGAGCCTCCCTATGGGGATCATATCGTTATAGAGCTGAATATCGACGTTATCATCAATCTTGTAGGAAAGCACACACACAGTAGCTTCTGTCGGGCCATACAGATTCCAGATTTCCGCGTTGGGAACCACTGGTCTTATCGCATCCAGTAATGATTTTGTAGTTGCTTCTGCTCCCACAAGCAGTGTTCTAACTGTTGGGAAACAGAGCTCTTGCAGATAAGGCTTGAGCATTGAGATAACTGAGGGAACTAAAAAAATGAAGCTTAGCGGATACTTAGTCAGCAACCGCGCAATATCCATGTACTTTATCTTACGAGGATCAGTGGTGTAAATCGTAGCTCCACGGCTTAGCGGCATAAAGAGCATCAGTACCGATCCATCAAATGTTAAGTCAAACATCTGCAGCACATGGTCTGATGCAAGAATTTCGATTGGTATCCCGAAGAATGACTCATGCAAAGCCTTTAGGTTTGCCTTCGAAATCTGAACTCCCTTGGGTTTTCCAGTGCTGCCGGACGTGAACAATATGTATGCCATTGAATCATCATTAGGTTCTGATAATTCGAAATTGGGGATCGCTTCCGGTATAGTTGAAAGTAAAACTAACTCGCTGTTCTCCGCCAGTTCCTTGGAGTCTTCGATGCAAGAAGTAAACACTAGCCTAACTCCAGCCTGCTCAATCATATCATGATTTCTAGCACTAGGAGTTTTGGGGTTAAGCACAAGATATCCATAATCTGATAGAAGGGATGCAACAATGAAAGCATATGTTTCGATGTCATTGTGCATTGTTATTCCTACCACCTGACTAGTTTGCCGATTGATAAGGCAATTAAGGTAATTCTTAACTAATTCATATAGGCAACTATAGCTATAGGGCTTATCGTTAATCACGAAAGCCGTGTTAGTTGAGTGTTTAAGTTGAGATATTAAGTCTTTGAACATGAACTATATCGATTTGCTCCTTATATAACGATGGGTTACGATCAATCATTATCTATGCATGACATACAGGGTGAGATCATACGCATTGGCTCGGTGGACCGAGCCAATGCGATTCTGGTTCAAACTAGGATTAGCATTATTCAGGATTTAGATTAAGTTCGTGAGGTATTCGCAGCCGGTGACGGGTTCGATGAGTCCGGCTTCAACTGCTTTGCTGATAGTGATGAAGTCCAGATCAGCGGAGATGGCGAGCTCACGGGTGATAAGCTTGGGGCTGAGTTCGGGCAGGCTTTTACGCTGCTCGAACATAATCTTCATCCAGAGGCCGGGCCAGGACGACAGGTATTTGCCTTTGCCCTGGTACATAGCGTTGTAGGCCTTGATGTAGCGCTTGCAATCAGACTTGTAAGCAGCTGAGAGATTGATCCGATCCGCAAATTCGAAGATCTCGCGGTTGAAATGGGCTCCGGGGTTTTCTGCCGCGTTCGGTTTGCGTTGTTTCACAGTGGTGATGATTGCCGGTGTGAGCCGGATCTCGTAATCACCCATGGTGCGTTGAAGCTCCGGGGCCTTGAGTGTAATGATTCGTTTCATGTGTTCCTCCACAAAAAAGTATTTCTACTATCTCTTAAGTGGACAAGAACTGGACAAATCGGGAAAAATCTTTGAGGATGGACAATTGAGAAATGATAATTGACTCATACTCAGGGAGATAGGGGAGAGGATGAATTTACGATTTACAATGTACGATTTACGATGTACGATTTACAATTTACGATGTACGATTTACGATGTACGATGTACGATTTACGATGTACGATGTACGATTTACAATTTACGATGTACGATTTACAATTTACGATTTACGATGTACGATGTACGATTTACGATGTACGATTTACGATGTACGATTTACAATTTACGATTATTTGGGGCTGTTGTTGTTTGTGGACTTGATGATAGAGGTCAAGACCCTGATGATGCTACGATTATCTTCCAAGATGCTATCGACGTCGTCCAGATAACCGGTGGCATTGAGTAACTGAAGCCAATACTCAGTCTCGTTAGCCTCTTTTAGGGATATGTTTAGCTTGGCAATGAAGTCTTTGCGGCTTTGCGCTACTACTGCTTCCTTAACGTTTGCACCGATAGACGTTCCAGAGCGGAGTACTTGTCGGGATAGGACATACTCCTTCTTATCATTTGCTAGAAAACGGGAAAGCTTTACGATCCTAACCGCAAACGCAAACGACATGTCGAGGATGACATTCTGCTTCACCTTGCCCTCCATAAATCTCTCAATAGGATTTTCCCATCAATCTACTGGGTCATATTTCATGCTCAAAGCCATCACCATATAACTCCAGCATCCGACCAATTGAACATCGTACATCCCAAATTGTACATCGTACATTCTAAATTGTAAATTCTAAATACAGCTTCGCCCCGTCGCTTATGCAGGGCAGGCGAGCAAGGCTGTGGAAATTTGGCTACACTCTATGGCTGGATTTTTATGAAACGCGGTTGAAATGAGAGGGGGATAACATGACCGGAAACAAAAAACAGACTCCAATCCATGCCCCAAATGGAGGGATCAAAGTCTATCTTTACCGCGCTTGAAGCGCTGTATATATCACTATCCGAAAAGCTTCCGAAAATCATGTAATCAATACTCTTTCAATTTAGTGTTCATAGAGGCGCAATCTAGGGATGGGGGGATGGGTGTCAATGATTTTTTTTGGGGTATCCCACGAATTGACTGGCAAATTTACGATTTACAATGTACGATTTACGATGGGGAGAGCGTTATGCGTTATGGGTTATGCGTTATGGGTTATGCGTTTCCAGTGTGGAAGCGTCTTGCAGACGCTTGTCTTATCCATGCTTCAGGATGAAGCATCTACTCTCAAGCGACAAGATGTCGCTTCCACAACAGCGCAGCCTTCAACAGGACGAAGTTCATTCAACAGCGCAGCGCTCAACCTTCTCAACCCCTAATCCGTGTTAATCTGTGAAAATCTGTGGACAGAAAAATCCGCGTGTCACAATCGTACATCGTACATTGTAAATCGTAAATCTGCCAGTCCATTCGTGTTCATTTGTGGGTAGAAATTGTTTACGCGTTATGCGTTATGCGTTAACAGGGCTGAGCTTGTTCAACAGGACGAAGTCCATTCAACAGCGTAGCATTCAACAGCGCAGCGCTCAACCGTCTCAACCTTCTCAACCTTATCAACTTTTATACGCTACCTATACTTCATCAGACGCATATAGGGTTTCCGGGGCAATGTCCGCGCCATTAGACCAAGTGATTGTCATTCCATCTATAAAGAAGTCACGAAACTTCTTTTCATCTCTGAGATCTTCAAAGATTCCGCCTTTCAACCACTTCGAAAAATCTATCTCTTTGCGCAGACCATCATTAAACTCTACTTTAATGACGAAATTGCCCTGATATGTGGCTTGCACAACACAGGGAATATACTTATTATCTTTCATTTTGCACCTCACAGCAATGGTTCAATGTACTTCAATGGTTGGTGATCAATAGCGAGATGCCAATTCTCCGAAAGCTCAGTCTCATGAGTTGTAATCCACTTCTTGATTAACTTAACAGCAGTTGGAGATCGCAAATTGCCTTTCATAATCCTGCCCTGAAAATCAAATGTAGCTAGCATCCCTTGATACTCTGCATGTATATGGGGTGGGTCGTGTTCCAGATAGTACATTCTGATGATTATTCCAAAAAAATGGGAAATAATTGGCATGATCTGTACCTCACTTTGTAAGTGGATAGTTATGGGTTATGCGTTAGCAGTGTGGAAGCGTCTTGCAGACGCTTGTCTTATCCATGCTTCAGGATGAAGCATCTACTCTCAAGCGACAAGATGTCGCTTCCACAACAGCGTAGCATTCAACAGCGTAGCATTAAACATTCTAAACATTCTCACCCCCCCCCTAATCTGTGTCCAATTGTGGGAGGTAATAATCCGCGTAATCCGCGTGATCTGCGTGCCATTCCTTCAACAGCGCAGCCTTCAACAGGACAAAGTCCATTCAACAGCGTAGCGCTCAACCATCTAAACCTTCTCAATCAAGCCTGCTGCCCTTACAGCAAGAATGATTCGTTCTTTGATGCCTTCCCAGCTTCGCCCCTGAAGATCGAGGATCTCGATTTGCTCATTATCGGCGTCATGAAAATAGGTAAGCGATCTGATGAGGTGCCAGAGCTCTGCCTTCGGATACTTTTGAGTGAAGATATCCAGCATTTGCCTCAATGTGAAATGCTGAAGCAAAACCTCCACATCCCAGAAATCCTTCTTGCTTCCGCGTCCTGAAACTGCGTTGAGCTTAAAGGCAGCTAGATCATTTAATCCTGCCACGCGGATGCCATCGATATTAACCGGTATCTCGAGCAACTTGTAAGGATGACACAAAAATTCGACCTTGATGCCCCGGATCACGCTGCGCACAGTATTGAGCTCGTGGAACGTGTTGGATGCTTGATGCGCATACTCCAGATGAGAGCAAAGGCTTTGACTATCAAAACCTTGATCACAAAAGAGATCAATATCCACAGACTTTCTGTGATTGAGATGAAGCGCAAGAGCAGTTCCTCCCACCAGATAGAAATCATTCAACAGCGGATCATGCATCAGTTCTCTAAGCAGAGAAAGGAGTTCATCGGATACAGCTTTCATAGGTTTCACTTCCATGTGGGGCAATTCAGGCTTCTTTGATAGGCCCGGAATTTCTCTCTGGTTACCCCAAAATACACCTCGCAAAAACTGAGAGTTTTCTTATCCAGATAGGGCGCTTCCAGCAAAACAGCCAGCATCCGATCCTTACCATAATAGGCAAAGATGCCGCGCACATCTTCCAGACTGCCATAATCCATTACGCGAGGGATGATGTAAGCTCTATTCTTCTCAAGATCAAGAGTGCCGGGATCGGTGTCCCAAAATAATTGAGAATTGAGAATGGAGAATTGAGAATTAGCGGAGGGTTTTGGCATGGTTGATAGTTCCTTAGTGCGGGGTGCTTGGTGCTTGGTGGGTTTTAGGGTTTTAGGGTTTTAGGGTTTTAAGGTTTTGGCGAGGCGTAGCATTCAACAGCGTAGCGCTCAACCCTCTAAACCTTCTCAACCTTCTAAACCTATATGTGAAAATCTGTGGACAGAAAAATCCGCGTAATCCGCGTGATCCGCGTGCCATAATCGTACATCGTACATTGTAAATCGTAAATTTGCCAGTCCATTCGTGTTCATTTGTGGGTAGAGATGGGTTATGCGTTATGCGTTATGCGTTATAGGATTCACCTTCCCATTCCCGCTGCTGGAAGTCGAAAGCGCCAATCACCCGTGACTCCGATGCGAGGTTTGGAGATTGACATAAAAAGGATTGGCTTTTGCAAAATTGGGATAGCGCTTACAACTCCCAGGGAGGCGTAGCATTCAACAGCGTAGCATTCAACCTTCTAAACTCTCACATAAGATAGCCTTTTTGCTGCACGTAGTCGATAGTTTGGTTCACGATGTGACTCAAGTTGGGAGTGTAGTCCAGCATTTCTTTGAAGAGCTCGGTCAGATGATCTTCTAAGTATTCGTGGGCGATAAGATTTCTGAGCACGCGCATTTGGCGAAGTCTATCTTCATCCAGATCAAAGCCTCGTTTTTGAAAACGGTGAATCACATCCAAAAGAGTGCCACCGCTCGTCAATTCAAGCTCTTCAATACTGCGAAACACTTTTTGCAAAAGCAGATATATAAGTCTGGAAAACCTGGCAGAAAAGGCTTCCAGGGCATCCATATCATCCAAGCTCAGTTCAGCATCCCAGCTGATATCCCTGCATTTCTGATACGAAGCCAGGAGCCAGGCATTGGCTTTGTGCAAGGCATCCATGTTATCCTTTAGTAACTGCGTAGCATCGTTCATATTTCCACTCCGGTTTCAAAAGCGTGTTTGACGAAAGGATCGGCAATATCCCCGCTAATAGTGAGATCAATCCTTTGTTCGCCGATCAATGAATATATTTCACTGAGTATCTTGATTTTATCGCGAAGGTTGATGCGCCTTGACAGGACTAAAAGGTCAATATCACCACCCAGTCTGGTGTCATCAGTCCTGGAACCATAGAGATAGATTTTGGCGGTGTTGTCGTAGGACTTGATGATGGATTTGATGGCTGAGGCATTGTTGAGGCGCATAGTTTTGGGCTCCACTATCGATGATTTACGATTTACAATGTATGATGTACGATGTATGTTATGGGTTATGCGTTATGCGTTATGCGTCAACAGAGTGGAAGCGTCTTGCAGACGCTTGCTGGAGTTTGGACATTATCTAAAATGAATGTCCGGAACTTTATCTTTCTCGGTTTATGGCTGTTGTAATGCAGGATGTTTGAGCTTTAAGTCCCAGCGGGACGGTATTTACATGAAAACCAGAGGATTCGACACGTCTCGTGTCGAGCGAGGCCGCAGGCCGAGAAAAGAAAGCAGCTTCGCTGCTTGTGCAGACGAGGACGTCTGCAATCCTCACCCGGTTTTCATTCACTGTGGTGAAAGCCCTTTCATTGGGGTTTAGATAGCCAAATGCATACAGATTAACGGTTTGAGTGCCGTAGGCACGGCATTTTACATGAAAACCAGAGGATTCGACACGTCTCGTGTCGAGCGAGGTCGCAGGCCGAGAAAAGAAAGCAGCTTCGCTGCTTGTGCAGACGAGGACGTCTGCAATCCTCACCCGGTTTTCATTCACTGTGGTGAAAGCCCTTTCATTGGGGTTTAGATAGCCAAATGCATACAGA
>Ga0334884_1000851_pt1 | contig 51793 bp, 53 predicted proteins | sample GraSluR1_MG_7_FD_207215 | JGI IMG/M metagenome (GOLD analysis project Ga0334884, IMG submission 207215) | Sludge microbial communities from methane-producing bioreactor in Wageningen University, Netherlands - Granular Sludge_12_05 R1 | ecosystem: Engineered > Bioreactor > Anaerobic >... | reverse complement strand
TCATAACATCCCCTTCACGGTCATAGATAAAACCGGCACGCAGCGAGAACATATTATTGTAAACATACTCTATTCCGGTATTGAGGATCAGTTCGTTCAATTGATTACGGAAAGAACCCGTCGCCTGAGAACCGACTTCGGGAGTGGGATCGGAGAACTGTCCGGCATTATGGCCGTATTCACCCCAGCCGACATGCTGACCGCTGGCATTGTATTCTCCGGGTCCGTCAAGGATATCATCGGTTACGGTATTGACCCAGTAGGCTTCGCCGGTCTCGGGACGGACAAAATCAATGTAATGTCCCTGAGAATTGTACCATCCTTTTTTAGTCCCGTTCTCATCCCATCCTCCGATGATGTTGTCGCTGCTGTAGTCGATATCACCGCGGTAGAACCATTTATCGGTAAAGGAAGTGAACATGCCGAGCAGCCAGTGATCCGTATAGGCTTCTTCACCGAAGGAAGTATTCAAAGGATTCCCGGATTCAATGATAAAGTTGCCGTTGGCATCCATGGAAGCGTGGCTTCCGACAAGTATTTTATTGATATCGAACACAACAGACAGTTTATTATGCTCTTGCTGCAAGAGTTTCAGATTCATTCCCACTTTCAGATTGGTCGGCTGCGGATCGGCCTGTGCCACATCAACAAAAGCGATCTTTTGACCGATATTTGAGACGGCGATACCGAGATCCAGATAATTATTCAGCAGGTTCCGTGCCTGATACCCGATATCGAATCCGAAATGATTGGATTTTCCGGCGTTTTGTTCGCCGCCGGCCCCTTGCGGACTTAACATCTGGTGTACGAACTTCAGATTGACGCCGATAGCGGAATTTTCCCGGATCTTGGTTGAGTAGGAGGCGTTGACAGCCATCATGTAACTGAAGAAGGTACCCTGGGGATTACCGTATTCGTCCGTTCTCTGCTGCTCTCCAAGATTGAGATAGATCACATGTCCGCCGAAAGTACCGATATTGGGGACATTATATCCGCCGGTCAGGAAGGTATAATGCATGTCGTTCACAAGATTTGGCAGCCATTTTGAATACATGGCACCGATCTGGTCTTTTTGCATGAAAGACAGACCTGCCGGGTTATAATAAGAGGCATAAGCGTCATCTGCAATGGCTACATGCGCTTCACCCATACCTTCCGCGCGCGCACCGGGTGCGATAAGGAGCCATACGGCCCCCGTGTTTTTGGAAGCAAAGGCAAAAGACATGGCAAGCAGGGCAATGGATACTACTTTTAATACGCTTCTTTTCATAAAACATCTCTCCTAATAAAAATGAGCGACCTTATAACGCTCATAGGTTTTTCGTTATAAGATGTGACATCATCTACATCAACAGTCCTATATTTGTCAAGCATCTTTAACGAACGGATATGTTTTTATATTACCTCTTTTTTTCAGTCTGACGAATATTAGCATTATTAACTATAAAGTCAAACAAAAAATACACATTTTAACGACTTTTCAATTGCTTTCCAGGTCCCGGATACGCTGTTTGAATTCATCCACATTCTCAAAATCATGATATACCGATGCAAAGCGTATATAGGCGATCTTATCGATGTTTCTTAAGGCGTCAATGACGATCTCACCGATATCCTTAGCGGATATTTCCGCTAAGCCTTCCGCCTGGATCTTATTCTCAACGTCCTTGACGAGAGAATGGATGGTATCCATGGATACGGGCCGTTTGACACAGGCCAGCATAATGCTGCGGATAAGCTTTTCACGGTTAAATTCTTCACGTGTCCCGTTGGATTTGATCACCAGGGCTGTGGTGAGACTGACATATTCATAGGTTGTAAAACGGTTCCTGCACTTTTCGCATTCACGGCGACGGCGGATCCCGTTATCTTTGGTCAGGGGACGTGAATCTACGACCCGGCTTTCCTCATATCCGCAATTCGGACATTTCATAATATCAAATCCTCGTAAAGGGGATGCGCTTTGGTCAATGTACACACCTCAGATCTTGCCTGTCCAAGCACATGCTCATCTTCCGGCGCTGCGATGACCCGTCCGATGATGTTCGCAATGACGTGCATATCATTTTCCATGAATCCCCGGCTTGTCAATGCAGGTGTCCCAAGACGGATACCGCTGGTAACAAAGGGACTGCGGTCATCGTAAGGCACCATGTTCTTGTTACAGGTTATACCAATGGATTCGAGAACTGTTTCCGCTTTTTTACCCGTAATGTCCTTGTTATGCAGATCGATCAGGACCAGATGATTGTCCGTTCCGCCCGATACAAGATCGAAATTGTGATCGATCAGGGCTTCCGCCAATGCTTTGGCGTTATTTATGACCTGTTGGCAGTATGTTTTAAATGCCGGTTTCAAGGCCTCACCGAAGGCGATGGCTTTGGCTGCGATAATGTGCATCAGCGGACCGCCCTGGATGCCGGGCATGACCGTTGCATCATAGAGTTCGGACATCATTTTCGTGCGGCCGGATTTTGGGGCAACGATACCGAAGGGATTTTCCGTATCCTTACCCATCAGGATCATGCCGCCGCGGGGGCCCCGCAGGGTCTTATGGGTCGTGGTCGTTACCACATCGCAATAGGGGATGGGTGAGGGATGCAATCCGGCTGCGATCAATCCGGCGGGATGTGCGATATCTGCCATCAGAAAAGCGCCGACCTCATCCGCGATCGCCCGGAAAGCGGCAAAATCATAATGCCGTGAGTATGCGCTTGCACCCGCAATGATCAAAGCGGGTTTGTACATGCGTGCTTTTTCGGCAACATCCTTATAATCAATAAGGCCGGTTTCACGGTCAACACCGTAACTGACGATCTTATATAATTTTCCCGAGAAATTGACCGGACTGCCGTGTGTCAGGTGACCGCCGTGAGAAAGGTCCATACCCAGAATGGTATCGCCGGGTTTTAACAATGTGAAGAACACCGCCATATTGGCCTGACTGCCGGAATGCGGCTGTACATTCGCATATTCGACCTTAAAGAGCGCTTTTGCCCGTTCGCGGGCAATGTTCTCAACCTCATCTACATGTTCGCAGCCACCGTAGTAGCGGTTCCCCGGATATCCCTCGGCATATTTGTTGGTCATGATATTTCCGGATGCCTCAAGGACCGCCTTGCTGACAAAATTTTCGGATGCGATCATTTCCAGTCCGTCTTGCTGACGTCGTAATTCTTTCTTAATGACCTGAAAGACGTCTGCGTCGTCTTGTTTCATGTTGGGGTACATCTGATTTTATCCTGTACTATTTATTCGTTAACGTGTGAATTTTTTCGATACGCTGCTGATGACGGCCGCCTTCGAAGTCGGTAGCGAACCAGACATCCATGATCGCTTCCATTTCCTGCTGTGTGGTTGTCCTGCCGCCCATTGCCAGAATATTGGCATCGTTGTGTTTTCGAGCCATTTCAGCATGGAAAGGGGTTGTACACAGTGCCGCGCGCGCACCTTCGACTTTATTGGCGGCAATACTGATACCGATCCCGGTGCCGCAGAGAATAATTCCGCTGGCCCGGTCATGGTTCCGGAGGGCTTTGGCAACGGCTACGCCGTAATCGGGATAATCGACACTTTTATCGGAGTGTGTACCAAGGTCAATGACCTCAAATCCATTGCGCTTGAGGTAATCGATCACAAAAATTTTCGCTTCGAATCCGGCATGGTCGGATCCGACGATCACTATTCGACGGTTACGGTGCGTGTTAACCAAGCGTAATTTGCTCCCAGTGGCCGATAGGTAGTTTCGTTGACTTTATTGGCATCACTCATTAGAAAGCGTTCTTTTGCTTTCGCAATGGTCAGGTCATTATCGTAGAGGTAACGAATGCGGAATTGTGCATTAAAGTTACCGAGTTCACGTGATTTTTGATAATCTTCGTAGGCCATATGGTAAACGATCCTGTCATTGCAGTCAATGCGGCCTTTTTCCATGACTGTTGTTTCGGCAAGTGATTCGAGTACACGGCCTCTTGTGGCATATGCATCCCTGTCCTGCGGAGCCGTCCTGATGGCCTCGGAGATGATCCCGTAGGCTTTTTGGTAGTTACCGAATTCAAGGTTCTTAAGAGTCACACTGATCTGAACGGCGATATCCCGGGGATTCCTTCGGGCATAATCTTCCAGGACCTCAAGGGCTTTATCAACCTCATTGTTATATTCATAGGATTCAGCGAGTTTCCTGACGATACTGACATTGTTGGGGTTATACTGCAGGCTTTGCCGTGCAACGCGTATCGCTTCATTAAAGTCGTTATCATTGAATAGGGCATTGATATAGGTCAGGGCTTTTGCGGCATTCTCCTGATTGTTCTCCCATGCTCGCTGATAAAATTCTTTCGGATCACGTCCCATTCTTCCCAAAAGGGAAATAATGGAATTGATCGCAGTATTGTTTTCCGGTTCGATCTGGAGGACATGCTCCCATACATCGAGTTCTTCATGATATTTTTCGAGAACATTGAGTGCATTTGCTTCTTTAATTAAATATTCGACATCGTCAAGATAGAGCGCGTTATATTTTTGATAGGCATACCGGGCACCCTCATAATCATCGGCACGTTCCTTATAATATCCTGCCAATTGTAGAAGGTGCTTGTCCGTTGCGGTAAATCCGAGTCCCTGATCAATGTAATAGGCGGCGGAATCGGCCATACCGAGCCGCATATAACATTGTGCAAGGTCTTTGAACAAAGGATCGACAAACTCACGGGCTACACCCAATTTGATGATCTCTTTATAATTACGAATAGCATCCGTCCAGGCTTGCTGGATCATGTACTGCCGGCCGTTACTGAGATAAAAACGGGCACGGTTAATGGTCTCCTCTCTGCGTTCCTGCAGAGCTCCCGCGCTTCCGTTGCTTTCTGTTTGTGGTGGAACGCAATTGTATACGCCAAGAATAAGGGTCAGTCCCAAAATCACTTGTAAAATTGTTTTTTTTATTCTCGTCATATGTATATTTCTCCTATCTGACTATACTTCTTGTTCTGAACCATGTTTCAGCAATGCTGATACTCACCTTCAGATGATACACGAACTCGCTGACACGAATAGGGTCAATGCCGGATTGTTCGTATAGGGTACCGGAATTATACTCGCAAATAAATGCGGCGTCGATACGATTGCGGAATTGGGTAAAGGGTAAACCGAGTCCCAATGATATTCCGACGGTCTGTACCGGTACGTTCTGTGAGTCCGCCATGTAATGTTGGTCGTAAAATACGCCGAAACGATATGTCAAAGATTGATAATAAGGGACATACTCACTTAATATGCCTCGCCGTTCAAATCCGACACCGTAATGATTATAGGAGCGGACCGTTGCCATCTCGTAAAACGGATTAAACGAAAAATCCGATCCCAGCGTTTTGAACTGATACTGCATCCAGTCGGCAGTCAAAATATAACGCGGAGCAAGTTTCAATGCAAGACCTACGCGCAACTGATTGGGGAAAACACGTGTGTCGGTATAATCGACCGTATCCAGATGAGAATAGAAATACGCGGCGGGGTTGGACATGTAATGCATGATCTGGCGGCGTGACGAATGGTTGACGATCGTATAAGCCGCACCGATGGATAATTGTTTAAAGGGGGTAATGTTGATTCCACCGCTGAATTGTGTTCCGCTGAATCCTTCATCGCTTTCAATGGTAACGGGTGCCAGAGTTCCTTCAAAGTCGATCTCTTTGCTGATGGAATAACCTCCGATCAGAATATCCGCAGAAGCACCGATGGCAAGCTGTCCGCGCCTGAAAAAGGAATACCCGATCCCAAAGGATGCGGCATAGATATTGCCGATCGCCCGGGCGGTCTCACTGTATCCATTGACCGTATCTTCTATCTTACAGGAAGCGTTGGAAGATGTCAGTGGGACCAGCCCAAAGGTAAAAGCACCTTTGGAAGCAAGGGGGAATTTCATCAATCCGTAGTTGAATCCGGTAAAATTGTTCGTATTACCTGTCCCGATGATCTGGTTATGGTGCGTTTGCACGGACATCTCAAGTCCGGCATTCCGCAGATAGGCAAGGTTCGCGGGATTCTGCAGGTTTACGGTCGTGGTATCCGAATACGCGGTTGAACTTTTACCTCTTCCCAGAGCCGAAACACTGTAATTCAAACCGACGCTGCCGATCCCGTAAAGTTCAAAGATCCCGGCCTGCGCTGCTGAGATCATCAATATGAGAAAGAGAAGCGATGTAAATTTCTTTTTATTCATCACGAACCTTCGTATAGATAATGTCCAGTTCGGAATGAACAGGATCGATCGTTAGATAGTTAAAACCGTAATACTCATTATTCAGGTAATAAAAAATACCTTCATAATTCATGGATTTCGGATTGGAGACAAGATATTGAAGCAATTGCGAAATATCGATACGGATCGTATCATCGTCACCGCTGAAGAGATTTGACTGTGCGGTGTACATATAGGTGATACTGTCCGTTTCCCAATAGTCGGTCTTAAAAAGCCGCGCGGTCAGATACAGCGTGTCCTCCGCCGCGACAGAACTGCGGGTCCTGTCGATAACAAAGGTCTGGCGTGCACGGTTGAAAATATGGGTGGGACCCAGCAGTGAGTCGTTCCGCAGACTGTCCATCATCAGATGGGCTCTGAAAATATTGCCCTGTGACAGATAGAAAAGACTATCCGGAACATCTGCCGTACTCTCGGTGAATTGAAGATCACCGTTAGAGATCAGATAAAAGGTACTGTCCTGCAGAAAGACACCGTTCGTGTCATGCAAACTGCATTCCAGGACCAACCGGGGGCGTTTTTTCCCTTCCTCAAGGGTATAATCGGCGGAATAGAATGCGATCATGCTCCCGGATGCGTCAGCACGGACCATGAATCCGTTATTGACATACAGAGAGTCAAAACGGCTGTACCAATCGTTTACGGTATTAAGATCAAAGGGTATAAATACGGAATCTGCGCTTGCCGGCACATGGACTGTGCTGAAATAGGTCGTCCGTCCCTCCAGGGAAGGATATATGTCCGTGATCTTTGAGGTATTCAGCCAATATAAGGATGTATCGTTGTCCAGGATACTGATATCCAGTGCGATGGTATTGTCGTCGCCCCAGAAATCGGCAACATAAAAAAGGACGGATGCCGCATTGATCGTAGCCTCCACGGAATCCGGTAAATATCCGAGTTCCCTGAAATCCGAGAATTTGATCAGGAACTCGGCAGAAAGATCCCGGTGATTCCCCGCCTTGTTCTGCAGCAACTGGTTTCCGAATGCGTCAATGTTACGATTTTTTATTCCGGAGATCATTTCCTGATGATCATAATATAATGTGTCCAGAGACAACGATCTGTTACCGTGTGGTGTGGTAAAGATATTGTCTCCGCAGGATGTGATGAAGATCACTGAAAATAAGAAACAAAAAAAAGCCAAAGCAGGGGTACTTTGACGTCGTTTGATCGATTTCATGCCGTCATTACAGTTTGTCGAGAAATTCATACAGTTCTTTTGCAATTGGACCCCAAAATTCTATGTTATCACTCGAGGTGTTTATGTTAAATTTTTTATATTGTTCCGCTTTACGGCCTAAAAGCGCATTTATTTTTTTACTTTGCATGAGTTCGTCCGACTTGTTCTCTTTCTTTGAATCAATCTGAATGATGCCGTCGGACAGAGAAAGGGTTGTTTCCAGTAATTGTTCCGGATCGGCAAGGGCAGCCGGGTCTTCCAGTCCGAGCTGAAAATAATCGATGGCTTCTTTCGGGAAAGCATAGAAAGGCTCATCCGAACTGATAACGGTAACGATCTTTGTTTTTTTGAACCAGTCATTATCCTTTAAAACTGTTTTCAGCATGATCGGGATCAGCGCGGAATGCCAGTTATAACACAGGATCACATCCGGTTGCCAGTATAGACGTACGAGTGTGTTGACTGCCGCCATGCTGTACATCAAAAAAGCATGATAGACATTCATGTTCTTCGGTTGGATATAATTGCTGGTCACCGATTTGGTTATTTCTTTGTACAGTTCCGGATAAATATTGAAATAGACCTGTACGCGTGAATCGGGGATAAAAGCCGACTTTACCGAAGAGACGCATTTTTCGCCATTCGCGGTGACACAAATGTCTTTCAGCCGGATAACCTCGCGGAGTATATATTTTCGTTCTGAGATATAGCCGTAACGGGGAAGAAAAACGCGGACATCGATCTTATTGTCATGAAAGACTTTTGATGTGTTCGCAATAAAATCACCCTCCGTTGATGGGGGAGTGAACGGTGTAACACGTTTTGAGATGTTATATATCTTTAGGCTCATGTTTTTTTAGGTGCTCTGTTTTTAAACATAAACGTAAAATACGAAATAATTTACATTCTGTCAATCTATTATATGAAACACAAAAAATCATTTTTTGTTAAAGCGTAAAGGAAAAATTTTCGTTCTATCGGCGTTCAGATCAAAAAATAGTATGAAGCAGGGCGATATATTTTGAAAAATAACCTTGTTTTAATTTGTAAAAATGATAAAATTCCGCGAGTAACACAGGTGAGGAATGAACAGCTTAGACGAACAATACAAAATGAACCGGTATCTGAAGAATCTGCTGATCCTTGCAGGTTCCTGCATTGCCATTTTCTTTATGCGGCAACTTAGCATTATTTTGATCCCTCTGATCCTTGCCGTGTTCTTTACCTTTTTATTCAGTCCGCTTATCAATTTTCTGAACCGGAAAGGTTTTCCGAATGTTGTGATCATCCTTTTCCTGCTCATTATCGTCAGTGTCATCCTCTTTTTGCTGGGAACGATCGTTTATGCCAGTATTACATCTTTTATGGGTGAGTTCCCGAAATATCAGGAGAAGTTCGTTCTTGCCTTCCAGAATATCATGATGCAAATGAAAATACCCATGGAAGACGCGCAGTATTTTTTTGTGCAGAAAGTGAACTGGTATGAGCTGGCAAGCCGTATGTCACTGCAGAAGTACATAACGGCCACGATGGGGACCTTTCTCGATTTCCTCGTTTCACTTATTCTTTTGGTGTTGATCATGCTGTTCATCGTTGCGGAGCGTAAGAATTTGGAAGAGCGCATGGAAGCTTTGATGCTGAATCACAAGACCAAGAGCAGGCCTGAGATCATTCCCGAGATCAAAAAGAAAGTGCAGACCTATATATTCAGAAAAACCGTTATCAGTTTTGGTACCGGTGTGTTTGCAATGATTATTGCTTCCTTTTTCAGACTGGATTTTATCATTCTGATCGGTCTTATAACCTTCCTCCTGAACTTTATACCCAGTATCGGATCGATCATTGCCACCCTGTTCCCGATACTTATCTATCTTCTTCAGTACGGTTTTGACGCAAAATTTATTCTGATGTCGGCGCTGTTGATCACAAGTCAGTTCTTTTTCGGTAATGTGCTTGATCCGCGCTATCTTGGACAGGGCTTAAAGTTATCGCCATTGTTTATTATTATATCGCTGTTTTTCTGGAACTGGCTCTGGGGTCCGATCGGCATGATCATTTGCGTACCCCTGCAGTCAATTGCCGCATTGATCCTGCAATATACGGGCGGTTCTTACACGATCCGCGCCATCATGGGTGAAACGCTGCCTACCGATCGTCTCTGACGGGACGTGCGCAATGCGCGTTCAAATATTCTTTAAAGTGACCCCATTCTTCTGCTGATAGTCCCCATTTCCCGATGACATTAAATTTATTTTTTCTCAGGTCGTGGAAATCGGATCCCCCGCTGTACGGGATACGGTGTTTATTACAATGATCTTTCAGGACGCGCGTAAAGGTTTTGGAATGATTCGGGTGATAGACCTCGAAACCGTCAACCGGGAGTTTCATGAGTTCCGCAAAGGGTATTTCAGCATGATACAGACCGGGATGCGCAAGAATGCAGATACCGCCGGCATCATGGATCGTTTGTATGGCTTCTTCAAAAGGGAGGCGGGGTTTGGGGATATAGGCGGGTTTCCCGTCACCGATATATTTTAAAAAGGCCATATTGAACGATCGGACATATCCGGCGGATATGAGCGCACGGGCGATATGCGGTCGTCCCAGCGTAGTACCGGTATCGCCGTTTTTGGTGATATCTTCCAGACGGATGGGCATGCCAAGTTCGCCAAGACGCTCGCACATTTTCCGAATGCGTTCAAAACGGATCTGCTGAAAATGCTCCAGACTTGCATTCAGTCCCTTGTGCCGGGGATCAAAACCGTAGGCAAGCAGATGCAGGCCGGTCTTACGGTAATCAACCGAAAGTTCCACACCTGTCAGAACCTTACCGCTGAATGCCGTTTCAAATTCCCCGAAACCGCCGATGCTGTCATGGTCCGCCAACGCAGCAAAAGCGATCCCGTTATGTGAAAGCATGGAAGCAATATCGGAAGGGGAGTACTCGCCGTCCGAGGCCGTGGAATGGATATGCAGATCGGCGACGATCGGAGAAGCGGACTCGAAGAGCATCTCCCGTGAATTTTCACCTGTGTTTTTCATTAGAGCAAAGATAGTTTAAAAGGAAACTTAAACAAAAGGAATTTATCATTATTAATAAGAACAGGAACAGGTTTATATTACATAAATAAACATTTGGATACCCGAAAAAATGTCATATATTTTTTTAAAAGATAACCATTCATAGGAGGAAAACATGAAGAAGTTTCTAATTCTGATGCTTGCTGTCGTAACGCTGGTCGGACTGGGTTTCGCACAGGGCATTGTCGTGGGAGAAAAACCCGTTAAGCTTGAATTGAGCGGAAGAGACGGCGGCAGACTGGACAATACGGCATGGTCCAGCAGCGAACTTAAAGATTACGTCTGGTGTCTTTTCTATGTTGATCCGGACGAATCGGATCTGAACCTTGCTGCCGAGGAAGCTCTGGAAGCAGAAGATATTTCCGGAGATAAACTGAAGACGGCTGCGGTCATTAATTATAAAGCAACCAAATTACCGGGTTTTGCCGTGTCGATGGTTCTGAAGAACAAACAGAAGAAACATCCGAACACCTTGTACCTTAAAGACAATAATCTTGTATTTGTCGATAAATGGGGTTTGACCACTGATACATATTGTGTCCTGGTCTTCGATAAAAACGGAGTATTGGTCTATCGCAAAGACGGTCAGCTAAGTGAAAAGGATATCGAAGAGTATATTCAAACGATCAAAGCAAACCTTTAGAACAAATGAAAAGCGCGGGTGATAATAACCCGCGCTTTTTTTCGTCTTAATAAGCAAAAAGGAGATATATATGGAAATTTCACCTATTCTCGTTTGGTTCATTATCGGACTGATCATGGTGCTCATGGAATTCGTGATACCCGGGCTGATCGTGGTCTTTTTCGGCGCGGGCGCATGGGTCACGGCCATTTTGGTCGCCATATTCCCCGGGATGGTCCTCTGGGTACAGTTGATGATTTTCACGGTCTTTTCCATAGTCTCCCTGCTGCTCCTCCGGCGCCTGCTCAAAAAGCATTTTTTCAGCGATCAGGAAGGAGCCGAGAGCGAGGGTCTGGACGACTACATCGGCCGGAAAGCGGTCGTTGAAAAAGCAATCACGAACGGGACCGGGAAGATCATTTTCAGAGGCGTTTCCTGGGATGCCTTTGCCGATGAAGATATTCCCGAGGGGGCGTCGGTTACGATCATTGACAAGGACAGCATCAAATTAAAAGTCAAACCTGTTAAATAAGGAGTTTAAAAATGAATTCAACCATAGCAACCATTATTTGGATTGGTCTCATCATTCTTGCTTTCGTCATTTTGGCGAAATATATACGGGTCGTACCGCAAAAATCAGCGTTCATTGTAGAACGCCTTGGGAAGTACAAGAAAACGCTTACCGCAGGTTTTCACATCCTTGTACCGCTGGTCGATAAAGTTGCTTACAAACATACCCTTAAGGAACAGGCGATCGATGTACCGTCCCAGACCTGTATTACCAAGGATAATATTTCCGTTGAAGTCGACGGTATTCTCTATCTGCAGGTTATGGATCCTGTCAAGTCCTCCTACGGAATAGATGATTATCAATTCGCGTCTTCCCAGCTGGCACAGACCACCATGCGTAGTATTATCGGACGCATGGACCTTGACAAGACCTTTGAAGAGCGTGAAACCATCAATGTTTCCATTGTGGATGCGGTCGACAAGGCATCCGATCCCTGGGGTGTTAAAGTTACCCGTTATGAGGTTAAGAACATCACACCGCCGCAGAGCATTAAAGATGCAATGGAAAAACAAATGCGGGCGGAACGTGAAAAACGCGCTCTGATCGCCGAGTCCGAGGGAGACAAGCAGGCTAAGATCAATCGTTCGGAAGGTGATAAGCAGGAACTGATCCAGCGTTCCGAGGGGGAAAAGCAGAAACGCATCAATGAGGCCGAAGGTCGTGCCGCCGAGATCGAAAAAGTTGCGGTCGCAACCGCCCTGGGACTCAAAGAAATTGCCAAAGTGATCAACGAAAAAGGCGGCGCCGAGGCGGTCAACCTCCGTATTGCCGAGCAATATCTCACCGAATTCGGCAAACTGGCCAAAGAGAACAATACCATGATCCTGCCGGGGAATCTGACCGACATCGGCAGCACCGTCGCGGCGATCACGAAGGTTCTGGAAGCCACAAAAAAATAAACGGTATTTTGAGAACACTGCATGAAATCATGTACTGAATATCTAACATTCACGGTTCCTGCGCGCATGGACTTTATCAATATAAGCCATCAGGTCGATGCTGTTATACGTCGCTCCGATATCAAGGAAGGACTTTGCCTCGTGAATGCAATGCATATTACGGCATCGGTCTTTATCAATGATGATGAGCCGGGTCTCCATGAAGATTATAAGAAATGGCTCGAAGCGCTTGCCCCCTTCGATCCGTCGCCACAGCGTTATAAACACAATCGCACGGGCGAGGATAACGGGGACGCGCATCACAAGCGCCAGATCATGGGCCGGGAGGTGGTCATTGCCGTTACCGGCGGTCAGCTCGATCTGGGTCCCTGGGAGCAGATCTTTTACGGCGAATTTGACGGGAAAAGACCTAAAAGAGTATTGGTGAAGGTCATCGGTGAATAGCTAATTCCAATTCCGTATTGGGTGCGGATCCATTCCGCGCCCTTTTTTTTATGCGGATATTGCGGTACGCCGGTATCCCCGAAAAAATCATGAATAAAAACGATATATCCCTTGACTGGAAGCGTTTTAATAAATATATTCATCGGCTGTTTGTGATTCTGGAGGAAAAATAGAATGTACGTTATTGCTGAGATCAGTGGGAAACAATTTAAACTGGCAGAAGGGAATGTTCTGAACGTTCCCGTACAGAATGCCGAAGTAAATGATAAATTAGATTTTCCGAATGTTATGTTGCTTGATAACGACGGTGATGTAAAGATCGGTACACCCTTTGTAAAGGATGTAAAGGTATCTGCTGTTGTATTGGAACACGGCCGTGACAGGAAGGTCATCGTTTTTAAGAAAAAACGCCGCAAGGATTATAAGGTCAAACGCGGACATCGTCAGGGTTATACCAAGATCCGTGTCGAATCCATCGTGACCGGCGGAGCAAAAGCTGCAAAAGCGGAAACAGTTAAAAAAACAACAAGTACAAAGGCGGCCGCTCCGAAAAAGACCGAAGCGGCGGCAAAGCCTGAAAAGGAATAGTTATGGCACACAAGAAAGGTCAAGGAAGTACCAATAACGGTCGTGACAGTAACCCGAAATATCTCGGTGTTAAACGTTACGGCGGCCAGTTTGTAACCGCAGGCACGATCATTGTCCGCCAGCGTGGAACAAAGATCTATCCCGGAAATAATGCCGGCATCGGCGGGGATGACACCATCTACGCTACAGCCGACGGCACCGTAACGTTCGCAACGAAACGCGGACGTAAAACGGTTGATATTCTGACTGCATGATTACAAATCTCATGATAAGATAAAACCCTGCCGAATGCAGGGTTTTTCTTTTTACATCATAAAATATATGCAAGCACTATAGGTATAAAAAAAATCCGGCATTATCATTGTCCCTGTTATCTGTTGATAGTTTGTAAAAAAAGTTATACATTTAAAAAAATAAAGAGACCCGCCCATGAAAAATAAAAATGACCGTTCGTTAAAAATCGCCTGGGCGCCCTGGCGGATGGAGTATATCCGTGCACCCAAGCCGTCGGAACCCGGTTCATGTATCTTCTGCATAAAACCCGATCAGGAGAATGATAAAGATAATCTGATACTGTATCGCGGTGAACATGTTTTTGTCATTATGAACCTTTACCCCTACAACAACGGACACCTGATGATCGTACCTTATCGTCATATCAGCGAATATTCGGCATTAAGCAAAGAAGAGCGTCATGAAATGGCGGATGTAACGGCTATGACCCTTGATATACTGAAACATGTGTTGTATCCAAACGGTTTTAATGTCGGTTACAACCTTGGAGAACCTGCCGGTGCGGGAATAGCTGAACATATTCATCAGCATATTGTACCGCGATGGACCGGGGACACGAACTTTATGCCCGTTCTGGGTCATACTAAGGTCATGGTCGACGGATTGATCGAATGCTGGACAGAATTAAAAAAAGCTTTTGAAACCTATAAACAGAAATGAGTGACAGACCACCAGCCGTTGCAGGCCAGTTCTATCCGGGAAGCGAACACGCGTTACGGGAAATGCTGGAAGAATTATTCAATTCTGCGGCGATCGGGTGCATATCGGAAAAACATCAGGTAGCCGGTGTGATCGCCCCCCATGCAGGGTATATCTTCTCTGGTCTGCAGGCTGCAAAAGCATATCAATATCTACAGGGACGCAATTACGATCTGGCTTGCATTATCAGTCCGAGCCACCGTGATTACTTCCCTTTTATAAGTGTATATCCCGGCAGCGGATATCGTACCCCCCTGGGTGTATGCGGAATACACGAAAAGGCCAGAGAGGATGTGCTTGACTGTGCGGGTGTTTCCGCGTCGCAGGCCGGGCATCAGGAGGAACACGCTCTGGAGGTCCAGCTGCCTTTTCTTCAGTACGTATTACCCGGCATTCCGATCCTGCCGCTGGTGATGGGGGACCAAAGCGAATCCGTCATACGGCGGACCGAAGACTGCGTCCGTCGCTTACGGGAGATTTATAATAACCGCATTCTGTTCATTGCAAGCAGTGATCTGTCCCACTTTCATTCTGCCGGAGAGGCGCTCAGAATGGATCATGCTCTGATCCGTATGCTGGATGACTATGACGATGTGGCGATAAGTAAGAAATTGCAGACAGGCAAAATTGAGGCCTGCGGGGGAGGACCCATTCTTGCTCTGATGCGGGGCCTCGGTAAAGAAAGTCACTCTATCAGAACGCTGGGCTACAGTCATTCGGGTGAAGTACTTCGGGATGATGGCCGTGTCGTTGGTTATACCTCCGCGCTTATTCTCACAAAAGGAACACAGGCGAAAATATGATCCAAATTGTACGTTATGATGAAAAAGAACACGGTTTCTGGGACGAATTTGTCCGTTCCGCCAACAACGGAACGATTTTTCATGAGCGGCATTTTTTGAATTATCATCCTGCAGGCCGTTTCAAAGATCATTCACTTGTCTTTTATGAAGAGGGGAAACCGATCGCCCTTTTCCCGGCCGTGGATATCGTCGCTGACGGCATTCACTGTCTCTATTCACATCGGGGGAGCAGTTACGGAGGTATTGTGCAACCTGTCAATCAGGGTGTCGAAAAGAATGTACAGATCGTCAAGGCGCTTCAGACATACGCACAAAAAGAGGGGTTCCGGCGGATCATCATGACCCTCCCTCCGGACATATATAACAAACAACTCAATAATTACCTGGAATTTGCCTGTTTCCGGCACGGATACGGATATCTGAAGCGCGAGATCTCGTCCGTTCTTAAACTTGAGGATGATATTGCCAAGAATATCGAAAAATTCAAAAGTACCCATCGCACCGCCTTCCGGCGAGGGGAAAAACTGGGTGTTACGGTCCGCCTGAGTGACGATTACGCCGGTTTTTACGGAATACTCAAGAATAATCTTAAGATACGTCACGGTGTGGAACCGACCCATACACTCCCCGAACTGCAGGATCTGACATTGCGTTACCCGGATCGGATCCGGCTGTATGCCGCATATTTCAATGACACAATGATCGCAGGTATTGTCATGTTCGATGCAAATGAAGAGGTGACCCTCGCATTTTATATTTCTCATCGTGAAGAATTTCAGGAGTACCGCGGGGTGAATGTTCTTTTCAAGGAAGTGATCGAAGACAGTATCAAACGTGGTTTCAGGTATCTTGACTATGGGATATTTACGGTAAATATGGAACCAAATTACGGACTGGCGCGCTTTAAGGAGAGTTTCGGTGCCGGTGGGGTTTTCCGGGACACGTTGAGCCTTGATCTTTCCTGAAGGATCCCTGGAATAAATATATGATCAGAAATGAAATAATCAGATTGAGCAAACAAACCCTGGTCTACGGGTTCGGTTATGTCGTTGCCAGGATGATCAATTTTTTGCTCCTGCCATTTTATTCCCATCATCTTGTACCGTCGGAGTATGCGGTCATTTCTCTGATCTATGCCTTTATTGCCTTTATGAATATTTTTTATCATTACGGTCTGGAAAGCGCCTTTCTACGGTTCTACTCGGGTGCCGGACTTCAAGAGCCCTGCGAAAAGAAGGATGTTTTTTCAACCGTACTGTTTTCCCTGATCATCACGGGCGTGCTCTTCTCTTTGCTGATCGCATTTTCCGCGAAGGGGGTCAGTCATGTTCTGCTGCGTTCCGACCAATATGCACACATTATCCGCCTGACGGCTCTGATCCTGCTGCTGGATGCGCTTTTCCTGATCCCTTTGCATTATCTGCGTATCAATAACAAAGCCAGCGTCTTTACAACGATCACCCTGGTCAATGTACTGATCAATGTGGGACTGAACATATACCTTATCCGTTTTCGCGGTATGGGTATTGAAGGTGTGTTTATCAGTAATATTGCCGCATCGGGATTCAATGTCCTGATCCTGATCCCGGTCGTGATCAGGAACTGGAACTGGCGGATCTCGCCGTCCTTATGGAAAAAAATGGTCCTCTTCGGCTTGCCTTTTGTGCCGGGGGGATTATCAAGTATGATCATAGAGCTTAGCGATCGTTATATGCTGCAGGGATTCAGAGGGCTCGAGGAAGTTGGCCTGTATTCGGCAGGACATAAGCTCGGTATTTTCATGATGCTGGTCGTGATGGCATTCCGCTTTGCCTGGCAACCTTTTTTCCTTCAGAAACATAAGGATCCGCAGGCGCCTTTTCTGTTCTCAAAGATCATGACCTGGTTCGTATTTATCATGACGATCATCTTCTTATTGGTGACCTTTTTTATCCGCGAGATCGTTTCTTTTGAGATTTTCGGAAGACATTTTATACAGGAAGCTTACTGGGACGGTATCGTTGTGGTTCCCTATATCCTTGCGGCTTATCTTTTCAACGGCATTTATATTATGTTCCATCCGGCAATATTTTATTCCGGAAAAACATGGGTGGTATCGATGATCGTCGGGATCGCGGCTTGCGTGAATGTCGGATTGAACCTTCTGCTTATTCCCCGTGTCGGCATGACGGCCGCGGGTATTTCGTCGCTTTCGGCCTATATGTTCATGGCACTTGCGACCTATCTGATCGTAAATAAATGGATGCCGGTGCGCTATGAATGGAAGAACCTTCTGATCATGTTCCTGCTGACGATCGCCGCCCTGCTGGTTTACATTATGTATCCCCTGGCGGGAGCCGGTATAAAAATACTGATCGTTATTCTGTATATTGCCGCAGTAATGCCGTTCATCTATCCGGCAAAAAGGAAATTGAAACGTGACGCATAATTTACTGAAAGATTCCCTGATCTACACTTCGGGGAATGTTGTCGCCCGCGGATTGAGCTTTATCATGCAAGTTACGGTCTGGAGCAACCTTTTTCCGCCGGATGTGTACGGCCAAATAGCATATTGCTACGTATTCATCAGTTTTATGGCTGTTCTTTTACCTTTCGGAACCGATGCCGCATTCATGAACTATTTTGTACGGGAAAAGGAAAAGGCGGCATATCTGACCAACACGATGATCTTTATTGTTCTGATGGGGCTTGTTTTTGTGGGATTATCTTTCCTTTTCCGCCATAACATTGCTGTGCTTGCGATCCGCAGCGATGCTCCAAAACTCTTGAGTTTATCCCTGCTGATCCTCTTTTTTGATATCCTGAACAACCAGGGTATCCTGTATCTGAGAGCGGAGAACCGGGCGGGCCTGAGCGTCTTACTGATGAATATCGAGATCTTTATCCGCTTTTCCTTGCTTTTACTTCTGGTTACCGCGTTTTCGAACCGTATCGAATATATTCTATGGGCAAATGTGGTGTCATCCTGTATACTGGCTATTACTCTGCTGTTTATCATGGCACCCACATTCCGGTTTTCGAGCATATCCGCCGGTACGATGAAACAGTTATTATTTTTTGGTCTGCCTTTTATGATCTCGGGTCTGTTCGACCGCACCATTGAATTAGCGGATCGCCGTCTGCTTGGTTATTTCGCCGGTGATGAAACGGTGGGTCTATATGTTGCCTGCTATACCGTTGCGGTATTGATCCGCTTGATCGTCTACAGCTTTAATGCCGGTTGGCAGCCGTATTTTTTAAGGGAGATCGACCGGGAGGAAGGCCGCGAACGTCTTGAACGCATTCATATTCAGACGGGTGCCGTATTTATCGTTCTGTGGTTCCTGGGTTCTCTGTGGCTGCCGGATATCGTACGCATTCCCATCGGTGGGGGACGCCATATTCTGAATGCCGCATACTGGGAAGGTATTCCGGTCATCCCGGTCATAATGGGTGCCTATGTCATGATGGGCTTGTATTTTCTCCAGTTGCCGGGAATTTATTACAGGAAAAAAACCGGCATGAATGCGGTCTTTATGGGTTCCGCGGCGGTGGTGAACATTATACTGAACCTGCTTCTGATCCCGCGCATGGGTATGATGGGTGCGGCCATTGCGACGGCTTCCGCGTATGCGGTGATGGCCGCAAGTATCCGCATCTGGAACGGACGGTATTCCGCGGTCCGGCAGGGCAGTATTAAAATGCTTATTCTTATTGCTGTTTCGGCAGGTATATATCTTCTCAGCGCGGGCGCGGATCTATCCCTGACCGGTAAGGCGCTGGTCTCGGTTGTATACCTTACGGGCATGTATCTGATACAACCCCTGCGCTTATCTTCCGTTTTAAGAAAATAAGGCTTAATAGTAATTTCTGAGGCTATTTTAAAAAAATCTTCAGAATGCCGCATCGCGACGACGCGTGAAGAAAATCCGATAAATGAGCGTAAGAAAATGCAGCGGTTGAGCAGAGCGAGGCCTTTCTGCATTTTAGCGAATGCAGAGGATTTTTAGCTAAAGGAGAGAAGCGGCGGTCTTTCTTTTGCTTCTCCCCTGGGGATCCCTCCGGGATTTTCTTTGGACAAGCAAAGAAAAGAAGGGTTTATTTATTTCGCAAGATATCGTTGTTTACGACAGATGCGGTATTAAATATCACAGTTGTAAGATTGTTATACCTCTTTTTTCCATTCTTTTTCGTGTGAAAAGAATCCCATTTTGGACAGGATTTTTTTTCATTTTTAGTTTAAAAAATTCAAAATCCTCGTATTTACATAGCATTCTATTATTTATAACGTTTTTAGCCTCATTTTCTACCATTAAACCGAAAATAACATGATCAAAGAAAAAGGTTTTGCTACGGAAGAGCCGATGATGTAAGCGCTTTTGGGTAAATATCAGTTATTTTCAGACAGACAACAGGAATAAAGCGTTTCCAGTTTTTTTACGATCACTTTTTTATCGTAGCGACGGACAATGTCCTCGCGGATCTTAATTGGATCATATTTTTCTGGATGTTCGATCATTTCTTTCATTGCATCTTTGAGCGCGATCGGGTTATCGATCGGGACCAGAATACCGTTCTGTTTCGTAATAAAATCGTTGGGACCCCCGATATTGCCGGATATGACCGGGACCCCGCAGGAAAGTGCTTCGACCAGCGATACGCCGAAGGTTTCCATCTTGCTGTAGAGCATGCAAACATCGGCATGTTGAAGATTTTTAAGTACAATATCCTTTCCGGTATCCCGGACGAACTCAACCTGACGTGTCAGGCTGCAGTTTCTGGCGGTTTCCTTCAGTTTTTTAAATTCCGGACCGTCACCGATGATCCTGATCTTTGCAAGTTGGGTATTCCCGATAGGAATAAAGGTTTCAATGATCTTGTCAATACGTTTTTCCGGCCGCAGTATGGCTACCACGAGAAAAGTAAAACGGTTGGTAGGGGGTTTGTTTTCCGGAGGTTTGAAATATTCCGTATCGACCATGTTCCCGATAATATGTGTACCGCATTGACCCGGAATATTGAAATATTGTTTAATGCGTTTCATCACTGCGGATGAGGGCGCGATCACAGCATTTGCCTTCTTGTAGGCATGCTGAATGAGTTTTTTTTGAAAATCCGAAAATCCGTTGTAAATAAGGAATTCCTTCAGGTGTTCGGAAATGATCATCGGGATACCCGTATCAAGATCCGCCACTGCGGCTCCGGCCCAGAGAGAGGAATGAACATGAATAAGATCCGGTCTTCCCTCATCCTGCAGTGCCTTATCAAGTAAATGTTTTAATAATGCCGTATATTGCCTGTAAAAAGCCTCCGGGTGCTTGGGGTGCCGGTTCAGGGCAAGCGATTGATAGGTTTTTACGCCTTTTTCTTCGTAGATACGGGTTTTCAGGTCTTTTTGCGAACGAAAAAAAGATTTAAGCGATACGACCTCGGCAGCAACGACCACTACCTCGTGTCCGGCTTCCGCAAAACTTTCGGCATGATCTTTAAAAAATGTTCCGTTGATGGGATTCGAGGGATAAGGATACCAGGAAGGAATAATAAAAATTTTCATAGCTGCTTCATATTCTGTTGTTGATGTTAATAAAGGTGGTTTCGATCGGGTATTTATTCTCCAGATAACTCTGCAGGGCTTTTATGCCGGGTGTTTCGGACCAATAATGGCCGATATTGAGATAATTGGTTCTGCTTTCATAGGCAAGCGCCGGGATGTGTTCACGGATATCGCCCGTAATATAGGTATCGATCCCCTTTGCAAGCGCGATCTCATAATATGAACCCGCGCCGCCGGAGATACAGGCAATGATCTCGGGTGTATCCGGTCCGAAGGCCAGGTAGTCCATTCCGAATTTTCTTCCCGGCACAATACCGTTCGGACTGATCCCCGGACCTTCATCGGTCCCGAGCTTTTCGTGCAGGGTTATCATGATCTCGTCCAGACTGAGTTTGGCGGTATTTCGCAAAAGATAGCCCACTTCCAGCGACTCAATGATATCGGCCGAAATGCAGGCGGCAAGCTGTGCATTATTACCCAGTTCACGGTGCGCATCCAGTGGAAGATGAATACCGAATAATGAAATATCGGCATCCAGCAGGGTTTTGACTTTAATCTTATCACGTCCCGTCAGGGAGAAGAAATTATTACCGAAAATGCCGTGATGAACGATCAGGGCGTCCGCGCCCCATTTAACCGCTTCCTCCACGGATAAAAGATTGTAAGACACCGCAAAAGCGATCTTGTTGATCGTCTCTTTACCTTCAATTTGCAGACCGTTATGACAATGGTCCTCATAGTCCTCATAACGAAAGGTCTGTTCGAGCAATTCCGCGAGTTCTTTAAGATGTATCATTCTTCACCTCCGGGAATGATCAGACTGATGGCTACCGGCCGGTGGTCGGAAATATACTGGTAATATTCCGTCCAGCGCCCGTCAAGATAGGTGTCATACAGGACCGTTTCGGTTTTATAGTGATAATCGAACAGTTCATTCGATATCAAAATATGATCAAGATGGGATGGCCATGAGGGGTAGGACCAGAATAAATTGCTGCCTTTGGCGATATGCATATTGGTAAAACGGTAGGAAAGGGAATCGTCGATCCATAATTGGAAGACATTTTGATGCCGCGGTTCTTGGATCTCATCGTTCAGATCACCGAGCAGAATGATCTTTTCATTCGCAAAATTCGTTTCCATATAGGTGTGAAGGAGAGCGACCGCTTCCACACGCCGGGTTTCCTCATCCCAGGGATCGCTGAGGTCGATAAAACCATCACCCATCGCCTTGAAGTGATTATTGATCACGATGACCTTTTTTCCGTTCCACCGCATTTCCATCACAAATGGCGGACGGGGAAAAGGTCGGGAATTGCTTCTGTATATTTCATAGATAACCGTATCAAGCTCGATAAGATCCGAATTGTAGAGGTAAGCCAGTCCCCAACTGCCGCCGCCGGGTCCCAACGCATAATCATATGCCGGTAAACGATTGGCAAGTTGGTAGAGATCCCATTCCGAACTGATCTCCTGCAGGGCGATTACATCAGGTTTTAATGCGTTTATAGCTTCCAGTACATAATCAACCGTCCGTGAGTTTTTGGGAAAACGTTCAAGGTTCCATGTCATAACGGCGAGCGTATCGCCGCTCCCAAATGCAGGGATATTTTTCCCGTTATCCGGGTTATTGATCGCGCAGGACAGTAAAACGAGTGATAGGGCGAGATATAGGAACAGTTTTTTCAATTCAACTCCATTTCAATAAGATACTTTTCGCCGTCAAGTCTAATATTACGGATATTTATTTCGGGGAAAAAGGTTTTTGATAAGAGAAGGGTATTGACCCGCAGAGAGGGATAATCAATTTCAAGATAAGGGATCTCCCGGATATAACGGTTCAGCAACCCGATAAGTAAATTGACGATCTTTTGCTCGGAGAGGATATGCATTGTAAGCACATTGTTTCTGAAAGATATAAAGCGCAGTTCCAGACGCAGGGTGTTAATGATCGCCGCATTCACCGATAGAATAAGTACTTCCGCGGGTTTGTGAATATCGAATTTCAGTTCTTTACAGAGAGATGAATCCGTGGTCAGTACGCCGCTGAAATGGAAATGATCACATGTTACATTCAATGTTTTCATAAGACCTATATATAAAGAAAAAAACGCGTTAAAAACAAATAAAAACTTTTGTATAAATTGCGTGTTTTTTAAAAATATGTAGCCTTAAGGGTGGAAACATTTTATATTCAACGACATTTGAAAAACAAAAAGTAAAAGGAGAATCAAATGAGCGTACGTGTAGGTATTAATGGGTTTGGAAGGATTGGCCGCCTGGTATTTCGTGAAATGCAGAAACGCGATGGTGTGGAAGTCATCGCCATCAATGACTTGACCGATGCTAAGACCCTGGCTCACCTTTTAAAATATGATTCCGTGCATAAAAAGTTCGACGGCGAAGTATCCGCCACCGAAAATGCGATCGTTGTGAACGGAAAGGAAATCCGGGTTTATGCGGAAAAAGATCCGGCTCAGCTTCCCTGGAAAGAACTGGGTGTTGATTATATTGTTGAGGCCACCGGTGTTTTCCGTAAACGCGAACAGATAGCAAAACATCTGGAAGCCGGAGCCAAAAAGGTCGTTCTGACCGTACCGGCTAAGGACAAGATCGACAATATGATTGTTCTCGGTGTAAATGATGCCGACCTGAAAGCGGATGATAATATCGTATCTAATGCATCCTGTACGACCAACTGTCTGGCACCCGTTGCCAAGGTATTGCATGATTCCTTCGGTATCGTTAAAGGTTTGATGACAACGGTGCATGCCTATACCAACGATCAGCAGATCCTGGACCTTCCGCACAAGGACCTCCGCCGTGCACGTGCCGCCGCGGTTTCCATTATTCCCACAACCACCGGAGCAGCTGCCGCCGTCGGGAAAGTCATCCCGGAACTGAACGGCAAGCTTGACGGAATGGCGATGCGGGTTCCGACAGCTGACGGTTCCGCTGTTGACCTGGTTGTTGAACTTGAACGTGAAGTAACGAAGGAAGAAGTCAACGCCGCCGTTAAGAAGGCTGCCGAAGGCGAACTGAAAGGTATTCTGGAATACACAGAAGATCCGATCGTTTCCATCGATATCGTCGGAAACAGCCATTCCTCAATCTTTGACGCGGGCTGTACGATGGTCAGCGGCAACATGGTCAAGATCCTCAGCTGGTATGACAACGAATGGGGCTACAGTGTCCGTGTTGTTGACCTTCTGGTTAAAATGGCCAAAATGTCATAAATCATATTAGGCAAAGACTGCTTCCAATAGCAGTCTTTGCCGTATTTATAAATGTCCACGATCAAATTTATATTTGCACTGCACAATCATCAACCTGTCGGGAATTTCAACGACGTTTTTGAGCATGCATATAAAAAATCCTATAAACCTTTTCTTGAATTGGTCCGGAAATATCCCTCTGTCGCAGTTTCACTTCATTACAGCGGACCCTTGCTCGAATGGTTGGTAGCGAACAAACCGGAATTTATCGAGACGCTGCGCACACTGACCGTTCGCGGTAATATTGAACTGCTCTCCGGTGCGTTTTACGAACCCATGTTAAGCATGCTCCCCGAAAAGGACCGGATCGGACAAATAAAATTACTGAACAGTTATTTACGCGAGGTATTCGGATATACCCCCAAGGGAATGTGGCTTCCGGAACGGGTCTGGTCATCCGAACTGCCCTACAGTATCTATGAAAGTGACCTCAGATATACAGTGATCGACGAACACCATGTCCGCCGCGAACGTCCCGTGAAGGGATATTACAACACCGAAACGGAAGGCAGGACGACCGGGATATTCTCTGTATCGGCCGCTTTATGTGAAATGATACCCGGACAATCTCCGGAAAAAGTGATAGATCATCTGTTGTCTTATGCCTCCGAAAAGGACCAGGACGTGTTGGTCTATATCGAAAACGGTGAAAAATTCGGCTTATATCCGGAATCGGATGCGCGTTTTAACTGGCTGCATAAATTCTTTGAGCTTCTGGATCTTAACAGTTCCGTTATACAGACAATGACCTTTCGGGATTATTGGGAACATAACATGCCCCTCGGTCTGTGTTATCCCACCGAGGGTGCGTATCCCGAAATGGATCAATGGGCAAATACGCTCAGCGCCTTCGGCAATGCATGGAACAGTTTTCTCATCAAGTATCCTGAAGCAAACTGGATACACAAGCGCATGTGTCAGATCAGCCGCAAGATCGCTATCCTGGAGAATAACGAGAATGCACCCAGGCACCTGCGCAGAATAAAGAAACAATTCTGGTCGGGTACATCCCATGACGCATATTGGCACGGGATATACGGCGGGATCTATCTGCCGCACCTTCGCAATGCAGTCTGGTCAAATCTTATAACGGCGGAAGCGGAGATCGATAAACATCTCTACAATTTATGCGGTCAGGTCTGTCAGGAACAGGCGGATATTGATCGGGACGGTTATAACGATGTAACGGTTATCACTAAAGCACTTCGGGCTGTATTTGATTCACGCATCATGGGGGGACTTGAGGAACTGGATTATAAGCCATGCGGAGTCAATCTTTGCAATACCATATCCTGTTACCCCGAAAGTTTTCATGAAGACATGGATGTCAGGCCGGTCTATGACAAATATCCGCGTTATTCGCTTATCGAACGTTATTATGACAAAAATTTCGATGTGGATATGGTTCGCGAGCATACCGTTGAAGAAGCAAGCGATTTCCTCAACGAAGCCGTTGAAGTAAAAAGCACGGTATCTACGAACTGTGTTCGCTTCTCACGTAACGGATGGATCAATTGGCAGCGTGCGCATCTTTGTAAAACGATCGAGTTCAATGAGAACGGATTTGATGTACATTACCGGATCAAGAACAACGGGATCGCGGAAATGGATTTCTGGTTCGGACCGGAATTCAATTTTTCCGTCAATGGGGGAGCATGGGAAAAACGCTATTACGCCGAACCGGCGGAATTGGCGAATAAAACCCTGGAATATGTATCGGATACGGAGGATGTTAAAAAACTGCTGATAAAGAATACGGCGGAAGGGTATTGTATCACGATCACCAGTAAACAGGCTGCCCGTTTAATGACCTACCCGAATATCATACCGGTGCTTTCACCCGAAGGGATCGAAAATATTTTTCAAAATGTAGTACTGAACTATTTTTGGAAGTTACGGATACCACCACGCTCGGAGAAAGAGATCACGATCTCCGTTGCGATCTCCTCTTGTTGAACTCTGACCATTAAAAATTAATATCAATAAAAAACCCGGTCGGTTCCGACCGGGTTCATGGTATCTTGTTCAAATAATATTATTTATTTGAAATTCGTGCAAGCCGTTTTAATCTGCGTTCCGCTTTTGCTTTTTTGATCCGCTTATCCTGACTGGGTTTGATATAATAAGAGTTCTTATTGATATCTTTCATGATCCCGGCCTTTTCGAATTTTTTCTTGAAGCGCCGCAGTGCTCTTTCGAGCGGTTCATCTTTATGAACGGTCACTTGTACCATCTGTTCTCACCACCTTCCAATGGGTTTATGAATTATCCTAAATAGTTTCTTAGCTTTGTACTGCGCGATTTATGACGCAGACGCCGGATCGCCTTTTCCTTGATCTGGCGTACACGTTCACGCGTCAGATTGAACTCTTCTCCGATCTCGTTGAGTGTCAGTGCATATTCGCGGTCGATACCGAAATACATTTTGATCACTTCACGTTCACGGTCCTTAAGTGTATCCAATGCGGACTGTATCTCCGATTCCAGAGATTCCTCCATGAGAAATTTATCGGGAGATTTTTGTCCGAAATCCTCTATGATATCGATCAGGGAATTTTTTTCACCGTCGCGGAAAGGTGCGTCCAGTGAATGATGGCGCCGGGATATGCGTACCGCATCCGACACTTCCTGGGTCTTGATCCCTAATTTGGTCGCAAGTTCTTCTTCGTTGGGTGTTCGTTCCTGTTCGCCTTCCAGTTCTTCCGCGGCACGGGTGATCTTGCTGATCGTACCAACACGGTTAAGCGGCAGTCGAACGATACGGCTGTGTTCGGCCAATGCCTGTAAGATGGACTGGCGTATCCACCAGACCGCATAGGAGATGAATTTGAATCCGCGGGTTTCATCAAAACGTTCCGCCGCTTTGATCAATCCAAGATTTCCTTCGTTGATCAGATCTGTCAGAGGCAGTCCCTGACCCTGATAATCCTTAGCGACACTCACGACAAAACGCAGATTGGCTTCGCAAAGTTTTTTAAGTGCCCGACGGTCACCCTGTTTGACCTTGCATGCCAGGTCGATCTCTTCTTCCGGCTTCAAAGGTTCGAAATTACCGATCTCATCAAGATAACGACTGAGAGCACGGTTCGCTTCACTGCTGTTCCGTTTCTTTCTGCCGGTCTGATCACTGTTGATCTTGATCGTTGTTGTTTTCTGTTCCTCGCTCGCCATCTAAGTTCCTTTATTAAAAATAAATGGAAAAAAGCGCATTAATATAACGCACAAACTGACGTAAATCAAGCATAAAATACATATCGGGAAAAGTAAAAACCAGTAAAGAGAAATTTCCGGCGGCCGACGGCCGGAACATTTAAAGATGCCGCATAAGAAGTGCTGCGATCTTTTCCAGAAAAGAAGCGTCTTCCCGGTCAAAACGATGCGGAAGGGGACTGTCAATATCCAGTACACCGATCAGTAATGCATCTTTGATCAGGGGCAGTACGATCTCGGAACGAGAATCGGGGTCGCAGGCAATATGCCCTGGGAAATCATGCACATCGTCTACGATGAGGGTTTTTCGCTGCCGGGCTGCTGTACCGCAAACGCCCTTGCCAAGCGGAATATGAACACAGGCAGGGCGTCCCTGGAAGGGTCCGAGCACAAGTTCTTCTCCCCGCAGGAAATAAAAACCCGACCAGTTTATATCCGGCAGAGTATGGTAAATACAAGCAGCCGTATTGGCATAATTCGCAAGAGCGTCATCCGTATCTTCGATCAGACGCGAGATATCTTTGAGCAGACGGGAATACAGGTCACTTTTATCCATAACGATCTCCGTCAAAATCTAAATACGTTCCCGCATTAAAACAATGACATAATAAATACAAAAACCATTTGATAATGATAATTTGAATTGTTAATATTTTGTAACATGTAATAATAAACGGTAAGGAGGCTTTATGACACAGGCAACATTGCAGGCTTTGGACGGTTTGCGTGATCTGAGCATGCTCAAATGGTATGTGATCCCTTTATTATCGGTGGTATTCTATATCTACACCAAAGAGATCAGCAAAGCAAGACTCACAAAGAACTGGGACCCCATTCTGGCGGGACTGGCGGTATTCGGACTTGATTTTTTCAACGAAACATGGAACGGTTGGGCATTATGGTTCAGCGGTCGTTCGGCATGCTGGACCACCCCCGGCGATACGGGTTTGCGCGTGATGGTGGGCTGGAACATTGAGATCATTTTCATGTTCCTGATGCTTGGTATCATTTTTTATTATTCTCTTTCGGAAAAACAGGACAAAAAAATACTTGGGATCAATGAAAAATGGGCGGTGGCCATCGCTTATACGATCTTATGCGTGTTCATTGAATGTGTATTGAACAAAGCCGATCTGCTGATCTGGGAATATACGCTCTGGAACCGCTCTTTTGCGGGGATATGGCTTATCCTGATCGTCGGCTATTTTCTGTTCTTCGCCGGTGCGATCTTTGTGATCACGCGCAAGAACATGAAACAGAAATTACTGACCCTCGGTATCATTTATGGTGTTCCCGTTCTGATGAATATCATTGCCGCGCTGGCCGGGGCGAAATATTAATCAGTAGCCAGTAGCCAGTAGCCAGTAGCCAGTAGCCAGTAGCCAGTAGTCAGTAGCTAGTAGTCAGTAGTCAGTAGTCAGTAGCCAGTAGTCAGTAGTCGGTAGTCGGTAGTCAGAAGTCGGTAGTCGGTAGTCAGAAGTCGGTAGTCGCAAGCGAATGCAGGAATTTTGTGGAGGTGTGCGATGGCGCACCTCTGCAATTTAAATAATCAAAAAAGTCATTGTTTCTCATTAAAAAATTAACGATTTTTCGCTTGTGGTAGAGCAGGTAAAAGAATTTCCGGTCTATATTCTTAAAAAATAAAAGGATAGATATGTCCAAACCAGCAGAAAGCGGCATTAATATTGATTTAGGTAATCAATGCTCGCGTACGGCTTTTGCATGGGCGAAAAAAACCTTTGCGAACCGGCCGCGCGGAGAGGGGAGTCCGGAACTGGATGTGGAAGGTTCCTTTTCCAACATCATGGATTTCCGCGGCGTGAAGATCGGGATGTCCTCCGACGGGATCGGGACTAAGATCGAACTTGCCGAACGTACCGGTATTTACGATACACTTGGCTATGATCTCATCGCCATGACGGCAGACGATCTTGCCGCGAACGGGATGGAACCCGTGAACCTGACCAATATTCTGGATGTGGACCATCTGGATCACGATATCGTGAATGCCCTGATGCGCGGACTCCATGAAGCGGCAGCTGTTGCAAAGATCGTGATCACGGGCGGGGAGATCGCGGAACTGGGCGAACGTATCGGAGGCTACGGCGAAAAAATGCATTTTAACTGGTGTGCCGCGGGTATTTCCATTTTACCGCAGGGAATGAAAGCCATTGACGGTGCGGGCATCCGGCCGGGCGACCGGGTCGTAGCACTGAAAAGCCGCGGTTTCCGTAGCAACGGATATTCGCTGCTGCGCCGCATCATGCGGGAGGCCTTCGGCGACAAGTGGCATACCGAACCCTGGCAGGACAGGACCTGGGGTGAGGTTTTACTGACCCCCTCGCTGATCTACAGCCCCCTCATCGCGGAGATCCGAAAAGCGGGTTACGCATTGAAAGGGATCAGCCACATCACCGGCGGGGGACTGGGCGATAATTTTGCACGCGTCATGAAAGTCGGAGGCTACGGAGCCGAACTGACGGATATATTCGAACCACTGCCCTTTATGCTGGATATACAAGCTCTCGGAAAGGTCAGCGAAGAAATGGCCTACCGTTTGTGGAACATGGGCAACGGCATGCTGCTGGTCAGTAAAGAAGATGATGCCGAAGCTATTGCCGCATTTGCCGCATCCAGAGGGTATGAGGCAAAGGTTTGCGGAAAGGTCATTAAAGATCCTGAGATACGTATCGATACGAAAGGGCTTACGCCCCAAAGATTATATTATCCCGTTGAAAAATGATCCTTATGCAGTCAGTGTTTTACTGCTCTGTCTAAATGACATGTAAAGGAGTTATCTTGAACACACACACCATTCAGCTTATGCTCAACGACAAGGTTCCGGACGTTGCCGGACGGTCTTTTGAACAGGAAGCAAAACGGTATTTTCAAATTTCGACCGGTAAGGTGCGTTCATCGAAGATCATTACGGTTCTGAGTGAGCGTTCAAGGAACGAGATCGGGGAATTTGCGGAAAATGCCCTGAAAGATGCCGTTCTGCATACCGTGAATATGGGCGAACTTTTCAGGGACAGCACTTTCGCACGTTACCTGTATATTGCAAAATTACCGGGTGTGACGGATGATGAGGGTATCTCCGCTCAAAAAACGTATGCGGATTATTTCAATCTGCCACCGGAAACGGGGGAGCAGTTCATTTTTACCGGGGAACTCTATTATATCGAAAGGGCCTTGAGCGATAAGGAACTGCATCTGCTGGGTACCGAGATGCTTGCCAATCCGCTGGTCAACCATATCGAATACGGTCTGTTCTCGGGCCGGATCGATTATGTGCCCACGGTCAGTATTAAGACCGAAATAAAGACACATACCGTAGATGTGGACCGTCCGGGCGAAGCACTGGAAAAGCTATCAAAGGATATGCTGCTTTCACTGGATCTCGCCGAAATGAAGGTGATCAAAGCCTATTATGCGGATGAGGAAACAAAACGCATCCGGCGCGAACAGGGCATGCCGGAGCAGGCGACCGACTGCGAGTTGGAAGTCATCGGACAGACCTGGAGCGAGCATTGCAAGCACAAGGAATTCAATGCGCTGATCAAATACAAGGATCTGGATTCCGGCGAAGAAAAAGAGATCGATTCTCTTTTTAAAACATATATTTACGGTTCGACGCAGATCATCCGGGAGCGCTTCGAAAAAGGCGGGAATAACTGGATCCTGAAGGTGTTCAACGATAACGCGGGCGTCGTGAAGATCGATGATGAACACGTATTCATCTGGAAGGTTGAAACGCATAATTCTCCTTCGGCGCTGGACCCCTACGGCGGGGCGCTGACCGGGATCGTGGGTGTGAACCGCGACCCGCTGGGTACCGGGGTCGGGGGCGGCAAATGTCTTTTCAATACCAATGTCCTTTGTTTCGGTTCGCCGTATTATGACGGTGATCTATTGGAAGGACAACTGCATCCGCGGCGTATCATGGCCGGTGTGGTCGCGGGTATTCGCGACGGCGGCAACAAGTCCGGTATTCCCACCGTGAACGGAGCCATTGTCTTTGACGACCGCTACCGCGGAAAACCGCTGGTCTATTGCGGAACAGCCGCAGTCATGCCGATGTACTATCAGGGAAAACCCTCCTGGGAAAAACCCATCGATCCGGGTGACCGGATCATCATGGCCGGGGGACGTATCGGGAAGGACGGGATCCACGGCGCGACCTTTTCCTCTCTGGAGATCGACGAACATTCGCCCCGCTCCGCCGTGCAGATCGGTTCTCCCATTACACAGAAGAACATGTCCGATTTTATGGAAAAAGCGGCCGCGTCCGGTCTGCTGAAATGTTCAACTGATAACGGTGCGGGCGGACTTTCATCCTCGATCGGCGAACTGGCACAGATCACGGGCGGAGCCGTGGTCGAACTGGATAAAGCGCCCCTGAAATATCACGGATTGCAGCCCTGGGAGATCTTTGTATCCGAATCCCAGGAACGTATGACCTTTGTGGTGGAGCCGGATAAAAAGGAGGCACTCTTCCGCATGGCCGCGGACTTCGAGGTCGAGGTCAGCGATATCGGTCATTTTACCCAAAGCGGTTTCCTGGATATCCGTTATTACGATGAAAAGATCGCCTGTCTTGATCTTGACTTTCTGCATAAGGCCGTACCGAGAAAGATCCTGTTCGCGGAATGGAAAGCACCCCGGCTGAAGGAGCCGAAACTGAATGTAGCGGACTATAATACCATTCTGCTGCAACTTATGGGCAGTTTGAATATCTGTTCCAAGGAACCGGTGATCCGCGTATACGATCATGAGGTTAAGGGTAAAAGCATAATTAAACCCCTGATGGGAGAAAAGGGTCTCGCACCCCAGGATGCGGCGGTCGTTCGCATCGATCATAACACCTTTACCGGAGTTGCCGTATCCAACGGTATATTGCCCCGATATGGCGATATTGACCCGTATCAGATGTCTGCGGGCTCTTTTGACGAGGCCGTACGCCAGATCATTGCAGTCGGTGGAAAACTCCCCGATCCGGATAGGGCCGACGGGATATTCTGGACAGTCAATGACAATTTTTGCGTACCCGATTCGCTCTACGATCCGGAAAAAAATCCCGATGGCAAACTCAAACTTGCCAAACTCGTGAAGATGAACGAAGCTTTGTACGATATGGCGACCTATTTTAATATTCCTATGACCTCCGGTAAAGACAGTATGAAAAATGATTTTAAAAAGGGAGATGTAAAGATCTCCGTACCGCCGACCATTTTATATTCGATGGTCGCGAAGATCGATGACGTACGTAAAACGAACACCTCGGAATTCAAAAAGACGGGAGATCTGATCTATCTGGTTGGAAAAACCTATGATGAACTGGGTGCTTCGGAATGCTATGCTCTGTTCGGAGAGACCGGCACAAAGGTCCCGAAGGTGCGTCCTGCAGACGCAAAACGCATCTACGAAAAAATGGCGAAGGCATCGGAACGGTCCCTGCCGGCTTCGGTACATGATATTTCCGACGGGGGATTGGCTGTTGCGCTTGCCGAATGTGCCTTCGGCGGAAATAAAGGCTGTATGATCGAAATTCCCGAAAGCGATATCGGTGTCCTCGCCGAACTGTTCTCGGAATCGCATTCCCGTTTTGTGGTTTCTGTCGATCCAAAAAATGTCCCGGCATTCGAAAGTCTATTCGGCGATGACTGCAGTTGTATCGGTATGGTGAACGAGGAGCCGCTCCTGCATGTGATCATTTCGGGTGAGGAAGTCCTGCGTATACGGACTGCCGCTTTACTGGAAGCATGGCGAAACGGTTTGAACAAATAAAAAAGGAAATACAATGGTACGTGCACTGGTCATAACCGGGTTCGGGATCAACTGTGAAGAAGAGATGGCAGCCGCCTACCGTTTAGCCGGAGCTGAAGCGACCGTCCTGCATCTGAATGAACTGCTGCAGGAGCGGGACTCCATCCATCACTACGATATCCTGAATTTTCCCGGCGGATTTTCCTTTGGCGATGATATCGGTTCCGCAAAGATCCTGGCAAATAAAATTAAATTCAAAAAACTGCCATCCGGTAAACTGTTTATCGATGAGATAGTAAAATTCCTTTCTGACGGCAAATATATTATAGGTGTATGCAACGGTTTCCAGGCATTGGTCAAAATGGGTTTACTGCCCAATACCGGCGGTACTTTCGAACAGGAAGTGACCCTGACGCATAATGACTCCGGAAAGTTCGAGGATCGCTGGGTGCATTGTCTGATCGCACCGGGTAATCCTACGCCCTTTTTGTCCGATCCGGATCAAAAGAGCATCGATCTTCCTGTCCGGCACGGGGAAGGGAAACTGATCATTCGGGACGATACGATCAAAAAAGCCATCCTGGATAAAAAACTTAATGTGCTGACCTATGCGGACAAAAAAGGATGTCCCACGGATGTATATCCGGCGAATCCGAACGGTTCGCAGCTGAATTGCGCGGGTTTGTGCGATCCCTCGGGTCAGGTGTTCGGACTCATGCCGCATCCGGAAGCTTATCTTTCGCTGTATAATCACCCGGATTGGGCAAGGAAAAAACGTCTTGATCCGGATATCTCGGATGCGGGAGAAGGGTTATACATCTTTAGAAATATTATCAGAAAGATCGAAAGCGGAAAGTAATGGTCCGCTTTTATATATGACGACATTATAAAACAGGATGAGGATGGCGACTCGACTCGAAAAAGCGAATGAACATCGTTTGCGTATCGTCCGTTACTACGCGAGCGGCTGGGAATTTCTAATTCGTATGTTGATCGGTCTGGGTATATATTTCACTATCCGTATCGGTTTTGCGGCTCTGCTGATGCGGCGATATGAACTGCCGTATTATCTGACACATGCCCCCCTGGAACTTGTAATGCTTATTCTGACAGCTTTACTTCTGGTTCTTCTCCCACGTAACAAGGACACACGTATTCACTTTATTACATCTCTGTGGATGCCCGCGATCAGCATCTTTATTTTGATCGGATGGGTCAGATTCTTTATAGCGCTCTTTGACGGAGCCGATATTCAGGCTTTTGCCGGTATCCTGCCTTACACCTTGCCCTTATCGGTTTTTGTGATCCTTTGGCTCCTTAATGTTCGGGAAAAAACCGCACGGTATCTCCGGCGTATTTTACTGATCCTTCTCTGTCTGCTCTGGATTGCGGAACTGCCGTTCACGATCCGGGCGGTCAGACAGCTTGATACGGCCATTACCCACTATTCGGTTTTTTATCACGATCTCCAGAAAGAACATATTTTACCTGCCCAAGCCCTGCCGGCAGGCGATCCGTCCGGCAATATTACGACCATATTGAAACTGCAGCAGGTTGATATTCAACATTATCGACTGGATCCCGTTATACCGATCCTCGATCATCTTGAATACGTCGAGGAATTGGAAATTGTCATTCCGGGTATCATTCCGGACCTGACAGTCTCATATCAGGAATTGGATTTCACGAGTTTGCACAGAATAGATTATCATTATTTATATAAATACACGACACAGCGCCACATTCTGATTCGCGATTTCCAGTTCCGCGGGGACGGATTTTTCCATGCCTGGACGGAATCCGGTGAAGCGATATTTTTAAGTAATGTGGTTGTGCGGAAAAAATGAAAGGATAAGTATGATCAAGATCAAACGCGCGCTGATAAGCGTATCGGATAAAACGGGAGTCGTTGACTTTGCGGCCGCACTTGAACGGCACGGCTGCGAGATCATATCCACCGGAGGAACCCGGAAGACACTGGAAGAAGCCGGGATCCGCGTTACGGACATCTCTGCGGTGACCGGTAATCCCGAGGCGTTTGGCGGACGGATGAAGACCATTTCTTTTCAGATCGAATCGGCCTTGTTGTTTGACCGTGAAAAAGATGCGGAAGAGGCGGCCGAACTCGGTATTTCGCCTATCGATATGGTGGTCTGCAATCTGTATCCCTTCGATAAGGTCAGGGCAAAGGGTGCCGGACTGCCGGAACTGATCGAAAATATCGATATCGGCGGACCGACCATGGTGCGCGCTGCAGCGAAGAATTATGCCTATGTTGCCACGGTTGTGGATCCTTACGATTATCCGGTGCTTCTGAATGAACTGACAGAACATGACGGCGCGTTATGCAAGGAAACACGTTTCCGGCTGATGCGAAAAGCCTTTAATCATACCGCGGATTACGACGCGCTGATAGCGACCACGATGGACGAACAGGCAGGTGAAATATCGGTACGGCTGGCCTTCGACCGTGCAAAAACCTTACGTTACGGGGAAAACGCCCATCAGCAGGCCGCATTCCTGCGCGAGCGCGGAGCAAACAGCAGTTATTACGATATGGACGTGCTGCACGGAAAAGAATTATCCTACAACAACATGGTGGATATGTATGCCGCACTGGAGTCGGTACGGGATATGCGCCAGCATGCCTGTGCGGTGATCAAACATGCCAATCCCTGCGGACTGGCAACGGGCGACGATCAGTCCAAGGTCCTGGAATATGCCTGGCAAGGCGACCCGGTGTCCGCTTTTGGTTCAGTGATCGCATTCAATACCACCCTTACACGTGAGACGGTGGAATTCTTTGCTCTGGACGCGGAAGACCGGTCTAAACGGAAGTTCGTGGAGATCGTTGCGGCCCCGGCATTTACACCCGAAGCGCTGGCGTATCTGCAGCTGCATAAAAATCTTCGGATCGTGAAGTTCGATCCCCATTTCCTGGTACCGGAAAAGGATATGAAGATCCTGCACCACAGCTTGCTCCTGCAGGATACCGATGTGAAGAACAAGGACAGGATCGAGGCAAAGACGACGCATGTAAAGGATATGGATGCCGAACTTCTTGATTTCGGATTAAAATGCGTGCGTCAGCTTAAATCCAATGCCATCTGTATCGTACGTAAGACCCCGGCCGGCGATTGCCAGTTGCTTGGCATGGGCTGCGGTCAGCCCAACCGCCTGAACTCCACCGAACTCAGCATCAAACGCTGCCGTGAGAATCTCCGTAACGAATGGGACGGTGAGGGTGATGTTCAGGCCTATATCGAAGAAAAGATCAGCGAATGTATCCTTTTTTCCGATGCTTATTTCCCATTCTCCGATAATGTCGAACTGGCACACGCGGCCGGTATCCGCACCATCGTCCAGCCCGGCGGGTCCATCCGGGACAAGGATGTTATTTCCAAGGCCGAGGAGTTGGGAGTGGGGATGATCTTTACGGGCGTGCGGCATTTTAAACATTAGGAGCAAAGAAGCTAAGAAGCTGAGAAGCTGAGAAGTTAAGAGGCAAAGAGGCAAAGAGAGGGGTAGAGATAAGTAATAATTAGTTCTTTGAAATGGAGGAGAGGAGGACGAGATGAGGAATTACAAGGATTATGATGTCTGGCAAAAAAGTCATGTATTTGCTTTAAGCATTTATCGAGCGACCAGATCATTTCCGGAAGATGAGATGTATGGACTTAGAAGTCAGATACGAAGGGCGGCAACTTCAATTCCAACAAACATTACTGAGGGTGCTGCCAGAGAAGGTGATAAACAATTTGCCCGGTTTCTCAATATTGCATTTGCATCGGCAAATGAAGCTGCATATCTTTTAACACTTTCATATGAATTGGGTTTTATTGCTAATAAGGAATTTTTAATATTGAATGACATGATCAATGAAATAATAAAAATGCTCAGATCACTTATACACCGATTAAAGCCATAATATTCTTAGCCTCTTAGCTTCTCAGCTTATTAGCTTATTTGCTGCATATTTAATAAATTTTAACTACAGGAGACATATAATGAAATCAATGAACCCAATCACCACACCCCAGCTCAAAAAGATCCACAGCGGCAAGGTGCGCGACAGTTTTCGCGTGGATGGCGACCGCCGTTTGATCGTTGCCACGGATCGTATATCGAGTTTCGATTTTGTGCTGAATACCCGTATTCCCGGTAAAGGCGCCGTTCTAAACTCATTGGCGGCATGGTGGTTTGAACAGACCCGTGATATCGTTTCGAACCATTTGGTCAAGCCGGTGGGACTGAATGCTTCTCTGGTCCGGGAAGCAGAACCCGTCAAGATCGAAATGATTGTACGCGGATATCTTACCGGTTCCGCATGGCGGAAATACGAAAAAGGCATGCGCGAGGTTTCCGGGGTTGAAGTTCCCGACGGCATGAAAAAAAATGATGCTTTTCCCGAACCGATTCTGACGCCCACGACCAAGGAGGACAGCGATCGTGAGATCAGTCGCGAGCAGCTTCTGAAAGAGGGCTGGACCACCGGGGAGATCTACTCGCAGATGGAAAGCTATGCGTTGAAGCTGTTTGACCGCGGGTCAAAACTGCTCAAAGAACGCGGCATTATTCTGGTCGATACCAAATACGAATTTGGTATCCGCGACGGGAAGGTCATTCTGATCGATGAGATCCATACCCCCGACTCCTCCCGGTTCTGGTCGGCGGAAGATTATGAAAAGCATCCCGATACCGTGGAACAGCTGGACAAGGAATTCGTCCGGACCTATCTGATGAAGAACAAAAAGGACGGGAAATATCCTCTCGACCTGCCGGATGATATCGTTGAAGAGACCGTTCGGCGCTACGAGAATATCTACAGAATGATCACCGGTGAAACGATCAGACACAGCAGCTGTCCCGAACACGAGCTGGCCGCCGGTTTAAGTCATGAAAAATTGATCAAAGACGGATTTATTGCTATTGTCATGGGTTCGAAAGCCGATCTGCCGCATGCGGAAAAGATGAAGGAGATCATCGAAAAATACGATGTATGCTGCGATCTGCGGATCATGTCCGCCCACAAGAACGGCGAGGCGATCCTTGATCTTGCGAAAGAATACAACCATGCCATCGAAGCCGTGGCCGTGATCGCCGTGGCCGGGCGTTCCAACGGACTGGGCGGGGCGCTGGCGGCGAACCTGAGTTGTCCGGTCATTTCCTGTCCGCCCTTCGCGGATAAGGTTGATCTGATGGTCAATATCAACTCCTCGCTGATGATGCCGTCCAATACCCCGGCCGCCACGGTGGTGGACCCGAAAAACGCGGCGCATCTTGCGCTGAGAGCATTGAATCTGCATCGCCTGAAGCATGTCTTTTCGGATGAGATCCTTGAGATCAAAGCGGGCTTGCTGGAAGCGGATAAAAAAGTAAGAATGTAAGAAGATGCAACCTTCAACAGATTGAAAAAGACCTTCCACCGGAAGGTCTTTTTTTGTTTAGGGTATTAAACGGGCGACCCAAGAGCCGCCCATACTTGTTTGATTTAATTGTTCTGTCAATTAGATTGACTCAAATCACTACCAATTTTGTGATCCGGAACACATATCACCGGCTGGCACGAACCTTATGTTTCAAATAGATTGACTCAAATCACTACCAATTTTGTGATCAGGAACACACTAAATGGATCATCTGAAGTTAAAAACTTGGGCAAGATTATAGTTATGTTTCAAATAGATTGACTCAAATCACTACCAATTTTGTGATCCGGAACACATATCACCGGCCTGCACAAGAGTCGCCCATACTTGTTTGATTTAATGGTTCTGCTTAATGACCGGTATCAAAGCGAAGGCGATCAGGGTTTTGGCAAGGGCGCCCGGAATAAAGGGTATGAACCCTATTGCCAAAACATTCACTCCCTTCATCAGGATGCTCAGCCATAGAAGCCCGCAGGCAAAGATCAGGGCATGTCCGATCAGAAGAGCCGATATTGCCGTTGCGGCATGGTTGTACCAGCCTTTATCACCCAGATATCCCATCATGAACGCGGCGGGGATAAAACCCAACAGATAGCCGCCGGTGGGTCCGGTCAAATGAACAAGTCCGAAGGCGCCGTTGGCGAACACCGGGAAGCCGATGACGCCCATCGCAAGATAGGTCAGCATTGCCGCCAATGCGCGTTTGCGGCCCAGCATGATGCCGGTAAGCAACACACCCAGCGTTTGTCCCGTGACGGGAACGGGCTGAAGCGGGATGCTGATGCGGGATAATGCGGCCATCATAAGCACGGCCGAAAAAAGGATGCCAAACTCGTAAGTGATCGATCTTTCCGAAAAGTTGCTATTTTGTGTCGTGACTTTCATCTGCTGTTCCTCCGTGCTTCATTTTTCATGCGGGAACATAAGAAGATCGACAGAAAATCGAAAGTGAAAATGTTACTTTCCCACATAGAATTAAATAATTTCTACCGTCTACTGCCTGCCCTGCGAAGCCTTGGCGAAGCGGGGTCTACCGCCTACTGTCTACCGTCTTACGGCAGCTGCTTCCCCGCCGCACGGTAAATTTCATACCATTCCGGCCGGGTGAGGGGAACATCGCTTGCTTTGCAGATATTTTTCAGTCGTTCGGGATTCGTGGTGCCGACCACCGGCTGCATTTTTGCCGGATGCCGCAGGATCCAGGCGATGACCAGCGCTTCTTTTGTGACGCCCTTTTCTTTTGCCATACGGTCGAGCACCGCATTCAGTTCGGGGAATGTGGGATGGTCGAGAAAAACGCCATCAAAAAAACCGAACAGAAAGGGCGACCAGGGCTGGATACGGATATCCTTCCGCCGGCAGTATTCCAGGATGCCGCCGTCGTGATCGACGGATGCCGCATTTTCCATGTTCACATTGATCCCGCGGTCGATCATACCGCTGTTCGTGATGGAAAATTGCAGCTGGTTGATGATCAGCGGCTGCTTGACGTATTTTTGCAGGAGCTCGATCTGTCCCGGGTTATGGTTGCTGACCCCGAAATGCCGGACCTTTCCGGATGCTTCCAGCAGATCAAAGGCTTCCGCGACCTCTTCGGGCTCCATCAGCGTGTCCGGACGATGCAGTAGCAGTGTATCGACATATTCTGTTCTCAGGCGTTGCAGACTGGCATCCACGGACGCGAGGATATGTTCTTTGGAAAAATCATAAAACCCTTTACGGATGCCACACTTGGTCTGAATGAGTATTTTCCCGCGCCGTGCCGGGGTGAGTTCGAGGGCGGACGCAAAGACCGATTCGGATCTTCCCGCGCCGTATATATCGGCGTGATCGAAAAAATTGATGCCCGTATCCAGCGCCGTATTCAGGAGCCGGGAGACGTCTTTTACCGGCATCTTTGCAATGCGCATACAGCCGAGAATGATCTCAGAACTTGACAGCTTAGTGCCGGGGAGGGGAAGTGTATTCACGGGATGATCTCCTTATTTATCGGGTCAGATATTTTATGGCTTCATCGGTGTTTTCGACAAAGAAGATCTGGCCGGATTTATTGCTTTCGCGTATAAAATTTCTCAGGCTATTGCTTTTATATTCGCTGAAATCACCGACGATAGCCAGTTTAACATAGTAATTCACGAATTTTTGAAGCATATCACCCGCGAGTCCGGTTTTTAGATCGTAAAAATCCGGGTGCAGATGTCCTTTTTTTATCATGATCCTGCGTGCACCCTGATAATCCGCGTCCGCTAGCAGGTCCAGAGCATCCTGCACACTGGATAGCGCATGATCCGCGCTTTCAAGAGCGGCAATGGTTTTTTCATTGATCTTGATAGTCTTCAATTTCATTGTTCATCCCTTCTTTCATCTCACGGATCTGTCTGTTCAGTTTACGGATATGTATATAGCGTATTACCAGCATCACCAGGATCAGGAGCAGACCCAGTAAGGAGACCAGATAATACTCAATACCGATACCTAAGACAACAAGGATGATCGCCAGGATGGTCGACATCCCGCTCACGAGTTTGCGCGTCTGATTATTCATCGCTGTCTCCTTTCCGGTGCGATCACCGGACATATTTGCTGTTGGATGTTTCGTTCGTCCAAATACCTATTTGAAGCACCCCTGCAACATATTGACGACGGCCACCGGATGTGATCATGAAGTGATACATTAGTAAAAAATACAACAGAACACGCTCTTTTGCAAGATAGTTTCCTCGTGGCTCCTGTTGGTGATTGCCTATTGCGCGCTTATTATTTATTCTTTGTCTCAGGTGCGAATGCAATACCCATATTTCCCAAAAAAAACATTCCAAACGCACCTGCTTTACATTATATTTTAGCGCGGAGCCGCGGGTTGCACGACCTGTCGCGGTAAAGGGTTAAAAATTAAAGGATAAGAGATGTTAAAGCCAATTTCACCTCTCGACGGACGGTATCATAAACGGGTCGAAGTGCTCGGCGATTACTTTTCGGAATATGCCTTAATGGGAGCACGGATCTGGGTCGAACTGCAGTATCTTTTAGCGCTGGATAAAACGGGTGTTTTCCCGCCGCTCAGCAAGCGGGAGATCAAAGCCATCGAAAAAATGGCGGTTTCATTCAAGCAGGAAGATTATCAGAAGATCAAGGATATCGAAGCAAAATTGAATCATGATGTCAAGGCCTGTGAGGTTTTTCTGGTCAACGAGCTTGGGCTCAAGCGTCCGAATATGATCCATTTCGGACTGACATCCGAGGATGTGAACAATATTGCCCATACCCTTCTCCTGAAGAAATACCGGGATGAACAACAGCTGCCGCAGTTGTGCGAATTACTGCAATTGCTTGCGGAAAAGATCAACGAATGGAAAGCCATTCCTTTTCCGGCACGGACACACGGGCAGATGGCTTCTCCGACGACAGCCGGAAAAGAACTGGCGGTTTTTGCTTCACGGCTTCTCCGTCAGTACAAGATCATGAAAACATATCGTTTCCGCGCAAAATGCAACGGCGCCACCGGCAATTATTCGGCTTTTTCCGTAGCGGCCCCGCAGGTTGACTGGATCCGCTTCTCCGAAAAATTCCTTGACAGTCTCGACCTTGATATGAATCCGGTCACCACACAAATTGAGGACCATGACAGTTGGGCGGAGTATTTTTCGACGGTTAGAATAACTAACAGCATTCTGATGGATATGAACGGAGATATCTGGATGTATCTGATGCTGGGTTATCTGAAACAGAAAGCCAAGACCGAGGAGGTCGGATCTTCGACCATGCCCCATAAGGTCAATCCCATTAATTTTGAGAACAGTGAGGGCAACCTGGGTATTTCAAACGCGCTGCTGGATCATTTTTCCGCTAAACTGACCCGTTCACGGCTTCAGCGTGACCTTTCCGACAGCACGGTCGAACGGAATTTCGGTCCTGCCCTGGGACATGCCTATCTTGCCGTGAGCGAAGTGATACGAGGACTGGGAAAATTATCCGTCAATTCTGAATTTTGTGAGAGTGAACTGAATGCATATCCGGAATTGCTGGCCGAACCGATCCAGACCATTCTGCGTCGTGAAGGTTTTGAGAATCCTTATGACATCATGAAGAATCTGACCCGCGGAGGTACCTTTACGATCGCGGATCTCAATAAATTCATTAATTCACTTAAAATATCGGATGATGTCCGCAAAGAACTGGCGGACCTTCGTCCGGTGAATTATACCGGACTTGCCGAAAAGGTCTGTGCTGAAGTTGTCCGAAGTATAAAAAAAGCATGACAAAGGGAAACGCATGAATATCGCCGTTATCGGGTCCGGGGGACGCGAACACGCACTGGCATGGAAACTGAAGGGATCCCCTTTGGCGGATAAAGTCTACGTTCTGCCCGGGAACGGTGGAACAGATAATAATGCTGACGCGGATATTTCCGATTTCCGGGCCTTGCGGACATTTTGTGATAAAAACGGGGTATCACTGATCGTGGTCGGACCCGAGCAGCCGCTGACGGACGGCATCACGGATGCCTTTGAGGATACGGATATTAAGGTTTTCGGACCTTCCGGAGCTGCGGCACAGCTTGAGGGTTCAAAGATCTTTGCGAAAGAATTCATGAAAAAACACGGGGTCGCCACCGCTGATTTTAATGTTTTCACCGGAGAGGACGATCCCACTGCACTGATACGGAATTATAACGGGCATGTCGTGATCAAATATGACGGACTTGCAGCTGGCAAGGGAGTCTATGTCTGTTCTTCGGAAACGGAAGCGAAAGCTGCCATCATGGATATTCTTGACAAATACGGAGCGGATGCGAATTATCTTATTGAAGCAAAGCTTAGCGGACAGGAATTGTCCATCATCGGTATTACGGACGGGAAAAGCATCAACTGTCTCTTGCCGTCCCAGGACCATAAGGCAGCTTATGACGGTGATACCGGACCCAATACCGGCGGTATGGGTGCCTACTGTCCCGCACCGGCGGCCACGGAGGCGGTCCTGGATGAGATCGATGAAAAGATCATACTGCCGACCTTGAACGGTATCGAAGCGGAAGGTTTTTCCTATCACGGTGTGATCTATTTCGGTATCATGCTGACGGAGAAAGGTCCCATGCTGCTGGAATATAATGTCCGCTTTGGGGATCCCGAAACGGAGGTGATCCTTCCGGCGCTGAAAAGCGATCTGCTGGAACTGATCCTGGCATCCCTGGAAGGGGATCTGGATTCGGTCCAGGCGGAATTCCATGATGATTATTTTGTCGATGTTGTTTTGACCTCCGCCGGATATCCGGGGAAATACGAAAAGAACAAGGTTATTCGGGGAGTGGAAGATCTTTCACATGAAACATTGTGCTTTCATGGAGGTACACGCAGAGAAGGGGACACGTTCCTGACATCCGGCGGACGGGTACTGAACATCGTATGCCACGCTCCCGAACTGGCGGAAGCGGTCCGGACCTGCTACCGTGAAGTTGAAAAGATAGCTTTTGACGGTAAGACATTTCGAAAAGATATCGGGCACAAAGCATTATCTCATAAGCGACGAGAATGATGAAAAGAACAGCATCATATATTCTTCTGGGAATTCTGATGACAGTCCTGACCGGCTGTATTGAATATCGCGAGGAAATATGGCTGAACAAGGACGATTCCGGCTGGCTGACATTCCAGATCGGACTTCCGCTCCATACCGGTATCGAGGAAAGTGAGATCGCGCAGCTTTCCATCGTTTCGCAATGCGATTCCGTGGACGGCATGTCAGTGATCGGTACGGGCGCACGCGAGGAGGACGGTGTTACCTGGATCCACGCCGATGTTGCTTTCGACCATATCCTGTTACTCAACGAAGTTAAAAATAAATGGTTCGGGCATATTTCCCTGGAAAAGGAAGAAGAGGGTGTGCGCTATTTTAAACGTGTCATTTCCATGAGCGATACGATCAACGCAAACAGTAACAGGTTCGGCAGAGCACTCAAATATGCGGCACTCGGCCAATATGCCTGGATCTATATTACGCACTTCCCGGATGATATCTATACCTCGAATGCTGCACTCATGCAGACCGATACCTTGAGCAATACCGTTACATGGGAATACAATCTGGCTTCGTTGATCAATGATAAAAAGACCATGATCGTACGTTACCGGTATCAACCCGGTTTTTTTGAACAGGTAAAAAACCTCTTAAAACGAAAAAACTAGTATGAAAAAACGCATAGCGATATTTATTTCGGGACGTGGCAGCAACATGGAAGCGATCGTCAGGCAGGCGCGGAACGGGATGTTGCGTGATGTCATCGAGACCGTTCTGGTTTTTTCAAACAGACCGGATGCCGCCGGTCTGAAGATAGCCGAAGATATGGGGATAAGTACGGCATGTATCCCATCCGCGGGGAAAAAACGCGAGGAATTCGACCGTGAAGTATTGCATTTACTCCAACCGTTAAATATTGATCTCATCGTTCTCGCCGGATATATGCGTCTTTTGAGTCCGGTCCTGATCCGGGCTTATCCGGACAGGATCGTCAATATCCATCCGGCGGATACCCGCGCTTATCAGGGAGTTGACGCCTATGCCTGGGCTTTTGAGAACAAACTTCCCAAAACCTATGTTACGGTACATTTTGTGGATGAAGGCATGGATACGGGCGAGATCATCGCGCAGCGGGAATTGAATATAAAAGGATTGAGAACCCTGGAACAGATCGAAGAAAAGGGACTGGCATTGGAACATGAAATGTACAGTGAAGTTCTGAGAGATATTTGTAAAAATACATAACAGCCGATCCGAAGGACGGATCGGGAGGAGAAAACATTAATGTGCGGAATACTTGGGATAAGCGGTTTTGAGGATGTATCCGGCGAACTGGTGAACGGACTGGTCTCGATCCAGCATCGCGGCCAGGATGCTGCCGGAGTTCTGACTTACAACGAAGGACGTTTTCATATTCATAAGGGTAACGGATATGTTTCGGATGTGTTCCGGAAAGTACCCTTATCCAGACTTACGGGTAATATCGGTATGGGTCATGTGCGCTATACGACCATCGGGTCCACCGAAGCGATTGACGCACAGCCTTTTGCGGTAAATTATCCATTTGGGATCGCAATGGTGCATAACGGAAATGTGATCAATTTCGTTAAATTGAGAGAAGTCCTGAATGATGAATATCACCGTATGGTGGAAACCTCCAACGATGTTGAGTTGCTTCTGTACACATTCGCGACCTACCTTCAGGAAAAGAACCTGAAAAATATTACCATCGAAGATCTATATGAAAGCGTTGAATTTGTACAAGAACACGTAAAGGGTGCTTATTCCTGCATTACATACATTAAGGGTATAGGTTTTCTTGCATTTACCGATCCTTACGGGATCCGACCGCTCATCCTTGGTAAAAAAGAAACGATCAAGGGAACGAAATACATTTTTTCATCCGAAACATCGGTCTTTGATTACCTGGGTTATGAATATGTACGTGATCTGGAAGCCGGTGAAGCTGTATTCATTGATACAAACAATCAATTACACTCGCGCATCCTGAAACGTACAAGACCCTCATTCTGCGTGTTTGAATATATCTATTTTGCCCGTGAGGACTCCGTATTCCGCAACCGTCTTGTTGCTACCGAGCGCGTTCGCATGGGTAAGGCGCTGAAGGAGCGACTTGAAGAGGCCGGCGTGAAACCGGATATTATTATTGACGTGCCGACATCCGCATATTTCTTTGCATCGGGACTGGCGGAGAAACTGGATGTGCCTTACCGGCGCGGACTGGCGAAGAACCGTTTTGTCGGACGCAGTTTCATTACCCCAACGGAAGAGTTAAGACGCCGGGTGGTTCGCCTCAAACTCAATCCCATACGTGATATTGTACGGGATAAGAAGATCGCCGTGATCGATGATTCCATTGTGCGGGGTACGACATCCCGCCATATTGTCAATATGTTGAAGGAATACGGCGCCAAAGAGGTGTATTTTATTTCTGCATCACCGCCGGTCAAATTTCCTTGCATCTACGGTATCGATATGTCCGTTAAAAAAGAGCTGATCGCCGCCAATAATACCATTGATGAGATCGCTGAAAAACTCTGCTGCAACAAGGTCATTTATCAAACCCTTGAAGGGTTGCGCAAGCTCTATCATGATCTCCCGATCTGCGATGCCTGTTTCTCGGGAGAATATCCGACCGGTATTACACAGGAAATATTAGACCAGATCGAAGAAGAAAAAATGAGATCCAACAGGGTCTGAGTATCCGAAACACGAACGAAAGGAGCATGATATGTCACAAAATGAAAAAATTACCATGAAAGGACTGACCTTCGATGATGTCCTCATCGTTCCGGCCAGAAGCAAGGTCCTGCCTTCGGATGTATCGACCGAGACCTTTCTTACAAAGAACATAAAACTGAATATTCCTTTCGTTTCCGCTGCCATGGATACGGTTACCGAAGCACAACTGGCGATCGCTATCGCGCAGGAAGGCGGACTCGGTTTTATTCATAAGAACATGAGCATTGAGCGGCAGGCATCCGAGGTGGACAAGGTCAAACGTTCCGAAAGCGGCATGATCATCAACCCCATTACGATCGCGCCGGAAAAACCCATCGGGGAGGCGCTGGAACTGATGTCACGCTATTCCATTTCCGGCGTACCGGTCGTGAGCAAAGGGAAACTGGTCGGTATTATCACCAACCGCGACCTGCGTTTCATTACGCCGGACGACTTTCTGGCCAGGGTGTCGGAATACATGACCTCCGAGAATCTTATAACCGCACCCATGGGGACAACCCTGGAGGAAGCTGTCAAACCGCTGCAGAAGCATCGTATCGAAAAACTGCCGGTGGTAGATAAAGACGGACATCTGAAGGGACTGATCACGATCAAGGATATTCGCAAAAAAATGAAATACCCCAAAGCCGTCAAGGACAATGTCGGCCGTTTGCGGGTCGGCGCTGCTATTGGGGTGACAGGGGATTTTCTGGAGCGCGTATCCGCGCTGGTAGAAAAAAATGTCGATGTGATCACGCTTGATACGGCACACGGTCATTCCGAAAAGGTGATGGATGCCGTGAAAGCGATCAAGCGGAGGTATCCGGAACTGCCTTTGGTGGTAGGGAATGTGGCAACCTATGAAGCTGCCCGCGATCTTGCGGCCATCGGCGCCGACTGCATCAAAGTCGGCATCGGTCCCGGATCCATTTGTACGACCCGGGTGGTCGCCGGTGTGGGTGTGCCGCAACTGAGTGCTATCGTGGAATGTGCCCGCGCGTCACGGGAAACCGGCGTTCCGTTGATCGCGGACGGCGGGATCAAATACTCGGGCGATGCGGTCAAAGCACTCGCGGCCGGTGCCGCGGTGGTCATGATCGGTTCGCTGTTCGGCGGTACCAAGGAATCGCCGGGTGAAGTTGAACTCTATCAGGGACGTCGTTTCAAGGTCTATCGCGGCATGGGTTCGCTCGCGGCAATGCGGGAAGGGAGCTCGGACCGGTATTTTCAGGACGGGAAAAGTGCCGGCGGTAAATATGTACCGGAAGGTATCGAAGGACGTGTCCATTACAAGGGCGAACTGGCGGATGTGGTCTTTCAACTGGTCGGCGGACTCCAGAGCGGTATGGGTTATGCCGGATGTCAGAGCATCGAAGAATTAGGTAAAAAAGCACAGTTCGTTCAGATCACTAATGCGGGACTCCGGGAAAGCCATGTACATGATGTGCTTATTACGAAAGAAGCACCGAATTACTGGGTGGAGGAGAAATGATTGATAATTGAGAAAGGACAATTGACAAAGGACAATTGACAAAGGACAATTGACAAAGGATAATTGACAAAGGACAATTGATCAAATAAACCTTCAATCGCACAGCGCTGTCATCCCGACCGAAGTGAAGACGCCGGAGGCGGATGAACGCAGTGGAGGGATCCCTTCTATTGCACGACAATGTTAAAGATATGGAAGTTAAGAAGCCGGGAAATTCGGCATTTCGACAACTCAACATTCTTTTAGTCTTTGAACAATTTTAAATTTTGAATCTTAAATTATAAATTACAAATCATAACATCAACAAATCAACAAATCAACATAAAGGACACCCCATCATCAACTCAACACCTCAACACCTCAACGACTCAACATTAGTATTACATACTTGCTGTGCGGTGTGTGCCGCTGCCTGTGCGGAACGTTTGCGCGCAGAGGGTCTGGAGCCGGTTTTATTCTTTTCCAATTCCAATATTGCACCCAGGGAAGAATACGATCTGCGCCTGAATGCGGCAAGACAACTTGCCGCGGCCAGGGATCTGGAGCTGATCGAAGACAAATATGATCATGCTGCCTGGCTGAAAGCGATCGAGGGATATGAGGAGGAACCCGAAAAAGGGAAGCGTTGTGAACGTTGTTTTGATTTCAGTTTTGGGCGGACCGCCGCATACGTTCGCGAGCATGGGTATGAAGGTTTTACCAGCACATTGACCGTGAGTCCGCATAAGGTCAGTCGCATGGTCTTTGCCGCCGGGAAAAAATACCCGGAATTCATCGATCATGATTTTAAGAAGAAGGACGGATTCAGACGCTCGCAGATACTCAGCCGTGAACTCGGACTGTATCATCAGCATTATTGCGGTTGCGAGTTCAGTCTGAAAGAAGCAAAAAGTAAAAAAAGGAAAGTATAAAAGATGCAAAACAACAGTATTTTAATTCTTGATTTCGGCTCGCAGTATACCCAATTGATCGCCCGGCGTATTCGGGAGGCCAATGTTTATTGTGAAATACATCCTTTTAATATGCCTTACGATGATATTGTCGCATTTTCTCCGGCCGGCATTATCCTTTCCGGCGGTCCGTCAAGTGTGTACGGACCGGATGCCCCGCACCCGGATCCGCGCATCTTCGAAATGGGATCGCCTCTCCTTGGCATCTGTTACGGACTGCAGCTTATCAGTCAGCATTACAAAGGAAAGGTCGCGCCCGCGGCACAGCGCGAATATGGCAGGTCGCAGCTGGCGATCGATGAATATGAAGGGCTTTTCGACGGTATTCCGAAGGAACGATCTCTGACCGTCTGGATGAGTCACGGCGATCGCGTTGATACCTTACCGCAGGGATTTAAGGTCATAGCCCATACCCAAAGCGCACCGGTCGCCGCGATCCGGCATGCAAAGGAAAAGATATTTGCCATCCAGTTCCATCCCGAAGTTGTGCATACCGAATCCGGCAGCCTCATTCTGGAAAATTTCGCGGTGCGGATATGCGGCTGTGTGCAAGATTGGACCCCCGCGAATTTTATTGAATCCGAGATACAGAAGGTCCGTGACACGGTAGGGGACAGGCAGGTCATCTGCGGTCTGTCCGGCGGTGTGGATTCCTCGGTGGTTGCCGTTCTGCTTCATCGGGCGATCGGGGATCAGCTGACCTGTGTGTTCGTGAACCACGGACTTCTGCGTCTGCACGAAGCGGAGCAGGTCCAGAAGACCTTTCGCGACCGTTATCGCATTAAACTGGAATATGTGAATGCCGAAGACCGCTTTCTGCATGCCCTTTCCGGTGTGACCGATCCCGAAAAGAAGCGTAAGATCATCGGGAATCTGTTCATTGATGTGTTCGAAGAGACCGCCAAAGGTCTGGGTGATTTTGACTTTCTCGCCCAGGGAACCCTGTATCCGGACGTGATCGAATCCGTATCCTTTAAGGGTCCATCCGCGACCATCAAATCGCATCACAATGTCGGCGGACTGCCGGAAAAGATGAATTTCAAACTGATCGAGCCCCTGCGGGAACTGTTCAAGGATGAGGTCCGAAGAGTTGGGAGAGAACTGGGCCTGGATGATGAACTGCTGATGCGGCATCCTTTTCCCGGACCGGGACTGGGAGTGCGTATTCCGGGTGTCGTCACGAAAGAACGCTGTGACATGCTGCGCGAAGCGGATCATATCGCCATGGAGGAACTCAGGAACAGCGGCTACTATGATAAGGTCTGGCAGGCATTTTGCGTACTGCTGCCCGTGCGGTCGGTCGGTGTTATGGGAGATGAACGTTCCTACGACTATGCGGTGGCGTTCCGTGCGGTCACCAGTCAGGACGGCATGACCGCCGACTGGGCGCATATTCCTCACGAGATCCTGTCACGTATATCCAATCGTATCATTAATGAGGTCAAGGGCATCAACCGGGTGGTATACGATATCAGTTCCAAGCCTCCCGCGACGATCGAGTGGGAGTAACGGGTATCCGCGAATGACCGGACTTCGCGCTACAAGCTGCGTCCGGCAGACATGAATTATTACGGATTATTATATAGTGTCAGTGAAAAAAACCGCCCAAAGACGTCATAACACCTTTTGGGGATAGGTGTTATGACGAAGGATAAGGAGGGAAGTAATTGTTGTGTGTATCGAATATATGACCCGTCACATAAATAGTTCCCGAAAATTCAAAATAATTACAAATATTTCAAAAAAAGATCCTTTTTGCCTTCGAATTTTTGTAAAACGGCTCACATGACAGGTTGGGCGAAATAGAAAAGTAAAGAAGAGGCTGAGAAGATAAGAAGATAAGAGGATAAGAGGATAAGAAGTTTGGTTAAAGGGACATCTTTATCCTTAAACCCCGAAGGGGTTGAATAACAGTAAAGAGAAGCACCCTTTCCGACCAACCCCAAAGGGGTTGAATAACAGTAAAGAGAACCACCTCCTCCTGCCAACCCCGAAGGGCTTGAATAACAGTAAAGAGAAGCACCTCCTCCTGCCAACCCCGAAGGGCTTGAATAACAGTAAAGAGAACCACCTCCTCCTGCCAACCCCGAAGGGCTTGAACAACAGTAAAGAGAAGCACCTCCTCCTGCCAACCCCGAAGGGCTTGAATAACAGTAAAAAGAACCACCTCCTCCTGCCAACCCCGAAGGGCTTGAATAACAGTAAAAAGAACCATCTTCTCCTGCCAACCCCGAAGGGGTTGAATAACAGTAAAAAGAACCATCTTCTCCTGCCAACCCCGAAGGGGTTGAATAACAGTAAAGAGAAGCACCTCTTCCGACCAACCCCAAAGCAACGGTGTTAAGAATCAAGTTCAAAATCAGAATTTTTGAGTGAAGAGTTCAGTGCAACGATCATTTTTCTCATAACAGCGGTTAAAGCAACTTTGCTTGGACAGTG
>Ga0334884_1000848_pt1 | contig 51853 bp, 40 predicted proteins | sample GraSluR1_MG_7_FD_207215 | JGI IMG/M metagenome (GOLD analysis project Ga0334884, IMG submission 207215) | Sludge microbial communities from methane-producing bioreactor in Wageningen University, Netherlands - Granular Sludge_12_05 R1 | ecosystem: Engineered > Bioreactor > Anaerobic >... | reverse complement strand
ATTTTGTTATCTCATAAGTGTTATCTTCTTTTAATTCAAAAGTATAATCTTTATAATTATTACAAGCAGTAAGTGTTAAAAAGACAGATACAATTATCAATATGTTAATTATTTTTTTCATTATTGTTCTCCCCACTCATTTTTCCATCACTAAATTTTAAATCTTCATCACGCAGTTCGCTACTAAAAACATTAGCCACTGGCGGAAATGCAAACAAACTAATAATCCCAAGGATAAACAAGATATTTATCTTACGTAAAACCAAATAACTTTTTAAAATCATTTCTTCTCTCCCTTTCCTTTTTTTAAAAAACACCTATATATTATTATTATTATTATATGTCAAGTTTTTTAAAAAAGGGAATTCAAAAAAGATTTGTTTTCGTAACATACTAACCTTAATTACAAAACCTTAAAGCATTATTCTTTAAGGTTTAAGTTGCTAACTCTATAACATTTTACTTCTTAACTCTTCACTAGAAAAACTAGATAATTTTGAAAGAGGTATATCTAAAACACTTAACGCTCCTGTTACTCCTTCTTGATGCATTCTATATAATGCTCTAGCATAAGCTACCATTATACTACTAGTAAACTCAGGATTACTATCAAGTTTAACATTCAACTCTAAAACATGAGAATTTTTACTATAAGTATTACCACTTCTTATAACAAAACCAGCATGAGGCAGAGTACTATGTTTTTCTTTTAATTCTTCTAACGAAATAAAATGTGTAATAACATCATAATCAGAAAAATAATTAGGCATTGTTCTAATTTCTTTATCAACTCTTTTTCTTTCTGCTTCAGTGTCTTTTTCTAATACTACAAAACATTCTCTTAAATGTTTTTCACGAGCAGAAAAATCTTTTGTTTCACCTTTTCTAACACTATTAAGTGCATCATCAAGCGGAACTGTATATTGTCTAGCATCAACTACTCCCTTGATTCTTCTAATTGCATCAGAATGTCCTTGTGAAACTCCTTTACCCCAAAATGTATAATCTTTTCCATTTGGTAAAATACTTTGAAATAAAACTCTAGCAATAGATAAAATGCCCGGATCCCATCCAACAGATATTAAACCTAATGTATTTGAAGTTTTACCAATTTTATCCATTTGGCTAAAATACTCAGGGATTTTAGCGTGAGTATCAAAAGAATCTAAAGTATTAAAGTCTTTTAATAATTCAGGTCCTTGTAAGGGTAAGTCAGTTGCTGAACCTCCACACAAAATTAATACATCTATTTTATCTTTATACTCTTTTATTTTAGTTGAACTAATTGTTTTTTTTGTTAGAGTAGAAATATTTTCTCTTCTTGAAAAAATCCCAACTAACTCCATATCACTTGAATTAACAACCGCTAATTCAACACCTTTTCCAATGTTTCCATAACCATATATTCCAATTCTAATCTTCGCCATTTTCTTTACTTTTCCCCCTTAAATGTGCAATTCTTTTCTTTTAAGCCAAAATGACTCGTTTGGTTTTAATATTAAAATATCAATAGGTCCTCCAACTGTTTTATAAGTTTGAAAGAACTTCATTGTATCAACAGTAGTTTTAATCGCAAAAGTTGCGAAATCAACTCCATCTTGTAAAGACAAAAAATCCCAAGGAACGTTTAATTCAGGCATTACTGTAACATCGTCTTGACTAACAAGTAACCCATTTTCAATTTTCTTTTCAATACTATCTTTATTTAAAGTAATATTATTTAAATTAATAACTTTTTCAGGTGAAGTAATATATGCATGTTTTATTAATCTTGTTAGAACTTGAATCTCACCATCCCAAGTAGCCCCACAAGTATCTTCACTTGGAATTGGTACGATATTCTTAGTTAATAAATGCACTTTATAAACTTTTCGTTTATTATCTTTATATCCTGCAACATGAAAAAATACATTCATTTTAACTTTAGCTTTGGTTAAGTAATCAACTAATAACATTGGTACTTCATCAATTGATACATCATTGTCTAAGATTCTTCTATCAAAGTCATTGATATAATAACTTATCATTTTTTTATCATACACAACATCCCCACAAGCAGAAATACCAATTCTATTCTTACATAAAAATGTTTTATAAGAAGTATCAAGATAATGAATACCAGGGTTTGTTACTGTTTGTCCTTCTTTTTGAGTAGTTACAGCATAAGTCATTCTCGAATCACTTGCCATAACTATGCCTTCATTTGTATAAACTGTGATTATTAAAGACATTTTAAATACCATCCTTTTTTTTATTTTTCAAATTGATTAACTTATCAATTAATATTACTAAAATTAAGCCTACAGGCAAACTAACCACCAAGCCTATAAGTAAAACATTCAGACTATAAAACTCGAATACAAGCGAAATTAAGGTCCCTAAAACTGAATATAAAACAAACGTAATAAGATATATCCAAATATTTTTAAAACTTAAACCGAAACTATCAATTTTATAAATTCTTTTAAAAATCACACAAATAACTAATATTATACTAATTAATAATTCAATATACCAATACTCAATAAAAATACTTAAAAGTAAAACTGCTAATAAAAAATAATTAGTTTTATCTAAATAATAAAATTCTTTAAATACTTTAAAATATTCTTTTAAACTACATTCTTTTTTTTGGTAAAAGATAATTATTTGGTTTAAACAAATAACTATTACAAAAACAAGCATAACTAAAGTAAAATAATTAATAATTAATTTTAAAGTTTCCATATTAGTTTATCTCTTCAATTAAATTATTAAACAAATTAATATTATCAAGCCAACTAAAATATACAGTATTTTCAAATAAACTATCTAGATATACAATTCTTGTTTTATTGATTGCTATATAATTTATTTTTTGAAAAACTGGCAATTCAATAGCTTCTATTAATAATAAATCTTGTAAAGATTGATAAATCAAAGATCTTTCTAGATCATCTAATTCTACCATTAATTCTTCAATTAATATATCAATATCATTATTATTTAACTTAAAATAATTAAATTGATTAGCATCAGTTCCAATTGCAGCTGAATGATATCTCTCTTCAACATTAATAGTTTTAATATCAGAAATAAATTGAATAAAGAAATCAGCTTTATCATCTTTAACATCCATTACAAATTCAGCTTCGGTTTTACTATATACTAATTCTAAAGTAATTCCTTTTGTATCTAAAACAGCTTTAACCTCAGTTGCAAGACGATTTAAAGAAGTCGTAGCATATGGTGAGATATATAGTTTATAAGTTAATTTATTATTCTCACTAGCTGCTGTGAATTTTTCTAAACTAGTGTTATAGCTATAACCATTAGTAGTCAATATTTCAACAAAAGCATTTAATGCACTAGTTTGTTTATCTGGCATTAAAGTATCTTCATTATAAATTTCAACCTCATCTTTACTGTTATAAATATATTCATTAGGATTATTTAAAGCAATGCTTTTACAATCATAAAAACTATTAAGCATTTCTGCTTGATGACCTAAAGTATTTGTTAGAGCTTTAAAACGATAACTAGCAAATAACATCAAAAATGCATATCTAACATCATCATCTGTTATATTTTCTTTATTAATTCCTAAATAACCATAACCTTCATAAAAACTTTTTTTCAAAGCTATATCTTCATTCGCTTTTAAATCAATAATAGTTGATGCTAAAAGCGGACTTGAAATCATATCTATTGTTCCATTTTCTAAAGAAGTTTTTAATTCAGAAGTTATTATTTTTCTAAACTGCACATATTTAAGTAGTGCTTCACCTAAATAATAATCTTTATTAGCTTCAAAATAAATTGTATTATTTTCTTCTTTAACAAACTTATAAGCACCTAATCCGTAAAAAACAGTTTTTTCTTTGATTTGGTCTAAGTTTTCTCTTTCAACACCAAAACTATTTGTTTGATAATCATAACCTAAAACTTTAAAAGCATTTCTTGGTACTAAGAATAAATTCATGAATTTATAAATATCTTGTGCTTTAAAAGACGCAGTTTCAATACTTAAAGATAAATCATTTATTCTTACGATTCCGCTTATATTATTAACAGACTCACTAGAACTAGCCTTTGCTAGAGCAAGACGGACAACATCCATAACTTCTTCATTAAAATAATTAGGGTTTTTATATAGAATATAACCTAACATCTGATAATCATAATCATATTGCAAAGCTAAATCACTTATTACTTCTGCTTCTGTTTTACTACTAGAATCATAGGCTACATCACGCCTATAAAGAGCTGCGAAAGCATCTTTTGGATATTCAAAAATACTTTGGTAAAGTGAGCCTTCAGCAAACTCAGTTTTCATCTCTTCCATCTTAAAATATAACTTTTCATAAATAAAATCTCTAATATCAGCAATCGAAGCACTTGATAGATTATTTAATTCAGCTTCTACCTCACCATCAGTAATACTTTCAAATAAAGGATTGTTTAATTGATAATTCTTTAGCCCAACTATATCTAGTTCATTAAGTAACACTTCTCCATCATATGTTTTATCTAATAAAACATATAATGAAAAAATCAAATCATCGATTACAGCAGCGTCCCCATTTGAATATACTATACCTTCTTTTAAAGTAATTGTATAAACTGCACCATTTGATTGATTTAAACTAATACTTAAATCTGCAATACTTTGATAAGTATAATTATTACCATTATACTCTTCTTCTAAAACACTACTTCCAACTAACTTACCACTTCTTGAAAAAAGCACTACTGGAGTATGAACCATTTTCACAACATCTAAACTTCTTTTATCAAAAAAGAATGGATTATAATTACTACTCAAATTATCATAGCCAATAACTAATGGAGTTGGTGTAATTATCTTATCAGGATTATCATCCTTTTTCCCACAACCACTTAATACTAATACACATAGTGTGATTAAAATAATTATTAAATTTTTATTTAGTTTCATTTCTTTAATCACTCCTTTTAAATTTTTAAAAATTAAAAGCTTATTTTCTTTTTATCTAAAATAATTAAAACAATTCCAAAAACTATTAATATAATGCTTAAAAATTGTGAAGGTGAAATAATAATAAAACTGCCTCTATCATCGCCTCTTAAAAATTCTATCAAAAATCTAAAAGTCCCATAACTTATCGCATAGATCATAAACTCTTTTTTCTTAACAATATATTTTAAAACTATAAATAAACCAATCAAAAAAACCATTTCAAAAAGCTGGGTTGGTAACACCTTTACACCTTCTTCTAAATGCGGGAAATGAACTCCTAAAAAACTAGTAGTTGTAACTCCATAACAACATCCCGCCATAAAGCAACCAAGTCTTCCAATTGCATGAGCTATTAGTAAAGGTAGAGTAAATATATTAAGTAAATTCAAAACATTATTTTTTTCTTCTTTTAACATGAACTTAGAAAGCACAACAAAAGCAATTACACCAAAAAACAATCCACCAAAGAAAGTTAATCCATATAGCTTAAATTCACCAGTTTCAATAAAATGAAAAATCAAGTCGAATAAAACAGCTCCAACATAAGCTAATATCAAAGAAAGTACTAAAACAACTAGTATTTGATTAACTCTAGTTTTTCCATATTTATGCTTTACTTCTAAAGCATAAATTACCATCCAAACCATCACTAATACACCAATACTTAATAAAATATCATAAGTGTTGATATAGACACCAAAAAAATCAATTTGTGGTTTCACTAAACACCTCAGTAAAAATATTATATTTGAGTAGTTTATCATTAAAATCTTTATAGTCAAAATAATAATCTAACGCTTGGTTTAATTCTTGCATACTTTTGTTTTCATCATCAAAGAAATACACTTCTTCTGAAACACTCGAAGTAACAAAATTTTCAGTGAAAATATCACCATTTCTTGGATTATAACAATATCCATCTTCATCTGATATAATATTTCGTCCAAATTTATAAACTCTTGTTAAATTAAACAAATCATGAATAGTCTTACAAATATCTGTTTCACTTCTAACTTTTGTAATAACATTTGTTTCATTAACTCCACTTTTATCATAAATGATAAAAGGTACTTGTTGATTAGTTTGTCTGTATAATAATTTCTTTTCATATTCTTCTAAATCAGAATTTAAAAAACTAATTGGATTTAATTCATTAACAAACGCATCTTTATTATCAAAGAAATCATCATAACTCATACTAGCACTATGGTCTCCATAAAGCATTACGATTGTATCTTCTGCTAACCCTACTTCTTCTAAATAACTAAGCGCACTACCAATACAGTAATCTAAATAAACTATATGTCTTAGATAATTAATTAATAAACCTTGCATTAAGACTCTACCTTCAAAGCCTAACATGTCTTCTAAAGTAGGCATGTTTTCATCATTTGAAAATGGTGTATGGCAAGATACTGTAATCGGAAAAGCAAAACTATTTATTCCTTGTAAACTCTTTACTTTCATAATATCAATAGTTTCTTTCAATAAATCTTCATCATTAATCCAACTATGGATTAATGCATATTGAGATGCATCAAAATCTTCTAAGCCGATATGATCATCAAAGCCATATATTTCTTCATGGATTCGTCCACGATTATAAAAACTCTTAGTATTACCATGAATTGAAAAAGTATAATAACCTTTATCTTTAAAATGATTAGGCATTGAATCATATGGTTGATCTATATAATTAAAAACTGTGATTCTATCTCCAGTTGGATAAAGGCCTGTCATTGTTGTAAACTCTGCATCAGAAGTATTTCCAATTCCTACTGAATTATAAAAGTTTTGAGCATAGTAAGTCGTGCCAATTTTTTCTCCACTTATTCCTAATAAATTATCAATATTAGGTGTAACTGAATAATACTCTATTTCTTCTTCACTATTTTCAACTGCAATCTTTAAACCAATACAATAATTATTCAAAGATTCAGCTTGAATCAAAAGTAAATTTTTACCCTCATATATTCCACTATTTACTTCATCACTTAAATATGTATTTAGTTTCTCTAATACTTCTGTTTTTTTATCTTCAAAATTCCTTACTTCACCCGGAAAAATAGCTTTAAATGCATCATAAAAATAATAATTATAAAGTCCAACAGTTTGAATTCCATAAAGAGGATAATCATTATCCTCATACCAAGTATCCTCTATTTGATATGCATGAATACTAACAACATTTATCATTAATAAAACTGAAATGATTGTTAGAGAGATGCCTAAATAAATTCTATTTTTAGGAATATCAAAACTAGCAGTTTTAAATTCTTTTTCTTTTCTTTTTTTATTAAAAAACTTAATAAACATTATAACAACTACAACTGCAGGAAACAGTGCAAAGAACTGAGCATTAGCAATCAAAACACTCAATGCTCCTAAAACAAAATCAATTATCATTCCACCACCCCCAGGGTTAGTAAATGAATCTAGATTTGAAAAAGTAAACATCATATTATAATTATAAAAGTAAATACTCATTAAAACACTTAAGACGCTTAGGACAATAGTCACAATCATTAAATATCTACATCTTTTAAAATCAGATTTAATAAACAAAACTCCTAATGCTAAAAAGAACAACATTACTCCGAAGTCGCCAATTATATAATTAACAACCATAAAGAAAGTTCTATCATAAGGACTTAAGTTTTTATTAAAAATTGTAGTTGTTTGAAGAAAACCATTTATCATATTTAACACAATAAAAGTTGCTATATAGATCATTTGTTTTCTTTTATCTTTTTGGTCCATTTTTTTTTTTTTACAAACCTTTCTTTTTAATCATTTGGTAGTTTATTGCAAAAAGTGCGATAACTATTAAAGTAAGAAATATATTTACTAAAATATTCGCTACTTCAAACCATACAAAAACATTATATGTTATAACTCCTATAAAAGTTAGAAAACTTTTAAATCTAAACATTCCTAAAACAAAACCTAAAAAACTACTAACTAATACACTTAAAATTAAAAACCATAAATCAATAAAATTAAAAAATTCTATGGATTGATAGATAATAAAAATCCATATATAATAATACACCAAACCAAGAACTATTAATAGTATTATTTCAAAAACAAGTAAAGTATAATCAAGAAAAACTTTAGTCCTAGTAATCCCAATTGACAAACTCTTTTTTAAATAACCATTAAAGATATCATAAGCGCTCATTCCACTAATTATTCCAAAAAATAAAAATATATATTTTACAATAATATTGAAATTTACCCATTTAGAAATACTAAATCTTTCAATCTCATTTTGAAATAAAGCTAATAAGAATAATACTACAGCTCCAACAACTAAATAATTTATAACTTTTGAATGTTTTCTTTTTTTCATAAGTAATCCTCTATTTGGTAAAAACTTAAAACTTCACATTTACCAAGACGTTTACATTCTTTAATGTTATCGTTATTTAAATTATAAATTATAGTTTTATCTACACAATCAAAAACTTTTTCTTTTAAAATATCCTCATTTGATGGATAATCATCAACTAATACAAACGTATCTTTTTTAGGATCAATTATTCTTACATTATTAAAATCATCTAAAATTATTACTTTATCTAAAGTACCCTCAAAACAAGCAAGACTATCTAAACATATAAACGCAATACCTTCTGCATTAATATCAGTAATTCTTCTAGCAATTTCTTTTTTCTCATTAATTTCTTTTACATTAATTGTTGGATTACTAACTATTAACATTTGTTTTTCAAGTGCATAAGCAAATGCACAATTCAAAAACGTATTCCCTTTTTGAGTAAAAATATATCTATTTTTAATCTCACATTCACATCTAGTTTGTAGTGTTTCAATTGTTTCTTCAAACTTTTTTATATCTAAACACTTTTTATAACGTTTATAAATATCAGACTTTACATTTTTTGCTTTGATTGAATTGATATAACTATCTTTAAAATTTAAATAAACTCTAGCTTTAAAATAATCCTTATCATCAAATAAATCAATATCATTCATAAAACAAGTATTTTGATTTTCTTTAATCCCGTTTAATTGATTAATAAAGATTCTAACTGTTTCTTTATTTCTTGAAAAAATACCCCATCTTTCATCTGGTAAAATTTCAAAATTCAAAATATATTTATCTATTTCTAGATGTTTTATTTTTATTGAAGTTATACTCATATTTTTTTCCTTACATAATTTATTTATATATCACTCATTATACTTCATTTTTAAAAAAAAATAAAGTTTAAACTAAAAAAAGCCCACACTAGGTGAGCTTATTTTAAAATTTTTAGTCACTATAGCCCCATACAATCGGTCTATTATTAGGATTAAAGTTTAAATCCCAACCTGTAGGTGCACTTTCTGTCTCAGCATAGATAAGCAATAAACTACAACCATTAAATGCATGATAGCCAATTTGATTAACTAATTCAGGAATTCTAATTTCTAAAAGGCTACTACAATTCTTAAAAGCACTGTCTTCTATACGATTTGTATTAGCTGATAAATATACTTCAGACAAGGCTTCACAATTTTCAAAAGTAGAACTTCTAATAATTACAACTTCACTTGGGATTATCATAGATGTTAGCCCAACACAATTAATAAAAGCATGTGTACCTAAATAAGAAAGTGCTGATGATAGACTAATAGATGTTAAACTATTACATGTGTTAAAGCAAGAATTTCCTATTGAAACAACACTATTAGGAATAATTACATTATTCAAATTAACACATTTTGAAAAACTACCAACACCGATTGTTAAAAGACCTTGATTCATATTAACCACTCTTAATGAATTGTTTTCTAAAAAAGCAAAATCAGGAATAGCTGTAACACCACTAGGTATTGAAATCTCATCAAGACTTTGACAATATGCAAAACAAGAATCTCCTAATAATACTAACGAATCTGATAATTCAATTGAAACTAAATTGTAACAATTATTAAAAGCAAATTCATCAATTGTTATAACAGAATCAGGTAATGCAATTTGATATAAACTACTGCACCCAGAAAAAGCAGAAACTCCAATTGAGATAACCGTTGATTCTTCTTCAAAGATAACAGTTTCTAAATTAATAGCATTGAAGAATAATTTATTAGGAATTTCTCCTATACTATTAGCAATCGTAATATCTTCTAATACTTCATTTTCTTTAAAAGTTTCAGCTAAAACTTGATTTACAACTTTCCCACTTATTTCACTTGGTATACTAACCTCAGTTAAACTAGGATCAACTAGTCCATATATACAAAGAGTTTCATCATTTTTTAAAGCTACTTTAAAAGTTTCATTTTCTAAAAGACCATCAAAGCCTAACAAAAGCGGTCTATTACAAGAATTAAAATCCATTGACCATGTTAATGGAATTTCTAAAGCCTCAACAAATATTTTTATAGAATTACAATTAAAGAAAGCATTTGAATTAATTACCATAACCGATTCAGGAATTATAATATATTCAATGTTCTTGCACCCAGCAAAAACATCTTCACCAATTTCTACTAAATTATTATTTAGAGTAATCGACTCAAGAGTAAGATTATTTTTAAAAACACTATCGTTAATTTTCACAACATCAAGCCCATCAATCTTTTCAGGCACTACAATACTAGTATCCGTACCTTCATAAGCAGTTATATAAACTGCTTCATCTACAACCTCATATGAGAAAATAGTATCTACTTCATCTTTTTTTCCGCAAGCGCTCAGGAGTAATAAAAGTATAGCTAAAACTGATAATTTCTTAATCATAGTTTTCACGCCCCTTTTTGTCCTACCTTTATTATACCATAGAAGCATTTTTATTAATACATTTGTTTTTTTATAAAAGAAAAACCTAAAACTAAACTAAGTTTTAGGTTTTCTTAAATAATGCATATTACGCACTATAACTAGCAACTAATTTTTTCATTAACGAATTATAAACTTCTGCCTTTTTTGGATCGATTGAATAAATTTTAGCTTTACTATCTACAAGTTCAATACTACTTAAAAATTCTTTTGCTGCATTAACAATTTCTAACACTACTTTATTTTCAGTCTTAGCTGATAGAGATACAAGTTTCTCAACAGCTTCTACTACTGAAGCATATTCATTATTATCAATCTTTTCTGCTTTTGAATCACTTACAGTCATATAAGACTCAGTAGCTGATAAAACAAAATTCATCGCTAGTTCAAATTCTTGATTAATTTTTGAATTCATACGTTTTCTCCTTCTATAAATTTTTTAAAACATTAAAACATCTCCGACCAAGGGGGGGGCCCATGATAGGAGACTAATTGCATTATAAAATACAAAGTAGAGTATTGTCAAGTATTTTACTTTTTTTTGTTTTTAAATGCAACATTATACAACCATGCACTAACAAAAATAGCTACAGGAATTGTTAGTAATAGTGTAAAGCTCCCAATTAATATCTGTGCAAGTTCAATAACAACATCTTCTCTACCAAAAATATTTCTAATATCAAAATGTGACATTAAAAAAGCTGTTAGGATTAAAGAACTTCCCAAATACGCAAGTAATAAAGTGTTTGCCATTGTACCCATAATATCTCGTCCAATAACAAAACCAGATTTAACAGTTTGTTTAAAGTTAGGATTAATCATTTGATCATTTACTTCTTTCAAAGCCGAGGTAATCGAAATACCAATATCCATAACCGCTCCTAAAGCCCCTATGGTTATAGCTCCAAAGAGAATTGCCCTTAAATCAATCGGATTTGGAGTATCTAAATAAAGTAATAATTGATACTCTCTTACATCCTTATAACCAGTAAAATTAAGTGCATAACGCATTATTACAGTTAATAAAGCGCCTACTATAATTCCAACACTACAAGATGCAATAGCCGCATAACCTTTTTTATTAGCTCCGACTACATAAAGCACAGTAACTATTAAAACAAAGAAACAAGTTATTAAAGTCCATAAGTAAATGTTTCTACCAGATAAAATGGCGGGAACATATACAACAAAAATACCAAGACAAGTAAAGCCTAAAGAAAGCAATGTTAAGAAACCTTTAATACCACCAATTAAAAATATACCTATAATTAAAATAACTCCTAATTTAATTGCATTAATAATTCTATCATAAGTAAAGAAGTTATAATCATATACTTGCCCATATCCTGCAACAATCGTAACATCTTCTGATACATAATATTCAGTATCAACTAACAATCTACTATCAACAAAATTAGTATAAGGACTTATCATATAAAATCCTTCAAAAGTATAGCCTTCTTTATCAGGAATTTGAATTTGACTTAAAGGAATAGATGCTTGATCATCAACCTCAATAAAGTGAATTAAATCATCTATAACTACCCTAACCATATGTTTTCCAGCACTTGCAGGAGGAGCTTCTTCTAAATTATCTAACTCAGGAAAAAATAAAACTCTATCTCCGAAAGTATTTAAGACTATTTTCTTTCCAACTTTAATTTCATCTTCTGGCCAACTATCAAAAGAAAAATGTAAAATCTGAGTTGCCTCAACAATTTCACCCTTTAAGTCGCCTTCAGTAATTTCTGCTTTAAAAACTACTGTTTTTCTATACCCTGTGATTGGAACTAAGACTGCTTCAGGATCTTCTTCACCTTGTAAAAAAGTTTTATCTTCAAAAGTTTCACTAAGTATTTCAACTACAGTTGCATCAGTTCTAATGTTAGTTTCTAAATAACCTTCAAAAAATTCACTTTTTGCAAAATCAAAATTACATATTACTATAAACAAGATTGAAAAAATGGTTGTTGCTATTACTACTATTAATTGCTTTAGACTAAATCTTTTTTTCAAATCATAGTATTTATTAATACAAACCTTTTTGATAAACATATAAACTTTTATAAAAAAGTTTTTTATCTTTTCAAATATTTTTTTCATTGCACTTCCTTTGTTTTTATTTTTACTTATTCTTTTATATAGCCAAATTTAAGCATTAGTGATTACTTTATACCCACTCTTAAATTTAATATTAAAATTTTCTACTGTCACTTCATCTTCATCTTCTACTTCTACATAATGACAACCTCTGCCATCTGATCTAATATAGAACCTATCATCTTCTAATACTTGATTAATATCCATAATTGCAAGTGCACCAGTATCGGTTGCTACGCCATCAAAAAAACCATCCCCCTCAGCTGTTCTTGTGACGTAAATTGTAATATGATCAATAACTAGTTTATGGAAATTATTCATATCAGTATAAAACGAATCCCAGAGCTGTTTAATAAATTTATCTCCATCAGGTGTTTTCTTTATAAGATAGCCCGGGTCCCCTACATAATACCTTCCTTTTTTAAGTTGATAACTTTTAACCATTTTTTAAAATCTCCATAGTTTTTTTTCAAATTCAATCATTGCAATTACTGGTTCTGTTTGAGTTTCAACTAAAGTGATATCACTAATAGTTTTTTCTTCCCAAATCAAATGAGCATATTCTGGTTTATCAATAAATGGATTTCTATTTCCCTGAGCTTGAAAGATTGCTTGGTTTCTATTTCTTTCAAATTGATCTACTGGATCTTCTTTATGCCATTCTAACAAAACAGTTAGCTCACCCATTTTAGCTCCAGCAGGAGTATAATGGTTTGATTCATCTTCTAAACCAACGTCCGTAAGCGTTAAAATATCTTTATACATTACAGCCATATAAAAAATAATTCTTGCTACATCACCTTTATGGTCATCACCAGGATAATATCCTCCGCCTTCAACAGTTTGGCATTCACCACTTGCATCCGAATACCATCTGTCACTTCTGCTACTATTTACACTCTGTGTAATCGCACGTAAATTATGCAAATCACTTGCTTGGTTTCTACCAGACTCAGTTACTCTTTCCATTCCTAAGCGAGCATTTGGCCAAATATGCTCTCTATGCCATGAAACAGAGTCCCAAGTCGCACCAACTAATAACCCATTATAAACATTCATTACTTTTGTATTATCAGTTAAACTAAGATCAGCTACTGCTAAATGAGTCTTAGCTTCTGCATAAGATGTTGGGCTAAAGTTTTCATGCAAAATCTGATTCAATTCATCAACTAAAGTATCACTAATTAAATTATTAGCGCTATAGTAATAATCAGTTTCTTCAGTCGATGGTGTATAATAGTAAAACCCTAATGAGTTTTGAGAAGAACTATAAGTTGGAGTTTCTTCAATTGGAGCAGGATTCTGATTAAACATCGTTTCAAATACTTCGGGATATAAAACATAAGTGGTAGCTACTGCTACTATCAAAATAATCCCAACAATAAAAATCGTTATTTTATAAACTTTTGTTTTTTTGAACTTATCTATCTTTTTTTCAACAATTGATTTTTTCTTTCTTGCCATTTTATTTCTCCTTTTGATTTCTATAGCATTATACCAAAGATTTGAGCTATTTTCAACCCTATACTATTTTTCTTAAAAAAAACTTTTTTTAGCACTTTTATTTAAGTTTAATTTAATTTTTTTATAAAATTTTATAAAACAAAAAAGTATATTTTTTAATATACTTTTCGTTTTCTACCTTTAAAGATGTTTTTATTATATTTTTTACTGTAATTCTTTTCTGGCAATTTTCTTTTTTCGACTTCTTCTTTATACTCATTTTCAAGATTTCTGTCTTTAATATCTTTTTTACCTTTAACATTTAAATAAATATCGTTTCTATTGATTGCGGATAATTCACGAAATCTTTTATTACCAATCTTTTTAATTCCTAAAATTACATCCGAATGTTCATGTTTAACTCTAGGTATTCTTATTGCCATTTCTGAAGCTTCTTTTTTTGTTTTAGCTTTTATTGGAAATGAAACCGGAATATATGAAGCTTTCCCAACATGACCACATTTACATGTTACCTCAAACTTATATCTTCCTTTTTCATCCTTTTCAATAACATCTTCATCTTGATCTTCTTCTATCTTAACAATTCTAGCACTAGAATTTTCTAAATCCTCATAATCTTTATAAACTATTATTGTTTGGTTTTCTCTGAAGTTCAAAAACGCATTTTCTTTTATCTCAACCACTTCTTTAGGTATTTCTAAATATTCAATATTTTGACAATTCATAAAAGTTTCTTCCGAAATTGAAACAATTGATGTAGGAATATTGATTTTTTTTAAAGCTGTACAATCTTTAAAACAAGCTTTAGGAATTACTGTTAGTTTTGAATCTTGAACAAATCTAACTTCTTCTAGATTGCTACAAGATTCAAAACATTCTTTTTCTAACTTTTGAAGATTTTTAGAAAGTGATACTTTAATTAAATATTTATCATTTTTAAAAGTTGTATTTTTAATAGTTATAACTGATGAGGGTATTGTTAGTTTTCTTTCATTTTTATGAGCAATATCTTTTTTTGATATTAGCTCAGTCATTATCTCTTTCATTTATTTCACCTGCCTAAATACTAAGTAGATTCGCTATAACATATGCTATATAAAATATTAATAAAATTATTCCTTCCCTTTTTGAAATTTTATTAATTTTGCCGTTATAAGCAATAATACTAAATAAAATTATTATTAAAGCTAAAGCAATAAAATTAATTAAAACAAATTCAATTGACAATACAATTCCTCCAACTGTTAAAACAGATGAAACTCCTATTACAAATAAAATATTTAAAATATTAGCTCCTAAAACATTACCAAGTGCAAGGCCACCATGTTTTGATTTTGTAGCAGCAATTGCTGTAGATAATTCAGGTACGCTTGTACCAAATGCAACTAGTGTAGAAGCAATGATTGCATCAGGAATTCCTATTCTTAGTGCTATTACTTCAGCTGAATCTACTAAAAAGCTGGCACTAACTGCAATTAATAAGGCAGCTACTAGAAGCAGTAGCAACAAAACAATAATCTTTTGTTTTGGTTTTTCTTCTTCTATTTCTTTTTCTTCATCTTCTAATTCTTCTTTTGTAACTGGATTCTTTTTTTCTTGAATAACTAGAAAAGCCATATAAAAAGGTAATATTACTAGCATTACAATCCCTAACCATTGCGGGATTTTAAAACTTCCTAATACAAAGTAACTAATCACTAAAGGGATTGTTAACAAAAGAGCAGCTATAATAAAAATAGTTAGTTTTTGAGTTTGTCTTTTTCTAACTGGAATTATTCCAAAAAGTAAAGCCACTCCTAAAATTAAACTAGTATTAGTAATACAAGAACCAATTGCATTTCCAACTGAGAACTCACCGTTTCCCTGAACTGCCGAAATAACTGATGCTGCTAGTTCTGGCAAAGTTGTGCCTAAAGAAACAATCGTTGCACCAATTACCACTTCAGATAAACCCCAAATTTTAGAAAGTTTAACTGCATTATCAACTAATAAATCAGCTGATTTAGATAATATAAATAAGGAAACTACTAAAATAATTAAGATTAATATTATATGTAAGTTTGAAATATCTGGCATTTTAATTTCCTTTCTTTGAAAATAAAAGCTCTTATCAAAAATAAGAGCTTTTATATTGTTTTTGTTTATCTTGGGGCTACAACTAATATAGCATTTCCGTCAGCTCTTAAAATTCCTCCAGCTACTGTATTAACTGTAGTAAAAGAATTAGCAGTTCCATAAGCTGTACCTGTTCTAACAATCATAGTAGTAGAACCTCCACCATCTAAGTTGTAAGCATCAACACAATAATAATATGCCATAATGGCTTGCATTGCTTCTACGCCGACACCATATCTGTCTGGTTCTGCTCTTCCTGATACAGCTACCATTACGATAGTACCATCAGCTTTTTTACCAATTAATGTTCTTGGATGACGTGCACCTAAATCACTTCTTGATGCAATACATACAGCAGGATCAACTATAGTATTATCTAAAATAAAGCCTCTAGTTCCACCTGTTGCATTCTTAACATTAGCGAATGCACCTGAATATTCGTATTGAACTTTAATAGTTGTAGAAGTTGTAAGTATACTATTTACTGCTGAATCATTACTAACTATTGAAAATTGACCTTGAGTTAAAGTAGTTGTAGTTGCTGTACTACTAATACTACCTTTTCCATAGAAATCAGTTGCACTGTTTGCTAAAACTGTAGTTCCACTGCCTACTGTATAAACATTAGCAGACCCACCATCTAAATTAACTGGAACTATTTGTTTTTCAGCATTCCATAATGCATAATATAGACTAACTTCTCCTGCTCCTGGTAAAGCGTTAATTTTATCTACAGGAATAGTTTCAGTTACTACACCACTTGAATTATAAATTGATAAAGTTAAGGCTCTATCTGGAGTACCAGCTACTAAAGTATTAGTAGTGCCATCGTTAGTAAAGCCAATCGTTTTATATGCTGTTGTATTACCAACAGTTGTTTTATAGTTTTCACCTTCACAAACAGTAGCTCCTGTTGTTTGGTATGGTAAGTTACCGTTCGCACTAATATCAAAGAAATCAGCGTTAATTGCAGCAATTACTTTCATAGTTGGATTTTGAACTTCATAGTCAGCTGCTAATGCAGGGACTGTTGCTAATTGCCAACCATAATTATTTGGTCTTTTTCTCCATACAATAACTTTTGAATCTTGTGAGTTATCAACATGCATTACTGATACTTCTTGGTTATGCATAGTAGTTGAAGCCGGATCTTTTGTTTGACCTAAATATTTACTAACAGCTACTCCATATCCTAAAGCATAAGTAGAAACTGTTTGACTTGGTACCCATGAACTTAAAGTAGTAAGTGGAGCTACAGCTGCACCTTCAACTGTAATTATAATAGTTCCAACTCCAAATGTAGGATGAGTTACTGTAATAGTTGTAACACCAACTGCTAAAGCTTGTAAAACACCTTCACTTGAAATACTAACAATACCCATTGGGTTACTCTCGAAAGTACAAGTATTGTTAGGAACACTATTAGATAAATAATCTAAAGCACTTAATTGGAAAGTATTAGTTGTATCAAGTGGTATAAATCCACTTGGTGAAGCTGATATAGTCATAAGACCAGGTATTGCCATCGGTTCAACAATATTTAAAACAATCATTCCAGATCCAAATGTAGGATGAGTTGCATTAATAATTGCAAGTCCAACTGCTTTAGCTGTTATAGTTCCATAAGTTGAAACTGTAGCAACATTAGCATCACTTGTTGTAAAAGTACATTCAAGTCTTGATATACTAGTTCCACTTGTATTTTTTACATACATTTGATGTCCTGCATCACCTACTTCAATAATCGAAGTTACTGATGGACTTAAAGTCAATCCACTAGTAGTATTAGCAATTACAGTAACTAAAGTAGTACCTGTCACACTAGTGTTTTCAACACTAGTTGCAGTAATTGTAGCACTTCCTACTGCAATTCCTGCAATCTTACCAGTTGAATCAACAGTAACATAACTTGAATTGCTACTACTCCATGTAACTGAAGTATCCGTTAAATTTCTTGTTAGTTTATCTAATGTAGCATTTTGTCCAACTGCAAGTGTTACTGTTGGAGGATATGATAATACTTTTGGTAAAGATAAAGATTCAATAACTGTAACTACACAAGTATCTGTTAAAGATGAATCGCTAACACTTGTAATTGTAATTGTTGCAGTTCCTTGTGCAACTCCTGTTAATACACCTGCACTTGAAACAGTAGCCTTAGTCTCATCACTACTTGTAAAAGTAACTGAATTATCACTTACATTAGCAATCGAATATGATAGGGCAGCTGTTTTTCCTTCTTCAATTGTTATAGTTTCTACTTCAAAAGATAAAGTTGGTGGTAAAGCAACTGCTTCTACAGTAACTGATACTGTCGCATTAATTTCTGCATCATCTTTAGAAACAACATTTATTGTTACAGTCCCAGTTCTAATACCAACAACATAACCTTCTGTTGAAACTGTTGCTATAGCCTCATCACTACTTGTAAAGTTGAACATATCATTAGTAACTTCAATATTGCCACTTACAGTGATCAATACTGGGCTACTGCCCAATACAAAATCTATTGTACTTGGAGTTACTGTGATTGAAGTTAACTCTTCAACCGGTTCTACTGCTTCAGTCACTGTAACTGGTATTGTTACACTACTAGTAGAATCTACTATACTGATAGTTAAATTAGCACTACCAACACTAACTGGTGTAATCAAACCAGATGCTACGGTAAAAATGCTTGTATTAGAAGATGTATATACTAATACTTCTCCCCCAACTGCATTTAACAAACTTGGTGTGATATTATAAGTATCACCCATTTCAACTGTAATTTCTGTTTCAGTAATTACAATTTCAATTACTTTAGGAGTTCTATTACATCCTACAAGTATTAAACCAACAAAAAATAAAAACAAAACAATTCCAAATCTTTTCATTAATTTCTCCTTTTTTTATAAATATATATTTATTCTATTAAAGTAATAGAATGAATAATTAAAAGATTCTCTCCATCTTCAAGAGGAAAATTAGCCATCCCACCTATTACAAAGGTTGGAGTATAACTTAAAGATAAAACCACTTCTAAACTATCTTGATCAAGCACTTTTCCAAAAGCAGCGTAGTCACCATCTAAATGAGGTGATGTAGCTGAAACTATAAAAAACTGTGTTGAAGCCGAATCATATTCAGCGCTTCTAGCCATTGAAATAACACCAACTTCATGTGATAAACTATTTTCAACTCCATTGTTTATAAATTCACCCTTAATAGCATCTTTATGCTCTTTGGGTTGAATATATACACCATCGAAGAAATATCCACCTGTTTGAATCATAAAGTCTCTAATAATTCTATGAAAAATAACATCTGTATAATATTCTTCTTCAACTAAATTTAAAAAATTATCTACAGATATTGGAGCAATATCTGGATATAATTCTACTCTTATTTCTCTTGAATCTTCCATTAAAATTAAAATTCTCGGATTATCCCATTTTGCATATAATGTAATATCAGTTGTAATAGTTGTTTTATCCATAGTTTCAAATGCGATATCATACTTACCATTATCAATAAACCAGCCTAAAAAATTGTAGCCTTCTTTTGTAGGAGTAGGAATTTCGACAGGAAAACTGTCTAACTCATAACTTATACTACTAAGAGCGTCTCCACCATTTGTTTCAAAAATTATTTTTTTTGTAGTTGCTATATCTTCTTTACAAGAAGACAGAGTAACTAAAAAAATGATTAGAACAATAATTTTAAGTTTTTTCATTACTCGCCTCTTTAAAACTTATCTATATTCTATCAATTTTTTGTTATTAAAGCAAACCCAAATTAAATCTCTCTTTTTATTTTAGTCTAATGCTTCCCATCTTGCTGATAAATTCAAACCAGAAAACCTCTCCCAAATCCCATCTTCAATTCTAACATCTTGATAAAACCACCCCAAAAATATATAACCCTCTCTGACAGCTGGGGCTAAAGTATAAGCTTCGTTGTAATAAACTATTTGAATCTGATTAGGAATAACTCCACCATTTGGACTAAAATATATTACGTATTCATTTGGAGCCCAATTAGCATTAAACTCTTTATCTAGTGCTTCATTAACTAATCTTAAATCTAAAGTAGGAGTTAATATATCATCTGATGTCCATCCAATAAACTCATATCCTGCTTTACTTGGTGTAGGTAAAAGAACATTATCTCTTATATTATAAGAATCTATCACACTACCTAAGAATTCACCTTCATCTAAATTATAAGTAATACTATAAGTTTTAGGAATAGCTAAACTATTCAAAACAAAAATTTTGTTTTGAACTTTATATACTTCTAAATCAGTTAAATCTAGATTATCTAATAGTAAGTTATTTCTTTCATTATCAATAATTTCTAAATCAAATATTTTATTATTACTATCTAGTTCTACTACTTCCTCATTAAATAAATTAATCAAAATATATACTTCTTCATTTGGATATACTTCATAATACAATTTTAATGAAACCCAGTCTTCTATATTTAGTTCTTCTGTAATCTCGCTATCAAAACTAATCGAAGTAGTTAAATCATAAACTTGATCATCTATTTCATATTTAGTAATACTTAAATCAAATGGATTAATAAATTCAATATTTGATAAATCAATTATATTATTAATATCATCATAAATCAAATTATTATTTAAAGCAGTGATATCTTGTCTTTGGACTTCTATTAATACTTTATTATTAATATTACTAATACCTTTATTTGAATTGACTAAAGAAAGAGTGCTATCTTGATAATTAAAACTTAAAACTTTTATATCAACTTCTCCAAATTCACCTGTTAATAATAATTTATATAATGCAATGGTTTTATTATTTTGGATAAGCACGCTATCAAATATAACAACTCCATAGTTTTCTAACTCAACACTTTTTAAAACATTTGTTGTATCACTTGGAATATTAAAAGTAAATTTCAAATTTACTTCTTCTGATGTTTCATATCTAATACTACTACTTTGAGAATTAAATATTTCTATTTTTTCAAATGAATAAGGATCATTTCTTAGAAAACTACAACCTATTAAATTAAATGATAATAACAGTATGATAATAATAAGTTTTTTCATATTCCCACCTTTTTAAAACATCGCTTATATTTTACTATTTTTTATTCATTAAAACAATATTAATCTATTTTAATACTAAATAAAATACAATTTACTAATATTCTTTTAATAGAAAACTCATATAAAGAGGTAACGTTTTAAAATATTCGTTTTTACCAATATTTTTATTAGCTAACTTTATACCATTATTAACATTATAAATATCTTTATTTTTTAAAACCGTATTTAAAGATTTTTGATTTCCATCATTTGATTTTACTTCTATTAAAGTTAATTCACCTTTATATTTTATAATAAAATCTATTTCTAATCCTGAATCTCTTTTGTAGTAATATAGTTTTCTCCCCATTTTTAAAAACACTTCAGCAATTATGTTCTCATAAATTGCACCTTTATATATTCCTAAGTTACCCTTTAAAATATTTTCTACACTGCCTTGTTCTAACATTGATACAAACAATCCACTATCTTTCATATAAATTTTAAAGTTGTTTTCTACTGAATTGCCTTCTAAAGGCAATTCTAAAAGATTTAAACTAAAACATTTAGAAACAATACCAGCATCAACTAACCAATTCAGACTACCTAAATATTTTGAACTAGAACCATTTTTATCAAATAATGAATATTGAAATTTTTTGTTTTCCTTAGCTAGTTGCTTAGGTATCGAGTCAAAACACTCTCTTATTTTATTTTTTTCATCTTGAGATGCATATTTCACCATATCTTCACGATAACTAAAAACAATATCTTTTTGTTCACTTAAAACTCTATTCATATCATGAGTTTCAATATAAACTTTTACAGGTACAGGCATACCTCCAACTACGATATATTTTCTAAATAAGTCCATTATGTTTTCATGAATCGCTAATGGTATTTCTTTTTCTGTTTCTAAAAACTTCAACAATGTATTAGAAATCTCTTCACTCATTCCATTAGCCCACAAAAATTCTTCAAAATCAAGTGAATACATCTCTATAATCCTTTCATAACCTACAGGATAAGATCTTATTTTTTCAATATGGCTATTTAATCCAAGTAAAGAACCAGTTCCGATAATATCATATCTACCATCGATTGCAAAAAATTTGAAAGCAGTTCTTGCATTAGGACAGTTTTGTATTTCATCTAGTATTATAATAGTTTCAAATGGTACTAAATTAACATTTGGAACTGATGCAGTTATTAAAGTTAATAAATTATCCACATTTAAGTCTCCATCAAAAATCGAATTTAAACTTGGGTTTTGGACAAAGTTAATGTATATAACGCTTTTATAATTCTTTTTAGCAAAATCTAAAACAGAGTAGGTTTTACCTACTTGCCTCGCTCCCTTAACAATTAAAGGTTTTCTATTTTCATCACTTTTCCAATTTAATAAATCTCTTTCTATTTTTCTTTTCAGCATATTAATTACCTCTATGGTTATATTATATACCTTTCTAAAATGTTTTTCAAGGGACTTTTTATACTTATATAAGGATTTTTCAAGGGACTTTTTATACTTACATGAAGATTTTTCAAGGGACTTTTATAAAAAAAGCGTCTAGAATAAATTCCTAGTACGCTTTTACTATAATCAAAAACTACTTTTTATCATCTTTTCTTAATATAGCTTTTTCAACTAATTGTAAAGGATCTTTATTCTCATAAGTTATGTCAGTTGAATAAGGAGATTTATTCTTATTTTTAAGTATCTCAAAATAGTTTTTTTCTGTATCTTTTCCATTAGTAATTATCTTTATTATTAATCTCCCTATTTTTACTGCCTCTCATGCAAACCTCTCTTAAAACTCTTCATTCATATTTGGTAATTTCGAATAAAATCCTAACAAATATTTTTTGCTAAATAAGTCATTTTTTCTAACATTTTTAAAATCAGCTAATGAAGCTAAAGCACTAATTCCATAATCATCTTTACTTGTAAAATAAATTTGATCTCTTCTAATATCTCCATCCATTAACATTAGATTATGTGCAGTTGCAATTAACTGAGCGTTTTTAGGATTTTTAATAATTGAATTAAATGACTTTAAAATATAATCAGCTAGTAAAAAATATAGTTTTGAATCCAGTTCATCTATTAAGATTACTCTTCCTTGGTCAAGAGCAGCAATAATCCATCCTAAATAAAACAATAATCTTTTCGTACCTTCTGAATTAAAACCATAATCTCTAAGCAAAAAAACTTCCTTTTCTCCAACTATTTCTTTATTAGAATTATAAATATTAAATTTTGTTTTTATATCTGCTTTGCCAATACCACTATTATCTTGTTCTATTTTTGAAAACGGGTCAAATGGAATATCTATAGGTTTGTGTGCTAAAATATCTCTATTAGTAGCTAATGTTTCTTTATGAACACTAAAACCTTTTATTCCCATATCTGCTAGTTTTAATATCTCAACTGCTTCTTTTAAATATTTTTGATTTTCAATTTCGTATATTCCAAACATATTAATGTTTTCTTCGAAAATTATCATTAATCTTTTAAACCAATTAATTGTATCATTAATAGCTTGCTTCACGGCATCAGGAAGATTATAACTTTGACTAGCTGTTGAAATAAATAAAGTTTCTTTAAAAATACGAATAAAGGATAAAGGTTTATTTTCTAATAAAGAAATCTTTATAGCATTTTCGTTTCTTTCAAATATATTAACTCTTCTATCAGTTCTCTTATACAAACTTTCTGAAAAAACTGCTTTGTTTTTAATTGTAAAGTTATATAAATAATTAGTATTATTTTCTATAAACTCTACTTCATAAATACTTTCTTCAGCCTCACTATTTTCTAGAAATGCAAAACTCTCATTATTTTTAATAACACCTATTGCAGGAGCAGATGATAAAAGTATTGCGTTTTGCATATATAACAACCCTTTTAAAATATTTGATTTACCGGATGCATTAGGGCCATAAATAACAGTACTTTTTAACAATACATTATCCTTAGGTAACAATCTATTAGGAACTTCAAAAGTATTAAAATCCATATGTTCTTTATAATTCGCCGCTTGCATAGAAAGAATATTTTCATCTTTAAAAGACCTAAAATTTTTAAATCTAAAATTAACTAACATATCTTCCACCTCTTATACAAACAATTATATCGTTTGTATAAGTATTATAGTTCTATTTTTACTAAATGTCAAACCTTATTATCTATTTTTGCATTTTTTTTACAAAATTAAATGCTAACAACTTGTTTTTTACGTTAATAATTTTATTTTTTACTGTTTTATTACATTATTTAGACTTAGATTTATACTGTTCTAATATATATTAAGTCTTAGAAGGTTTTTACTTTATTTTTATTTAAAAACGAACCCTTTTAAAGGTTCGCTTTTTATAATTAATTATTTGTCTTCTAGTTTTTTAACTCTTTTAGTAATTTTAGTAATACTATAATTATCAATTCTAGATTTGATTTTTTCAATTCCTCTTCTGATAATTGAATCAGCTAAGTCGTTTATACTTTCAGCTGATTTAAGAATCTTAGAAGCTTCATCTTTTACTTTTAATGCTTCTCTTTCAATTAGTTGAAGTGGATCATCTATTAGTTTTCTTTTCATTTCTTCAAATTCATTTTCAATTTCAACAACTTCTTTTAGCTTTTCTCTTTCCAAGTTAGCACTTACTAATAATTCTTTGTATTTTAAACTTAATGTAGAAATAATACTTAAGAAAGTTATAAAGTACTGCGGACGAACCATATACATCTTTTCATATTCTTTTATCTTTTTTATAGGAACATCATTGGGATTATCCCAATCAAGTTCACTAATTAATAAAGCATACTCACAGTTTTTCTTATCTCTGTTTTGATTTAATCTTTTATAGTAATCTTCATTCTTCTTTTTATTTACAGAATTAGGTGCTTCACTTTTCATCTCACAAACAACAGATGTTAATAAATCATTTTCACATCTTTCTTCAGTCGCATAAACTCTAAATATATAATCTGCTTTAGTACCTTTATCATCATCATCTGATTTAACTACTTTATTATCTTTTATCCAATCACAGGTTTGAAAACCTGTTTGGGCATAAGCAGTATATTCAGTATCACACCATGATTCTAAATCTTCACCTATCTTTTTAACATTTAAAGTCGATCTATCTCTTTTTAAATTATTAATTTCTTCTTTTAATTTTGATTCTTCTTCCATTTTCCTAAATTCTAAATCAGCTATTTTCTTTTCTAATTCACTTCTAGCTTTTAAAACAGCATTTTCTTCTTTACTACTAACTTCTGCTTTTATTCTTTCAATTTCATTTTGTTTTTGAGCAATATTTATTTTTAAATCATTTATTTGATTGCTATAGTTTTTATCTAATTCTTTTTCTCTAATTAAAACTAAGTTTTTACTATCAGCCTCAAGACGAGTAATTTTATCTTCTAATACTTTTTCTCTTTTAAGCATTTCTTGATTTTTTTCATTTTCAATTTCTTTTCTTAAAGCATTTAATCTTTTAGTATATTCAACATCCTCTAATGCTTTTATCTTTTGGTCTAAAATTGATAAATCAATTTTATTTAAATCCGATAAATCAATTTCATCTCCTGCATAAGCATTTACTTCTAATCTAATAGTATGATTGTTTATGATAACAACATCTTTAATTTTAGCCATATTTTAACATCTCCTTAAATTTTATTTCCTTAATTTATATTATAACTCAAAACTATAATTTTAAAAAGATAAAGTTTTTATCTTTAAGATATTGCTTAAATTTATCATAAGTATTATAATAGTCTCAATAATTTATGAGAGGACATAAAAAGCATGAAAAAATTAGGGTTATTGATTGGTTTAGGAGTTACTGTCTTTGTATTAGTAATTGTTGGAATTGTTTTAATTGTTGGATATAATGGTCTACTTAATAAAAAAGAATCAGTTGACCAAAACATTAGTCAAATCACAATTCGTATTGAAACAAAAGATGATACTTTAAGTGAAATGCAAGAAGCAATTACTGATTTAGAAAGTTATTCCTTAGAAGTATTTAATATGGTAACAGCTGCCCGTGCAGCTTTCGCTACTGCTCAAGATAGTGGTAATATCGATCAATTAGATGAAGCTAATGCTTTATTAACTGAAGCATATGATAGTTTCGTTGTTATTATTGAAGATAATAACCTTGCAAATGCAGTCCCAGGATATTTAACTTTAATTGAAGAAATTCATACAACTAATAGTTTACTTGCTCAATCTAAGAGAGATTATAACGATGCAGTTTATCTTTACAATACTTCTATTAAAAGATTCCCTGCAGTCCTTTATGCAAAAGCTTTTGGTTTTACAGCTGAATATAATTACTGGGGTAGTTTAGAAGATGTTGCTTAAACTATTTAAAACAACAACAAGTATTACTCTTGTTGTTTTATTTATTTGTTTTTTAACTGCTTGTAGTAAAGATACTCTTCCAAGACCATCTAGTGATTTTTATGTAAGTGATTATGCTAATAGTTTAATGATTGAAACTAGAGCTGAAATTATTGAAGAAAGTGCTTATTTATATGAGGCTACTAAAGATATCAAAACAATTGGTGGTGCTCAAGTTGTAGTAGCAACTATATTAGTTAATGATTTAGATGAAGCAAGAGCCTATGATACTACTAGCTTATTTAGAAGCTGGAAAATCGGAAAAAACGATATGGGAGTTTTAATCACTGTGTTTTATTCTGAATACGTTGAGAATGAAATTACTTATACAGAGTTTGTAGATGTAGTCTTTGAAGCAGGTTATAGGCTAGAAGCCTATTTCGTGCCCGGAAGCATTGCAAGTTTAAGAGAAGCTACCTTTTATACTGGTGAATATAGTTATTTTACTGATGTAGCGCTATTAGAGTTTTATTATACGATTCTTAATATTATCTATGTTGATGTTTACCAAATGGAAGGTTTTGAGTTTGATATGGATTATATTTACGAACAGTTAACAGATGATTATATTCCTGATATTAATAACTCATCTTCACAGATAAGCATACTTTATTATTTATTCTCACCTTATTCTAATTTCTTAGAAAAACTATTACTAATTCTAGCTTTCATATTTGTATTTGGCGGTGGTGGTTTATTTATTGCTAAACATAAAGGAGCAGGTGGTTCTAGTGGTGGCTTTATTATTAGACGAAGAAAATAAATAAAAAAACTGATAAGATTAATTTCTTATCAGTTTTTTCTTTCCAATGCTTTTTCAAATATTAACCAATTTTAAAAAAGGCTTTATAATTAAAGTAAATTAAGAAACTTAGCCTTTTTCTTAATCTAACTAATTACCATTTTTCTCTCTATATTATATTAGCACAATTTTAATAAATTACTATCCTTTTAACAAATTTTGTTTTTTCCATAAAACCATAGGATGTTTGTTTGCTCTATTAACAATATTTTCATCTTTAAATAATAATTCAAAACAATATTTTTTATTTTCAACGCCGTTTATGAAACTGATTTGATTAGAATCAAAATCAGAAAGTATTTTAAGAAATTTTTTCACTTCACACTTTGATACATTTAAGTCAAAGTCATCGTTTTTCTTTAGTACAGGTAATAGTTCTTTCACGTAACTAGAATTATTTATTTTATCAATAATATCTACATTAAAAACTATTTTTTGATTTTTACTTGAAAGTAATAAGTAAAAAAGTAATATGTTTTTTAAAATGATTATATCTTCTTCTGCCAAGATTTTATTTTTCACCATTCTATATGTATCATATAAATCTCGAATCTGACTACGCATTAATAAAGCCGTTATTTTACCTGCATAAATTTCAATTTTTGACAAAACTAAAATATCAATATTTTTGACAAAAATTTCATTATTTAAGTTTAGGTTCTGATAATCTAATAAATGTCCTCTTAGAGAATAATTTATTTCAATTTTAATGTTATCTTTTCCTCCACCGCAAGATGTATAAGTGATAACATGCGAATCTAAGCTATGGAAAAACCTTGATTTTTCACTAACTTCATATCCTTGTATTTCTAAATACTCTTTTAGATTTTCATTGATTTTCTTACAATCTTCAAACATTTTTTCTTTATCTAAATTTATTGCATAATCTAAATCTATATCAACAGATAATCGAGGTAAATCATCATATAATAAATTTATTGCTGTCCCACCTTTTAAAGCAAGTTTTCCTTTTAAATTATCACTAGTATTTATATATTGTAAAATTTCTACTAACCTTAGTACTTTTTCAAAAGTGTTTCTAACATAACCATATTTTTTTGATAGTTCACTTAGTATCTTTATGTCATAATTCATTCTTATTCTCTTCCTCTTCCTTATGCAATAACCACTTAGGTACAACTAATCGAAAAGAAGAAATATACTCTCCTTCTATCTTTGATTCATTATTTAAATAGCGAATACTTTTGTTAATATTAGCTTTCAATTTACTAAAAAAATCTTCTTTTAATTTTAAATAATCTTTTAAAATAAATAAAATAAATGCTACCTTTTGATAAAGTGATTGAATATTATATTTTTTTAAATATTTAAGCATTTTTTCTTCGTCTATTTTTTTTACCAATTTTATATTATTAATAATTTCATCTAATGAAGAAATTTTGTCAATACTATGTATAGAGTCAATAATGGTTCTTTCGATATCAGTTACTTTTGTTTTATAGCTATATGCTATTTCACCAACACCAAACTTTTTATCGGTTTTAATACAAATATATTTAATACCTTCAAAACTAAAATTGTTAAAATGGATGCTTGAAGATACATATACAACATTATAAACTTGATTAGTATGGCCATATATTTCAAAAGCTGAATAATGACTCACGTAAGAATCACTATTAATACTTGAAGCTATTTGAAATTTATTGGCAAATATTTCTTGTGTCATAGGGTTAACACATGAATATAAATCATTTCTAATTTTTCTTAATAAACCTTGATTCATCAATCTTCTTAAAGCTGAATAGGTCGTAGCCTTATTTTTAAAAACAGTATATGCATCATTGAAATTAAAGAGTACTTTTTCAGATAATTCTTTATAACCCAACATTTTGCCACCCCTTATTACTTTAATTATAAAACAAAATTATTCATATAGCAATAATTTTGTCAGCTTTTTAAAGTAATAGAAGATGAGTTTTTTTGGTTTCAATAGTATATTAGTCATTTTTTTTTAAAATTACTCTTTTATATTTTATAAAAGCAATTTTACAAACGATTATTTTTTTATCGTTTGGTTTTCCGGTCGATTATTTTTTTTATCGTTTGGTTTTTCGGTCGATTATTTTTTTATCGTTTGGTTTTTCAAACGATTACTTTTATATATAAAGCAATTTAAAAGATGCTTTTTAATAAAAGCATCTAATTAAACTAGAGGATAATTTTGTAGTTTCTAAGTTTTAATTATCATTAAATCCTATTAGACTAGCAAGTAAATACCAAAAAGCATATGCTTTCATATTACCATTAATTGATTGAGAATGAGCAACATCACAACTATACCAATCGACACCTTCTGTGTGTGATGATTGCCAGTCTAAAGCCCAATTAGTATCAGGGTCACTATCACTATTAGAATCATAATCACAATTATCATTAGCGTATTTATCTAAGTAATATACACCATCTGGATCATAACTTTCAATATCAGCGAAATCATATAATATTTTATTGTTTTCAATACAATATCTTCTAATTTGTTCGTTTCTTAAATTTAGATTACCTAATAAACCAGTTCCATCTAAATGGCCTGTCATATAAACAAAATACACGTCAGGATATTTAATTTCTAAATTGTTCATTAATGAAAGATAGTTAGTAATATCAGTTTCGGTTGAACTACTTACTTGACCACACCAACTCCACATAATAACATTAACATCTGTGTGTGTACTTAAGTAAGTATCTGTTTCACTAGCCCAAGAAGTTAAATCAGGATTTCCTAAGTCATAGGCATTATCAAAAGGCATATCAGCTAACACTAAATCATTATAGTCATATAGACTTCCTTTAAAACTAGCAAGGCCTTCTAAACCACTAATAATTTGACTTCCATGAGAAGTATGTCCATATGCAATATTTAAAGTGCTTTTAGCACTTTCGATATAGTTATTTGGAATACTTAATAAATCGATATGATTATGATTGATAATTATTGCTTGAATTTCTTGAATATCTGGATTTTTAAAATTAAATATTGCTTGTTCGGCATTTACTAATATTTGATAAACGCCTAATTGAACCAAGGCTTTTTGATTTAATGTTAAAGCATCATATGCAGTTCTAATACTAATTAATAAAGTTTCATCATCAAGTGTTACTTCATTTGGTATAGAGTTTATTAATGTAATAACCGCCAAGGATAAATCAATATCTTCTTGTGTTGGAGTTAATTCTTCATTTGGATTTTCTTCATCAACCGGGATTTCTTGTACTGTTTCATCATCTTCTTCATCTAAAAAATCTTCTAAATTAAAAGTACAGCCACTTAGTAATAATAACAGTATAAACAAAAATATTTTTTTCATAAAACACCTCTTACTTGATTTAATATTAGCACAATCACTTTCTAATAGCAATTAGACTATACAATATTTTATTATTAAAAAAATCACTTTCTTATATTTAAGAAAGTGACTTTTTATTTATTCTAATAATTTATCCTGTATATCCCCACACTACTGGCAAATCACCAACATTCCATGTTGCACCCCATGTAGTAGGTTGTGTTAAAGCTTCTACATATATAGTAAGTGCACTTGACATTGAAAATGCATAATTTTCAATCACTGTTACGCTAAGAGGAATTACTATGCTTGTTAGGCTAGTACAATATGCAAATGTTTCACCCCCTATAGAATCTAGTGTAGTAGACAATGTAATATTTGTTAAAGCGCTACAATGATAAAATGCGCCTCCATCAATACCAATAACTGTATTTGGTAAAGTAATACTTGCCATACTAGTACAATAAGCAAATGCATAAAGACCTATAGTTTCTAGTGTATTTGATACAGTAACATTACTTAACAATGAACAATTCTTAAATGCATATGCTCCAATAGTTGTAACTGTATTTGGTAAAGTTATGCTTGCTAATTTTGCGCATTCACTAAATGCATATGCATTTACACTTGTTATACCACTAGGTATTACAACTGTTTCTAAATTACTACAATATGCAAACAAATTATTATTAATAATACCTTGATTGGCTGAAAGTGTAGCTGATACTAAATCCCCACAATAAGCAAATGCATTTTGGCCAACTGAAGTAACAGTTGAAGGTATTGATATACTTAATAAACCGCTACTATAAAATGCCCGTTCGCCTATTGTTAAAGCACCGCTTATTATATTAACACTTTCAAGATTAGGTGTACTATAAAAAGCACGATCTCCTATATTTAAAACGCCTTGAGTAGTTGAGAAGCTATTTAGCAATATACAACTTTCAAAAGCTTTTTCTTTAACATCGACACTAGAATTTGGAACTGTTACGCTTGTAAGTTTACTACATCCATAAAAAGCATAATCATAAATATCAATATCAGTTCCTTGTAAAGTAACGGTTGTTAAATTAGTGCATCTTGAAAAAGCTCCAAAATTACAATCTCCATTTGTAATAGTAACGGTTGTTAAAAGCGTAGGAATATAGTAATTTTGCTGAGCTATATCTCTATAATACTGCATAGCAGCTGTTGCACCTGTATATGATGTAGATCCAAATATATAACCAAATAATGCTTCACTATCTAAAGCATCTATAGATTTACCAACAAATGGTAAAACCATACTTGTTAAGCTTCTACATCCAAAAAAAGCTTTTGTTTCAATAACTTCTACATTTGAAGGAACACTTATACTAGATAAACTAGTACAATTATAAAAAGCATTTGCATTAATATACTTTAAAGTATTAGGAAGTGTAATGCTTGTTAAAGCAGTACAACTAGTTAAAGCTCCATAAGCAATACCTAAAGTACCATCTTCTAAAGCAATCGTTGTAAAACTTCCTTTAAAACCTATTACCCAGGTATCAGCATAAACAATACTATTATCTAATGCATTAGTAAATAATGCTGTACTTTCAAAAGCTGCAGTTGAAATATTTTTAACAGTTGATGGAATAGTAATGTCATCTAACAAAACGCAATTCTTAAAAGCCCAAACATCAATGCTTTCTACTCCTGGTTGTATCACAACTGTTGTTAAACTACTACAATTGTAAAACATATTTTGATCAATTTTAGTAATTCCTGTTGGAATTGTAATACTTTGTAAAGCTGTACAATTTGTAAAAGCACCATATCCTAAATTATTTAAAAGTGTAGGCATTGTAACGGTTGCTAAACTACTACAATTTTGAAAAGCATTCATTCCAATATTCACAACTGTATTAGGTAATGAAATTGATGGTAAACTACTGCAACCATAAAATGTATATTCATCAATCGTTGTTATACCACTAGGTATGTTAATGCTTGTTAAAGCTGTACAACTCATAAAAGCTCTACTTTGAATTGTTGTTAAAGAATTAGGCAAACTCATGCTTGTCAAACCACTACAGCCATAAAATGCATAAGTTTCTATTAAACTTGTATTTGAAGGTAGTGTAATACTTGTTAGACTACTACAATTATAAAATGCATAACTTTCTATAGTATTGATATTTGAAGATAATGTAACACTTGCTAAATTAGTACAACCATAAAATGCATATTTACTAATTATAGCAATTGTATCCGCCATTGAAATGCTTGTAATAGTTGTACAACTATTAAAAGCATAATCAGCAATTCCTCTAATATAAGGAGCTAGACTAACATCACCTATATTTCCTTTATAACTAATTACCCAACCGTCCAATTCTACTAGTGAATCATTGCTTGCATTAATATATGCATAAGAATTAGCAAAAGCATTATATTCAAGTCTTGTTACCGAAGTAGGAATTGTAATATCTGACAAGGCAAAGCAATTAGAAAAAGTAAATTGTCTAATTGTTGTAATGCCTTCTGGTATTACAACATTATTCAATACTTTACAATCACTAAATGCTTGTAATCCAATTGAAGTAATACTTGATGGTAAATTTATAGACTCTAAAGCCCAACAATTTATAAAAGCTGTATCTTTGATTTCTGTAACCCCATTTGGAATTGTGATATTTTCCAAATCATTACAATTTTTAAATATCGCCTTTTCAATAATAGTAATAGTTGAAGGTAAATTAATAGTTACTAGATTTGTTGAACTCTCAAAAGCACTTTCTCCAATAGTAATAACTCCTTCTGGAATTGTAATGCTTGTTAAAGCATCACAATGATAAAATGCACATTTACCAATATCAGTTATACCTTCATTTAAATTAATGCTTGAAAAATATAAACAATTATAAAATGCTCCATCTCCAAGTCTAGTAGCATCAGTAATATTAACTTCTATTAAACCAGAAGGTAAATAATATAAGTTGCCACTACCTAATTGATAGAATTGTTGAATCGCTTGACTTCCTTGGTATACAGAAATTCCAAATATATATCCAAACAATCCTTCATATTCAGAAGCAGTTCTTGAAGTCCCAACAAAAGGCAAACTCATACTTACTAAATTCCTACAACCATTAAAAGAAGCTCCTGCAATTGTTGTTACACTATTAGGAATTGTAATAGTTGTTAAAGTACTACAATTATAAAAAGTATTTTCTTTTATACTTAATACTCCATCTGGAATTGTTATACTACTTAAATTAACACAACCAGAAAATGCTGCTTCACCAATTACATTAATTGTATTAGGGATGATTAAAGTTTGTAAGTTGATACAATCTTTAAATCCTTCATCTATAATTTGAGTTACTGGTTTTCCATTATAAAATGCTGGTATTTCAATATTATATAAATATCTAGCATTCCCAACACCAACTCCATAACCAGAACCATCATATAATAAATACAAATCTAATCCTTGTTCATTTTTATCATCTAAAATACTATTAAGCCATTCTTCTTCAGTCCCGGTATAATCTGGATAATATTCTTTAAAGATATCAAATGCTGATTTACCAGGCAAGCCTTGTGGTCCTTGAGGACCCACAACAGTTAAATCATTTATTGAAACTAAATTTGTCCATATAGAATCAATAGTATATTTCCACTGAATATATCCACCTTCTACTTGAAACTCTACTTCTTTACCATCTATTCCATTAATTCCTGCAGGACCAGTTAATGATACTAATTCAACTAAATTAGTCCAAGTACTATCTCCTACATATTTCCATTTGATATAACCTGATTCTACTTGGAATTCTACTTCTTTACCATTAGCACCTGTTAAAGTTTCTAATGAAATCAAATTAGTCCAAGTACTATCTCCTACATACTTCCATTTAATATACCCTGATTCTACTTGGAATTCTACTTCTTTTCCATCATTACCGTTTTCTCCTACTAAAGATGTTAATTCAATCATATTAGTCCAAGTAGAATCAGTTGTATATTTCCATTGAATATATCCACTATCTACTTGTAAAGAAACTTCTCTTCCATCATCTCCTGCTAAACCATCTTCACCTTTAATAGACGCAAGCCATTCTTCATAAGTTACATCAATTGCTTGACTTTCTACTCCTAAATTATAAATCTCTTCAAATAAAGAAATCTCTTCAGTTTGTTTTGGTTTACATGCACTTAAAAATACTACTAAAACACACACTAATAAAATAAATACTTTTTTCATTCTTTTTCCCTCACTATTTTTAAAGATAGAATTATTATACATTATATTTTTTTATTTGAAAATATTTTTTGAAAAAGATTTTAAAAATAAAACATCCACTTTAAAGCGGATGCTATTCTAATCAGTTATTTAAAACTATGTTTTCTATATCTCTATCTTTATTAAAAATATCTATTTTTTTCTTTTTTAACATCCAGATAAACATTCCATATGTTAGAATACTATCCATAGCAGTACCCGCAGCAAACATCAAAGCTATTTTAACTAAAGTTGGTTCATAAAGCCCTACTTTGTATAAGATAAATGCAGTACCATAAAAGATAGAATTAATAACTATTGATTGAAACAACATATAGTTTGTTTTTCCGATGCCATAAAAAATACTATCTATGACATTATTATATGCAAAAAAAACATAAAACCCTACGCTTATTAAAACAATATAATAAACATCACTATAGTTACTTAATTGTAATATGTTTTTCATAAATGGTTCCCAAAAGGGAAGTGAGATAAACCAAATTAATACTATTATAGTCGTAATTGCAAAATAACCCAAACTTTTTTCTTTAATAGCATCTTCTGTTTCACCGCAATCTCTTTTAACAAGTTCTCCTAGTTGAAGTACAGGTAAAAGTAACCATCCCCAAATAAAATTATTAGCAACCCAAAAAGTGCCTTGTTCTCCTACCATATTAACCATCTTTATTATCATCAACATAAATGCAATATTTCTTACAAAACTTTCTAATCCTGAAATTCCACCAATCTTACCTAACTTTTTCAACCAAGTAAATGACATCTTTTCTTTTACAAAAAGATTAATGTCTTCTTTATATAATAAATATATTGCTAAGACTAATAATAATATGTTAACTATTATGTTTGTTATTGCAATTCCATTAACCCCAATATTTAAAGAAACTGGTAGATCAGATACTAAAAAGATATCTAAGATTATTGTTAAAACCATCTGAAGAGCTAAAACAAAATATAAATACTTTTCTTTTTTAATTGTTACTAAAACAACAAGTATGAATTTTACCAATGTAATAAAGATATTAGCAATAGTTTCAATTCTTATGTATTCAGCAGTCGCATCTATCAATGTTACATTTTGCGACATAAATGTAATTAATGGTTTTGCAAAAATTATTATTAGTAAAGATAAAAGTGAATAAATAGAAAATGTAAATAGTAAACCTGTTCTTACTTTATTTCGCATTTCACTTTTATTTTTTATAGAAGCTCCTATAAAAAAGAATAAAGGTAAAATTAAAGCTTCTTGCAATATTTCATATAATAAATTGACCCAAGATAATTGACTTGCTATATTAAACCCCCAATCACCTGGCATCTGACCTAATAAGAATATTCTAAAAGTTGTATAGATTGTTGGAATTAAACCCATAAATAATAGTGCTATAAACAATCTATAATTTATTGATTTCAAAGACAATTTTATTTTATTAAACATATCAATCTCTCTCTTTCTTAAAATGCTTCCATTTTTCATTTACAATTTTATACAATTCATAACCTTCACTATATTTTTCTAGTAATTGTTTAAGTTGATTTAAGTTTTTATCCTCAATATCCATTTTATTGTGAGCCATATATTTGTTTATAAAATTTTTAAATTTTTTTTCATTATCGCCCATTTGCATTTTACCTATATTTTCCCTTATAGCTGAATTAATTATTTCTCCAGCCATCTTAGAAATACTATCTTTAATTCTATTACAATCATTATAATAGTTATTAACCTGAATCTTATGTTTTTCAATCAATGCAGTTTTATCAAATTTATAAATTTCAAGTAAGTCTTCTATTGAATAAGCAAACTCTTTATCTATAGAATATAGGTATAACAATTGCTTTATATTTTCTCTAAATTTATAAAGTGCCTTAAAAGTTTCTTCGTTCCATCCTTTCTCATACCCTTTTTCAATTAATTTAAATGCAACCATAGTTAATTCTTTTGAATCTTTTCTTTTTAGTATGAAGTTTATTATTTCTTGTTGTTTATCTCTATTTATATTTTTTAGAATATCTAAAATAGATTTTGTTTTAAATTCATTTATTCTTCCCGATTCCATTAATATATTAACCACAGTTTCACAAATTTTTTGATTTTCTGGATTATCATACTTAAAAGTTTTTTCTTTTAACCAATGTATTCCCCAACTGTATGCTATGCTTGACATTTTTACAAAATCTAAATAAATAGCCATGTGATCCCCATTTTCTAAATAATAATCTTTTGCTGCAAGAATATTGTTTAAACTTAATTTACTAAGTTGAATCCAATCGTTTCCTTCAATGTTTCCGCTAATACTGCCTTCATAACCACCCAAATCAATATCCTCTCTAACAATAATTTTTTGAAAATCTTCTTGAGAAATAGCAAATGGTTCATTGTCTACTATTATTTCTATCTTTTCATTTGTTAAATTTGCAATATATGTATCAATTTTATCTTCTGGATCTTGCTCTGAAAAATTATGGGTTACATATGTTCCACCTTCTTCAACAAAACTTCTTGGAAATAAATCATCTCTAGCAATATTTCCTTTATAGATTCTTCCTTCAAATTTAGAAATATCTAGCATTGGTATATATATATATCTATACTGTACATTTTTTTGAATTGGGTACAATGAATTTTTTAATATCACCTCAATTTCTGATTCAGTTAGATTCTTTATCTCATCATAAAGTGTTTTATAATGTTCATTAAGGCTACCTTTGCCTGTCATTTCATCAATTAAATCAAAAGCACTTGATTGATCTTTAAAGTTTTTAATTAATGATGCAATGAAATATTTATCATACGGAGCCTTTGCAAATGTATTATATCTTAACATTAAAGTATTATTTGCTTTAGGCAAATTTATACGAACTTTTACTTTCATTTATTCTCACCTCTCCTTTTTGATTTATTTCAATATTTGAACCATTCCTCCCGATTTCCTCTATTATAGCTTTAAAATATTGTCTTGGACTTCCATTTGGAGTTTCCATTTCAAGTTTTTCAAGGCTTCTAGATCCAAATATAACTAACTTATCTCTAGCTCTTGACATAGATACATTGATTCTTCTAAAATCTCTTAAGAAACTTCTTTTATCTGTTCTGGTAACAACTGTGTTTACTAAAACGATATCTGTTTCTCTTCCTTGAAATGCATCAACAGTATCTAATTCAAAACTTTTAAAAGTTTTTTTGGCTCTGTTAATTAAATCCTTATATTGCTTTGTAAAATATGAAATTTGAGCAGCATATGGAAATATAGCAGCAGCTGTTACGGTTTGTGGATTAATTACATTTTTTAAAATATCTTCTAAAATTATTGATGTTGCAAAAGCTTCTTGAATATTATATCTTGAATGAGATTTAGAATCATCCTGTTCAGTTGCTCCTAAGGCTTCAACAAAAAATATATTTTTATCATTTGCTAAGATTGATTTTTCATTGAATTGAATTGTTTTTGGATTTGTTAACTCTCTCATATTCTTTAGATTTCCGTCATAAAAAATATTATAAGCATCTAAAACATTCTTTAAAGATCGATAATTTTCATCTAATAAACTTAGTCTTCCAGCCATCTCAGCTTTTTTAATAGTCTTAGAAAATACTGATTGCTCATAAATTGTCTCCAATTTATCAAACATGTCTTCATCATAAGATGGCAAATGTTTAACTTCTTCTTTTGAGAATTCAAGCAGAGGTGCTAACTGATAATCATCTCCTACTAATATTATCTTTTCTACATATGGTAGATATCTTAGAACCTCAGTTATTGGTGATTTTGACACCTCATCAATAATTAACCATTTATACCCTTTTAATAATTCAAGTCCTTTTCTACCAGCAATTGCGCTAGTTGTAGTTGTAGCTCCTATTACTGAAAAATTTTCTTTCATATTTTTTGAATATTGAATTTCTTGTAAACCTTTAAAGTTATTTAAATCTTCAATAATTCTGTTTGCAGCATCTCTATATTTTGATTTTGCAAGATGGTTTGTTAGTTTTGAACCCCATGTTTTATACAAAGTTTTATCTATTTCATCTTTACTATATTTGTTTTTCCTATTAGTAATTCTATTTGGAATAATTAAATCATAGTTTTCCATAAGTTTATCTAAAACATTGTCAATAGCTACATGGGTTTGAGATGAAATCACAACTTTTTCTTTCAGTTCCTTAGTAATGTATTGAACAACTGCATTTATAACATGAGTCTTACCAGTCCCCGGAGGCCCTTTAATCAAAGTAACTGGCGAACCATCAACCGACTTTAGAAAAGCAATTTTTTGAGAAGTATTCAAATTTTCAATATACTCTTTCAAGATTGGATTTTTTATAATTTGACTTCTAATAAAATAGTCAGCATTTTCTACTTTTTTTGTTTCACTAGGCATTTGCTCATCACCAATTAAATATTCAATCATTTTCATTGAAGCTCCAGTAGTTCCTTGATTAATAAGTTTTAACGAATTTTCAATTGATTCAATTTTAATTTTTTGTCCCATATCATAAAGATTCAAAAATCTTTCTTTTATGGGAGCATCTTCAAGCATGCTTAAAACTAATAAGTTTTTGTTTTTTGAAATATTTTTCAATTCTACATCGTGAAGTTCACGTGAATTTTTTTCATCTACAACCCTATAATCGCTAACAAATAAATTTTCGGTCATTCTTTGTATTCTTTTTAATACTCCCGCAAAGTTATCAACTGAAATATCTACTAGAGTTAATACTTTTGATTGTAAATTATTATCAAATCTATCAAAAATATATTCAGGAACCTTATAGCCTTTAATTATTTGTTCATAATCAAAAACATTTTCTAACTCTAAATACATCGGTAAAATGTCACCATTCTCCCCATATAATTCTTTTGTGTCAACTGAAACAAAATAATAAGGCTTACTAGTTTCTTTTATTTCATATGTAGCACTATTATTAATTTCATCAGAAAGTTTCTTATAAAACTTAAACACTTCCATAAACTCATCAAATTGACCAATGTTAAATACAAAACTATCATCAGAAGATATCTTCTCTAAATAATTGTGCATAGTGCTATTATCTATTGGGTAACTATTATCAAATAAAAATCGAACCTCTACACCACCTAATGTTTCAAAATTACCATTTGTTATTTCTTTATAGTCTATCATGAAAAATTCTCCGCCAAATGGATTAACAAAAGAACAACTAAGATGACCTTTCAATATTAAAAACCCTTCTTCAAGTTTCATTGCTATTTCAATCTTCTTTAAAGATCGAATATATCTATTATCTTTTCTATCCTTTTCAACGTTCAAACTTTTTGTAGACACTTTTGCATTTATCCAATCTTTATTTGAAATCAACGCTTCATACCATTTTTTAATATCTGTTGACTCTTCTTTTTGGTTATAGCTTAACTTTATTTTCATATCCATAATGTCTTTTTCCTTTCTTATAGTCAAAATTTTTCACAAGTTTTCGAATTAATTAAACTATTGATTAAATCGCCTAATTGTTCTTTTTTTATTGACTTTATTTTTACTTTCTCTTTCTTACATTTAAACTTTAGTAGTGTTTTATCTCTTTTTTTTGAATAAATTTTTCTGTTAGTTTTAAAACCATTAACATTGCTATAATTAGTCTCATCTATTAATCTATCTTTAAATAAATATAGTCTCGACCTACTACGCTTTTCAAAATATACATCGTTTTTAAATTCATTTCTTGCTTTTAAAAAAACATCATAATCTACTTCAACTGGTTCTTCAAGACACCAATCTTTATGATCTCGTTTTACTCCGCCTACCTTTTTTGCATTTTCACTTGCTTTTTTTGCTGATTCAGCAACTGTTGCAATAACTAAGGGCAAATATTTATTTCTTCCAACATGACCAAATTTACACTTAACTAAAAAATACTTCATCTTTTTCTCCTTCCATTTTTGATGAAGTTGTAAAATCAATTTTATCTACGCAAAAAATAATCCTCCTATCTGGACGCAAAAAAATATTAACTTAACAACTTTCCGCTTGTCACATAAAATGTGACCCTATAGGGTGTACTTCCTACTCAGATTATCTTTCTAGAATTGATAACCTTTTTGGGTGTTCGGTCTTTTAAAAACGATGACCGCCTTCGTTCCGCAAATTAATTATAACACATTGATATAAAAAAGCAAACAAATTTTTATTTTTTTGCTTGCTTTGTTTTTATTTATAAGTGGGTGTACACCAATAGTTTTTGCGGAACGAAGGAATACACCCGTAGTTTTCTCGTCCGCAATTTTATTATATATCATTACAATTAATTAGTAAAGTTTTTTTGTCATAAGTTAAAATGTCTACTTTATAGTAGACATTTTACATTTTACATTCATAATATAAACTTTTTAATATATCTTTTTCCATAGATAAAATTAAATCATTTTTCATTTTATCATCACTAATAAAATTAACTAAATCTAGATTTCTTTTTTTAAGCTTATTAATAATCTCTTCAGTTGGAATATTATTAGATTTTGAACTGTTATTACTTTTTGAAGTGATAACTAAATTCCAAATATCATCACTATATATATAACTCCAAGGTATTACATGATCAATGCTAACATCACTTAAACTTATTTCTTTATCTGTATAAAAATCAATTATTTTATTATCTTTAAATTCTTTTAATAACTCTTCTTTGTATTTATTTAAAGAATTTCTTTTTATATTATTATCAGATATTCCTTTTACTTTACTTACAATTCTTGGAGCAAAATTAAACTTTTCTAATAATTGAGCCCATTTATAATTTAGTAATTGTGATATAACAAAAGTATAATTTTTTAATAATATTGAATCTTCTTTTTTTATTGTTATAAAAGAACCTATTTTTTTATCATAGTTATATATATCTAATACTTCATCTTTTACTTTCAAAAAACGATAACTAACATCAAAATGTAATGTTTTAACCACTTCTTTAATTTGTTTATAATAAAAAGTTTTATTATGCTTTAAAAGAGTTTCTTCGCCTTTATCAAACCAAACAGGAATACTACTATTAGTTATTCTTTTATATTCATCAACTAAACTATCAGCAATTCTTTGAATTACTGGTAGTTTATTATTATATGGTGCTTGTTTTAGTTTAAAGAAAAAACCTTGATTCCAATAATACTTTAACATCTTTATAGCAATACTATCAAAATTAATTTTGATAGTATCATTAATTTCTTCAAAGTCTTCTTTATAATTACTTTCTATAATAGCTCTTCCCCAAGCTAGTTTATAAGTATTATCAGTACTCATTTCTTCAATTATTCTTAACCAATCTTTTATATACTTACCTCTTTATTTTTTAAAGAAATTACTTCAAATAACTAATAGCAGCCTCAGTTGCAATTCTTCCTTTTGGTGTTTTTCTAACAAAACCAATAGCCATTAAATATGGCTCATGTTGGTTTTCTACTGTTTGAATGCTTTCACCAAGCATTGTTGCTATAGTATCTAAGCCAACTGGGCTTCCTTTATAATCATTTATCAAGACATTTAAAATATCTCTATCAGTTGCATCTAATCCTAAGTCATCAATTTTATGTTCTTTAAAATACATCTCAACAATAATCTCTGTTATTGTTGTAGATTTTAAAACTTGAGCTTTATCTCTGATTCCTTTTAAATACTTATTAGCAATTCTAGGTACACCTTTACTTCTTTTAGCAATTGCCTCAATTGCTTTATCTTCAATTTCAAAACCAAACTCGCCTTTAGCATTTTTTAACTTTGTGGCACTGTTTCTTATTAGCTGAGTTAATTCTTCTATTGAACAAAGAGATAATTTATATTGTAAAGAAAAACGATCTCTAAATGGTTTTTCTAAAAGCCCTAAATGATTGGTTGCACCAATCAAAGTAAATTTAGGTAGCTTTACAAACTCATTTATAACTTCTTTATTTTCTTTCTTTAAGTATGATATAGAATAGCTCTCTAAGGCGGTATAAATCGCCTCTGCTGCAGCTTTATTGATTCTGTGGATTTCATCCACAAAAACGATATCGCCTTCATTTATGTTAGATATTATTTGAACAAAACTATTAACATCTTTAATAGCAGGTCCATTCATTATTACAATATTAGCATTCATTTCACTAGCGATTACTTTAGCAAGAGTGGTTTTACCAAGACCTGCTGGTCCATAAACCATAATATGTTCTAATGAATCATGACGCTGTTTAGCCGCAATAATTGCTTCTTTTAAAGATTTGACTGTTTGAGTTTGTCCTACAAACTCAGACAATTTCTTTGGTCTTAAAATATCTCTATCATCTAAATATAAATTTTTACTTATCTTTTTATTTTTTTGTTTTTTAATTATAAATTTATTATAAGTTTCTAATTGATTATCTAGTCTTATATATTCTTTCTTTAAAGGTTTAATTAGTTTTCTTGAAATTCCTTTATCTTTAATAAGCTTATCTATTTCTAGAAATAAAGTAATACTTTTACCTACTTCTTTTTTTAATTTAGAAGGAATATTTGAAAACAAAATATTATTTAAGTTTTGAACAATACTCATTAGATGTTTTAAAACATTATTTTCTTCTTTAGATTTTATAGATTTAATTGCTTCAACTATTAAATCTTTTGTATTAAGATATTCTTTTTCTATTGTTAAAGGCATTTATTAATCTCCTTTATTTATATGTTTATAATTTCTTGATAAACACTTAATTTTTCTTTATAAAAACAGTTAAGAATATAATCTTTTAAATTCATAATTTTTAAGTTATTATCTTTTCTTAGCTTTTTACCATAACTATTATATTCAGCTTGAATCAAAAAAGTGTGAGTATAAATCTTAGTTCTTTTTTTAAGTATATTACTTAATGATTCTTTATAAGAAGAACATTGAGTTACTTTTTCATGAAATTGATAATTATCATTATCACCAGTTTTTTTAAAACTAAATTCAATGATAATTATATTATTACCATTTAATAACATGTAATCAATTCTACTAGTAGTATAAGGAATATGATATTCAGCAATAATACTAGTTTCAGCTATTTGCTTATGATCTAAAGATTCAATTAAAGAAGAAATTATGTTTATACTATCAAGCCAAGAAATTACTTCTTTATCATCAACATCTAATCCTTGTTTAATAGCATAGTCTTTAAGGTTAGTAAAGTATTGATAACCTTCAACTTTTTTAATTCTATCATCTAGTGACATATCACGGATTTGCCAGTCAACTGATCCTAGTTGAAGTTTAAAAATAGTTTTTTTGAATTCTAATAAATTTTCAAATGCGAATAAACACTTCATTAGTAAATTACCTTTCAAACTTTTTATAAAAAATAAAACTATACTATTATGAATTATATCATAAAAGCATAGTTTTATAAAGTTTATTTTCTACTTAAAAAACTATTTTAAAATATTTTTTAATAGATCCTTAATATACATATAACGCCTTGAATACTTATTATCTATTCTTATAAGTCTAATGTTATTATAATCAAATATCTCTTGTTTCATTTTATCTCTTTTAATTACTTTTGGATCTTCTTTATGTTCAGGGCCATCTAGTTCAATTACTACTACTGGTATTTGAATTTTATTAATCTTTTTAAAAATAACTAAATCGCATTCTCCCATTAAACCAAATTTTAAGGAACTCTCATCTTTAAATTTTGTAATAAAGGTCTTTATACCTACTTTTTCCTTTAATTCATATTTATCAGCTGTAGTTAACAAGTGATTAATTGAATCAAAAAATTCCTTTTCTTTCTCAGTATCATAATTCTTAAAATTAGCTCCATTAATAAAATAAGAAGTACTGGTAGGAGTTAGTGTTACTTCCTTACCATTTGTTATTACATAATTCATCAATTCAAATAAATCATTTTTATCTGCTGACTTGCTTTCAATTTTTTTTCTATCTCCAACAAAAACAAATTTCTTTTTTGCTCTTGTTGTTGCTACATTAAGAAGTTCTTGATTGTTTTTTACCCAGTCAAACGTTTTATCAAAAGTATTATTAGTCAAAGCAGTGCTCAAATATATTACATCCTTTTCATCTCCTTGAAAAGTATGAATTGTCCCTACATTAACATAGTCTAAACCTTCTTCTTTTAAAACTTCTTTTAACATTTTTGCTTGATTCCTAAAAGGAGTAATAACACCAACATTTTGATGTTTTTTCTCTTTTAAATCATTTACTATAGCATTGATTTCTACTATCGATATATTTCTTTCGAAATTACTATCAGCAGTAGATGTCACATCAATATACTCTAAAGCATTATCTATGTATCTATCATCAAATAATAATTTTAATTGATTACTATAATATTTAGCATTACTAAAATTTATTATATCTTTATGTGATCTATAATGATATCTAAGCAATACAAATTTAGAAATTGTATCAACTTTTTGCATTGTTAATAAGATTGAATTATCTAAATAACTATAGCTATCCCCTATACCATATTTTTTCATTAATGCTTTATTATTTTCTAAAGCAATATTTATAACTGGCTTTAATTGATTTTGATCACCCACCAATAATAACCTTTTACCTCTTGCGATAGTAAATAAAGCATATCCAATTGATGACTGTCCCGCTTCATCAATAATAACTAAATCAAAACTCTCATCTTGAATACCTAATCTATGAGAAGATTGATTAGTTGTTAGAATAATAGGAAATATATTTTGGAAATTATTGAAATTAGCATCTTCTTTTATATAGCTATTAAATTCCTTAATTTTTTCTTCTTGATCTTCAATTTCAAGAATTCTTAATAACTGATTATTTTTAGGTTCTAAAATCTTTTTATATTTTTTTACACCTGTAAAAAACAACCAAGATAAAAACCTATCATCAATCTTATTTAAATATTTAGAAATATTATCTTCTTCAATACTCCCTATTTTTTTTAATTCTTCTTCTTTTTTATTAATTAAATTATCAATAACAACCCTTCTTAAATCTAATTTTAAATTAGCTTGCATACTTTTCAAAGTATCTAGTTGTTCAATTAATTCTATTTTATTTTCATATTCAGATAAAACTTTATTAATTAAAGCTACATCTGTTGAACTTTTATCCTTATACTTTTCTAACTTTTCTTCATCTATGTTATGTTTTTTTATATTGTCTAATACTTGTTTAACATATTCTAAACTTTTTATAGTTTCTTCTTTATTACCAAGTCTAATAAAAGGTAAAAACATTTTACCTTTTTTATTTTTAAAATTAAGAAATTTATCATAAATGTCATTAATAGGTTTATTATTGTTTGAACTTACTAATACTTTATCATCATTAAAAAACGCTGATATTAAAACATTTATTATTGTTTGAGTTTTCCCGGTTCCTGGTGGCCCTTGGACATAAGTAATTGGTTTTGTTAATGCATTATAGACAACTCTTAACTGATCAATATTCACTTTATCATCGATTAAAACTACATCCACATTTCTAGTTCTTCCCTTTTGATATGCATCAGTCATATTACCAAAAAATGCTTTTAAAGGTGTCGATAATGTTTTTTCTTTTTTTCTTAATTTAATAGAATCTATTTCTCTTTCAATATGTGAATAATATCTAACTACCATATCCATAATATATGGTCTATCATCAAGAGCCTCTTTATGCTTAAAAACTTCTTCTTGAAGAAGTTCTTTAGCTTGGGCTTGGTCTTTAACAAAAAGATCTAAAAAATAATCCGTATCTACATCTAAATAGTTCTTTAAATGGTGTTTATATATATCACTATCTTGACTTGCAAAAGTATAATTAAACTTTATTTCAGGTATAACCTTCAAACTACTATCTTTAGGGTCAAAAACTAATTCTTTATAAGCAACAACAAACAATCCTCTTTTAGTACTAATTGATAAAATATTTAAAATTAAAGTTACAACTTCACAAATGTTTTTCTCTCTATTTTTAGAAAGCCTTTCTAATTTAGGGACTAAATCAGCAATTTGTTCTAGTGATAATTTGTATTTTAACCCATTGTTAAGATTTTCAAATGTATCTTGATCTATATTCCTAACTAAAGCAGTTTCTTTTTGATATGGTGCTTCTTCTGAAATCATACAATCACGAATATAATCTAATACATTTTCTCTATAGGTATCATATGACAACCAACTAAGTTTATCTATATTACTTTCTATTTTTTCTATTAACTCTTGGGGCTGATCATACTTAGTATTATGAACTAAAGAGGCAGATTTTATACAATCAAAATATATTTTAGCCTCAATTACGCCATCACATTTTTCATTCATTTTAGTAAAATTAAAAGCATCCACAAAAAATACTTTTTTATCGATGTCTATATCGTTAATCGCAATCCAATATCTTGTTTTTTCTTTATCTTTGTTTTCATATTCAATCGCTGCCCAGCTTTGGCTTTTAATGGCTTCTGAAATGGCTTTTTTAATCATTGCTAATTCCTTATAATGTTTTTATAAAATATACTTAAAATACACTAATAATTATAGCACATAGATAGATTTTTATAAAGTTTATTTTTAAAGTTAAAAGCTTGCTTTGATTTTTCTCTATTACTTTACAACTAGACATACCACCTATTTTGAGTAGCTTTCCAATCAACTCTCACACCAGTCTTTTGGTTTTGAATTCCATAACCATATCCAGGGCATAAATCACATTTCACAACCTGATAAGAACTATCTCCAATTTTAAAACTAAGTTTATCTCCCTTTGCTAAATTGTTGTTACAATGCATTGGTTCAAAATTATTCCATTCATCTCTTCCACCTTCTGCTATAGGCATAATGTGATCAAGATTCCAACAGTAACTATATTCTTTGCCATCTCTGCCTGACATTTTTTCATACTTTATGTTCTAATTGTATTTTCCTCTTATAAAATTTTAGATTGTATATTTTCATTTGTTTTTGTTTCAATATAAGAAACTCCATTTTTGTGGAACTTTCATTCCCATTTTTGTGGAAAACATACTATATGCAGCTTTGAAATAATTAAGCACTAAGTTTTGCTTTTATATTAAAAAAATAAGAGTTCAACTCTTATTTCTTTTTAATAACTTTATTTTTAATAAAAGGTTTATCCATCTTCTTAGTAATAGGAATATCCATTTTCTTCTTAATCTTATAAACTAAATCATTACATACTAAAACATAATAGTCTTTCAAATCATTGATAAAGAATTGAACTGTCTTATTAGTAATAGAACCATAGTTCTTTGGATTAAAATCTCTCATTTGTTTTTTTAATGTTAATACAACATAAGAAAAATCAGCAAAGCCATCTTCATCTAAATTAGTATCGATAATATTATCGACTAATTTTACTAAAGCTTTTATTTCTTCTGTTTCTTTAGATTCTTTTTTATCTTCTATTCTTTTTGTTGCTTCAACTGGAGCAATAATCTTTTCAACACTTATAAAAGTGTTGAAACTATTTTTATAATCTTCAGTTGCTCTATTGTCTCCTGCTCCTACTACATATTTATTAGCTTTTTGTAAGGTTTTTACTAAAGGTGTAAAATCACTATCACTAGAAGCTAGACAAATACAATCTATATAATCTTTTTCTAATAGTGACATTGCTTCGATTGTGATTCTAATATCAACTGCATTTTTATATTTAGAATATGCTATTTGTGACATTGGTTCTATTCCGTATTTAATGAACTTTTCTTTAATAGTCCCATCGCTTAAATTTGAATAAAAAGCATATTTTATTATTATGTCTCCTATTTCATTTAATTCTTCAAATAAAACCGGAAAATACTTTTCTTGAGTGAAATTATCATAATCAATCAATAAAGCAATTTTTTTTATTTTTCCGTTCTTCTCATGTTTTTCCATTTTTACTCCTCACAAATTTATTCTACTTAATATATATTAGTAAAATAAATTAATATTACTCTTTTTTTAATACAGTTAATTCTAACACAATTATTATTATTTTAAAACATTTATATTTTTTTGATTAGCTTAATATATATATTAACAATATTTTTAACATTACTCTTTTATTTTTTAAAACATTTCACGTTTTCAACGTTAAAATATTATTAATTTTTCACGTTTTCCACGTTAAGGGAAGGCTGTGTATTCACGTTTTCCGCGTTAACAAGCAAAAACATTATTTTTGCTTATAAAATTAATAGGTAAAAGAATCTTCTTTTACCTATATTCACACTATATAATTAATTCATTTTAAAAAACTTGCCCAATTATTATCCTTATCTAATGCTATTTTTACTTCTTCTAAATCACTAATGTAATTAGTGATTCTAGAATTCACTTGAAGATAAAAATCATCAATTCCATATTTTCTAACTATTGCAGTTAGTTCATATAATACAAGCCCTATAGCATGTGTTTTAACATGCACAGTACTTAGTCCTTGAGCTATAGCATGTAATAAAGCAATTAACTCTAAACTATCAACTTCTTTAGCAATTGCATGAACTTTTAGAATCGAAGCTTTAGCTTCTTTCATCTTTACTAAGCCTTCTTTCCATCTTTTACATAAAAGAATAGCTTCTTTAATTCTTTCATCATCAAAATGATTATTCTTTAATTCTTGATAGATCCTATCAACATTTTTAAAAGCCCATAATATTAATACTTTATGATTTGTTTTATTAAACGAATCATTAAGTGCTTTAATTGATAAACTATTTTGATTAAATAAAATCAAATTTTTTCTTTTATATTTTTCTCTAACATCTAAAAATTTTTCCATTATTCTTCCTTTAAAATTATAAAGTTTAAAGCAATTTCAGTTTATTAATTGCTATCATCTACAATTGTTAATTTTACCATTCCATAGAAATCCCCAGAAGAAACATAAATCATTGTCGTACCAGCTGACAACGCAGTAATTGTTCCGATATTACTAATTGAACAAACTGAACTATTAGTTGATATTATATTACATCTTCTACAATCATATGGATAGTCTGAAATACCATAGATATAAACTTGATAATAGCCATGTTCACTATTAGCTAGAGTCTTAGAAATTGTAGTTAAACCATCACCCCTTACTCCACCTATTTCACTACTTTGATATACTTTTACAGTAAGACGAAAATGCGCTGCACAAACTATTATATTAATTGTTCCTTTTACACTAGGGTCAGTTACTAAAGAGGCTGTAATCGTTGCAGTACCAGATTCAACACTTGTGACTCTCCCATCACTATCAACTGTTGCTATTTCTGTATTACTACTACTCCATACAACATCCTTATCCCCATCTACTGATAATTGATATATCTCTTTTTTAAAGAATATAGTTTTAGTAGCAATTATAATTAAATCTCCACTTGCATCAGAATCAATAACAGTTACATCCATACTTGACCTAATATCTATACCATCTTCAAAATATGCCGTAATTGTTGCAGTGCCAGCTGCAACACCATATATTTGGCCATTATTAACTAACGCTACATTAGTATCACTTGATTCCCATAAAATATTACCAATTATAGATGTAATAGCAGTTAATGTAATTTGAGCATCTTTATCAACTAGATTAGGTCCAAAAACATAAAATGCTGTTTCATCACTATTATCTATGATTGTTAAAGTTATAATACCTAGAAATTCACCATACCTAACAAAAATTGATACTGTACCTGTAGATAAAGCATTAATATCTCCATACTCACTAACTTTACAAATAGAACTATTACTAGTTGTTATTGTACATGCTTTTTGACTAATCGAATTCCCAAGAGCTCCAGTTTTATCATAGGCATAAACTTTATAAAATCCATTTTTGCTATCAGCTAAGTTCTTAGAAATTTTAGTTAAACCAATGCCTGATGAACCGCCAATCGCACTACTTTTATATATTTTTACATTTAATAAAGCATAATCTGCTAAATAGACTGTTAGAGTAATTGTACCTTTTACATTAGGATCAGTAACTAAAGAAGCCGTAATTATTATATTTCCAAATGTAATGCCTGTAACTAAACCATTACTGTCAACATCTGCTATTTTCGTTATATTACTACTCCATGTAACCTCATATCCACCTTCAATTGATAATTGTGAAGTACTTCCCCTTTCAAATACAGTATCGGTTGCATTTATGGTTAGAGATTTGGGATTGTCAATAACAGTTATAATAATACTTGAACTAACACTTGTATCATATACTAAGCTCGCTGTAATAATTGCAGTTCCAACTGCAAGAGCAGTGCCCCGTCCCTCATCAATCCTAATCAAATCAGTTTCCAATGTAGTAAACGTAACTAAGTCAATACTATCAATGCAATTTAAAATAGGATTTAAGGTAATACTTTCTCCTATTTCCATAGTAATTTCATCATCTTCAAAATCAATTGCGGGTGCATTTAATCTTGTAACTGTAACTGTATATAATTTGGTTTTTCTACCTCTTGTAACTAATATATATACAAAATTATTTCCAAATGAAAGATCTATTGTTTTTGAAACAATTTCATTGGTTGCTGAAATATCACTATATAAAGCCCAAGTTGCTTCATTACTTACAACAATCTGATCAATAAATGAATACGTAGTTGTTGTATTTGAAACT
>Ga0334884_1000842_pt1 | contig 52151 bp, 59 predicted proteins | sample GraSluR1_MG_7_FD_207215 | JGI IMG/M metagenome (GOLD analysis project Ga0334884, IMG submission 207215) | Sludge microbial communities from methane-producing bioreactor in Wageningen University, Netherlands - Granular Sludge_12_05 R1 | ecosystem: Engineered > Bioreactor > Anaerobic >... | reverse complement strand
GCCGGCCCGGTGGCCACAGCAGGGTGGACACACCCGTTCCCATCCCGAACACGGAAGTTAAGCACCCTCACGCCGATGGTACTACGGTTAGCCGTGGGAGAGTAGGTAGCCGCCGGGCCTCTTTTTTGCCAATCACCGGCTTGCCGGTATGATATACATAGATGGAGTAGGGGACGTGAAAGCGTCCTCTTTCCTTATTTTGGGGGGGGCTTCTCTTGAACAACTAGTCAAATGATAGGATATGGAGAGGCTTTCTCAGCTTCTGCTCTTGTCCAATACAATCCTTTTCACTATGATGGTAACAATTCATCAACCTAATGAATAAAGAGGGTATAAGTATGCAAATTATGTTGCAAAATCTGAAGAGAACCTACGGTACACTGCATGCAGTGAACGGAATCAGTCTCTTCATACCCTCGAACACCATCTACGGCATCATAGGCAAGAGTGGTGCAGGCAAGTCTACTTTGGTTCGCCTGATCAGTTTGCTCGAACGACCAGATGAGGGTGAAGTGCATTTTGATGACAGCAGGGTCGACAATCTTGATAAGGCCAGCTTGATCCAGAGACGCCGGCGTATTGGCATGATTTTCCAGAATTTCAATCTCTTCTCCAGCAGAAATGCTGAGCAGAACATTGCCTACCCTCTTGAAATAAACGGAACGCCAAAGGCTGAGATCAAGGCCAGGGTTGAGCAGCTGCTCTCCCTTGTCGGATTGGATGGGAGAGGCAAGGCTCCAATCAGCACCCTCAGCGGCGGGCAAAAGCAACGTGTTGCCATTGCTCGGGCGCTTGCATGCAATCCTGACATACTCTTTTGTGATGAGGCTACCAGCGCCCTCGACCCGCAGACAACCCACTCCATCCTCTCCCTTCTGAAAGAGATCCAGCGGAAGATGAGCCTTACGGTTGTCATGATCACCCACCAGATGGAAGTGGTTCGGGATGCCTGTGACCAGGTAGCCGTCCTCAATGATGGTATTGTGGTGGAGCAAGGCTTGGTAACCGATATCTTTGCACATCCGCAAAGCGAAGTGACCAAGGATTTTCTCACCCATCTTGTTGGCATCGACGAGACTTCCGCTTCGGATGATCAGATGGTGCATTGGTCGAAGAAACGAGGGGCATACACCCTTCGGTTCCGCGGAGGAACCACAGACCAGCCGATTCTCAGCAAGATCACCCGAACGACCGGAGTGGATTTCAACATCCGTGCCGGGGGAGTCCAGAAAGTCGGGGATGTGGAGATAGGGACTATGCTCGTCGATATCAGCGGGACCGAGGAAGAACGCGCTCGTGCAGTAGAGGCGCTGAATCAGATGGGCGTCGTGGTTGAAGAGGAGGAACTGGTATGAGCAGAATCTGGATGCTTGTCTTTGACTCCACCCTGCAAACACTGAGCATGGTTTTCTTTTCAACCCTTTTCTCTCTCATTCTTGGCCTTCCGCTCGGGATCCTGCTCTCTGCAACCTCTCCCGAGGAGCAGGGAGGTATCATTCCGCGTCCTGTGCTGAACAATATCCTGGGAAGAATCGTCAACGTATTGCGTTCGTTTCCCTTCATCATCCTGATGATTCTCCTCTTTCCCCTCTCTCGTCTTTTGATTGGAACAAGTATCGGTACCACCGCTACGATCGTACCGCTGTCCATTGCGGCAGCACCGTTTGTGGCTCGAGTCATCGAGACCGCACTGAAGGAGGTGGATCCGGGGGTCGTTCAGGCCGCCCGTGCTATGGGATCCACCAATTTCCAGATCGTCCGGAAAGTGTTGATCCCTGAAGCCCTTCCCTCCTTGGTCAGCGGTGTAACGCTCACCATCATCAACCTGATCGGGTACTCGGCAATGGCCGGTGCCATCGGTGGGGGCGGCCTGGGTGACCTGGCCATCAGATACGGCTACCAACGCTTCCGTGGCGATATCATGTTCATTGCCGTCGTTATCATTCTGGTTCTCGTTGAGATCATCCAGGTGATAGGCAACAAAATCAGCGCAAAACTGCTTGCCAGACGCTGATCATCCGAGCACATACCTCTCGCCGACTGGGGAGAGAAGGAGTAATGTATGAAAAAGATTGTAAGCCTTTTCGTAGTACTGTTGGTCGCTGCATCCCTGTTCGCAGCTGGCACCAAGGAAGAAGCCAACTCCAAGACCATTCTTGTTGGAGCAACCCCCGAACCCCATGCCGCTTTCCTCAGTCTCGTGGTTGAGGATCTGGCTAAGGAAGGGTACACCCTCAAGGTACGGGAGTTCACCGATTATGTGACCCCCAATGAAGCTCTGGAGAGCGGAGAGCTGGATGCAAACTTCTTCCAGCACATCCCCTACCTGGAATCCTTCAACAAGGAGAAGGGCTATCACCTGGCAAACGCTGGTGGCATCCATGTCGAGCCGTTCGCCCTGTACTCCAGAAAGTACAAGACCCTCGCCGATCTTCCTGCCGGTTCTACGATCGCCATCCCCAATGACCCGACCAACGAAGGTCGCGCATTGTTGCTGCTGCAGAGTGCTGGGTTGCTGACCCTCACCGCCAATGCAGGACTTGAGGCTACTCCTCTCGATATCGCTGCCAACCCGAAGAACCTGAGGTTCCGTGAAATTGAGGCAGCAAGCCTTCCCCGAGTACTGCAGGACGTTGACGCAGCCATCATCAACGGCAACTATGCCATCCCCGCCGGCCTGATCGCAACCCGCGATGGCTTGTTGGTAGAAGGTGCAGACAGCCCGTATGTGAACGTCATTGCCGTAAAGCAGGGACGGGAGCAGGATGCCGGTATTGTTGCTCTGGTCAAAGCCCTTCGTGGGGAGAAGATCAAGGCATATGTGGCCGAGCACTACACCAATGGTGAGGTTGTACTCGTTTCCAAGTAAGCATTGTTTTTTTCGTGTATGGACCTCCCGGTTTCGACTGGGAGGTTTTTGTATAGTTATGCGTCTATATCGAGAATAAAAGGATAAATATGCAAAATAATTGACAGGAAATGCATAAATATGTACGATATATCCCTACAGCAACGGAGGAAACCATGAAATCATTGAAGGGACGCAGCTTTTTGACACTCAAGGACTTCACCACCGAGGAGATTCTTGCTCTTTTGCATCTCTCGCTTGAGCTGAAAGCGAAGAAGAAGGGAGCCTCATACGATGCTTCGTTGCAGGGCAAGCTGCTTGCAGGAAAGAACATCGTCCTCATCTTTGACAAGAGCTCGACCCGCACCCGTTGCTCCTTCGAGGTGGCAGCCTTCGATGAAGGGGCACAGGTGACCTTTCTCACCAACAGCCAGATGGGCAAGAAGGAGTCGATCGAAGATACGGCAAAAGTGCTTGGTCGCCTCTATGATGGTATTCAGTACAGGGGGTTCTCTCCCGCTGTCATCCGCGAGATTGCCCAGCACAGCCAGGTTCCCGTATGGAATGGCCTTACCGATGATGACCATCCCACCCAGGTGCTTGCTGATGTGCTGACAGCCATGGAGCATACAGGTAAGGATCCGAAGCAGTTGAAGTTCGCCTATATTGGGGATGGAAGGAACAATGTCTCCAATGCCCTGATGATCGGTGCTGCCAAGCTGGGTATGGAATATAGGATCGCCGCACCCAAAGAGCTTTTTCCTGAGGAGAGCCTGGTCGCTTCCCTTGCAGAAGATGCCAAGCTGAGTGGTGCCAAGATTGTGGTTACCACCGACCCCTATGAGGCGGTGCAGGGTGTTGATGTAATCTACACTGATGTCTGGGTATCGATGGGCGAGGAGGACCAGACCGAAAAGCGTGTGAAGCTGCTCAAGGAGTATCAGGTGACGATGGATCTGTTGAAAGCTTCCTCCAATCCCGAGGTGCTCTTCGAACACTGCCTTCCCTCCTTCCACGATCTCAATACCAGTGTGGCACAGCAAATTCATGAACAGTTCGGCTTACGCGAACTGGAAGTGACAGATGAGGTTTTCCGCAGCAGCCACTCGGTGGTTTTTGATGAAGCGGAGAATCGCATGCACACCATCAAGGCCGTCATGGTGGCAACCCTTACCGACCTGCTCTGATATCCGGCAGAGGCTTTCCATGCTAAGGTGGAGAGAGGAGTGATGGACATGGGTGCATACCAGGATCAGCATGCAAAGGTGTATCAGAAGCTGGGCAAGGCAAAGCAAATGGTCCTTGCCACCAGTTTCGAAGGTCGTACCACTGCCAGGACGATGAGTTGTGTCGTTCTCGATGGATGCTTCTACTTCCAGACCGACAAGACCTTCCTCAAGTATGGGCAGATGAAGGGCAACCCTTCAGTGGCTCTCTGCTTTGACAACATGCAGATTGAGGGGTTGTCCGTCGATCTGGGCCACCCCCTTGCTGAGCGCAATGCAGCCTTCGCTGTTGCATACCAGCACGCCTATCCTGGTTCCTATGCTGCGTACTCAGGGATCGAAACCGAGGTGCTTTTTCGTGTGGAACCTCTCCGTATTACCTGTTATGAGTATGAGAATCATGAACCAGTTATGAATATAATATCTTGTAAAGAAGAGAGTTATCATGAATTCTGGCCTTTAGGTGGTCCGCGTTGAACCAGTTTTGAAGAGTCAAAACATCTCAGTGTGTCAAAATGATACATTCTGGTCGTTGCTTTGCTGTGTAGGGTGACAGATTGCCCCAATCATCGAATGGCTGGGGGGAAAGCAGCTGGCCCTTTCAAACGCTGTAACTAAATAACATCATATAAGTAAACAAAATAGCTGCCTTTTAGCGTGCCTTATCAAACTTGGCATGCTTGTTGCATTGTACTTAGTGAACCCGATGAGGGCAAGAAACAGAACAACAAGAACACGGAGGTGTACTATGAAATATTTGGCTAAAAGAAACTATGATTCCCCGATGGTGTCAGCATTTGACTCGCTGTTCGACAACATGCTCGGCGATTGGGGCCTGCTGCCTTCCAGAATGCCCGCCGTTGACATTACCGAAACTTCGGATGCATATGTCCTTGAGGCGGAGCTTCCCGGTTACAAGCAGGAGGATGTGAAGGTGAGTGTAGAGAAGCATGTTCTGAAGCTCAGTTCCACCAAACAGAGCAGCAAGGAAGAGAAGGACAAGAAGCGTCTGGTTTCTGAACGCTGCTACCAGTGCTTCGAGCGCTCCTTCACGCTTCCTGAGGATGTGAACGAGCAGAAAATCGAGGGAGAGTTTGCCGATGGCCTTCTCAAGCTCACCCTTCCCAAAATGGAAGTGGCAAAGCCCAAAGCAATTGAAGTGAAAATCAAATAAGTGGTTGAAGAACCATCCTGTACTTGCAAGGCCCCGCATCCGCGGGGTCTTGCTTTCAGAAGGTGGTGATCAGGTGGTTATAGAAGTGCTTGGCCAAGGCGATGTTCTCGCATCCGATCCGCTCATCGGGGCCGTGCATGCGCGCTATTTCTCGCTTGTCCATCCTCGCTGGGGTGAAACGGAAGACTTGGTCGCAGAGCGCTTGGTACTTGCGTGCATCGGTGGCTCCGAGCATGAGATAGGGGGTGACCAAGGCTTCGGGAAAGGTGGCGAGGATGGTGCTTTTCAACGAAGTGAAGACCTCGGTATCGGTTCGGCTTACCAGGGAAGGTGGGGAATGGCGAAGAACGCTGACCTGGATGGAAGGGTCGGCGAGTGTACGCTTCACCCATGCAATCGCCTCCTCTTGCTTCTGGCCGGTCAGAAGGCGGATATTCACTTGGGCTTTTGCTTCCAAGGCAATGACGTTGCTTTTGTCACTGGCACTGACGACGGTGGGAACCACGGTCGTGCGTATCAAGGCATTGAGGGTGGGGTTCTTGGAGAAGAGGGAGAAGAGCACCTGTTTGAAGAGTGCTGGATTGAGAAAGAGCAGGCTGTAGCCGAACGGCCCCTGTTCTCCCAGGCTCTTGAGCATCGAGCGCACCGGTTCGGTCAGGAAGGGACGCATCTGGTGTCTCTCCAAGCGGGCAAGTCCCTGGGAAAGCGTCCCCAGAGCGGTAGGAAATGAGGGGGTGGAGGAGTGCCCGGCTTCCCGTTTGACTGAGAGTTCGAGATCAAGATACCCCTTCTCTGCAACTCCCACCACGGCAATGCTCTGCTTGAAGCCCTTGATGTAGTTCTGACTCACCACGCCGCCCTCATCGAGGACCAAGGAGAAATGCAACCCTTGCTCGGCAAACCATGAGGCGATGCGCGTTGCTCCTTCGCCGGATGCGTTGCACTCTTCGTCGCATCCAAAGGCTAGGTACCAAGTGCGGTGAGGTTGCTCTCCTCTTTGAAGCATCTCTTCACATGCTTCCAAGATTGTTATCACTTGCAGCTTGCAGTCAAAGCTTCCCCGACCCCAGACATATCCATCAGCAATGTGTCCTGCAAACGGAGGGTGAGTCCACTCATTTTCCACAGCTCCTACGACATCGAGGTGGGCCGTGAGCAGTGCAGGTTCACTGGATGTATCCTTTCCCTCGAAGCGATATACAAGGTTGTAGGATCCAAGTTCGGGATCGGTGATGCGCATGGTTTCGCACAAGCTGTAGGTCTTGGAGAGCAGCTGTTGCAAACGAGTGAAAGCCTCCCAATCGGTTGCGTCCGCATTTTCCTGTGAAATGGTCCTGCATCCGATCGCCATAGAGAGCGCTTGCTCAGCATGGGGGTCGCGCACTGCTTTGGGGCCTTGGGCGCTGGAGAGTGTTGTCTCCCTTTGCATGAGTGTCTTGGCTGTCAGAATAAGCAGGAAAAGCAAAAGGACAGAGCCCAGAAGGGAGAAAAGCATGGTGAATCTCCAAATGCGTTCTAGTGTTTTTTACAGTATAATGCTATATTGTAGAACAACAATACTTTTTCCGCCAGGTACATACGGGAGATTCGACTGATGCCCAAGAAGATAGATCATGAGCTAAGAAAGGAGAAAATCCTGCAAACTGCCCTCAAAGTGTTTGCAAGGGAGGGGTATCGCGACTCAAACCTCTCCTTGATCGCCACCGAGTGTGGCATCTCCCGGCCAACCATCTATCAGTACTTCAAGGACAAGGAAGAGATCTACTACTATGCCGTGAAACTGGTGACCGGCAGGATGTTTAACAAGTATGCTTCCTTTGCCTGGTCGACCGACCAGGATTATGTCTGCCGCATCACCACCATCTGCCTTGACATCATGCAGACAGCCAATGAGCATGACGGGGAATTGACCAGCTTGGTGGATGTCATGCTGCAGATGAAGAAAGAAGGCAGGGATTTCAACGAGATCGTCCTCAGGCGGACGGCCAAGCTCACGATCCTGTTCAAGCGCCTTCTCAGGATGGGGGTCAAGGCTGGGGATATCATTGAGTGTGATGTGAACAAGGTGGCCGATCATCTCTTGCTTCTGCTGGAGTCCTCGTGCTTCCAGGTAGCATTCCTCGATACCTTCGATATGAAGCTCAGCCAGCAGTTGGTCAGCACCTATCTGGAATTCTACCGCCCCAGGCCTCGTTCCTAGCCGATAGGCACAATTCTCACTATATTTGTTGTGTACAGGAATGAACCCGTCAGGGTTCGGTTGCTTCATACCCAAAGGTGAGGAGTATCCATGAATAGTGACAAAATGACCATCAAATTACGGCAGGCCATTGGTGATGCCGACATGCTTGCCCATGATCGTGGTAATGCAGAGATAACCTCAGAACATCTTCTGCTTGCCCTGCTTGCCCAGAAAGAGGGGCTGTTGCCCCCACTCTTCGAACGCTTGGGAGTACCCACCCAAATGGTGGTGGGCAAGCTCACCGAGCTTGTGGACAAGCTACCCAAAGCATATGGCGCAAGTGCTCAGCGCTCCCTTTCTGCGCAGCTGGGCAATCAGCTGTATGCCGCCGAGAAAATCGCTTCAGATTTCAAGGACCAGTACCTGAGTGCAGAACATGTCCTGCTTGCCATACTCGAGGATGGATCGGCTGCAGGCAAGGCTCTGAAGAGCTTGGGGGTGAGCAAGGATTCTGTCATGCAGGCCTTGCAGACAATCAGGGGAAACCAGTCCATCCAAAGCGAAGACCCCGAGAGTCGGTACCAGGCTCTAGAAAAGTATTGCAAGGACATGACCGCCCTGGCCAGACAGGGTAAGCTCGATCCGGTCATCGGACGGGACGAGGAGATTCGGCGTCTGATGCAGGTTCTCTCACGCAGGACGAAGAACAATCCGGTGCTCATCGGAGAGCCGGGTGTGGGAAAAACTGCCATTGTTGAAGGGCTTGCCCAGCGTATTGCCGGCGGCGACACCCCTGAGTCCCTGAAAGACAAGCGTATTCTCAGCCTTGATGTGGGGGCCCTGGTTGCAGGTGCGAAGTTCCGCGGTGAGTTTGAGGAGCGCCTGAAGGCCGTGGTGAAGGAAGTCACCTCCAGTGAGGGTGCCATCATCCTCTTCATCGATGAGCTGCACACCATCGTCGGGGCGGGAGCGAGCGAAGGGTCCACCGATGCTTCCAACCTGATCAAGCCGGCTTTGGCGAGAGGCGAGCTCCATGCCATTGGGGCAACGACCTTGGACGAGTACCGCAAGTTCATTGAGCCTGACAAGGCTCTGGAACGACGTTTCCAGCCGGTCTACACCAAGGAACCCTCGGTTGAGTCGACCATTGCCATCCTCAGGGGGCTGAAGGAACGCTATGAGGTTCACCACGGGGTGAGGATCAAGGACGAAGCCTTGGTTGCGGCCGCAACGCTGAGCAACCGGTACATCACCAACCGCTTTCTTCCTGACAAGGCCATTGACTTGGTTGATGAGGCTGCAAGCCAGCTGAAGATGGAGATTGAGAGTCAGCCGGAGGAACTTGATCAGATAGAGCGAAAGATCCTGCAGCTGAACATCGAGGAGCAAGCCCTGTCCCGAGAGACTGACAAGGCGAGCAAGGATCGGCTGGAGAAGCTGCACAAGGAGAGGAGCGAGCTGCAGGGAAGGCGCGATGCCATGCATCTGCAGTGGGGCAACGAGCGTTCGTTCATCGCCAAGCTGAGGGAGAGCAAGGCTCAGCTTGAGCAGTTGAAGGTGGAAGAGCAGCGGGCAGAGCGGGATGGGGATCTTGCCAAGGCTGCACAGATCAAGCACGGCCAGATTCCCCAGCTTACCAAGGAGATTGCGAGCATGGGTGAGCAGCTTGCCGGTGTACAAACCGAAGGCAAGCAGATGCTCCGTGAGGAAGTCAGCGAGGACGACATCGCCCGGATAGTGAGCAACTGGACAGGAGTTCCCGTTGCGAAGATGAAGGGCAGTGAGATGCAGAAATACCTGCAGCTGGAAAAGACGCTCTCTGAACAGGTGGTGGGCCAAAACCAAGCCATCGGGGCGGTCAGCAATGCCATCAGGAGGAACAAGGCTGGGATCGGCGATGAGCACAAGCCCTTGGGAACCTTTCTGTTTGCCGGGCCTACCGGGGTGGGAAAGACGTTGCTTGCCAAGGTGCTCGCCCAATTTCTTTTTGATGATGAGAAAGCTCTCACCAGGATCGATATGAGCGAGTATATGGAGAAGTTCTCGGTCAGCAGACTCATCGGAGCTCCTCCGGGGTATGTGGGCTACGACCAGGGAGGCCAGCTTACCGAGGTGGTCAGGCGGCGTCCCTACTCGGTCATCCTCTTTGATGAGATTGAGAAGGCGCATCCTGATGTCTTCAATGTGCTTCTGCAACTGCTTGATGACGGAAGGCTCACCGATGGACAGGGCAGGGTGGTCGATTTCACCAATACGGTGATCATCATGACCAGCAACCTGGGCAGTCAGCAGCTGCTCTCCTCTTCCTCTCATGAAGAAGGATCGAAAGTGGTGATGGAGATCATCCACAACTCCTTCAAGCCTGAATTCATCAACCGTCTGGACGAGATCATTGTCTTCGAGCGGTTGGGAAGTGAGCAGGTCCGCAAGATTGTCTCGTTGCAGCTGCAGATGCTTGCCAAGAGGCTTGAGAAGCGTGGCTTCCGCCTGAGTTGGGAAGAAGCTGTGGTGGATGCCCTCTATGAGGAGGGGTATGATCCAGTCTACGGAGCCCGTCCGATCAAGCGTGCGATACAGAGACTGGTTGAGAATCCGTTGTCAGTGCAGCTGCTGTCCGGAGCATTCTCTCCTGATTCCTCCATCCACCTCGTCCGATCGGGTGATCAGATCATTGCTCGGTAGCGAGCAGATGGTGATAGGCCTCGAGGGTATCGATGTCGGTGACGTATGCCGCGTCCTCCACCTCGAGGCGCTGGGTGGGATACCTGCTGAGCAAGGAACGCATGGAGAAGGGGAGTTTTTCCTCAAGGATGATCTGCCTGAATGAAGGGCCCAGCAACACGGGGTGCCCAAAATGCCCTTGGAAGCTGGGCCTTACCACGTCCATATGTGCGTTTTCGGCGATCCAGTGATAGTGCTGTTTCCCAATGAGCGGCATATCAGCCAAGGAGATGAAGAAAGGCTCATCCTGCGAGAGATGACGGGCGCCTATCTGGGTTGAGCTTCCTTGTCCCAGCAGATAATCGGGGTTGTGGACGATCAACAGTGAATGGCAAGCCAGTGCCTTGAGGTGTTCGGCCACCTCGTCAGATCGGTAGCCGGTTACCACGATGGTGAACAAGCCCGCCTCAAGGGATGATCGGACTGCATTGGCAACAATGCTGGTTCCCTGATAGGGAAGCAAGAGTTTTCTGCCTTCGCTGCGTGAGCCCAATCCAGCAGCCAACAGGATATTTTGCATGGTTCTTCCTTGAGTGAGTTATGCAAACGTATTATACTCGATGCCATTATGATTGCCACCTATTTCAACGCCCTCATGGTCATCCTTGGATCCCTTTTAGGACTTATTGTCAAGAACAAGCTCAAAGCTTCCTATCAGGAAGTGGTGTTCACCTCTTCCGGCCTGATCACGCTGGTGATTGGCATCTCGATGGCCATGCAGACCGGCTCGTACCTGATCCTGCTCTTCTCTGTGGTCATCGGCGGTTTCATCGGCTATGCGCTTCGCATTGAGGAAGGGGTGCTTGCCCTGGGCTCATGGATGGAAAGAAGGCTGAGCAAGGGAAAGGGGAGCGCTGAGAGTGCGCGCAACTTTGCCCTGGGATTTTTGAATGCCTCTCTGCTGTTCTGCTCCGGTGCGATGACGGTAGTGGGATCCATTCAGGCAGGAACGGTGGGTGACTACCAGCTGATCCTGGTAAAATCGATCATGGACGGTTGCATGGCGATCATCTTCAGCTCAATCTATGGTATCGGCGTGATGGCCAGTGCCCTCTTCATCCTGCTCTACCAAGGGTTCTTCACCCTTGCAGGCGGCTTCATCGCACCAGTTCTTGGAGATGCAGGGATCACCGAGCTTGCTGCGGTGGGCGGGGTGCTGTTGATGATGATTGGGTTTTCCTTGCTTGATGTACGAAAAAGCAAGGCAGGCAATTTCATGCCTGCCATGGTAATAGCACCGCTGCTAGCGCTGCTTGCTCCCCATCTTACTGGTATACTTTCTTCTCTCGGTCTGTAGCAATACAGTTCTTGTAGCTGGTGAGGAAGCACCAGATGAAATCCAACTCTCTTTCATCGAACTGTTCGATGAGAGAGAGGATTTCTTGTTTGCGGTCTTTTGGCCGCTCGCAGACGTCTTCATCCTCACGATACCCTTTGGTATACCCGAACTCAAGTTCTTCAAGTCCCAGACCGGTCAGCTGCGAAAGACGCAGCAATACATGCATAGGGGGTCTTCTGTCGGCATGAATCCAACTGGAAAGTGTGCTGCGCTTTACTCCCAAGACCTTTGCCAGGTCCACCACAGTAGGGGAGTGCAGTAGAATTTTCATGCGTTCCCAGAATTTTTGCATGCTCTGAATATAGCAGTCGGAAGATGCGAATGACGAGATATTGTCATTAAAATATAGTATTTTCTAATACATTAGATATCTCTATTATATGCAGAAATTTATGAGAGGCCCCAATGACGAAAAAACATCACCCCTTGGGGATTGGGGTGATGAAAATTCGGCAGGATGCTGTTCTACTTCCGTTTTGCTGCATCTGCAAGCGCAGTATCGAGGGACGTATCCTTTTCAACCGGACAAGGTGCAATATCCCAGATATCCTTGGCATATTGGGCGATGGTCCGGTCACTGGAGAACTTCCCGCTCGCGCTGATGTTGAGCACCGCTCTACGGTTCCACTCCATGTTGTCACTTTTGTAGAGTTCACGTGCCATGCGGTGTGCATCCCGGTACATGCCAAGATCGGCAAAATGGTAATAGCGGTCCCCTTCTTCAAAAAGGCTCCGGCGCAGCGGTTCGAAGATGTTTGGTTCATTCACATTGAAGTAACCGCTGAACAAGAGGTCGACGATACGTTTGATCTGCTCGTCCGCCATAACACGGGAGAACGGGTCGTAGCCAAGGCTGAGCTTGGTGATCTGTTCTTCAGTGTGGCCGAAGATGAACATGTTTTCGCTGCCTACCTCTTCGGCGATTTCCACATTTGCACCATCCATCGTACCGATGGTCAGGGCCCCGTTTGCCATGAATTTCATGTTTCCGGTACCGGATGCTTCGGTGCCTGCGGTTGAGATTTGCTCGGACAGGTTGGTGGCTGGGATGATCAGCTCAGCCATCGAGACACGATAGTTGGGCATGAAGTGCACAGCAAGCTTGTTCTTGGTGGCTGGGTCGGCGTTGATGACCTTGGCGATGTTGTTGATGAGCTTGATGATAAGCTTTGCATTGACATAGCCTGGGGCAGCCTTGCCACCGAAGAGGAAGGTGGTATGTTCCATCTCCTTGGTAGCCTCACCCCCATTCTTGAGGTCTGTATAGATGAGCAGGATGTTCAGGGCGTTGAGCAGCTGTCGCTTATACTCATGGATTCGCTTGACCTGCACATCAAAGAACGAGTCAGGATTGATGATGAGGTTGCTCTCCTGCTTCAGGAATGCTGCTGCCCGAACCTTGTTCTCCTGTTTGATCTTTTCGAAGTCACCCAAGAAGTTCGTATCCTTGGAGAAGGCTTCAAGCTTGGCTATCTGGCTATAGTCGGTGATCCAGCCATCACCGATAGCGCTGGTGATCAAGGATGCCAGCCTGGGGTTGGATGCAAGCAGCCAGCGCCGCTGGGTAATCCCGTTGGTCTTGTTGTTGAAACGATCGGGATAGATGAGGTTGAACTGGGGGAACATCGCTTTTTTCAACAGCTGGGAGTGCAGCTCTGCAACACCGTTGGTGCTGTGGCTTCCCACGATGGCAAGGTTTGCCATACGAACCTGCTTGGGGTTCGACTCCTCGATGATGCTGATCTTGCCGAGCATCTGTGGCTGGAGCGGGAAGTAGGCGACTGCCTGCTGGAGGAATCGGTGGTTGATTTCGTAGATGATCTGCAAATGCCTGGGAAGTATCTTCTGCAGCATCGGCAACGACCACTTCTCCAAGGCTTCAGGCATCAGGGTGTGGTTGGTGTAGCCCATGGTTCGCACGGTGATATCCCAGCTCTGGTCCCAATCGAGGTTCTCCTCATCGAGAAGAATGCGCATCATTTCAGGGACAGCCAGGGAAGGGTGGGTATCATTGAGCTGAATGGCGGCAAACGAAGGGAAGGTTGACCAGTTCTGCTTTTCCCGCTTGAAGCGCCTGACAATGTCTGCAAGCGAACAGGCAACAAAGAAGTACTGCTGCTTGAGCCTGAGTTCCTTGCCCATGTACAGGGTATCATTGGGATAGAGGACCTGGCTGAGGTTCTCCGCCGATATCTTCGAACGCACTGCCTCGGTATAGTCTCCGTCGTTGAATTCGTGGAAATTGAACTCTTCCGGGCTTTTTGCTGACCAAAGGCGCAAGGTGTTCACCGTCTTGCAGCCGTAACCGATGATCGGGGTGTCGTAGGCAATGCCCTGGACAATCTCTGAACCGGACCACTTGAATTGGTCACGGCCGTGATCGCGGATTACCTGCACCTCACCACCAAACTGGACAGGATAGACCACATCGGGTCTGATCACTTCCCAAGGGTTGCCATCACGCAGCCAGTTGTCAGGTTGCTCGGCCTGCCAGCCGTTCTTGATCTGCTGGCGGAAGATGCCATAGTTGTATCTGATGCCGTAGCCGTAGGCCGGGATTTCCAATGTGGCCAGAGAGTCGAGGAAACAGGCGGCCAGCCTTCCCAGTCCCCCGTTTCCCAAGCCGGCGTCCGGTTCGACTTCGCTGAGTTCCTCGTAGGTGTAGCCGAGGGAGGAGAGGGCTTTGCGAACCTCCTCCTCGATGCCGAGATTGATGATGTTGTTGGTCATGGCACGACCCATCAGGAATTCAAGGCTGAGGTAGTAGACGCGCTTTGCGCTCTTCTTGCGCTGGGTTTTGCGACTCTGGTTCCACTGATGGATGATCCGGTCACGAACGGTAAGGGCTAGTGCTGTATAGCGACCCTCTTGGGTTGTATGGTACATATCTGCGTCTTGGCTGTATTTCAAATGTTCTGCAAAGTCTTGTGCAATGTCATTAGCAGTATGGCCATAACGAGTCTTTTGCTGGTCCTTCATAAGGAACTCCTTGTAATTATAACAAATACGTGTGATAAATTATATCTGATTGCGGAATTCTGAGCAACCGGTCCAAGTTTTTCCCCTTTCTCAGTGGTGCGTATTGACAAAAACCATGCACTCTGGTAAGTTTGCTTCTGCGTGTTGAAGGCAGATGCATCTCGTACTTTGTCTTGCATGCAACCGACGCCCTTGTAGCTCAGTCGGTAGAGCACCACCATGGTAAGGTGGGGGTCAACGGTTCAAATCCGTTCGAGGGCTCTTTTTTTATCCCCTTCCGGTTTAGTAGGATGGGTAGAGGTGAAAACTCACCGAGGAGCATGAAATGGGTGATGCAAAGAAGAAAGGTCCCGTGGAGAAAATAGCTCTCCAGTGCACCGAATGCAAGCAGAAGAACTATACAACCGAGAAGAATCGGCGAAACACTCAAGGTAAGCTTGAGTTGAACAAGTATTGTCCGTTTGAGCGCAAGCACACCTTGCACCGCGAGACAAAGATCAAATAGGTAGTTTGATCGAGAAGCAAATAGGCCAATAGCTCCAATTGGTAGAGCGCTGGTCTCCAAAACCGGATGTTGAGGGTTCGAGTCCTTCTTGGCCTGTCTGCTTCTCGATCTTTTTCCACAAGGAGCCTTTTCATGAAGAAGCTTATCAAGTATTTCAAGGAGTCTCACCAGGAACTGAAAAAGGTTGTCTGGCCCTCCCGTGAAGCTGTCATTTCTTCCACTAAGGTCGTACTTGTCTCCACGGTGCTTGTCGCAATATTCCTTGGGTTGGTGGATTTCCTCCTCCTCAAGGGTGTGTTGTTCGTACTGTAAGGCGGCACCATGGCAAAGGGCTGGTACGTAGTACATACTTATTCGGGTTATGAACAGAAAATTGAGCGAATCATCAACAAGATGCGCGAGACCGATACGGACTTCGCGCTCGTCTGTTCTGAAGTGAAGGTCCCTTTTGAGACCGTCGTGGAAGTGAAGGACGGGGTGAGGCGCGATGTCAAAAGGAAAATCCTTCCTGGATACATTCTTGTAGAGCTCGACCTGCCCGACAACAGCTGGAAGACTTGGTGCTCCCAGATCAAGCGCATTCAGGGAGTGACAGGATTTGTTACTCCCAATGACAGCATCAAGCCGCAGCCGCTCTCTTCCGGAGAGGTGAAAAGCCTTTTCCAGAAGACCGGCGATCTTCCTGCTGAAAAAGTGTTCAAACCCAAACAGACTTTTTCTGTGGGTGAACAGGTGAGAATCATCGAAGGGCCGTTTGACTCCTTCACTGGCGTCATTGAAGAAGTCAACCTTGAAAAGGCTCGCATGCGGGTCAGTGTTGGTATCTTTGGACGCTCCACTCCGGTTGAGGTGGATTTCCTGCAAGTAGAAAAGATTCTGTAGTCGTCTTTTGGACTGGATGGCTGCACGAGAGTTTTCTGATTTTTTACAACCGAGTCCATTTGTGTGTGATTACTCCCTCATCACTGTATGAGGTGGGAGCCTGATCGTATGACAGGCGTTAAGACCAGCGCGAAATCGAAAAACTTCCTGGTATTTTGGGAGTGATTGTCGCGTAAGGAGAGAAACATGGCAAAGAAAAAGGTAACTGCAGTCATCAAATTGCAGTGCCCTGCCCAGAAGGCTACGCCGGCACCCCCGATCGGGCCCGCGCTTGGACCCCATGGTGTCAGTGCCCCCAAGTTTGTCCAGGAGTTCAACGACAAGACGAAGAACTACGAAGCTGGACTCATTCTTCCCGTCATCATTACTGTGTATGCAGACAAGAGCTTCACGTTCATCCTGAAGACTCCTCCTGCCGCCGTGCTCATCAAGAAAGCTCTTGGTCTGACCAGCGGTAGCGGAAGTCCGAACAAGGTGAAGGTTGGTAAGCTCTCACAGGCACAGCTGACTGACATTGCAACGACCAAGTTGGAAGATCTCAATGCAAATGACATTGAGGCTGCCAAGAAGATCATTGCAGGAACTGCCCGTAGCATGGGCGTAGAGGTGGAGCAGTAAGATGAAACACGGAAAGAATTATCGCGAATGCATCAAGAAAGTTGACCGTGCAAAGCTCTACACCTTCGAAGAGGCTGCTGCCTTGGTGAAGGACATTGCCTTTGCAAAGTTCGATGAGACGGTGGAAGTATCCGTCAAGCTGACTTTGAAGAAGAGCCAGAGTGTCCGTGACACCGTAGTTCTGCCCAACCAGTTCTCCGCCCAGAAGCGCGTACTCGTATTCGCAAAGGGTGAAAAGGCTGAGGAAGCTCGCGAGAATGGCGCCGCTTATGTTGGCGACGACGACTTGATCGAGAAGATCCGCGGCGGCTGGATGGATTTTGATGTGGCAGTCGCCACCCCTGACATGATGAAGGACGTAGGTCGTCTCGGTCCCATCCTGGGCCGCAGAGGCTTGATGCCGAACCCCAAGACCCAGACGGTTACCTTTGATATCAAGGGAGCTCTTGCTGAGCTGACCAAGGGTCGTGTCGAGTTCCGCTCTGACAAGACCAACGTCATTCACCTTCCCATCGGAAAGGTTTCCATGGATCCGGCTCTGGTGAGCGAAAACGCTCGCGCCGTGGTCAAGGAAATCGTCCGCAAGAAGCCTTCTGACGCTAAGGCTGACTTCGTGGTCAGCATCGCTCTTTCCTCCACCATGGGTCCGGGCGTCCGGGTCAACGTGAAGGATATGACGGCTTCGGTATAAGAGGAGATGCACACTATGGATTACAAGACTCGTATCACCCCCGCCAAGGAAGAGGCCGTCAAGCAGCTGAAGGATGAGTTCAGCCAGTACACCGGGTACATCTTCACCGACTACCGCGGAATGACTGTCGAACAGATCACCAACCTGCGCAGAACCCTGATGAAAAAGGATGCTGCATACCGGGTTGTGAAGAATCGTTTTGCAAAGATTGCCCTGACTGAGCTCAACAACCAGGCTGATGAACAGCTGGTTGGTCCTACCGCCATCGCACTTGTTCGCGGAGATGAAGCAAATATCGTCGCCAAGGACCTGTTCGCAATCGGCAAGGAAGGTGCTCCTCTCAAGGTGAAGGGCGCTATGCTCGATGGAAAATACTTCTCCCCCGAGGAAGTGGAGGCTTTCAGCAAGCTCCCGACCAAGTTGGAGTTGATTGCTTCCTTGATGGGCACCATGAAGGCACCCGTGCAGAAGCTGGCGGCAACATTGCTTGCCTATGTCGAAAAGAATGGCGGCTCTGTTTCCGCCACCGAAGAGAACTGAACACAGTCTTAGTCTTCACAGGTAACCTGCTATGACTGTGCAGACAAAATTTGTATAAGGAGAAGATAATATGGCTACAAAAGAAGAGATTTTGGAATCGATCGCAAGTATGTCCGTCATGGAAGTCGCTGACCTCATCAAGATGATGGAAGAGAAGTTTGGTGTGCAGGCAGCTGCCGCCGCCGTTGCTGCAGGCCCCGTTGCTGAGGTTGCTGCTGCGGTGGAAGAGCCCACTGAATTCAACGTCATCCTCAAGGCTTGTGATCCCGCAAAGAAGATTGCAGCAATCAAGGAAGTTCGCGCCATCACCGGTCTCGGCCTGAAGGAAGCGAAGGAACTTGTTGAAGCTGGTGACAAGGTTGTCAAGGAAAGCGCCAGTAAGGCCGATGCCGCAGCTCTCAAAGAGAAGCTCGAGGCAGCTGGTTGTACTGTCGAAGTAAAGCCCGTTGACTAATCTGAGTCGGGGGAGGCGGCCCTCGCGGCCGTTTCCCTGCTCGCGTTTTTTGCAAGTGGGCAAACGCCCGGTTTAGTGAGCCACCGGATAGACACCGGTGGCCTATTGTGTCTTTCGTTTTCCTCTTCACTGAGGATACTGTCTGCTTCTGAATTGACTTTGGAGGGTACATGATGGTTGCCAACGGCAAATCCATAACACGCACGTACATCGGTTCTGAATTACATGAAGTCTGTGAACTTCCCAACTTGATCGGAATCCAGCTTGATTCCTATGAAAGGTTTCTCCAGCTGGAGCGCATCATGCAGGGTATGAACCCGGATTCGTCGTACGGGCTTGAGGAAGTGTTCCAGTCGACATTTCCCATTGACAGCCCCAATGGTGAGATGCGTCTCGCCTACAAGGGCTATACCATTGATTATGATAACATCAAATTCTCCGAAACGGAGTGCAAGAAGAAAGGTCGTTCCTACAGTGTACCCATAAAAGTCACGATCAGCCTCGAGTTCTCCAACGGAGAGATGAGAGAGAAGGAGATTTTCTTCGGAGATATCCCGCTGATGACCGATCGAGGTACCTTTATCATCAATGGTGCCGAGCGCGTCGTGGTCAGCCAGATTCACCGCTCACCTGGTGTGATTTTTTCCAACGAGAAGGATGTGTACTCTTCGAGAATCATCCCGTATCGCGGCAGCTGGCTGGAATTTGAAATTGATGACAAGAAGCATCTGATCTTCACCAAGATCGATCGCAAGAAGCGTATTCTCGGTACGCTCTTCCTGCGCGCAATCGGCTTCGATACCCGAGAGAAGATTCTTGAGCAATTCTATGCAGGGGAGGCCGTTGAGCTTGCTGACGACTCCGACCTGAAAGGCCGCCTCGAGAACCGCTACCTGTTCAAGGATGTATATGCACAAGTGGACGGAGTACAGAAGAAAGTACTGCGCGCCGGCGACATGCTGCATGCCCACGAAATCGATGAATTGCTCAAGCTCAAGGTACACACCGTCGAGTTGATCAACCTTCGTGGCGAGGGCACACTGCATAGTGATATGATCCTCAACTGTTTCGAGATTGAGGATGCAAAGTATACCCGCGAGGGTTGTGATGAGCCCACCAAGGAAGATGTCCTCTCCCCGATCTTCTCCGTGCTTATGCCCGGTGAGATGATTGCCATCGAGCGAGCGGAGAAAGACCTTCCCGATATGTTCTTCTCAAACCGCCGCTATGATCTCGGTTCCGTGGGTCGCTACAAGTTCAACAAGAAGTTTGGAAGCGGTACAGAAGAGGAAGAGGAGAATGCTTCCACCGACCTTACGGTTCTCACCCCCGCCGATATCGTCAATACCATGGCATTCCTGATCAAGGTGTTCATCCGCGAGGAGAACGTCGATGATATCGACCACCTTGGCAACCGCCGTGTCCGTTCGGTAGGGGAACTGTTGCAGAATGCACTGAAGAGTGCGTTTGCAAGGATGGAGAGAATCGCAAAGGAGCGCATGAATCTGGAGACCGGTTCGGTCAAGCCCCAGGATCTCATCTCCATCAAACCGATCGTCGCCGCCATCAAGGAGTTCTTCGGCAGCAGCCAGTTGTCCCAGTTCATGGACCAGGTCAACCCGCTTGCTGAGCTGACCCACAAGAGAAGGCTCAACGCACTCGGCCCCGGTGGTCTGAGTCGTGACCGTGCAGGCTTTGAGGTCCGCGACGTTCACTACACCCACTATGGCAGGATTTGTCCCATTGAGACTCCAGAAGGTCCGAACATCGGTCTGATAGTCTCATTGGCCAACTATACTCGCATCAACCAGCATGGCTTCTTGGAAACCCCCTACCGCAAGGTTGTGAACGGGGTGGTGTCCAAGCAGTATCGCTATCTTGATGCAAACGATGAGGAGAAGTTCTTTATCGCCCAGGCCTCCGCCCCCATCGATGAGCAGGGTAACTTCATCGACAATGAGGTTCCTGTTCGCCGTAGCGGTGACTACTCAACCAAGCCTCCCGCCGACATCAAGTATATGGACGTCGACCCGAAGCAGGTTATCAGTGTTGCCGCCTCCTTGATTCCTTTCCTCGAGCACGACGACGCAAACCGCGCCCTGATGGGTTCGAACATGCAGCGTCAGGCTGTCCCCCTTGTCTTCCCCGAAACCCCGCGTGTTGGTACCGGTATGGAGTGGAAGACTGCCTATGACAGCGGTGTATTGGTAAAGGCAAAGAGAAGCGGTACGGTCACCTACGTCAGTGCTGACAAGATCCATATCCAGCCCGATGATCCTGATTTTGCAGGAATGCCGGATATGTATGAGGTTCAGAAGTACCAGAGGACCAACCAGGACACTTGCTTCAACCAGAAGCCGATCGTTTCGTTCGGCCAGCATGTTGAGGCTGGGGATGTCCTTGCTGATGGTCCTGCCACCCAGAGTGCAGAACTTGCTCTCGGACGAAATATCCTGGTAGGGTTCGTACCTTGGAATGGGTACAACTATGAGGACGCCGTTCTCATCAGTGAGCGCGTGGTAAAGGATGATATCTTTACTTCTGTGCACATCAAGGAGTTCTCCACCGATATCCGTGAGACCAAGCTCGGACCTGAGAAGCTGACCAGGGATATTCCCAACACCAGCGAAAAGATGCTCGAGCAGTTGGATGAGGATGGCATTGTCCGCATCGGTACCATGGTCCGCCCCGGTTCCATCCTGGTCGGAAAGGTAACCCCGAAGAGTGAGAGCGATACGACTCCCGAGTTCAAGTTGCTCAACTCAATCTTCGGTGAGAAGGCCAAGGAGGTACGTGATACCTCCCTGAAAGTTCCCCATGGAACAGAAGGTACGGTCATCGATATCCAGCGGTTGAAGCGCAGCAACAATGATGAGCTTCCTCCTGGTGTCGAGGAGACGGTGAAGGTTCTCATTGCCACCAAGCGAAAGCTTCGCCAGGGTGACAAGATGGCAGGCCGCCATGGTAACAAGGGTGTTGTCAGCCGCATTCTTCCTGAGGAAGATATGCCGTATATGGAAGATGGCACTCCCCTCGATGTCTGTCTCAACCCCTTGGGCGTTCCTTCGCGAATGAACATCGGACAGTTGATGGAGACCCAGCTCGGTTGGGCAGCTGTAAAGCTTGACAAGTGGTATTCGACCCCGGTCTTCCAGAGTGCAACGATGGGCCAGATCGAGGAGAGGATGCGCGAGGCAGGTCTTCCTGAGAACTCGAAGACAGTGTTGTACAACGGTCTTACCGGTGTGCCATTTGTCAATCCGGTATTCTGCGGGTACATCTACTACCTGAAGCTGCACCACTTGGTCGATGACAAGATGCATGCTCGTTCCACTGGTCCCTACTCGCTGGTAACCCAGCAGCCGCTTGGTGGTAAGGCCCAATTCGGTGGTCAGAGACTTGGTGAGATGGAAGTATGGGCGCTGGAGGCCTATGGTGCTGCAAATACCTTGCAGGAGCTGTTGACCATCAAGAGTGACGACATGAACGGTCGTGTAAAGATATACGAGAGTATCGTCAAGGGAGAACCGGCCACTACTGCAGGAATGCCCGAGGCATTCAATGTATTGGTTCAGGAGATCCGCGGCTTGGCTCTGGATATGTCTGTGTATGACTCCAAGGGTCGGCAGGTGCCCCTTACCGAACGTGATGAAGAGTTGATCGCCAAGCAGTCGAAAGGCTCCCTCAACTAACCAGGAGAAGTACGGATGAAGGAAATTCAGGATTTCGATAGCATCATGATAAAACTGGCTTCGCCGGAGCAGATCAAAGATTGGTCGTACGGCGAGGTGAAGAAGCCGGAGACCATCAATTACCGCACGCTCCGTCCGGAGCGCGACGGTCTGTTTTGTGAGAAGATTTTCGGTACGACCAAGGAGTGGGAGTGCTATTGCGGCAAATTCAAGTCCATCCGCTACAAGGGTGTCATTTGTGACCGCTGTGGCGTTGAGGTAACCAATACCAAGGTAAGACGTGAGCGCATGGGCCATATCACCCTCGCTGCTCCTGTCTCGCACATCTGGTACTACCGCTCGGTCCCCAGCCGCATGAGTATGCTGCTGGACATTACCCGCAACTCTCTGCAGAGCATTCTCTACTATGAGAAGTATGTGGTCATCAATGCAGGGGACACCAATCTCAAGCCCAAGCAGTTGCTCTCTGAAGAGGAGTACTGGCAGGCTCGTGAGCAGTATGGTGACTCCTTTGAGGCCGGCATGGGTGCAGAGGCTGTGCGCAAACTGTTGGTCAATCTCGATCTTGAGGAGCTCTCCAGGGAGCTTCGTGAGCTGATGCGCGTCAAGGCTGACAAAGCCGATAAGCGTCTGCTCAAGCGCATCGAGGTATGTGAGAACTTCCGCGACAGCGGCAACCGCCCTGAATGGATGATTCTTACCGTCATTCCCGTTATTCCCCCCGACCTGAGGCCGATGGTCCAGCTCGATGGTGGGCGTTTTGCCACCAGCGACCTGAACGACCTCTACCGCAGGGTCATCAACCGAAACAACCGTCTCGACCGCTTGGTCAAGCTCAATGCTCCGGACATCATCATCCGCAACGAGAAGCGCATGCTTCAGGAAGCGGTTGACGCCCTGTTCGACAACTCCAAGCGCAAGCGTGTGGTCAAGGGTGCTTCCAACCGACCCCTGAAGAGTCTTTCCGACATGCTCAAGGGCAAGCAGGGTCGTTTCAGGCAGAACCTGCTTGGAAAGCGCGTTGACTACTCCGGTCGTTCGGTTATCGTCGTCGGTCCCGAGCTGAGGATGCACCAGTGTGGTCTTCCTTCCAAAATGGCACTCGAGCTGTACAAGCCCTTCATCATGAAGAAGCTGGTTCAGGATGGCGTTGTCTACAACATCAAGAAGGCGAAGAGCCTGGTTGAGGAAGAGACCGATGCCGTATGGTCCATCCTCGATGAGGTGGTCAGGGAACATCCTGTGCTGCTCAACCGCGCACCTACGCTGCACCGTCTTGGCATCCAGGCGTTCGATCCCGTACTTGTTGATGGAAAAGCCATCAAGCTGCACCCGCTGGTATGTCATGCCTACAACGCTGACTTCGACGGTGACCAGATGGCTGTCCACGTGCCGCTTACGCATGCTGCCCAGCTTGAGTGCTGGACGCTGATGCTCAGTGTCACCAACCTGCTCGACCCTGCCAACGGCAAACCGATCGTGTATCCTTCGCAGGATATGGTCCTTGGCATCAACTACCTGACACGCGATATGCCGGGCGCTCCTGGTGAGGGCAAGTACTTCGACAACATCGGCGAGCTGGAAATGGCCATTGACAGTGGTTTGCTCTCCTATAATGCAAATATCAGGTATCGGCTTGAGGATGGAACCAAGCTGGAGACCACTCCGGGCCGCATCCTCTTCAATTCCGTACTTCCCAAGAGTGTTCCCTTCCAGAACGCAACCCTTGGTGACAAGGAGCTGAAGGCGCTTATCGGTGATACGCTGAAGGCAAATGACAATTCAATTGCCGTTGAGATGCTCGACTCCATCAAGGATGTCGGCTACAAGTATGCAACCTTGTTTGGTGCCACCATTGGTTTGTCTGACATGATTGTTCCTGCTGCCAAGCAAGAGTTGGTCTCCAAGGCCAATGCCCTGCAGCAGAGGATCCTTGACCAGTATCGCCAGGGTCATATCACGCAGGAAGAACGGTACAACCGCGTCATCGAAGTCTGGACTCAGACCAATGACCAGCTGACCGATGCGTTGATGGCAGAGTTGAAGGTGAGTCAGAATGGCTTCAACCCCCTCTTCCTCATGGCTGATTCCGGTGCTCGTGGATCGAAGACGCAGATCAGGCAGCTCGGTGGTATGCGTGGCTTGATGGCAAAGCCGTCCGGCGACGTCATCGAGTTCCCCATCAAGTCGAACTTCAAGGAAGGTCTTTCCATCATTGAGTTCTTCATCTCCACCAACGGTGCCCGAAAGGGACTCTCCGACACCGCCCTCAAGACCGCAGAGGCAGGGTATCTTACCCGCCGTCTGGTTGACATCAGCCAGGATGTGGTGGTCAACGAGGACGATTGTCATACCATCAATGGTATTCATCGTGGAGCCATCAAGGATGGTGATGAGATTGTCGAGACCCTCTCTGAACGCATTGTCGGTCGTTGCCCCGTCGAGGATGTGCTGCATCCCTTCTCCCGTGAAGTTCTGGCTGTGGCCAACGAAGAGATTGATGATGAAACCGCCAAGAAGATTGAGGATGCCGGCATTGAAAGAGTGCTGCTTCGCACCGTGCTTACCTGTGAAGCCAAGCATGGCGTATGCCGAAAGTGCTACGGCCGCAACCTTGCAACCAACCGCCCGGTCGTCATCGGTGAAGCGGTCGGTATCATCGCTGCCCAGTCAATCGGCCAGCCTGGTACCCAGCTTACGATGCGTACCTTCCACGTCGGTGGTACCGCTTCGACCAGCTCCGAGGAGAATAAGCTGACCTACCACTACCCGGTCATCATCGGAAATATCACCGGTTCAAGGGTTGTGCGCGCTAGCGATTCGGTCAACGTGTTCACCCGAAAGGGGCACATCGAATACTTCCGTGTCAATGCAGTCATTGAGGAAAAATCCTTTTCCAAGTTGCTGGTTGAGGACGGAATGGTTGTAGCCAAGGGAACCCCGATCTATGAGAAGGGTGGCAAACAGGTTCTCAGCGAAGAGAACGGCTCGGTAAAGATGCTCGGCTCGAAGATTTATTTGGTTGGTCATGCTACCAGCCAGGTGGTCAAGACAGGTTCCGAACTTCTTGTTGAGAGCGGGCAGTTTGTTGAGGCCAAGACTCCGATTGTCTCCTTCGACCCCTTCAGTGAGCCGGTGCTTGCAGAAGAGGCCGGGTTTGCGAAGTTTGTTGACATCAAGCTGGGAACCACGCTCATCGAAGAGGTGAACGAGGAAACCGGCAATATTGAGAAGAAGATCACCGAGCACAGCCTTGAATCACTGCAACCCCGTATCGAGATCACCTCAGCTGAGCATGGAAAAGGCGATGTTGTCGCAGTCTACTTGCTCCCCGGTGGCTCCTACCTGCAGATCAAGGACAACGCTCCGGTAGCAAAGGGAACCATCCTGGCCAAGTTGCTCAAGGAAGGTACCAAGACCAAGGACATCACCGGTGGTCTTCCCCGAGTCGGTGAACTCTTTGAGGCACGTCGTCCCCGCAATTCAGCCATTCTGGCTCAGGTCTCAGGCTTGGTCAGCATCGGTGCGATTGTCAAGGGAAAGCGCACCATCATTGTCTCGGATGCCTATGGCCACGAGTACAAGCACATGGTGCCGATGGGCAGGAACCTGCTCGTCCGCGATGGTGACTCAGTAGAGGCTGCTGAAGCTCTGTGTGACGGTGCAACCGATCCGCACGACATTCTGGATATCCTCGGAGAGAATGCATTGCAGTCCTTCCTCGTGGATGAGGTTCAGGAGGTCTACCGGATGCAGGGTGTGCAGATCAACGACAAGCACCTGGGCGTTATTGTCAGACAGATGCTGCGTAAGGTCGAAGTTGTCCATGTTGGTGACACCAACCTCATCCATGGTCAGCAGGTCGACAAGTATCGGTTCTTCGAAGAGAATGACCGGGTAATCACCGAAGGCGGTGAGCCTGCAGTAGCACGGCCCCTGCTCTTGGGAATCACCCGAGCTTCGCTGAGCATCGACTCCTTCATCAGTGCCGCATCCTTCCAGGAGACCACCAAGGTCTTGACAAACGCAGCTATTGCTGGTAGTAAGGATGAGTTGCGCGGTTTGAAAGAGAACGTCATCATCGGCCATCTGATTCCAGCGGGAACCGGAATGCGCAAGTATCGTGATGTGAAGCTCAAGGACGAGGAACTGCTTGCATTGCAGCAGAAAGTTGATGCAGTGAAAGAATCCAGACGGCAAGAGATGATCGATGACGATGACTTTGACGTGGAAGATTTGGCAGACATGAAATCCGTAGGTGATACCGTGGATGTGGACGAGTCGGACGAGGACTGACCTGTACGCCTGTCGGCGTGCTGGTTTTCCTGGGAAAATTCGTGGAAAAACCATACCACTGTGTCCATGCTGGGTACGGATTTTACATACGACGTGCTGCCCGTAGGGCGGCACAGGCCCCCGCTTTTGTGAGAGGTGGTGGACCAAAGAAAGAAAAGGGAGTGTGTCTACAAGATGCCTACTATTAATCAGCTGATCAGAAAGGGAAGGAAGAGTGTCGTAAACAAGACCAAGTCCCCAGCCCTTGAAGGTTGTCCCCAGAAGCGTGGTGTTTGCACCAGGGTTATGACCGTCACCCCGAAGAAGCCGAACTCTGCACTGAGAAAGGTTGCACGTGTGCGCCTTTCAAACGGCATTGAGGTTACCGCCTATATCCCCGGTATTGGCCACAACCTGCAGGAGCACTCGGTTGTTCTTCTGCGCGGTGGAAGGGTCAAGGACCTTCCTGGTGTTCGTTACCACATTGTTCGCGGTGCCAAGGATACCCTCGGTGTTGCAGATCGCAAGAGAAGTCGCTCCAAGTATGGTGCCAAGCGGCCCAAGGCTTGATAGGGAAGGAGATAGAATATGTCAAGAAGAACTACTGCCCCTGTCAGGGAAGTGCTGCCCGATCCCGTATACGGAAGTGTCATTGTTGAGAAGTTCATCTGCCGCATGATGGTTGATGGCAAGAAGTCCATCAGTACCAGAATCATCTACCAGGCTATGGCTTTCCTTGGAGAGAAGACCGGCGAAAAGCCGCTCGATGTTTTCCTCAAGGCGCTTGAGAACGTAAAGCCTGTCGTGGAGGTCAAGAGCCGCCGCGTCGGTGGTGCAACCTATCAGGTTCCCGTCGAGATTCGTGACAATCGCCGTGAGGCATTGGCAATGCGCTGGATCATCACTGCAGCTCGCAACCGAAATGGTCGCAGCATGGCTGAGAAGCTTGGTGCAGAGTTGCTGGATGCTTTCCAGAACACTGGTTCCGCCTTCAAGAAGAAGGAAGATACCCACAGAATGGCCGAAGCCAACAAGGCTTTCAGTCACTACCGCTGGTAGAACCAAAACAGATGAAAAACCGACCTTTTCGTAAGAAAAAGCCGGTTTTTCTTTATCTTTATGGAATTAGTCTGCATCGCTTGACATAAAAAGTGCTTTCGCATATAGTGCTTAAGGTGTCCGCATAGGTATACCCATGCGGTGCTATGAAGAGCCAAACCGATTATTGCAGAAGCAATGATAAGGTGGTTTCAGGCAGTACGAAGTTTTTTATAAAACTTATACTATGTCGTCAGGGTGGATTCTCCAGACCTGCCGACCTCTGGAATCCTCTTATGAATTTGTTTCCCCATAATTAGTTTGTCTCAATAGGAATGGTAAAGGCTTTGGGCCTTTATGAGCACATATTAATTATTTTTTGTGACAGTCAAAGAAACGTCACAAGGAGGAAATGATGGCAAAAGAGAAATTTCAGAGGACGAAGCCACACGTAAACGTAGGAACCATCGGTCACGTTGACCATGGCAAGACTACCCTTACCGCCGCAATTACCATGCATTGTGCAAAGCTGTTTGGCGACAAGGCTCTTAACTACGACGCAATTGACAACGCCCCTGAGGAAAAAGAGCGTGGTATCACCATCAACACCAGACACGTTGAGTATCAGTCCACCAATAGGCACTATGCTCACGTTGACTGCCCGGGACACGCTGACTACATCAAGAACATGATCACCGGTGCTGCACAGATGGACGGCGCCATCATCGTCGTTGCAGCAACTGACGGTGCCATGGCACAGACCAAGGAGCACATCCTTCTTGCTCGCCAGGTTGGTGTACCCTGTCTCGTTGTTTTCATCAACAAGTGTGACCAGGTTGACGATCCCGAGTTGATCGACCTCGTTGAGGAAGAGATGCGCGACCTGCTTCGCGATTACGGTTTTGACGGCGACAACGCTCCTGTCATCCGCGGTAGTGCCTATGAGGCCATGACCCAGCCGGACAACCCCGAAGCAACCAAGTGCCTTGACGAACTGCTTGATGCCATGGATACCTTCATTCCGCTTCCGGAGCGCGCTGTTGACCAGGCCTTCCTGATGCCGATTGAGGACATCTTCTCCATCTCCGGTCGTGGTACTGTTGTTACGGGTCGTATCGAACGCGGTATCATCAAGGTCAACGAGCCCGCTTCCATCGTCGGTATCCGCGAAACCCGCGACACCGTCGTAACCGGCGTTGAAATGTTCAACAAGCTGCTCGACGAAGGTCAGGCTGGTGATAACATTGGCGCACTGCTCCGCGGTGTTGATAAGAAGGACGTTGTTCGCGGCCAGGTTCTGGCAAAGCCCAAGTCCATCCAGCCCCACGCCAAGTTCCTTGGTACCGTATACGTACTGAGCAAGGACGAAGGTGGCCGTCACTCACCGTTCTTCGGTGGCTACCGCCCGCAGTTCTATTTCCGCACCACTGACATCACTGGTACGGTAAACCTGCCCGAAGGCAAGCAGATGGTTCTGCCTGGTGACCACACTGATATCATCGTTGAGCTCATTCACCCTGTCGCCATGGACAAGGGACTCCGCTTCGCTATCCGCGAGGGTGGTAGGACCGTTGCTTCTGGCCAGGTTACCGAGATTGTCGAGTGATTTTTTGACGAATGTCTTGCCATCATCGGCTGATGATGGCAAGGCCCGTTTTTTGGAGGAATAATGGCTAAAGAAAGAATTCGAGTAAGGTTGAGAGGCTTTGATATTGAGCTGGTTGAGCAGAGCTCCAAAGCTATCGTTGAAACTGTTGTCAGGGCTGGTGCCACTGTATCAGGTCCTGTTCCTCTCCCGACTCGTGTCAATAAGTACACTGTCCTGAGATCGCCCTTTGTCAATAAGAAGTCTCGCGAGCAGTTCGAGATGAGAACCCACAAAAGGTTGATTGACATTTTGGATCCTACATCAAAAGTCATGGATGCCCTCATGAAGCTTGAGCTCCCTGCCGGTGTGGATGTAGAGATTAAACAGTAAGAGAGTTGAGGTAAGAGATGTTAGGGCTTATCGGCAAAAAAGTTGGAATGACACAGGTGTTTGATGCGCAAGGCAGGCTCACACCAGTGACTGTAATAAAAATTGAGGGCAATGTTGTTGTCACGGAACGTACCGAGGAAAAGAATGGCTATGAAGCCACCGTCCTTGGCACCGGCGACAAGAAGAAAAGCACTATCACCAAGCCATATGCTGGCCAGTTCAAGGAAGTATGTGAACCGAAGCAGCATGTCATTGAGTTCCGCGATTACGAGAAGGAAGTCAAGGTCGGCGAAGTGTTGGGCGTGGATATATTCAAGGACATCTCCTTTGTGGATGTTACCGGAACCTCGAAAGGCAAGGGTTATGCTGGTGGTATGAAGCGTCATGGCTTTGGCGGTGGACGCGCCACTCACGGCTCCAAGTTCCATCGTGATATCGGTGGTACTGCAATGTCTTCCACCCCTGCCCGCACGTTCAAGGGTACCCGGATGGCTGGCCACATGGGTAATGAGAGGACGACGGTACAGAACCTGAAGGTTGTCCGTGTCGATGAAGAGATGCAGGTCCTTATGGTTAAGGGTGCAATCCCTGGCCCCGCCCAGAGTGTCGTCATCGTCAAGAAAGCGATCAAGAAGTAGGGGCGAGATATATGGAAACCAAAGTCTTTTCTATCGACGGCAGTGAAGTCAGGACCATCGTGTTGAACGACGAAGTCTTCAACAGGGAGGTCAGTGACGGATCCATTTACTATGCCGTAAACAACGAGCTTGCAAACCGCCGCGTCGGTACTGCATGCACGAAGACCCGCGCTGAGGTCCATTACAGCAATGTGAAACCATACAAGCAGAAGGGAACCGGCAATGCACGTGCTGGTGACAAGAAGTCCCCTGTCTGGGTTGGTGGTGGTACGATTTTCGGACCCAAGCCGCGTGATTACAGTTACACGCTTCCCAAGAAGATGAAGAGGCTTGCTATGAAGAGCCTGCTCTCATTGGGCGTGAAAGAAGAGCGCCTTGTTGTTGTCGAGGATTTTTCCATCGAGGGCGGCAAGACCAGGGATCTGAACCAGATCATCAAGAATTTCGTCAAGGATGAGACCAGAACCATCCTGATCCTGAAGGATGACGATGAGATGATGCGCCGCGCTGCGAAGAATATTCCGTACCTGCGTGTCCTTTCATACAACAGGCTTTCCGCAAAGGAACTGCTGTATGGGAGAAAGCTCCTGGTTCTGGAAGGTGCCGCTAAGAATCTCAACGATTTCTACGGCGACAAATAAGGGGACCGGAAATGAGAGCAGACCAAGTTATCATTGAGCCCGTACTGAGCGAAAAAACAAATATTGCTCGTGAGGGCGAAATCAAAAAGTACACGTTCAAGGTCCGCATGGACAGCAACAAGTTCCAGATCAAAGCTGCCGTCAAGGAGCTGTTTGGGGTTGAAGTTGCCGATTGCAACGTGATGATTGTGAAGGGCAAGCCTAAGTATTCCCGCGGTAAGGGTGGTAGCATCCTTGGTAACACCGGTGATTGGAAGAAGGCTGTCGTAACCTTGGCCAAGGGTGAAACCATCCAGGCCATCGAAGGCGTATAAGGAGAAGTTGGAACATGGCTCTTAAAACTTACAAGCCCAATACTCCAGGCCTTCGCCAGAAGACCACCTTGGTCTTCAGCGAGCTGACTGCCACCAAGCCTGAGAAGTCCTTGACCATTGGCCTCACCAAGAAGGCAGGTAGGGATACCTTTGGGCGCATCAGCGTTCGCCGTAGAGGCGGCGGCCACAAGCGTGCATATCGTATCATCGATTTCAAGCGCGACAAGTACGGGATTCCCGGTACGGTCAACACAATCGAGTACGATCCGAACCGCAGTGCAAACATCGCTTTGGTATTCTATGCCGATGGTGAGAAGCGCTACATGATCGCTCCCAAGGGCCTGACAGTCGGTACGACCGTCATCAGTGGACCTGACGCCCCCATCCAGAGCGGAAATGCTCTTCCTTTGAAGAACATTCCTCTCGGTCTGATGGTACACAACGTCGAGCTTACGCTCGGTCGCGGTGGTCAGCTGGTTCGCAGTGCTGGTCTGGGTGCAACGCTCGTTGCCAAGGAAGGGGACTATGTCACCCTCCGCCTCCCCTCTGGTGAGATGAGAATGGTGTTCGGCGAATGCTACGCTACCCTCGGGCAGCTCGGCAACGAAGATCACATGAACGTCAGCCTCGGAAAGGCCGGTGCAAGTCGCCATCTTGGAAGAAGGCCGAAGGTTCGTGGTGTTGCGATGAACCCGATCGATCACCCACATGGTGGTGGTGAAGGCAAGACCGCAGCAGGACGCAACCCTGTTACCCCATGGGGTAAGCCGACCAAGGGTGGAAAGACCCGATCCAAGAAGAAACCTTCCGGTGCATTCATCGTCAAGAAGCGGAAGTAGGAGTAGAAAGTGGCTAGATCAATCAAGAAAGGTCCTTTTATTGAGAAGAAACTGTATAAGAGGATTCAAGAGTCTCTAAAGACGAATCAGAAGCAGATGATCAAGACTTATTCCCGCTGTTCTACGATCATCCCTGAAATGGTGGGGTTCACGATTTCCGTGTACAACGGAAAGACCTGGATTCCTGTATATGTTACGGAAAACCTGGTTGGACACAAGCTCGGCGAGTTTGCTCCTACCAGAATCTTCCGCGGGCACGCTTCCGACAAGAAGGTCGGTTAAGAGATGGGTACTAATATGGAAGAAAAGAAAGGTTATTCAGCGACTGCCAAGTATCTGATGGTATCTCCTTCCAAGGTTCGCCCCGTCGCCAATCTTGTTCGGAATAAGTCGTATGTGGAAGCAGTTGCAATTCTTGAGGCCATGCCCCAGAAGGGATCGAACCTGATCCTGAAGGTATTGCAATCCGCTTGTGCAAATGCACTTGATCAGAACAAGAAGCTCGATGAAGAGAACCTTGTGGTCAAGGAATTGCAGGTTAACGAGGGTCCGAGGCTCAAGAGAGTCTGGCCGAGATCCCATGGAAGACGGGATATTCTGCTTAAGAGGATGTCACACATTACCGTCGTCGTTGACGAAAAAGCAAGCGTGAGGAAATAAATGGGCCAGAAAGTTAATCCTATTGGACTCCGTCTTGGAGTCAACAAGACCTGGAAGTCCAAGTGGTATGTGGACCCCAGGGAGTATGCGGACACCCTGCATGAAGACCTGAAGCTGAGAAAGGCTTTGGTGGAATGCCCGGAAGTCCAGGGTGCTGAGATTTCGGATGTGGAAATCATTCGTAAGCCCCAGCGCATCACGATCGTGATCACAACCAGCCGCCCCGGCATCATTATCGGAAGCAAGGGTGCAAATGTTGAGAAGCTTGGTGCACGCCTGCAGAAGCTTTCCAACAAGAAGGTACAGATCAAGATCAAGGAGATCAAAAAGCCTGAGGCTGACGCCCAGCTGATCGCCATGAACGTTGCCAAGCAGCTCATGTCCCGCGGTTCTTTCCGCAGAGCAATGAAGACTGCTGTTTCCAAGGCAATCCAGAGTGGTGCACAGGGTGTTAAGATCCGGCTCTCCGGTCGTATCGGTGGTGCAGAAATTGCACGCTCAGAGTGGATGAAGGAAGGACGCGTTCCTCTTCATACCCTGCGCAGCGACATCGATTATGGATTTACCACGGCAAACACTACCTTTGGTGTCATCGGCGTCAAGGTTTGGGTTTTCAATGGTGAGATCTACGATCGTGCAGTCAAAGAAGACGCCGGTGGGCTGGTAAGAAAGCCCAGCAAGAGCGAAGGCGTTGAGGCAAGGAGTTAGTAGGCCATGCTTAGTCCAAAGAGAATCAAATACAGAAAGAGGCAGCGTGGTACCACCGATGGTGTTGCCCACCGCGGTAATACCATTGCTTTCGGTGAGTTCGCTTTGCTCGCGCTTGAGCCGAAGTGGATAACCAACCGCCAGATTGAGGCAGCTCGTATCGCCATGACCCGTCACATCAAGCGTGGTGGTAAGGTTTGGATCAGGATTTTCCCTGACATGCCCTACACCAAGAAGCCTGCTGAAACCAGACAGGGTAACGGTAAGGGTTCCCCAGAAGGCTGGGTGGCCGTGGTAAAAACCGGTGCTGTGATGTTCGAGATGGGTGGCGTAAGCGAAGAATTGGCACGTGAAGCATTGGCTCTTGCAGCGTCAAAGCTTCCGATCAAGACGAAGTTTGTCGCCAGAAGGGAAGTGGAGTAAGAGTATGAAGAATTCATATACAGATTTAACCCTTGATGAGCTGGTAGCCAAGAAGGAACAACTTCATAAGGAGTACTTTGACCTTCGCATGGGCAGAGTGCTCGGGCATGTGGAGAATCCGCTGGCTGTTCGTACCATCAGGAGGAACATCGCTCGTGTGAATACCCGCATTCGCGAATATGAGCTCGGAATCCGGAAAGCGGCAAAGTAAGGGAGAGCGATTCAGATGGAAGTTAACAAGAAAAGTTTTACCGGCCAGGTGGTCAGTGACAAGATGGATAAGACGATTGTCGTCGCCATCTCCTCCAGAAGACTGCATCCCCTGTACAAGAAGTATGTGACCACCACCAAAAAGGTGAAGGCACATGATGAACGCAACGAGGCCAATATCGGCGACACTGTGCGTGTTGTTGAAAGCCGCCACATCAGCAAAGACAAGTGCTGGCGTCTCGTGCAGATCGTCGAGCGCGCTCGGTAATAGGAGAAAGACGATATGGTACAGATGCAGACGTATTTGAATGTAGCGGACAACAGTGGTGCCAAGCAGGTGCAGTGCATCAAAGTTCTTGGCGGTAGCCACCGGTATGTAGCCGGCGTTGGTGATATCATCGTCGTTGCTGTTAAGAACGCACTGCCCCACGGCGCCATCAAGAAAGGTGACGTCATGAAGGCCGTAATTGTTCGTACGAAAAAGGAATACCGCAGACCTGACGGTACCTATATCAGGTTCGATGACAACGCATGCGTTATTATCGATGCCAACAATAACCCGCGCGGTAAGCGCATCTTCGGGCCCGTAGCAAGAGAGCTGCGTGACAAGTACATGAAGATCGTTTCTCTCGCGCCGGAAGTGTTGTAGGAGTGTGTGCACATGAAGCTTAAAAAGAACGACACCGTATTGATTATTGCAGGTAAGGACAAAGGAAAGACCGGCAAGATCGTTAAGGTAGACCGTGAGAAAGAAAGGGTCGTCGTCCAGGGTGCCAACATGGTCAAGAAGACCATGAAAAAGAAGAATCCGCAGGATAAGGGCGGCATTATGGAAATTGAGGCAGCAGTGCACATTTCCAATGTTGCGTACGTCACCAGCAAGGGTGAGCCTACCAGGATCGGGTACAAGTTTGATGAAAGCGGCAAGAAAGTCCGCTATGCCAAGAAAACCGGGGAAGTAATCTAATGGAAAAATTTGTACCAAACCTCAAAACTAAATACCTCGAGACAGTAGCTCCGGCTCTGTTCAAGGAACTTGGCTATTCCTCCAAGATGCAGGTCCCTGCCCTCGAAAAGATTGTCGTCAGTGTTGGTGTCGGTGAAGCTATTGTCAACAAGAAGCTTCTCGATGCAGCGGTGAAGGAACTTGAGCAGATCACCGGCCAGCATGTACTGAAGACCAAGGCCAGAAAGTCCATTGCTAACTTCAAGGTCCGTGAGGGCCAGGAAATTGGCGCCATGGTTACCCTTCGCGGTGACAACATGTGGTTTTTCCTGGAGAGGCTGATCAGTATCGCCCTTCCCCGTGTCAAGGACTTCAAGGGTGTAAAGCCCAATGCCTTTGATGGTCATGGAAACTATTCGCTCGGCGTTACCGAGCAGATTATTTTCCCGGAAATCGACTTCGATAAGATCGAGCGTGTCAGCGGCTTCAACATCGCCATTGTTACGACCGCGAAGACCGATGAAGAAGGCTTTGCCCTGCTTGAGAAGCTTGGCATGCCCTTCAGCAAATAAGGGTGGAGACATATGGCAAAGAAATCAATGATCGTAAAGGCCAATCGGGAGCCCAAGTTCAGTACCAGACACGTCAATCGCTGCAGAGTTTGTGGCAGACCCCGTGGCTATATGCGCCAGTTCGATATGTGCAGGATCTGCTTCCGCAAATTGGCAAGTGAAGGCCAGATTCCTGGTGTTACCAAATCCAGTTGGTAGGAGAGAAAAATGGCTGTAAGTGATCCAGTTGCTGATATGCTGACCAAAATCAGAAATGCTAGTTTGGCTAAGCATGAGAAAGTAGATATTTCCACTTCGAAGATGAAGCTTCAGATTGTCAAGATTCTGAAGAATGAAGGGTATATCAAGAACTTCAAGAAGGTCACCAAGGATGGGATTTCCTATATCCGCGTCTTCTTGAAGTATGATGAAACGCAAGGTCCTGTATTGCACGGGATTGAACGCATTTCCACTCCCGGCCGCCGGATTTATACCGGTTATCGGGATATGCCCCGTGTGTACAACGGACATGGTGTCGTTGTAGTCTCCACTTCTACTGGTATCATCACCGGTAAGAAGGCGACTGAGAACAAGGTCGGTGGTGAGCTGATCTGCTCTATTTGGTAAGGTGGTAAGAAATGTCCAGAATTGGAAAATTGCCGATCACAGTACCGCAAGGGGTCAAGGTTGCCATCGCCGATGGTGTCATCAATGTTGAAGGTCCCAAGGGAAAGCTGAACTGCCCGACCCGTCCTGAAGTGGTTATCGCCATTGAAGGTTCGGAGATTACGGTTCAGCCCAAGGATGAGTCCAAGGAAGCCAATAGCTTTCAGGGTCTCTACCGCCAGCTGATCAACAACATGGTCATTGGAGTCTCCCAGGGATATTCCAAGACTTTGCTGATCAACGGTGTTGGATATCGTGCCGACCTGAAGGGTGACCTGTTGACACTTAACCTTGGATACTCCACTTTGATCGAAGTGAAGCTTCCTGAGGGAATCACTGCTACGCTCGAGAACCCGAACAAGGTTACCCTCAGTGGCATTGATAAGCAGCGTGTTGGTCAGACTTGTGCTGAGATTCGTTCTCTCCGTGGTCCTGAGCCGTATAAGGGCAAGGGTATCCGGTATGAGAACGAGGTTATCCGCCGCAAGGCCGGTAAGACCGCTTCGGCAAAGAAATAGTGGGTAGGTAAGAAAGATGAATAGAGTAATCGATAAGAGAAAGAAGCTTGCTCGGCGAAAGCATCACATTCGCAAGAACCTCTCCGGCACTGCCAGCAGGCCGAGAATGAGCGTTTTCCGCAGCAACTCCCACATGTATGTTCAGGTCATCGACGATGTAGCAGGCAGCACTCTTGTAGCAGCCAGCACCATGGAAGGTGAACTGAAGGGCTTGAAGAACACGGTATCTGATGCTGCAAAGCTTGGGGAGACCATTGGAAAGAGAATGCTTGAGAAGAACATCGATACTTGTGTGTTCGACCGCAATGGCTATCTGTTCCACGGCATTGTCAAGGGCATCGCTGACGGCGCACGCAAAGCCGGCGTTAAGTTCTAGGGGGAAACTGTGGAAAGATCAAGAGATAGAGATAAAGACAGAAACGACGGGTACGTAGAGAAGCTGATCAAGCTCAATCGCGTTGCCAAGGTTGTAAAGGGTGGTAGAAGGTTCTCCTTCTCCGCACTGGTTGTTGTAGGTGATCAGAATGGCAAGGTCGGATATGGATTCGGCAAGGCCAATGATGTCACTGAGGCAATCCGCAAAGCCGTCGATCGCGCTAAGGCTAATATGATCGTAGTTCCCGTGAAGAAGACTTCCATTCCTCATGAGATCGTGGGCAATTACAAGAGCGCCAGTGTGCTGCTCAAGCCCGCAGTTCCCGGTACTGGTGTCATCGCCGGTGGGGCTGTGCGTGCTATCTGTGATGCATGTGGTATCAACGACATCCTGAGCAAGTCTCTGGGTTCGAAGAACTCCATCAACACGGTGAAGGCTGCCTTTGATGCGCTTGAGCATCTGTTCGATGCGAAGGTCGTGGCCAAGAATCGGGGCAAGTCCCTGAGTGAGATGTGGGGGTAAGATGATGGCTGAAGCAAAGAAGATCAAGGTAACCCTGGTCAGAGGGCTCTCCGGTACCCTGCCCAAACAGCGCAGGACCGTTAAGGCTCTTGGACTTGGCAAGATTTCCAGCTCGGTTGTACATGATGCCACTCCCGCTAACCTCGGGATGGTCCGTGTAGTTGCACACCTTGTGAAAGTCGAGGAGATGTAAGATGGGACAGATCAATGCACCGAAGGGTGCCAATACCAAAAAAACGATCGTAGGTCGTGGCGCTTCATCGAAGGGTCGCTCCTGCGGTAGGGGTCACGATGGACAGAACTCCCGCTCCGGCGGTGGTGTCCGTCTTGGCTTTGAAGGCGGTCAGATGCCTCTGTACCGCCGTGTCGCAAGAAGGGGTTTCTCGAACAGCGTATTCAAGCAAGAGTATGTGGTCGTGTCCCTCGATGTGATTTCTGCCAACTTCGAAGATGGAGATGTAGTTACCCTCGACGCCCTTAAGGACGCTGGGTTGGTCAAGGGATACGATGCACAGGCCAAAATCCTGAGCAACGGCGAACTTACCAAGAAGGTAGTCATTGACGGACTGAAGGTTTCCGCAAGCGCAATCGAGAAGATTAAGGCTGCGGGCGGCGAAATCAGATAACAAAGAAGGGCTTTATGGCAAACTCCTTAGTTGAGATGTATAGAATCAAGGATCTTCGCAAGAAGATTTTCATAACCCTGGGCCTGCTGATCGTCAGCAGGATCGGGGCGGTGATTCCTATTCCTGGGATTGATCCGGAAGTTCTGAAACTGTTTTTTCTTTCACAGAGTTCCAGTTCCAACATCGGTCTTACCGAGTATCTGAACTTTTTCTCTGGCGGAGCATTTTCCAACTTCTCACTCTTTATGCTTGGTGTCATGCCGTACATCAGCACTCAGATTATTGTGCAGCTGTTGATGTTGGTCTTGCCCTCGCTGAAGAAGCTGGCTCAGGATCCGTCAGGCCATAAGAAGATCCAGCAGTACACCAGATATGGTACGATTGTCGTTTGTCTTGTTCAGTCGTATGTTGTAACCATCTACGCCAACTCCATTCCCGGCGTGATGACGATGGGCGTCCTGCCGTTCACGTTGATTGCTATGCTCACCGTGACCACCGGCTCGATGCTTTTGATTTGGATCGGCAATAAGATCACCCAGTGGGGTATCGGAAACGGTATCAGCTTGTTGATCTTCGCCGGTATCGTCGCAAGATTCCCCGAGGCCGTCTCGGTCCTGTTCAGAAGCATCTCCGCGGGTGTCCTGAACCCGATCGTCGTCTTGGTGGTCTTTGTGATGTTTTTGGTGGTTGTCGCTCTCGTCGTGTATGAAGAGCAGGGCGTCCGCAAGATTCCTGTAAACTATGCCAAGCGCGTGGTAGGCCGGAAGATGTATGGTGCACAGAGCACATACATCCCCATCAAGGTCAACCCCTCTGGTGTTATCCCGGTAATCTTTGCGAGTGCATTGCTCTCGTTCCCGCTGCAGATCGCCACTACCTTGGGCCCGGAAGTAAGGTGGCTTGCCGCCTTTGCCAACTGGCTGAATCCGCAGGGTGCCCCCTATCTGATTATCTACGCCCTGTTGATCATAGCGTTTGCTTTCTTCTATACGCAGGTGTCAATGAACCCGGTTGAGATGGCCAAGCAGATTCGTGAGAACGGTGGCTCGGTACCTGGAGTACGGTCCGAGAAGCTTGAGGAGTACCTTACCAGGATCCTTAATCGCATCGTCCTTCCCGGCTCCATTTTCTTGGCTTTCATTGCCTTGATTCCCACGCTGGTACAGAAGTTCTTCAACTTCCCCTCGACGGTGGCCATGCTTTTCGGTGGAACGTCACTGCTGATTCTTGTCGGCGTTGACTTGGATACCATGCGCCAGATTGAGGGTGTCATGAAAATGCACCACTACGATGGGTTCAATGTGGGTAGCAGAAAGTCAAAACATATTTAGGCTAGGAGCTAGAACATGAAAGTAAGAGCAAGTGTCAAACCGATTTGTGACAAGTGCAAAGTAGTCAGACGGAATGGGGTGGTCCGCATTATTTGTGACAATCCCAAGCACAAGCAGAGACAGAGATAACAGGGTTCGGCGCAAGCCTTCCAACTCTATAAGAGAAATTCAGGAGGCCATGAATGGCGAGAATTGCAGGTGTAGATTTGCCGAACAAGGCAGTGAAAATCGCCTTGACCTATATCTACGGGATCGGTAGATACTCGGCGGTTGAGATTTGTGAGAAAACGAATATCAATCCCGATAGCAACATCAATACCCTTTCTGGTGATGATCTTGCGGTGCTTCGCAAGGTCATTGAAGAGGAGTACAAAGTTGAGGGACGTCTGAGAACAGAAGTCGCTCTGAACATCAAGCGCCTTATGGACATTGGCTGCTACCGTGGCCTGCGTCATCGTAAGGGTCTTCCCGTACGCGGACAGAGGACTAAGACCAATGCCCGTACTCGCAAGGGTAAGAAGAAGACCGTTGCGTCTAAGAAGAAATAAGGAGCAGGTACCAAATGGCTACAGCAAAACGTAAAGTCAAGAAGACGGTATATGAAGGGAATGTCTATATTCAGGCCACCTTCAACAATACCATTGTTACCGTAACCGACCTCAACGGGAATGCGGTATCCTGGGCTAGCGCTGGTGGACTTGGTTTCCGCGGTGCAAAGAAGTCCACTCCCTATGCAGCACAGACCACAGCCGAAAAGGCTGCCAAGGCTGCTATGGACAGCGGACTCCAGGAAGTTAACGTATTTGTGAAGGGACCCGGTGTTGGCCGCGAAAGCGCCATCAGGACGTTGGGTGTGCTCGGACTGAAGGTCCGCTCCATCCGTGACGTTACCCCCATCCCCCACAATGGATGCAGACCTCGCAAGAGTAGAAGAGTCTGATGAGGAGATAGCAGATACATGGCAAGATATACTGGACCTAAGTGCAGATATTGCAGAGCCGAGAGGACCAAGTTGTTCCTCAAGGGAGATCGTTGTCATTCAGGTAAGTGCCCGATGAACGATACCAAGTCCACCGGTCTTCCCGGCAAGGACCCACGCGCTCGTTCCAAGAAGCCGACCGACTACGGTTTGCAGCTTCGCGAGAAGCAGAAGCTGAAGAGGACCTATTGCATGCTCGAGAAGCAGTTCAAGCTGACGTTCGACGAAGCTGCAAGAATCCCCGGAAAGACTGGTGAGAACCTGATCATGCTCCTTGAGCAGAGGCTCGACAACGTGGTGTTCCGTCTCCACTTCGCCGCAAGCCGCAATCAGGCAGCTCAGTTTGTCAATCACGGGCACATCTTTGTGAATGGCAAGCGTGTAAGCATTCCTTCCTATCGCCTTCGCCCCGGTGACGTTGTCAGCGTTGGTGCAAAGGGCCAGAAGATGCTTATGATCAAGGAGAACCTCAAGGAGTATACCAAGAGCGGTGTCTGCCAGTGGCTCAGCCTGGATGTGGATGCCATGAAGGGTACCTTCATTGCTGTTCCGAGAAGAAGTGAAGTCACCGAGCTCGAGAAGATTAACGAGCAGCTGGTTGTCGAGTTGTATTCCAGATAAGGAGTAACCATGGCACGCAAAAACCTTCTGAAGGGCTTTAAGAAGCCCAAGGGGATAACCTTCGAACACAGCGCAGTTGAGCCGAACTATGGAAAATTCATTGCCTATCCGTTTGAGAGAGGCTTTGGAACCACAATCGGCAACACGCTCAGGAGGGTGCTTCTCTCTTCGATCCAGGGGTATGCCGTCACAGCCGTAAAGTTCACCAGCTTCAATGAGGATGGTGTCCCCCATCTTGTCTCCAGCGAGTATGAGCAGCTTCCCGGTGTCCGTGAGGATATCGCGGATATCATTGCTGCCCTGAAGAAGCTGCAGATCAGGATGCCCGAGGATTCGGAGGGGACCAACCTCCTCATCGAATGCAAGGGACCGGGCGTAGTGACTGGTGCAAACTTCGAGCGTGACCAGGTTGAGATCACCAACAAGGATCTGGTAATCTTCACGATGATGGATGATGCCAACATCGAGATGGAAGTCCAAATAGACCTTGGTAGGGGCTATGTCCCGTCTGAAATCAACGAGAAGTATGTGGAAGAGATCGGGACCATTCCCATCGACGCCACGTTCTCACCGGTTACCCGCGTAAAGTATTCGATTGAACCCACCCGTGTCGGCTATCGTAGTGACTACGACAAGCTTACATTGGAAATCTACACCGATGGCACCATTGCTCCTCAGAATGCGCTCGCAGAGGCAGCGAAGATTGCGAAGGAATACTTCCAGATCTTCATCAACTTTGACGAGACGTTGATCAGCAACAATGATGAGGTGGATGAGGAAGAGGAGAGGGTCCGCAAGATTCTCAATACTTCGGTTGAGGAGCTCGAACTGACGGTTCGTTCCAGCAACTGCCTCAAGAACGCCAACATCCGCACGATCGGTGATCTCACCAAGAAAACTGAGGAAGAGATTGCAAAAACGAGGAACTTCGGCAAGAAGAGCCTCCAAGAAATCAAGGAAAAACTGAAGGAATGGAATCTCAGCCTTGGGATGACAGACTACAGTGTTCTGAAAACTGCAATCAAAGTACCAGGGAACAAGGAAGAAGAGAATGAAGCATAGGATTGGATTCAATGCGCTTAGTAGGAACTCTGCCCACCGCAAGGCCCTCAAGCGCAACATGGTGACCTCACTGTTCAGATATGAGCGGATCGAGACCACCAAGGCAAAGGCTCTGGAAGTTCGCAAAATGGCAGAGAAGATGATTACCCGTGCAAAGGTTGATAGTGTTGCCAACCGCCGTCAGATTGCAAAGGATATCAACGATGAAGCCATCGCTGTAAAGCTCTTCACAGAGATCGCTCCCTTGTTTGTCGAGCGTAAGGGCGGGTATACCCGTATCCTGAAGACCGGCAACCGCCTCGGCGACGCTGCTGAGATGGTCATCCTTGAGCTGGTTGAGAAGACTGCCAAGAGTGACAAGAAGGCTGAGAAAAAGGCTGAGAAGACTGAAAAGAAGTCTGAAAAGACCGAAAAGAAGTCCGAAAAGACCGAAAAGAAGGCCTCCAAGCCAGCCAAGAAGGCTGAGAAGAGTGACTCAGAGGAGAAATAAGCCTTTGTAGGGCCTCTTCACCAACAAACTGTCCGAAAGGACGAAGCCGCTGTTGTAATGACGGCGGTTTTTCTTTGCACCCACAGTATAGGTTATCTTCGCAAATTGTCATGCTAGCTGTACTTATAGCCATGTTTCATTTGCTATCAAGCCTTGACAATTCACACCAGCGTACGTATTATTGTACCATTATAATAGGGGGTAGTATATGAACAGTATACTGAGCATCCTCCTTGGTTGTCTTATTGGTATCATCTTAGGTTGGTTAAGCCGTTGGCTGTATGCGAAATTTAAGCTTACCTCAGTCGAACAGAGAGCGATCAGGCTGAACGAGGAAGCGATAAAGGAAGCGGAAGCAAAGAGCAAAGAGCTCTTGCTTGAGACTCGGGATCAGTTGTTGAAAGAACAACAACAGCAGGAACGAGAGGCTAGAGAAAGACGGATTGAACTGCAAAGGTTGGAGAGAAGACTTCTTCAGAAGGAAGAGAATCTCGAGCACAAGCAGGCTGAATTGGATGCTATCAAAAAGCAATTGGGAGATCGGGAAGCAGGTCTTTCCCGAAAGGAACTTGAAGTTGCCGAAAAAGAAGGCAGCCTGATTATTGAACTTGAACGCATTGCCGCAATGTCTGCTGATGAAGCCAAGGCCATCATCATGGAGACGATGCAGAACGATGCGAGGAGAGACGCCCAGCTCATGATCAACAAGATTGAGCAGGAAGCCCAGCTCTCCGCTGACAAAAAGGCTCGTGATATTGTTGTGACCTCCATCCAGAGGCTTGCTACTGAGGTCGTCAGTGATGTGACGGTCAGTTCAGTCAGCCTGCCCAGTGATGAGATGAAGGGTAGGATCATCGGTCGTGAAGGCCGAAACATCCGTACCCTCGAGACGTTGACTGGTGTGGATGTCATTATTGACGACACGCCTGAAGCGGTAGTCATCTCTTGTTTCGATCCGGTACGAAAGGAAATTGCCCGTGTCGCCCTCGAACGCTTGGTCCAGGATGGAAGAATTCACCCTGCACGCATCGAGGAAGTGGTGAACAAGGTTACCAAGGAAATTGGCAGAATCATCGCGGATGAAGGGGAGAAGGTCATCTTCGATCTGGGAATCCACAATGTTGGGCCGGAGACCATCCGTGCTCTTGGAAGACTGCATTTCCGCACCAGTTATGGTCAGAATGTACTCAGTCACTCCAAGGAAGTTGCCATACTCTCGGGTATGATCGCCAGCGAAATTGGAGCGAACAGTGAGCTTGCGATGCGATCTGGTCTTCTCCATGATATCGGCAAGGGCATTGAGACAGAAAGCGATGCCAACCATGCTGAGCTGGGTGCCGATATGGCAAAACGTCTTGGGGAAGATCCGAGGGTGGTCAACGCTATTCTTGCTCACCACAATGACACCGAGCCACAAACGATTGAAGCGGTTATTGTCCAGATAGCCGATGCCATCAGTGCCGCCCGCCCGGGTGCACGGCGTGAGACCTTGGACAACTACATCAAGCGTCTTGAGTCACTTGAACAGATTGCTGAAAGCTTTACCGGAGTGGATAAGGCCTATGCCATCCAGGCCGGACGTGAATTGAGGATTCTGGTGAACAACGACCAGGTCAACGATGATGGGGCCAAGGAGATCGCCAAGGGCATCGCCAGCCGCATCGAGGCTGAGTTGCGCTATCCGGGCAGAATCAAGGTGACCATCATCCGTGAGATGCGGGTCGTCGAATACGCTAGGTAGGTTGTTCGTGTCTGATACTAAAACACTGGTTGCCCTGCTGCTGGGGGATGTCTGCGGACAGCCCGGAAGCAGGGCCCTTTTTCTCGGATTGCACTCGCTCGTCAAGGAGTATCGCGCTGATGTGGTCGTAGTCAACGGCGAGAATGCCGCCAATGGCTTCGGCCTCAACGCGTCCTTGATGGAGCAGTTCTTTGCGCTTGGGGTCTCTGTGATTACCAGCGGGAACCACATATGGCAGCAGGAAGACATCAGGCTCTTGCTCGATAGCGAGAAACGCCTGCTTCGTCCAGCCAACTATCCCCCGCAAGCCCCAGGCCATGGGTCGGTAGTGGTGGATGTTAAAAATTATAAAGTAGGGGTGCTCAACTTGCAGGGACGGCAGTCCATGCCGAGCATCGACTGCCCCTTTCGGGTAGGTATGGAACAGGTGAATCGGATGCGCAAGCAGACGAACCTCATCCTGGTGGACTTTCATGCGGAGAACTCCGAAGAGAAGGAGGCCCTGGGTCTCTATCTTGACGGGAAGGTCAGTGCGGTTGTGGGGACTCATACCCATGTGCAAACCGCAGATGAGAAGCTGTTGCCCCACAAGACAGCGTACATTACCGACCTTGGTCTTTGCGGTCCCTCCGATAGCGTCATTGGTTCCGATCCAAAGATTTCCATAGCAAAACAGCTGACGCAGATGCCCCTGCGTAGTGAAATCTCCGATACCGCACCTCTTCTGCAAGGAGTGTGTGTCACCTTGGACACCTCAACCGGCCAAGCGCTCGCTATCGAGCGGATCTCAAGGTTGTACCAGATCTGATGGCTAGCCGTACCGTTGCCTTGCTACAGGCATTGCAGGCACAGTTTGAAGAGTACACCAAGGATCAGCTCACGGCATTCATCGTGTGCCGCAATGTACTCGTGGATGGGGTCTTGGTCCCTGATCCTCACCAACGGGTGCGTAAGGATGCTTCCTTCTCCTTCACCTTCGATGCCTATGTCTCACGAGGTGGGTACAAGCTGGAACATGCTCTGAAAGCGTTCTCCTTGGATGTAACGGGCCTCGTGATGCTCGATGCGGGATCTTCTACCGGAGGATTCACCGACTGCCTGCTGAAGCATGGAGCTTCCCTGGTGCACAGTGTCGATGTGGGGTACAACCAGCTTGACTGGAGACTCAGGACCGACAGGAGGGTGAAAGTTCTCGAAAAGCAGAATATCATGACCCTTGAGTCGCTCACGCCCCAACCGCACGCTGCGGTCTGTGACCTTTCCTTCCGCTCAATAGCCGGAGCGGCGAGCCACATTCTCTCGCTCTGCTCTGAAGGACCGCTGGTCTCGTTGGTCAAACCGCAGTTCGAGGTTCCTCGCAATCTTGAGAACTTCAATGGCATCGTCTCTGACCGGAAGGTGTTGCTTGAGGTGATGGACCGAGTGTATGACTTGCTTGAAGAAGATCAGGTGGGAATCCACGCGGTAGCGAAGAGCCCGATTACCGGGCATAAGGGAAACATTGAGTTTCTTACCCTTCTTACAACCGAGAAAGGCATGGACAGGATGCAGTTTCACCAACAGGTCTCAACACTGATCAGTTGCTCTTCTCCCCTTCAACCAATACCACTACATCCTTGACTCTTGGGAATCCCAGGGCAGTCATCTTGATTTGAGAATATGCTCGCTTCAGGTCAGAAGAGAGCAGATACTCCTTGCTCAAATCAACATAGAGAATCCGGTTGGAGAGAGTGAGCCCCCTAAGGCGGGTGTCGGGATGGATATAGCTGACTGCTCCCAGTTTGATCGCCTCTAGGGAGGGGCCGTTCAAGAGAGCTTCGAAGGTGTCGTGATAGGCACTTCCGCCCAATCGTTCTCCTTTGGTGGAGAACAGTTGATAGGAGGAAGGGGAGTCGGCAAACGCTACTTGCACGGTCCTGAGATTTGAGGCTTGCCCGCCTCCAGATTGTTGATCTTGCAAGAGGAGCAGGACACCACTCTCGTCAAGTGCCGAACGCACTTTTGGATAGCCCAATGCCACAACCAACAGCGTGAACAAGAGCCAACTGAGGAGGACCAATAGTATCCTGCTCACCCTTCGTTTTTCTTGCTGGTTATCCTGTTCCATCCTGGTATTCTATCAAAACACCTGTCGGGTTTCCAGCTTTACATGGGAGGATAAAGTCCGTATAGTACATTACATATGAGGATATTCAAGGGGATTGCAGCCTCTGAGGGTTTGGCGAAGGGAAAGGCTCTGGTTCATCATCATGCCTCGATGACAGCTGAGAAGCAACATATCCTTTCCGACGGGGTGGCAGGGGAGCTGGAGAAATTCAGGACGGCTCTTACTTCTGCCAAGCGGTTGCTGGAAGAACACAATACCAAAGACATTGCAAAGGATTCCAGAGAAATTCTGGAAACCCATATGCTCATGCTTGAGGACCCAGACTATATCCAGCAGATCGAAGACTATATCAGGACAAACCTGGTATGTTCGCAATGGGCTGTTGACTCGGTCACTACCAATATGGTCAACCTGCTTGAGGCTACCGATGATGAGCTGTTGCGCGAGCGTGCGATTGACTTTCGTGATGTCTCGTTGCACCTGATCGATGCGATCAAGGGAAAGGGGGAACGGAGAATGGAGCATCTTGATGAGGATGTTGTCCTCATTGCCGATGCGCTTATGCCTTCCGAACTCTTCTCCATGGACAAAACCCACATCTTGGGAATCAGCCTTGACGGTGGGGGAAGGGCCAGTCATGTAGCCATTCTGGTCCGGGCTTTCAACATTCCTACGGTTCTTGCCACCAACGGGGCTTCCAAGACCGTAAGTGATGGGGAAGAAGTAATTGTGGATGGGACCTACGGTGAGGTTTTCATCAGGCCGGACCATACGGTTTCCCAGATGCTCGACGAGCGTTTCAACCTTTGGCAGGAGCATGAGGTCGAGTTGCACCAGATGGTTGAGCTTCCGACCAATACCACCGATGGCCATTCGGTGTTGCTGAAGGCGAACATCCAGACCACCAGCGAGGTGGATGCGGTCAAAGCCTGTGGAGCTTCGGGTATCGGGTTGTTCCGTTCCGAATTCCTGTTCATGGAATCCTTGGAGAATCCTTCCGAGGAGCGGCAGTTCACTGTCTATCGCCAGGTACTCGAGGCCATGGCCCCCAAACCGGTTACCATCCGTACCATCGATATTGGTGGAGACAAGATGGTAAGCGGTCTGGGTATCGATGAGAAGAATCCGATCCTTGGCTGGAGGGCGGTCAGGTTCTGTCTCTCGCGAAAAGATATCTTTACCGTTCAGCTCAGGGCGTTGCTCCGCGCCAGTGTCTACGGAAAGTTGCAGGTCATGTTTCCCATGATCAGTGGGGTGGAGGAACTGAATGCGGTGCTGCATCTCTTTGAACATGTCAAGGATGAGTGCAGACGAGAATCCATTCCCTTTGATCCCGATATCAAGGTAGGGACTATGATCGAGGTGCCGTCTGCGGCCTTGTGTGCAGATATCCTGGCAAAGAAGGTTGATTTCTTCTCCATCGGAACCAATGACCTGATCCAATACACGATTGCAGTGGATCGGGGCAATGAGAAGATTGCCTACCTTTACCAGCCATTCCATCCCGGAGTGCTCCGGTCCATCAGGATGATCATCCAGATGGCCCACCAGAACCAGATACCGGTAAGCCTCTGTGGGGAAATGGCTTCCGATCCTCTCTGTTCCGTGCTGTTGGCAGGAATGGGGCTGGATGAACTGAGTATGGGGTCGCAAAGCCTGTTGCAAGTCCGAAAGATTCTTCGTTCCGTCTCCTACGAGGAGGCGAAGAGTCTTGCGGACCATGTGCTTGGTATGGACTCCTACCTGACTATTACCACCTATATAAGGGAGTGGATGCATGACCGATTCGATCATTTCACCACCATCTGAGAACACGGAAACCCAGGCAAAAATCCCGGTGATTTCCATCATAGGACGGCCCAACGTGGGCAAGTCCACCCTTTTCAATCGTCTCATCGGCAAGAGAAGAGCCATTACCGACCCAACCCCGGGTGTTACCCGCGACCCCATCCCAGAGCGTTGGCTTTTGGGAAACCATCCTGTCACCTTGGTTGACTCCGGTGGTGTGAAGGTCGACCGTGAGGGGCTTGACGGCCTGGTTGCTGACAAGAGTCTTGGGCTGCTTGCCAAAAGTGATGCCGTCATTTTCATGATGGATTGCACCGAAGTTACCGCTGAGGACCGTGAGCTGCTTGAGTTCCTTCGTCCCTACTCTGAGAAGTTGGTTCTGGTGGTCAATAAGATTGACGACCCCAAGCGCGAGGATTTGCTGTGGGAGTACTACGAGTACGGCTATCAGCGGATTCTGGGTATCAGTGCAGCCCATGGCCTGGGTATCGAGGAGCTCGAGGAAGCGCTTCTGGGTATGCTTGATCTCATCAGCCTCGATGAGGCTCCTGAACAGGAAGACCGGGTCAAGCTTGCCATCTTGGGGAAGCCGAACACCGGCAAGTCAACCCTTGCCAATCTGTTGGTAGGTGAGGACATCTCCATTGTCAGCGATATTGCAGGCACCACACGTGATGTTGTCATGGGTGCGTTCAGCTACAAGGGCAGCGACTTCACTGTCCTTGATACCGCTGGTATCCGTCGCAAGAGCAAGGTTGATGAAGATGTCGAATACTACTCGGTAAACCGCGCGATCAAGACCATTGATGAAGCAGATGTGGTGCTCTTGATGATTGACAGTGTCGAAGGGTTGGCGGACCAGGATAAGAAAATTGCCAATCTTATCGTCAGACGAGGAAAGGGCATCATTCTGGTGCTTAATAAGATTGATCTGCTCACCGGCATCGGCAATGAGCTGGAAGCCATCAAGGACAGGGTGCGCTTCCTTTTCCCCATCCTTGCCTTTGCTCCGATCACTTCGATCAGTGCTCTCAAAGGCCAGGATATCGGAAAGTTGCTCGATACGGTATGGTCAGTCTGGAAACAGCTCAACAAGCGTGTTGAAACAGCAAAGCTGAATGATGCGATTCGTGAATGGGGTGAAGCCTATCAGCCACCCCGGGGAAGCAGTGGTCACTTCAAGGTCTACTACGGAACCCAGATCAGCGCGAACCCGGTCAAATTCCTGTTGTTCGTCAACCGGATCAAGGATTTTCCGCAGATTTACATCCAATATCTGAAGAACAATATCCGAAAGGAATTAGGGTTCACCCAGATTCCCATCGAGATTGACTTGCGTGAGCGCAAGCGCAATGCTTCCTTGCATGAGCGCGGCCCGAAGCCGTTGGAAAACGCTCCTCCCAAACGTGAACCGAAGCGCAATGTAGGAGGCAGGGCTTTTGCCAAGCCCAAGGCGAATTCGCCGGGAAACAAAGCCTCGGTGGACAAGACGCGTAAACGGATTGAGAAGCAGACCCAGAACCGCTCGGCCAAGAAGCGGGGTTAGGGATGGCTTTTCTTGTAGAACAGGGAATAAAGGTGCTGTGTCTGGATATTGACGGCACCCTCTATCCCAAACGTATGCTCAACGCAAGGATGATCAGATCCTCATTTCCTTCGCTGCGTCTTGCCATGGCGTTCAACTGGGCCCGTGCAGAGTATCGGAGGGTGCAGGAGGGGAAGCCGACTGAACCAGAGAATCGGGAAGGACTGCTCAAGCGTCAGGCTGTCCTGGTTGCCGGTCGTATGGGGCGTTCAATTACTGAACAAGAAATCCTACGCACCCAAAAAGCGGTGGACAAGCAGTTCTATCAGGCTTGGGCACGCTCATTTAGATCCATCAAGGCCTATGCAGGAATGCGTGAAGCCTTGGTGGAAGCAAAGCGTTTAGGGCTGAGCATTGCAGTCTTCAGTGACTTTCCTCTTGCTGAAAAGTTGCAGACGCTCGGTATTGCAGACCTGGTTGATTTGGCCATAAGCTCGGAAGAGAGTGGCTATCTCAAACCAAGTGCAAAGGCATTTGCCTTTCTGCTTGAGCGTCTGAACGTACGAGCGGATGAGATTTTGTATATGGGTGACAGCTATTCCAAGGATTGCCAAGGATCCAAAAAGGCAGGAATGCACTCCTGCTTGATTACCTCCTCCCGCAAGCGTATCTATGATGATGCTGATCTTGTAGTCAGCTCTTGGAAGGAGTTTGCTTCTCTGGTACTCTGATTCTTAGGAGGTGCGGTATGGGTCTTGAACTTCTGCTCCCGGTAGTCCTGTTTCTGATTACCTTGGTGATCATTTATCTGCTTCGTGCGGAGGACAAGAAAAATCATCGCCTCGACTTCGTCAAGCAACGAGTGCAGGCAATCATCAAGGATGTAGAGAATACCCGAGCGCAGTTCAAGGATACAGCACAACAGGTAGAGGAGAAAATCAATCATAAGATTGATGCTTCAAACCAGATGCTGCTGAGAATAGACAACCAGCTCTCCGAGCTTGAGGTGCGCAGTGAGGATTTGGCCAAGCTGCAAGGTGTGCTCAATACGTACCGCGATTCGCTCACCAAGTTGGGTGCCACCACCGCCCAGGTGGAGGCACGAGTTGAGCAGGTAAAGCAGGAAGCAAATCGCATCGAGCAAATCCAGGGTGTCATCGATGGCTTCGATACTCGGTTGGAGAATTTCAAGCAGAGTCTCCAGTCCATGATCGATGAGGCAGGAGATGCCATCCAGAAGCAGCAACTGCGGGTGAAGCAGTTGCTTGACAGCTCCTACGCCAAGCTCCAGGAGTATGAGAGTGAAGTCCAAGAGGTTGAGCGGGCCAATCAGGGACGCGTTGCTACCCATGCAGAGACCTTGAAAAGCAATGAAGCTGCTTCGCTTTCCGTTCTTTCAAGCCAATTGGCAAAGATTCGCATGCTCGGAGACGAGAGTGAACAGATCATCGCCCTCAACCAACGCACGTTGGAGGAACAGCGAGAGCTCTCCTTCCAAGACATCAACGAGCAGAAGAAACAGTATGAGCTGCTGAAGCAGGAAATCGAAAAGACATTCATCGAGCAACAACAGCAGTTGGGCTCACTCTCCAAGTCGGTACAAGATCAGGCGATGGAAGCCTTCAGGCTCTACTCAGACCATTGTTCGACCGAGATGGAAGCAGTGTTCGGTCATACCATTTCCAAGACAGACCAAGCCTTCCAGACTATGGTGAGAACGGTCACCTCCTTCATGCATGAGCTTGGGCAGCGGATGCAGCATGCCCAACAGGTGAGTAATGATCTTTTAGGTCGTGAACACGCAAATCTTCAGGCATATGCCGATGAGATCCAGTCTCTGACACAACAACACGCGAATGCAGTGGAGATGCTTCGCAAGGGTGAGCGAAAGCAAGAGGAGTTGCAGCAAGTCATAGCCCATCTGAAGGAAGAAGCCTCACACTTGCATACCGAGCTCTCCCGACTGACGACTGAGAAAGAAGCGCTGGAAGATCATAACGAGCAAGAGAACAACTCTGCTCTTTTGTTTGCAGCAAGTCTTGCGGCACTCTCCGCACAATTGCAAGAGAAGCAAGCAGAGCTGAATACCGTCGAGCATGAGCTCCAGAAGAAAGAATCTGAAGTAGACAAAGAACCAGAGACCGAAGAGGAACCTGAGGCTGAAGAGGCACCTGAATCTGAAGAGGAGCCTGAATCTGAAGAGGAGCCTGAATCTGAAGAGCAGCCTGAATCTGAAGAGCAGCCTGAATCTGAAGAGCAGCCTGAATCTGAAGAGCAGCCTGAATCTGAAGAGCAGCCTGAATCTGAAGAGCAGCCTGAATCTGAAGAGCAGCCTGAATCTGAAGAGGAGCCTGAATCTGAAGAGGAGCCTGAATCTGAAGAGGATCCTGAATCTGAAGAGGAGCCTGAATCTGAAGAGGATCCTGAATCTGATGAGGATCCTGAGGCTGATGAGGAACCTGAGGCTGATGAGGAACCTGAATCTGAAGAAAAGCTCCCCAAAGAACCCTGGGTTGAGTATATTCCTGAGGGTGAGGAAGAAGAAATTTCCTTGGATGAGGATGACGAGAAAACTACTTGACGCTTGCTCGTTGCTGTGAGTATCCTGACTTTGACAGCAAAAACATGAAAAAAAGCTTGCAACTCATTGAGAAGCAAGCTTTTAAATTTTCCTTCCAAAACAGAAATTTGTTTATATAGATTCAGTCCTCGTAATCTTTTTTCTTC